>Ga0207661_10001669_pt1 | contig 15132 bp, 11 predicted proteins | sample KBSC713LmetaG_FD_184337 | JGI IMG/M metagenome (GOLD analysis project Ga0207661, IMG submission 184337) | Corn rhizosphere microbial communities from Kellogg Biological Station, Michigan, USA - KBS C7.1-3L metaG (SPAdes) (version 2) | ecosystem: Host-associated > Plants > Roots > Rhizosphere ...
CGCCTGCACGGCGTCCGTACCCTGTGCCAGGATCACCCGCTGGCCGCCCGACCACGCCCAACTCAGCGTCGAGTCGTGCACCGGCGACCGGCCGGTGTTGGTGACCGTGACGGAGGCGGCGAAGCCCAACGGACCCGTGCCCGCGGCGTACGAGACGTGGCAGGCGGCCGGCGGGGTCGGCGTACCGGAACCACCCTGGTCCGCCGCGAACGACGCCACCCAGGACAGCGCCGAGTTCCAGTTGATCGCGACCTCGTTGGTCGAGTACGACTGGATGTCGTCGACGTAGCAGAACTGCGGCTTGCACCCGGTGAGCAGGCGCTGCGCCAGCGGATCGGCGGGTACCGCGTTGGCACCGCCGGAGATGGAACCGGCCGGCGGGTTGGGCAGGCTCGGGTCCAGCTCGTGGGCGTAGATGCGGGTGTGTTGGTTCTGCGAGGACACCGTCCCGTACCCGGTGACGTACGAGTGGTTGAGCGCGTTGCGGCCGAAGATGTAATCCAACCCCTGCAGCACACCGTCGCGGTAGCGCGACCTACCCGTCAGGTCGAACGCGGTCGCGATGACCTGGAGGTTGTTGAGAATGTTGCTGTTGGAGCCCCAGACGTAGGAGTCGGCCGGCAGCGCCAGACCCCACGCCTGCCCGGCGAGGATGTCAAGGTACTTGTCGGCGCCCGCGACCACGGATGCCCGTACCTTCGCCCGTTCCCGCTCGGGAAGCAGGTTCGGTACCGTGGCGAGGTCCAGCCGACCCAACGCGCCGACGGACTGCCAGCTGAAGCCGCCCGGCGCGAAGATGTCGTCGGTCTCGTGCGGCGAGGCGAGCAGGTCGTCTCGGTACTGCTTGTCGCCGGTCGTGATGAACAGTTCCGCGGCCGCCCAGTAGAACTCGTCGGTCACGTTGGTGTCGTCGTACGTGCCGCCACCGTTGCCGTCGGCGACCGACGCGTACATCGCGGGATGCGCCTTGGCCGCCGCGTACGCGGTCTTCGCCGCGGCGAGCAGGCGCTGCGCGTAGGCGGCGTCGTACGGCACGAACAGGCGGGCCGCCTGTGCGGCCGCGGCGGCCATGTTGAGTGTCGCGGCGGTCGACGGCGGGTGCAGTTCGCGCGGCTGCGGATCGTTCTGCGGCTGCAGCGGCAGTCCGGTCCAGTTCTGGTCGTGCACCTTGTGGTGCACCATGCCGGCGAGCGGTTGGCCGGCCGGTACCTGCATCTCGAGCATGAAGTTGAGCTCCCAGCGCGCCTCGTCGAGGATGTCCGGCACGCCGTTGCCCCGCTCGGGTACCCGCAGGGTGCTGTCGGCCAGCGCGCCCGATGCGGCGCTGGCGGCCGTCTTGGTGCCTTCGAACTCGCCGAGCAGCTGGGCGGTCGCGATGCCGCCGTTGACGACATACTTGCCCTGGTCGCCCGCGTCGTACCAGCCACCGGCGACGTTCAGCCGGTAGTCGCAGACGCCGGCCTGGCACGGCACGTCGGTGTCGCCCTGGTTGGGTGCCACGCCCGCGTGCCCGGCCGGGCGGGCGTACTGCTGTCCGACCAGATTGCCGTCGATGGCGATGCCGCTGCGCTGCGTGTAGAAGAACTGCAGGGCGTCCGAGCGCAGCGAGCTGTAGATGCCGTTGCCGATCGTGAACGGGTAGCTGGTGTCACCGTCGGCGACGAGGGTGTACCCGCTTCCCGTACCCCTGAACGAGGTGAAGTCGATGTCCTGCACGCCCAGGCCGGACGCGGCGTCGACCCCGCGCGGCGTCGCGTTGCCGGACGCGACGACGGCTCCGGCGGAGTTCTTCAACTGCCACGGCAGCGCGTCGGTCGCGTCGGTGACCACGGTGGCCTGCTTCGGGCCGCTGGGCAGGTACCCGACCTGGTTGACGCGCACCCGCGGGCCGGTCTGCGGTACGTAGACCGGCGGCGCCGCGCCACCCTTGAGCGAGATGTTGTCCAGGCACAGTTGCCAGGAGTCGGCGCTCCCGCCGACCTGGAACGCCACCTGCTGATGCGAATCGTCCACATTGGACGTGAACACGTACGAGAAGGTCTGTGGCGTGGTACCGAGCGTCGTCGGTTGCGAGATCTGCTGCGTGAACGGCGCGTCGGCCATCTGCACGTTCGCCAGTACGCCCACCGCCTTGCTCGCGGTGGCGGTGAACGACAGGGCGTAGGAGACGCCATTCTGTAGGGTGATGTCGTTCTGGCCCGTGATGACGTCCCACGGGTTCGTGGTACCGCCGGGGACCGTCATGCAGTACTGCCCGTCGGTCACGGCCGGCGCCAGGTTGCCGGTCCACCACCACGGGGCGGTGCCGTTGTCGAAGGTACCGTTCTGGATCTGTTCGGCGCCGTCGTCGGCGTAGGCCGCCGACGGCACGACGCCGGTTAAAGCGAGCGCGGTGACCAGGGCGGTCACCGTGGCCGTACGGCGGAGCCGTCGGCGCGGTAACACGATCACAAGTACTCCTCGTGGGTGTATCGCTGATCAGGACGGGCGACGCGGCATAGGAGCCATGTTCGGAGCGATATTGGGAGCGCTCCCAATGAGCATCTGGAATCGTCGCCCCACAATTCGTGGACTGTCAATACCTTGGGGGTTCCCTGCCCGCATATCGGCCGTTGCCGTACCGAAAACAACGCTCCGTCGATTTCAGCCGGCATGCCGGCGCGCGCGAACCGTGCCTATCCTTCTCCGGTGGCTCCTTCTTCGGCGGCTCCACCTGAGGCGGCATTGCGGTTGCGCACGCGCGCTTCCGACTCGTCGTGGGTCGACGCGGTGTGGACCTGCACGAGCGAGCGGGTCACGGAGATGACGTCCGTGGCGACGGCGTGCTGGGGACTGGTGTTCTGGGAGCGCGAGGGCACGGCGTACGTGAGCGTCACCGGACCCGAGACGAGGACCGGCACCGCGCCGGTACCGGACGGTGCGACCTTCGTCGGCATCGAGTTCGCGGTGGGCACGTCGCTGCGGGCCATGCCCGCGCCGGGCCTGGTCGACGCGGGCGCCGACCTTCCCGACGCCACGCACAGGAGCTTCCGGCTCGACGGCGCCCGCTGGGAGACGCCCGGGCCCGACGACGCCGAGGCGCTGGTCGACCGCCTCGTCCGGGCCGGAGCCGTGGTGCGTGACCCGCTCGTCACCGCGGTCCGCCGGGGCGAGCGTCCGGCGGTCTCGGAGCGCACCGTGGAACGCCGCTTCCGCGCGGCGACCGGACTCACCCGGGGCGCCGTACGGCAGATCGAACGCGCCCGCGAGGCTTCCGCGCTACTGGTCGCTGGTGTCCCGGTCGGCGATGTCGTCTCCGGGCTCGAGTACTACGACGAGTCGCATCTGGCTCGCGCGCTGCGCCGGTTCGTCGGGCGTACGGCGCGGCAACTCCGCGAGGGTACCGGCGGTGCGATCGCCCTGGACCTGGATCAGCGGACGACGTTGTAGATCAGCTTCACCACGCCGTTCGGGTAGGACGCGGACGACCGGAGGCTCAGCAACTGCTTCTCCTTGTCCGCCCGGTTGAACAGGCTCTTGCCGGCGCCGAGCAGCAACGGGAAGACGAGCAGGTTGTACCGGTCGATCAGGTCCGCGTCCGCCATGCGCCGGGCGAGTTCCGCGCTGCCGTGGATGAAGATGGCGCCGCCCTCGCCCTTCTTGAGGTCGGCGACGTCGTCGGTCGAGCGCAGGATCGTCGTCGGACCCCACCCCTCGACGACGGCATCCTCGCGCAGCGTGCTCGAGACCACGTACTTGGGCAGGTCCTTGTAGCTCACGTGGTCCTCGGATTCGCGCCAGAGCGGAGCGAACGCCTCGTAGCTGCGGCGGCCGAACATCAGCGCGGTCGTATCCGCGAGCTCCTCCCCCTTGAGCGCGACCGCCTCGGGCAGGAATTCGATGTCCTTGAATACCCAGCCGGCGCTGCGGTGCTCCTCGCCCGGGCCACCGCCGGGCGAGTCCAGAACACCGTCGAGCGAAACGAACCCGGTATAGACCAACTCACGCATGTGTCGTTCTCCTCATGTCCAGGCGACGAGGTACGGCAATGACGATCATGGTACGACCCGGTCGCCGCGACCGTCTTGTACGAAAACGACGCCACCTACTCCGGCGAGCCGGTGCGGCGACGACCCGCGCCGTCCAGGCGGGCCATCGTCGCGTCGTCCAGGGTCACGTCCAGGGCACCGAGCAGCTCGTCGAGTTGCGCGACGGAGCTGGCCCCGACGATGGGGATGACGGATGGCCGGCTGGCCAGCAGCCAGGCCAGGACGACCTGCGACGTGGTCGCGTTCAGTTCCCCGGCGACCTCGCCGAGTACGGCGAGACGCTCGTCGTTGGCCGCGTGCGCGTACTCGCCGGAAGGCCGGTCGCCCCGCGGGTACACGCCGCCCAGCAACGGGGAGTAGGCCAGCAGCGTCAGGTTGTCGGCCTCGGCGTAGTCGATCAGCTCTTCGGTGATGAGGTTGTTCTGCCGCGGTCCCGGCAGCGGCAGCAGGTACGAGTGCCGCTGCTGGATGCACGAGTACGCCGGCCGTCCCGCGGCTCGGGCGATACCACGCGCCCGTTCGATGCGCCACAGCGCGGTGTTGCTGCACCCGAGCAGGCCCACCGTGCCCGACTCGGCCAGGTCGGCCAGCGCGTCGACCGTCTCCTCCTGCGGGGTGTCGCGGTCGTCGATGTGCGCGTAGTACAGGTCCAACCGGTCGCGCCCGAGATTGCGCCGGCTGGTCTCGGCGTCGGTACGGATGTGCTCCCGGCCGAGGCCCTGCCAGAACTCCGGTGACGGGTCGCCCGGCTTCAGGGTGCGGGCGCCCACCTTCGTGGCCACGACCACGTTGTCGCCCTCCGGGCGGGAGGCGAGCCACCGGCCCAGCACACGCTCGCTCTCGCCGGCATCCCCGTGCCATTGCCCGTAGTTGTTGGCGGTGTCCACGAACGTACCGCCCGCGGCGACGAAGCGGTCCATGATGTCGAAGGCGGTGCGCTCGTCCGTGCGGTACCCGAAGTTCATGATGCCCAGGCAGATGTCGCTGACGGTCAGGCTCACCAGCCCGTCGCCGATTGTCCGGTATCGCATGTCGCGGCTCCCCTCGTCGCACTCGGTCTGTCAACGGGCAAGTATTGCCGCGGTTTGCCCGAACGGCCATCCGATTCACAAGCGCCGTCCGTCTGTCTAAAGTGGACTCCAAGTGACGGCGGGAGCCGCAGTGAGGCAGGATGGATGGGTGCCTGTCGTCGAGTCCACCATCGTGGTACCCGTCCCGCCCGATGTCGCCTTCGCCGTATCGCAGACGGTCGGCGACGTCCGGTACCGCTGGGATCCGTTCGTCCGTGAACAGCACCTGCTGGACGGCGCGGTCCGCCCCGACAAGGGGGTGCGCACCTTCACCCGGTCCCGGCACGGCTTCACCATGGTCAGCGAGTACGTCTCGTACGCCCCGCCCACCAATGTCGGCATGAAGATGGTCCGTGGCCCATGGTTCTTCGCCATGATGGCGGGCGGATGGCGGTTCGCCCCCGCCGACGAGCCGGGGCACACCCTCGCCACCTGGCGCTACAACTTCCGCTGCCGGCCCGCGTGGCTGGCTCCGCTGGCCGAGCGGATCGGGATCTGGGTGCTCGGTCGGGACATCCGCCGCCGCATCGCCGGCTACGCCCGTGGCTGTACGGATCCTGTGGTACTCGACGCGGCCAGGTCGCAGCGGGCGGCCACCTAGCGACCGCGCGGCCAGGCGTCCTCCGCGTCGTAGTCGAACCAGGTCGCGGTCGTCTCCGACCCGATGCCCGGTGGCGTCCACGTGGGGTACCGGGCGACCTGGTCGATCAGCCAACCGAGCTCGTCGGTGACGGTGGCCGCGTAGTCGCCGACCGGCCGGTACCCCAGCGCCATCGCGGCACTCGTGTCCAGAATGATCGGCGGGTCCAACCGGCGGACAGCGGGCGGCGCGCCACCGCACGGCCGATCAGGCCGGTACCACCGATGATCAGAACGGCACGCACTACCGGACCCCGGACACGTCAGCGCACGGACCAGCCGCCGTCGGAGGCGATGGTCTGGCCGGTGACCCAGTCGGCCTCGTCGCTGAGCAGCCAGGTGGCCAGGCGGGCCGTGTCGGTCGGGAGGCTCCACCGTCCGCCCGGGTTGAGGGCCGCGACCGCCGCCCGCGCCGCGTCGTCGGCGTAGCCGGTGTCGTTGGGCCCGGGGTTGACGCAGTTCACCGTGATACCGCGGTGGATGAGGTGTACGGCAAGGCTCCGGGTGAGCTCGTGCAGCGCCGCCTTCGAGGCGATGTACGGCAGCTCCGTCGGCATCGCGCCGTGGTACTGCCCGGAGGTGAACAGCAGCACCCGCCCGCCGCGTCGGGCGTCGTCGTGCTGGGCGGCGAACGCCTTCACGAGCAGCAACGTCGCCCGGGTGTTGACCGCGTAGGTCAGGTCGAGTTCGGCCGCGGTGAGGTCCTCCAGCCCCTGCGCGACGCTGCGCGCGTGGTTGGCGACCACGGCGTCGACGTGACCGAAGGCCGCTCGCGCCGCACCGATGAGGGCACCCGGTGCGTCCGGGTCGGCCAGGTCGGCGGAGACGTGCTCGACATCGCCTCCCCGCTCGCGCAGTTCCTCGACCAACGCCTCCGGTCCGTCCGCGTCGGCGCACCACGGCTGCTCGATGTCGTAGGGGACCCAGGAGTGCAGCAGCACGGCGGCCCCTTCCGCGACGGCTCGCCGGGCAATGGCCGCGCCGATCGCGATGCGACGGCTCGCCCCGGTCACGATCACGACGCGGTCCTTCAACACGGTCACGACCCTACCCGGACTTGTCGAGCTCCGTGTCCGATGTGAACAGTTCCGATACCGCTGCGGCCCGTCCGACGGGTGACAGCGTCGACCGGGCTGTCCACATCGGACAGACCGTACTCCTCGGCGAAGACCTCGGTCCGCCCGGCCGACCTCGCGCGGGTGTAGCTTTCCGCTTATGACCAGCCAGCCCGAATCTGAGCGCATCGCGAGCGCCAGCCGCGACATCGCGGCACCTGCCGACACGGTCTTCGAGCTCATCGCCGACCCGGCACAGCAGCCGCGGTGGGACGGCAACGACAACCTGTCCGAGGCGGCCGGCGGGCAGCGGGTACGCGCCGTCGGTGACGTCTTCGCCATGACGATCACCAGTGGCAACGTGCGGGAGAACCACGTGGTCGAGTTCGTCGAGGGGCGCCGCATCGCGTGGCGGCCCGCCGTGCCGGGTCAGGCGCCGCCCGGACACCTGTGGCGATGGGAGCTCGAGCCGATCGACTCCGCGCACACCCGCGTGACGCACACGTACGACTGGACTCAGCTCACCGATCCGAAGCGCATCCCGCGCGCCCAGGCGACCACGGCGGACAAGCTGCGCGCCTCGATCGACCGCCTCGCCGCGCTCGCGGAGGACGGGTCGTGACGGCGGCCGGCAGCCGGCGACGCCTGCGGACCCGGCTACAGTCGGCGTTCGCCTAGCTCCGCCGGCGACGCTACGGGCGACGGAGCCCGCTCAGGCCTGGGCCGGGGTCCGGCGCCGGGCGGCACCGTTCGGCTGCCGCTTCTCGTGGTTGCCCTTGGTCAGGCGCAACGCCAGCGCCGGGCACATCGCCACCGCCTTGCGCGCGCTGGGCTCCAGCCATACCGGTACCGGAGCGTCGGCGAACGTCGGGTAGCCGTTGCCGTCGAGGCGGATAAGCTCCGGCGCCAGGTGTCCGCACAGCCCGTGTCCGTCGCAGCGCGACCAGTCGACGGCCAGCCGGTGCCCGGTCGGGTTCTCGCTCTCCGGTAGCGGCAGCACGTTGCGTACCGGCTTGCGGCAGCCGTCGCGCAGCAGGTGCGCCGTCACGTCCTCGCTGAACACCTCGACCGCGGACAGCGCGAACCGCGAGGTGCCGTCGGGGTGACTGCACGCGCCTCTACCGCGGACCGTGTTGGCGGCCGCCCGGACCGTGTCCAGCGCGCTGCCGCCGCCGGTGCCCGTGGACATCTCCACCATGGCGCGGCTCAGGTCCGGCAGGCCGAACCGGCAAGGGCCGCACTGGCCGGCGGACTGGCCGGCGAGGTACTGCAGGACGCGGGCGGACTCGCCGATCGGACACGTACCGTCGCCGAGCGGAAGCATGATCCCCGCGCCGAGCGCGCCGCCGACCTCGGTCAGGCTCTCCCGGGAGATCACCGCGCGGCGAACCGCGTCGGGGCTGATCCACTTGCCGTGGAAGCCGCCGGTCAGCACGCCGGGACCGATGGGCGCCTGGCACATCTCCAGCACGTCCGTGAGCGGTACGCCGGTCGGCGTCTCCACCACGCTGGGCCGGCGCGCCGAGCCGCCCACCGTGAGCATCACCGTTCCCGGTTCGTCGGTGGTGCCGACCGCACCGAACGCGTGCGGGCCGATACGAACGGCGATCGCCAGTTGCGCGTAGGTCTCCGCGTTCGACAGCAGTGTGGGCAGGCCGCCTACGCCGCTGTCGCTGGCCCGCACCTTGCGGCCCGGCGGGATGGGGATCTCGCCGTTGATGCCGCGGACCAGTGCCCCGCCCTCGCCGGAGATGAAGCGGTGCGGCATGGTGACCAGCCGGGTGGGCGCCGGCATGCGGCGCTCGGCGGCGGCGGCGAGCAGCGACGCGGCCCCGATGCCGTCGTCGGCGACGCCCAGCACGATGCTCTCGGCACGCAGCGCGCGCGCCACGACCGCCGCGCCGTCCAGAATCAGATGGGGCGCCCGGGTGAGCAGCACCTTGTCCTTCCAGCTCGCCGGCTCGCCCTCGGTCGCGTTGACGACGACCACCGTCCCGCTGCCGCGACGCCTGGCCGACTCGACCACGGCGCGCACCTTGCGGTGGAACGGGAACGCTGCGCCGCCGCGGCCGCACAGCTGGATCCGTTCGGCGAGGTCGATGAGCCCGGCGATGTCGAGGTACCGCAGGTCACCGTGCACGTTCAGGTGCGACCGCAGATCGAGATGCGTGTACCGGTCGAAACCGGCGGTGAGGCGCGCCCGATGAACGTGGTGCACCTCCGGCACGGCGGGGTGGGTCAACGCAGCGCCTCGCCTCGCATGTGCGCCCAGAACTCCTCGTCGGAGATGTCCTCCCGGGGGCGCCCGGGCTTGAGCAGCGGGCCACGGTCCGCCAGCTCGTCCCACGCGTCGCCGATGGCCATCGGCTCAACCAGCGCGTACCCGCTGCCCGTCGCCCGGCGACGCTCCTCCCATACCGGTTCGTCATCCGGCCTGCCGACGATCACGGGAATGTCCTCGATGTACTCGGCGCCGAGTGTCACCGCGTCGGACTCCCGCTGCCGGCGCGGCCGCTCAACGGGGTCCATCGGACGCGGTATGGCCAGGCCCCGGCCGTTGGTATCGGTCAACGCGACGCTCCTGGCCATCGGCCGCTCGTCGATCGATACGCCGACCGGCCGGATGGTGCCCGTGGTCTGGGCCTTGAGGATGCGGGTACGGCGGCCCAGCCGCACGGCGAGCCGCACCATGAGGGCGAGCCCGACACCGACGAGGCACGCTCCGTAGCTGACCAGTACCCAGGTCTTCGCCGAACGTCCGGCGAGCAGCCCGTGCCCGAGCGCGAAGAGCCAGCAGACGTAGGCGGTGGCGTGCAGCGCGCGCCACAGTCCGGGTGCGTTGCCGGCGAAGCGGCCGCGCGCGATGCCCGTCCAGGTGGCCAGGATCATCAGGTAGCTCGCGATGGTGCCGAAGCCGACGTACATCGGACGGTGATGGGCCATGAACGGTACGACGATGTCGAGCAGCCGCGCGTGGGACTCCATCTCCTTCGTCGCGATGTGTACCGCCAGGAAGAGCATGGCCGTCATCGCGAACGCCCGGTGCACGTTCTGCATCAGTACCCGGTGGTGGATCATGAGGATCACACGGTCGGTCGAGGCGAGCCCGATCATGACGCAGATCGACAGCGCCACCAGGCTGAACACGCCCGAGAAGAACTCCAGGAAGCGGTGCGCGGCGGCTATCGCCGCGTCGCCGGGACCGGTGAAGCTCGCGATTCCGACGATCACCGCGAGCACGCCGAGGACCAGCAGCAACGACCGGTATCGGTTACCCGGACGGAAGGTCGCCCTTCCGCCAGGGCCCGAAGATGGCCGATAGGTCCTGGACTGAGTCATCACTCCTCGATCCTCATCCGCTCGTCGTGTGCCCTCGCCCCGCACCGCCCCCGAGGCAGGGAGAGCCCCCGCGACCCGTGCGGGCCGACCGCTCTCGGTGATACCAGACGGACCCGGGGCATTGCAGACACACCGCCATGCTTCACACGACCTTAGACCCGCCTTAAGATACCAAAAACATTGACAGTCGTTTCTGTGTTGGCGCCACCACTCAGCGCCTTCCCCGTGCGCGGGCGATGTTCGCGACGCGGGGTACGACGCAGGGTCGAGCGTACGCACCTCACCGGCGATCTTGAAGAGGGCCCGCGATCCGCCCTTGACCTGTAGATCGGCTTGCTTCGCTCTCTCGACGCGATGGTCGGATCCCGATAGCATGCGCGCGAATCCCGTCCTCAACACCCGTACCAGGAGCCGCAGATGCGCTTCGGAAAACGTTATCCAGATCGTTCTCTAAAACGATTACTGCCCCGGGTTGCCGCGCTCGCGGTAACTGCGCTTGCTTTGACCGCATCTGTCCAGGTGGCGCGCGCCGGCGCCGGGGACCAGACGCTGCTGGCCAACGACTTCGAGTCCAGCTACTCGCCGTGGACGCCGCGCGGCTCGGTCACCCTCGCCCTGTCCGACGAGGCACACGGCGGCTCGCACAGCCTGTCGGTGACCGGCCGTACGGCGAACTGGAACGGCCCCACCACGATCGCCACCGACCTGTTCAAGGCCGGCAGCACCTACACGGTGACCGGCTGGGTGAAGCTCCCGGCGGGCACCGCCGGCTCGGACGGCATCAACTTCACCGTCGAGCGCACGCCCGCCGACGGCAGCGCCACCGCGTTCGACCGGGTCGGTGGCAACAACCCCACCACCGCCGCCAGTTGGGTCCAGATCGGCGGCACCTACACGTTCCCACCGGGCATGAGCGCGGCGAACCTCTACGTCGAGGCCACGGGTGCCACCACCCCGTTCCTGCTGGATGACGTCACCGTCACCGGTCCGCCGGCCACGCCGACGACAGACACGGTGAGCGCGGTCGACTTCGAGGACGGGACCACCGGCGCCTGGACGCAGAGCGGCGGCGACGGCACCACGCTCACCGTGGTACCCGGCCCCGATGGCGGCAAGGTGCTCAGCGTCAACAACCGCGCCTCGGACTTCGTCGGCATCCAGAGCCCGACCGGCCTGTTCAGGACGGGCACGACGTACACGTTCTCGATGAAGGTACGGCTGGCCGCCGGTACCCCGGGATCGGCCGGCGTGCGGTTCGTCATGAAGCCGCAGTTCGAGTGGATCGGCAACACGACGATGACGGCCGACGCCTGGACCACCGTCAGCGCACAGTGGACGGCACCGGGCACCGCCGCGGCGGGTACCGACCCAACCACCCTGCAGGTCTACATCGGTACGGCCAACCTCGACCCGAACGTGCCGTACACCTACCTCGTCGATGACATCCTGATCACCACGCAGCACAGCAGCATCCCGCCGCTGCTCGGAGTCAAGGACACGGTGAACTTCCCGGTCGGCGTCGCGATCGACAGCCGGGAGACCGTCGGCGACCCGTCCAAGTTGCTGCTCCAGCAGTTCAACCAGGTCACGCCGGAGAACCACTTCAAGCCGGAGGCGTGGTACGACGCGGACCACAACTTCCGGCCGGCCTCCGACGCGATCGCCATCATGGACTTCGCGAAGGCCAACAAGCTGCGGGTGTACGGGCACACGCTGGTGTGGTACCAGCAGACGCCGGACTGGTTCTTCCAGGACGCCAACGGCAACCCGTTGACGAACAGCGCGGCCGATCAGGCGCTGCTGACCCAGCGGCTGCATGACCACATCTTCAACGTGGCCAACTGGCTGGCGACCAACTACGGCCAGTTCGGTGGCGGCAACCCGCTCGTCGCGTTCGACGTGGTGAACGAGGCGGTCGCGGACACCGCCGACAACCCGGACGGGCTGCGCGCCAGCCAGTGGTACAACATTCTCGGCCCGAACTACATCAACCTGGCGTTCCAGCTCGCCAACCAGGCGTTCAACGTCGACAACGCCGCCCCGGGCGCCAACCGGCCGATCAAGCTGTTCATCAACGACTTCAACTCCGAGCAGCTTTCGAAGCAGGATCGGTACTACGCGCTGGTGCAGCGACTGCTGGCCGCCGGCGTACCGGTGGACGGCGTGGGCCACCAGTTCCACGTCAGCCTGACCACGCCGCTCTCGTCGATGGCGTCGGCCCTCAACCGGTTCAGCAGCCTGCCGGTCGCGCAGGCGGTGACCGAGTTGGACGTCACCCTCGCCACCCCGGTCACCCAGGCCGAAATCATCGACCAGGGCTACTTCTACCGGGACCTGTTCAACGTGCTGCGGCAACACAACATGTTCTCGGTGACGCTGTGGGGCCTCTACGACACCCGCTCCTGGCGGGCCTCGCAGGACCCGCTCATCTTCGACGGGCAGTTGCAGGCGAAGCCGGGCTACACCGGCATCGCCGACCCGACGCACCTGCCGGCACGGCTGCGTACGGCGAACGTCTTCAACGGCGACGTCTCGCTCGACGCGTCCTCCTTCAACGCCGTCGAGTGGAAGCAGCTGCCGGCGATCGGGCTCGGCGACCAGGGTTCGGCCGGTTCGTTCGGCCTGCGCTGGAACGCCGACCACCTCACCGCACTGGTCACCGTGGCCAGTGACACCTCCGACGCGATCCAGCTCGCGTACGGCGGGAGCACGTTGACGGTCCACAAGGACGGAACCGGCGACGTACCGGCCGTGGTGAACGACGACGGCGCCGGCTGGCGGGCGATCGTCCACCTGCCGCACACGGGCGTGGTCGAGGGCAACACGGGCCAACTGGACGTCCGCGTCATGTCCGGTGCCAACGTGGTGGCCGCCTGGAACTCTCCGGGCGCGACCGGCACGCTGTCCTTCATCGAGGCGCTGTCCTACCTGCAGGTCGTGCAGGCCCGCCAGGCACCGGTGATCGACGGCAACGTCGACGCCTCGTGGGCGGACGCCAAGACCGTGCAGACCAGCAAGGTGCAGTCCGGCGACGCCAACGGTGCGAGCGCCACCGTGAGCACGCTGTGGCAGAACGACACGCTGTACGTGCTGGCGCAGGTGACGGACCCGACCATCGACGTCTCCTCGTCCAACGCGTACGAGCAGGACTCGGTGGAGCTGTTCGTCGACCCGGGCAACGCCAAGAACGGCTCCTACCGGGACAACGACGCGCAGATGCGGATCAACGTCAACAACGTCCACTCCTTCGGTACCGGTGACCCGGTGGCGCAGGAGTCGCGGCTGCGGAGCGCGACCAAGCGCACCGCGACCGGGTACATCGTCGAGGCGGCGGTGACGCTGACCGGCCAGGGTGGCGTCGGCTCGTTCCAGGGCCTGGACTTCCAGGTCAACGACGGCACCGCGGGAGCACGCACCTCGGTGCACTCCTGGGCGGAACCGACCGGTACCGGCTACCAGACCACCGCCCGCTGGGGCGTTGGCCAGGAGGTCGGCTCGGCCGTACCGGCGTGGAGCGCGACCACCACGTACACCAGTGGCTCCTGGGTGACCTACCAGGGCAACTTCTACCTGACCCAGCAGAAGTCGACCAAGGGCCAGAAGCCCGGCGACCCGAACGGTCCGTGGCAGCAGATCTCGACCGCCGACGACGGTTCGGCGCTCTGGACCGCGTCGCGGATCTTCAACACCGGCGACAGGATCGGGTACAACGGCGCCACCTACGTGGCCAACTGGTGGACCCGCAACGAGAAGCCCGGCGACCCGAACGGACCGTGGTCGGAGGTCGCTACGGCGCCCGACGGCACCGCGATGTGGACGGCCTCCGGCATCTTCCACAAGGGTGACGTGGTGGTTTACCAGGGCGAGAAGTGGGTCGCCCAGTGGTGGACCCGCAACGAGGCACCCGGTGACCCGAACGGGCCGTGGATTCCCGCGACCTGACCGGTCAACGCGTAAGGCGTCGGGCCGGATCGTCCCCTGTGGACGGTCCGGCCCGACCGCGTTCTACTGCCAGAACAGCAGAACCGCCCCGGCGAGGAGCAGCACCACACCGGCCACGATCAGCGGCACCAGGGGCGTACGGCGTCTGGATCGCGTTGGCGGGTACGAAGTCGGGTACCGTCGACGAAGTCGCTGATCAGTACGCCGCGACCGTCCAGAGTGGACACATAACGCAACGCTCGGCGGGGAAGCCGGCCGACTCGAGGTTGCGCGGGATCGCGATTGGACAGTCGTGTGCCTACTTGACCAGTCGTGCCGAGAGCGGGTACCGGTACAGCAGGCCCGCGTTGGCGCGCAGCCCGCCGATGACGCCGAAGACGACCCCGACGAGGGTGACGATGAGCAGTGGCCAGAACACCGGCAGTCGCCAGGTGAGAAGCCAGACGAGGGCCCCGACGATCGACAACGTCAGTTGGAAGTTCAGGGCGTCGACCGCGTGCGCCCGCACGGTTGGCGACTGGTTTCCCTTGACGAGCAGGGCGATCAGCGGCGCGATCCAGCCGCCGACGCCGAAGGTGATGAGCATGCCGAGGGCGCCGCCCCAGTGGGCCACGAGATTCCAGGTCGCGTCGGCATCGGCCGGTGCGTTGATGCGCGGCAGGCGTTGGCGAATCCGGGTGAGCGGCGATGCCGGGTTCGCATGCCCCTGCACGGAGTTTGTAGGTTCGGTCATGGCTGGCACCCTACGGTCATCGATCAACGACCGTCGAAGACTTGTGCCAATGTGAACGCCGGTGTTGGCGCCTGCCGCTGAGAACGCGGAACCGCTGTAACACCGGGAGCGCACGGGCCGCCTGACCGTCAGGCGGGGATTGTGACGGCTGGCGTGGTGGGAAGACATCCGATGTCTGGTTGAGCTTCCCGCGCCGGCATGCCAAGCTACGACCATGCGTGTCGGGTTGTTCGTCACCTGCTTCAACGACACCCTGTTTCCCGGCGTCGGCAAGGCCACCGTGGCCGTACTCGAGCGGCTCGGCGTGGAGGTGGACTTCCCGGCGG
>Ga0207661_10001670_pt1 | contig 15124 bp, 11 predicted proteins | sample KBSC713LmetaG_FD_184337 | JGI IMG/M metagenome (GOLD analysis project Ga0207661, IMG submission 184337) | Corn rhizosphere microbial communities from Kellogg Biological Station, Michigan, USA - KBS C7.1-3L metaG (SPAdes) (version 2) | ecosystem: Host-associated > Plants > Roots > Rhizosphere ...
CTATGGCCTTTGTTTCGACCAAGAGCTGATCGTCTACGACCAGATCAACACGGTAGGCATTTTGAATTGTGTGACCGCGATAGATGAGCGGCAGCATTTGTTCGCGTTGAACGCGAAAGCCGGAGGATGTGAGCTCAACGGCGAGGCATTCTTGATAAGCGCTTTCGAGCAAGCCGGGTCCAAGCGCGCGATGCACGGTGAGCGCGGCATTTACGGTCGCGCTCGCGAGGGCCTCGATCTCTTTGGAAATTCTGACTTCGCTCATACCTTTCCTTCTTCGCGTCTTTGCGCTTAATTCAACGCTCACACGTCGAGGTACTGCACGTTCAGCGCATTGTCCTCGATGAATTGGCGGCGTGGTGGGACTTCATCGCCCATCAAGAGAGTGAAGAGCGCATCGGCTTTCGCGGCGTCGTTGATCGACACTTTGAGCAAGCGGCGTTTCTCCGGGTCCATCGTCGTCTCGAAGAGTTGCTTCGGGTTCATTTCGCCCAGACCTTTGTAGCGCTGAATCGAAAGACCCTTGCGGCCGTTCGCGCGGATTTGCGTGACAATATCGAGCGGCGAGTGGAGATCGGTTTTGCTCTCGCTCTTCTGGCCGGGATTTTCGGTGATCACGTATCGCGGCTGCTCGGTGGCGGTAAATCGATTGATTTCGAGGCCGGTCTTCGCGATCGCATTCAGGAGCTTCGCCATTTCGGTGCTCTCGAAAATTTCGTGAAGCGTGATCCGCTTGTGAGGAGTTGCGTTTTTTTTCTCGCTGCCGAATGGCGTGGGCGTGCCGCCGTTGACGGCGTTGTCGGGTTGTTCGAAGAGATCGGCGTCGAGACCGTGATCCTGCACGAACTTTGACCGCGCGGCCTCGTCGCGCAGGAACTCGTGGCTCTCTTTGTTGCCCTCGCGAATGCGCGCGATGTAGCGCGGAAGCGCGTGCGTCTCGGCGTCGTGTTGATCGAGAAATTCGCTGAGCGAAGCGCCGTAACGCGTCACCCCGGCGCCAAGCTTTTCGAGCGCGGCGAGGGCTTCGACGATTTTGTCGATCTGCGCGGGCGCGAAAACATGCTGGTCGGCGAGGCGCGTGAGCACCACGTCCTCGGAGCCGAGTTCGAGCAGGATGCGGTTGAGCTGTTCGTCATTGTCGATGTATTGCTCGCGCTTTTTGCGTTTGATTTTATATAACGGCGGCTGCGCAATATACACAAAGCCGCGATCAAGCAGGCCGCGCATCTGCCGATACAGAAAGGTCAGCAGCAGCGTGCGAATGTGCGAGCCGTCGACGTCGGCGTCCGTCATGATGATGACTTTGTGATAGCGCGCTTTGTCGGCGTCGAATGCGCCTTCGCCCTCATGATCGCCGATGCCGGTGCCGACGGCGGTGATGAGCGTGCGGATTTCCTCGTTGGCGAGAACTTTGTCGATGCGAGCCTTCTCGGTGTTGATCAACTTTCCACGCAGCGGGAGAATCGCCTGATAACGGCGGTCGCGGCCCTGTTTTGCCGAGCCACCGGCGGAGTCGCCCTCGACGATATAGATTTCGGTTAGCGCCGGATCGCGTTCGGAGCAGTCGGCGAGTTTGCCGGGCAGACCGCCGCCGGAGAGCGCGCCTTTGCGCACAGTCTCGCGCGCCTTGCGCGCAGCCTCGCGGGCGCGGGCGGCATTGAGCGTTTTGTCGATGATGCGCTTGGCGATGTTCGTGTTGGCCTCGAAATAAAATCGCAGCTTTTCGCCAACGATGCGCTGGACGATGCCATCGATTTCGCCGTTCGAGAGCTTCGTCTTGGTCTGTCCCTCGAAGCGCGGCTCGGGCACTTTCACCGAGATGACCGCGACCAATCCCTCGCGGGTATCATCGCCGGTGATCGCCGGATCTTTTTCTTTCAGCAGATTGTTGCCGCGCGCAAAATTATTGATGACGCGTGTGAGCGCGCTGCGAAAACCGGAGAGATGCGTGCCACCTTCGACGTTGTAGATGGAGTTCGCGTACGCGAAAATCTGATCGTTGTAGCTGTCGTTGTACTGCATCGAGACATCGACGACGATGTTCGGCAGGGCAGCGTTGGTTTCGTTCGGCACCGAATCGCTGAACGTGATCGGTTTATCGTGAACGACATTTTTGTTTTGATTAAGGAATTTCACGAATTCCGTAATACCGTCCTTGAAATAAAATTTATCGCCTTTCTGCGAACGCTCGTCGGCGAGTTCGATGCGAATTCCTGGATTCAGGAACGCGAGTTCGCGCAATCGCTTCGAGAGAATCTCGTATTGAAATTCACGCGTCGTTTTGAAGATCTCGGGGTCCGGCTTGAATGTGATTTTGGTGCCGGTCTTTTTCGTGTCGCCGATGACCTGCATCTTTTGCGTGGTGATGCCTTGGGCGAAACGCATCTGGTAAACCTTTCCGCCGCGCCGCACCTCGGCTTCGAACCATTCGGAGACGGCGTTGACGCATTTCGCACCGACGCCGTGGAGTCCGCCGGAAACCTGATACGCGCCTTTGCCGAATTTGCCGCCGGCGTGGAGGTTCGTGAGCACCAGTTCGAGTGCCGGGATCTTGTACACCGGATGCATATCGACCGGAATACCACGGCCGTCGTCCTCCACTGAGCAGGAACCGTCGAGATGGATCGAGACCGTGATCTGAGACGCGAACCCGGCGAGCGCTTCGTCCACCGAGTTGTCGACGACCTCGAAGACGCAGTGGTGCAAACCGCGCTCGTTCGTGTCGCCGATATACATGTCGGGGCGCTTGCGAACGCCCTCGAGGCCCTCGAGTTTCTGGATTTTGGAGGCGTCGTAAGCGTCGGCGCCGGCTTGGTTTTTTGCGGAATGTTCTGAGGCGGATTCGTCGGCCATGAAAGGGTGGTGTCGAAGAGAAAAGGGAAAGGAAAAAACTGTCGGAAACGCGTGCGTCACGCGAGGGTTTTCTTGAGAAAAAACCACGCTTAAACCGCCGTTCTTTCGGGCTATAAATCGCGAGCGTGGCGAAAGCGCCTTCCGCGGCAGTAATGCGCGAAATCACGGCGGAACCGGACGACAAAAAGCGTTACGCGCAGGTCGCGTCGATCGACTTCCTCCGCACGTCCTTCGCCCAACGAAACCACAGCGACCGCCGGCGAATCATTCGCAGGCCCGCGAATTTTCGCCGAAACAATCGTGGCTTCGGCTGGCAACGCTGCGGATGGGAAAATCGCGATGTTGCGACCACGCTGCCGATCGAACGCGGTTTAATCCTGCACAACGTGGATGGACCATTCATTCGCGTCGATGCGCGTGCTTCGCGGGAGAAATCCGGGATCGATTGACGATGGAGTTTCGTTTGACCGCACCGGGGCGGCCGCGGCAATCTGCGAGAATGCCCACGCCTGCCATCGAAAAGCTGTTGATTTTGCAGGATCGCGATATGCGACGGCGCGCGATCGAAGCCCAACTCGCGAGCATCCCGCGCGACGTTGCCGCAGTAGATCAGAGAATCGCGGCGGAAAAGTCCGCGACCGATGCGGCGCGTGCCGTGGTCAAAGATTTGGAATCGAAAAAGAAACTGCTCGAAGGCGAAATCGCTTCAGCCGAGGACAAACTTGGGAAGTATAAGACGCAGCAATCACAGGTTCGAAAGAACGACGAGTATCAGGCGCTCGGGCACGAGATCGAAACGACCGAGGCTGCGATCGGCGCTCTGGAAGAAGAGGAGTTGGGCGTGATGTACGCGATCGACGAGGCAAAAAAGCGATTCGCCGCCGCGGAAGCTGAGCACAAGGCCAATATCGCCGGCCACCAGGCGCGTATCCGCACGTTGCGCGAGCGAGAGGCTAGTCTCACGGCGGAGCTCAAAGGCGCGCAGGACGAAGTCGTCATTGCGAGGGAGCCGGTGGGCGAGCCGACGTTGCGGATTTATGATCGCATTGCCGTGCGTAATCTTCCGGCGGTCGTGGCTATCCATGCCGGAAAATGCGCGGGTTGCCACCTGAAGGTTTCGAGCGAAGTCGAGTCGGCAGCGCGCGGCAAGGGCGCCGATTCCACTGTCCAGCTCGCGACCTGCGATCAGTGCGGGCGGATCGTATATTGGGAATATTGATTCAGGCCAGTGGAGTTTTTCCGAGTTACGCAGACGCCTTTGCCACCAAGGGTGCGACGCACCCGAATCAATCCGATCTATTTTACAGAAAGTACGAAGGAAGCGACGAGCGAAGAGAGGGATTTGGTCGAATTGCGGATTCGCTTTCTCCGTTCTTTTCGTTGCCTTCGGTTCAAATTTCCGAGTTCGACGTGGATTAAGTTTTGAAGCCGCGGCTTGCTTCCAGATTGAGCTCAATTACTGATGAGCGCCTTAGCTTTGGGGCCTGGTCGTCGCTCCGAGTTCTTTGATCCCAAGGTGCGGGTAACGCCGCGCTGGCTTTGGAAATGCCATCAAACCTTCCGGTCACCGGGCGTTGGCTCACGACCGGAGCTGATGTGCAGATTCGGAGAGGAAAGTCCGGACACCGCAGGGCAGGATGCCGCACGAGGCGCAAGCCAAGTACGGGCGCCACGTTTCAAAGCGAGGCGACGGACAGTGTCGCAGAAAATTAAACCGCCTTCCTGGATTTCAGGTTCAAATCTGAATTTTGGAAAGGTAAGGGTGAAAAGGTGGAGTAAGAGCCCACCGCGCCATCAGCAATGATGGCGGCACGAAAAACCCCTTCCGGTGCAAGGCAAAATAGGCGGCTGGACGGCCCGTCCGATAGCCGCGGGTATGCCGCACCCGTCTTTGCATGCGCGTTCGCGCGCAAGCGGAGGCGGGCAAGTTCGCCGTAAGGTGGGCCTGAGAGAAATGACGACCGAAGCCCCGACTTGTCGGGGTGGAACAGAATCCGGCTTACCGGCCCCAAAGCTAATTTTTCCGAGTGCTCGGGTGCAGACTCGCAGGCAGGTGAACGATCGACGTGATGCGGTGTTTCGTGCCGCGGAGCTGCAATCGCGCTGTTTTAACATAATTTTCGCTTGGTGCTTGCTTAAGTCGTGTTTCTCCAACAATCCAATAGCAAATACTCTGCACTCCGACGGCAGGTTTCGTCGGCACACCGATGAAATTTCCCTCCGGCTACAGATCCTACCGCTCGGTCGCGGACACTACGAACGCCACCAAGTCCTGCGGGCAGATAGCGTTTCGTATGGCGCGTGAATGTGAACCGATCGCGCGCTTTAGTCCGATGATTGAACCGATCGCGTTCGAGACGAAAGGCCGTGCGATTGCCTTGAATATTTCAGCCTTGGACGCTGACCCCGATTTCAGAAACAGAACTGCGGCCATGCGCGAACATCGCCTTCAAAACGAGGCGAGGGAATTTCGTTTGGAAGAGGGCAGGGAATTTTTGCGCGAGTTGGGCAAGGCTGGCGCGACGAATGTGGCTAGAATCGGCCACGTGATCTACGAGGGGCGGGAACAATTTCTGAATTTGGTCTATATCGTGCACAGCCTTCGCAACGAAAGATATTTCTTCACCGGAATTTGCGGCCTGCGAAGCCGCAACAAACTAGCCGCGGATATGGACAGCATCGCGGCATCGTTGACGTTTAGCGAGTCCGAGGAAGAACCAGGCGGCGTCTGAACGTCGTGCGTACGGCGCATTGACTTAGTCTCGGAATTTCTGCGCCGCTACAATTTTCCAACGCGTGCTCTTGGCATCGCATCTGATCGCATCGGTGCTCTTGCCGACCTCGGAATCAATAGTACGGAGCGAAATTCAATTGGTCGGAATACGCAGCCCGATCGGAGTTGCTCTGAAGTTCCCGCCACTTGGCGATCGCCCACAGACCGGTTTTACGGACATTACCGAGTGACTCGTCTTGGTGAAAGTTTCCGCTATTCATACTCACAGTGTTGCCAACGACGGAACCATAGGTGTCACCGTTACCACCAATCGTGATATTGGCATTTGGCGCGTAGACCACTGCGCTCATATAGCTGCCCCCTTGAATAGTCCAACTCGAATAGCCGGAAGTGCTGACCTGATCGGACGTACGGGTGCCGATAAGGGTGAAGTTACTTGGCATATTCATTGTGGCCGTTGTGTTACTTGCGTCCCCATTCACAATCGATTCGCTCCCTGACATGTATATATTCCCACCGACATACAGTGTAAGCTTTGATCCTGGGTTGATAATGATTTTCGCACTGCCGTTAAAGTTAATATCACCGACCACTACTAAGGTGACGTACGCAGGGGTGGTTGGCGTACCAATGTTCATCGTATCGGCTGTTCCAATGGTGACGCTAGGCGTGGAGTAGATAACCGGTGTACTGGAGGTTCCTCCGGTGAAATTCGAAGCACTGTTTATAGCGCCCAGAGAGATACCGCCAGACGGCGCCGAGAATTCTGGAAAATTCTCCGCGAAATCGTGAGTAACCCGAGTGTAGTCGACGGTGCCATTGCTGGCAGAAAAGTTGCCGCTTAATATTCCAGTGGCACCGACGTTGAGACCACTGTTGTCGTCCGAGCCGATGGATGCGTAGCCGAAAACTTGTGCGTTCTGCTGGTTGATTACACCAGGAGTCGCAAAATGAGCATTGGCACGGCGTACCGTAGTCGAGTACGGAACGTCGTTCGCCGTACTCACGTCGTCGTCATACGAGACCCAGCTGTCTACCAAAGTGCTGTGGCCGGTGAAATCTATCCCGTTTTTCGCCACCATTCCGCCCGTGCTAAAAGAACGCTGCAACAAATAGGCTTCGGCATACTTGGAAATGGTCCTTCCACTCCCCAGTTTGACTATGGCTTGCACGACCGCGTGTGGAGTCGTCGTGGTGTTGTCGACCCACACCTTTATTTGCCCTTTCGCTCCTCGAGAGAGGGGATAGTAAGTCGTACTTGATGGAAAAGCGCCTTGATATTGAGTTGTATAGCCGCTTCGAAGCGAAAAGCCGCCCGTGGCCCAAGCTCCTGAATTATCTAAAGCCCATAGAGCATGCTCCAAGCCGGTGTCCGCCAGATTTTGAGCGGCATTAAACGCATACGATTGGTCTGCCAATTTATTTGAATTGAGAGCGAGGCTAAGGGAACTACTTAGTACGAGAGCGATCACTCCGGCAAATATAAGAGCGACTATCAATACGGAACCCCGGTTCGTTTTCAGGAGGCACATTGTAATTGGCGATTATAGTTTGTTCCGAAGGATAAAGCGTGCCGACAATACTTTGTTTGTCGCATCCGTTACGGTCCGTGCTGTTTCCCTGAGCACAAATTTAACTTCGATCTGGTTGATATCGGTGGCGCTGGTAGCGAGGTTGGTTTCGTATCCGTTGAAGTAACCTGTACTGCTATGCGAAACGCCGGGATAACGGTGATAGTAATTTAAGATATTGCTCCCTTGAATCTGCTGGACATTGCTGATAAAAATTGCCGGTGTTCCGAAACCCGTTCCGGTATCGACTGCGCGACTGATTGTGCTGCTTGCGGAGTCGAAGGTGTATCTCACCTGATAAGCTCCAGATGCAGGCAACTGATTGAAGAGGTTGTATGCGCCGGCTACACCAGTCGTATCAGGAGTCGTCCCGGTTGAGTCAGGAATGCTTGCAGTGAAGCTTGTGGCACTGTAGCTTGATATGTAAAAAGCTGCACGAATTTCACGGCTCATTAGTTCAAGCGCCTTTCGCCCCTTAGCCTCAATTTCAGTATAATTCTGAATATTACGTGTGACCCTTCCAAGCATTAGAAAAGTGGTCAGGACAGCGACAAGAATAAACGAGGCGAGGCCCATGCTGATAATGAGCTCGACTAGCGTGAATCCACGCTGCGCGGAAGTGCGACGGTCAATTCCAAAAGAAGTCAGAGATACCCATATACTCATAGTTCGTGGTGTAGACGAGTGTGTGCTTTCGACCGTCGGAGCCGGTCCACTTGGCGGTGACGGTAATGACGTACATACCATTTGTACTCGCCCCGTCGAATCTATTTGAATTATATAGCGATAAATCCGAATAAGCCGCACTCGGTTGCGAAATACTTTGCGCAAATGTTCCTGCTCCTCCTCCGGCGTCGAATCGATTGATTTGCGCTGTTGACGCTGAAGTCACGTCGGGGGTGAAATAGGCATTCGCAGTGGCACCCGGGCCATAGGTAGAATCCCTAAGCTGGCTCCAGTTCAGCATTCGAATCTTTTCTATCTGACTTTGGAGGATTTGCCCGGCCAACGTTGTGTAACGCGCCGTATCAATTGCGCGCACCGCCTGTTGAACGACGATCAGTGACGAACTCAAAGCAAGTATCATGACGCTCGCCGCTACAATTACCTCCATCAGCGTAAAGCCCTTTGTGCGACCGCGACCGACGCGGTGTCCACAATGAGCTTTTATTTTGTCTATTGAGTTCACAGTGACATTCTATCGACCCGTTGCCAGCTACGGCAGAGGAGTTTGGCCACTTATTTCGGGTCTATTGGAATAGGTCTGTTTCGGCCTAGCAACGCCGAGCTGTTCGAAGCCTCACGAACCCGGAAGTCACCCCGACCTCGGGGTTTGTTGAAGGTTCGACTGAAAATACCTCCAACTCGGATATAATGACTATCACGGGAAAAATAGGCCCAAATAACGAGCTCGAAAAAAGTCAAAAATTTCCCGCGCATTAGCGGAGTGCGAAAATATACGGCATCACTCGATCGCTATATTTGTGTATATAGTCGAACTATCGTTCACCGGTCTGCCTCGCTTGCGCGAACATTGCCGCAGCCTGCGAGCGGCGTTTTACCTGTAGTTTCTCGAACACGCTCACCAAATAATTCTTCACCGTGTTGTCACTCAAACCCAGCTTGTCCGCGACTTCCTTGTTCGTGAGGCCTTCCGCTACCAGAGCTAGGACGCGGTGCTCTTGAGCAGACAGCGCTGCCAGCCCGGAATTTTTTCCAGGAGTACCTTCGCGCAGCATCCGCATTGCCCGCTCGACGGAGGTGAGCACGCGGGTGGTCGGAAGCGTTCGCAATATTTCGCGGTATGGTCGACGCCGGAAATTGCCGCGATTTGACGGACGCGCGTCGTGCCCCAAAGGGAGCTCCGACTAAGCTTGTCCTCAGACCGAAGCTTGGAGCATGAAGGTCCCCTGTTCCTTTATCTCGGCATCGGCTCAGAAATTGAATTTGCTCTTGTAGACTGAACGGTCAGCAGAAACTTGCAGTTCTGACCACTGAGCAAGCGACCATGGCTTGGGACTCGTTGTGGTGCGGAGGCCTTCGTCCCAGTGAAATGACATATGACCGTTACTGGTCACCGCCGCAACGACGAACGAGCCGCATAGATCTTCCGTATTATTGCCGCCGCCGTTACCAACCAGCGTTGCATACGGAGCAAATAGACAACCGTAGAAGCTTCCGTTCCCACTGATGGTGCAGTTTGAACTCGTCGTTGTCCATATCTGCAACGCGCCAGCCCAGCTCGTGGTATTCACGTCGCTATTTCCCGGGCTAACGGTACCGTCGATGTATATCTTGGCTGACCCGACCGTCGCGCCGGATGCGACCATCAGACCTCCCACCATGTTCGTGTTGCTGCCGACGATCACGACGTTTTTTCCGGCGGTAATCGTGGTCGCTCCGATCGTCGCGTTGTTCACATAATAGTAATAGTTTCCGTCGGCATTTGCGGCATCGGGGGTAGCTCCTCCTCGGGGGAGGACGGCGGGTAGGGAATTGCCGAGATTGTACCCAGCTGTCGGTCCCGAATTGGTCGGATAGGAGGGCATGCCAAAGTTATAACTGAAGCCGCCGATGCTTTGTCCTGAGATTGTACCACCGGTGACGGTGACTCCGGATCCGACCATAACATCTCCTTCCACAGTTCCATGCGAAAGGTCTACCGTTGGTCCATAGAGGCTCGCTACGGTCGTGTTGGCTCTGGCGGTGGCTGGATCATATAGGGAAAATGGCGGGACCCCGGGAGTTGCGCTGGAAACGAAGCTGTCCGCGTCGGGATGGCCATTCCAGTTTATCCCGTTTTTTGCGACCACCCCAATCTTTGGGACAACGCCATTCTTGCTTACAATGACTTTGATGATTTTTTCCACCGGTGCTCCATCGGTTGGCTGGATGGTCGCTTTTGCGACGATTATAGGCGCAGCCGTGGTGCCATCGTAACCTGCAACCCAAACTTTTGCAGTCGCTGAGGCGTTTTGGTCGAGATTGGCGAATGGAATGGTGCGAGTAGCGGCAAAGCGTGCGATAGGTAAAACCCCGGAACCGCCGCCACCGGTTAGTGTGATCGTGGGTAGTGTAGTATAACCTGTGCCTCCGTTGGTGATGGTGATCCCTGTCACACATGCAATCGTCGTCAGGGTCCCTGCCACATATTGTTGGCGCGTGCCAAAGATAGCGGTTCCCGCTGCGCCGCTGCCGCCTCCCCCACTGAAAGTGACGGTAGGGGCCGACGTATATCCTGATCCCATACTTTGCATATAAACGTCAGCTATGGTATTGCTACAGGTCCAGCCATTAGTTGTCCAAAGCGCCTTGTTAGCCACGGCATCCGAAGAGCTACCCATGTTGTTGAACATCCAAACCGCCTCTTCAAGTCCGGTTTCCGCGAGATTGTTTGCCGCGTCCGCAAAAAACGTGCGATGAGCTAGCCGCAACGAAGTCGTTGAAAGCTTGATATAGCTCGTCAATGCAATCGCTATAATCACCGCAAAGAGAAGTGCGGTGATCAAGATGCTGCCGCGCGCCGGCGAACGGAGGCGCCGCGAAACTGACGAGCCCAATGTTTTCATATGGAGATATTTCGCATTGTGAATGCAGTTGAGCGAATGACTTGCGTCGCCGCGGCGACGCCCATGCCAGATCGGACAACGCTGATGCTCACTTGGATATGCTTCGTGACGGCATCACTCGTGGTAGTCGTCCCGCCGCTGTCATAGCGATTGAAGGTCAGCGAAGTTACATTCGATATTAAAGTTCTCCGGCCGGCGGTCGCCGTCGGATCAGTGCCGGGGACGACAAAAAATTGCTGGTTCGCGTACCCGTAAGTGACGTACATCCAAGTGGAGGCATCACTGGTGGGAATTTGCAGGGTGATGGAGGTCGTTGTCCCTGAAACGGGGAGAGAGGTGAAAGCGCTTGTCATCCGCGCATCGATTCCCAATTGCTCAAATGCCCGGCGCGTCTCGGTCTCCATCATCGAATAGTTTGCGACTCTCACTCCCGTTCGTCCCATCATCAAGAATGTGGTGAGTACGCCAGCCATCACAATGGATCCCAGCGTTCCCGCTATCATCAATTCAACGAACGTGAACCCGGCTTCGCAGGCTCGTTTGGGGCGATCGTTAAGCATGGAAGAAATCATAAAGGCCATTCTGTCCGTAATAGGTGACGTAACTTCGCGAGAGCGTCCGCTTATCATGGGTGGTCCACGTTATCTTTAGCGTCACCTTGATCATTCCCGGATGAACATCGGCGACCGTTCGGGTCATTGTCATGCGACTTCCTACATCGCCGACGCTGGTGTAATAAGCGTTGTTGATCGGGATGACGGTCGGACCTAAAGGGTAGCCAGATACTGTGGTAATGTCGGTGCCGGTCCCTGCTGTGGTACCATTGCCCCACGAAGTGAGGCGCATTTTTTCCATCTCACCTTGCATGACCTGTGATGCATAGCTGATACATCGTGCGGAATCCAAGGACGACATCGCTCTGGCCATCACGACTAGAGAAGTGCCAATCGCGAAGGTCAGGACGAACGTCGCTATTATAACCTCCAGGATTGTGAAACCTTCCCGATTCGATCCCGACCCCGGGGTTTGTTGACGATTTGACTGAAAATGCCTCCGATTCGGATATAGTATCACCGGATGGCTACCATCGGAAAATAGGCGCGAACAATGAGCTCAAAAAAAAGTCAAAAATTTCACGCGCATTAGCGGAGTGCGAAAATAAACGGCGTCACCCGATTGCTATATTTGTGTATATAGCCGAACTATCGTTCACCGGTCTGCCTCGCTTGCGCGAACATTGCCGCAGCTTGCGAGCGGCGTTTTACCTGCAGTTTCTCGAAAACGCTCACCAAATAATTCTTCACCGTGTTGTCACTCAAACCGAGCTTGTCCGCGACTTCCTTGTTCGTGAGGCCTTCCGCTACCAGAGCGAGGACGCGGTGCTCTTGAGCGGACAGCGCTGCCAGCCCGGAATTTTTTCCAGGAGTACCTTCGCGCAGCATCCGCATTACCCGCTCCGTAATCTCCGGCGTCAGAACCGATTTTCCCGCCGCGGCATCCGCGATCGACCGGACCAATCGCTCGGGATCGATTTCCTTCATCAAATAGCCCTGCGCCCCAGCCGTCACGGCTTGGTGAATCAGTTCGTCGGTGGCGACGGAGGTGAGAATGAGTACGCGGGTGGTCGGAAGCGTTCGCAATATTTCACGGCACGCGTCGAGGCCGGATCCGTCGGGCAAACGGATATCCAACAAAACCAAGTCTGGTTTTAAGCGTCGCGCCTCAACGATCGCAGTTGCGACCGAACCGGCTTCACCGATCACCGCAATTCCGAGGGCGCGTCCGTGGCTGCCGATGACGGCACGCAAGCCCGCGCGGACGAGCGCGCTGTCGTCGACTACCAGCACGCGAATGGCGGAACTCGGGGCGGGCATGCTCCGAGATAAAAAACGCTGATGGCTGGGAAGACGAGCACTTTGGCTGCGGAAATTTTGCTTGTAGTTGAAAATTTCGCCGAGAATGGAACCGGCATTTGCATTCACGTTGAGGCCGAAGGTGAGGGGAAATCGCATGCTTCGCCGGATCGCCGCCGTCGCGAGTAATTCAGTTCGATGTCCTCACCGCTGGGATTTTCGAAGCACCTGAAAACTGAGAGCGAATCCAGAACACAGGGACCGTGCGCGGTTCGGAATAAATCTCGGTGCGCATGATCAACGGCAGGTCAGCGCAGATTCGCGTTTAACATTTGGCGAAGGTTGGGATCACGACGGGTCCGACAAAACCCTTGACTCTCCCGCGCGGCTTTGGGTTTCTGTCCGGCTCTAATCTTAACATCGATCATGGCCAACACGAAATCTGCCATCAAGGCCGCGCGCAAAGCCGTGCGTCTCACCATTCGCAATCAGGGCGCCAAAACCCGTCTGAAGACCCTGCACAAGAAGCTGGAAATAGCCGCGAAATCCGGTGATGCCGCCGCAGCGAAAGCCGCCGCGACCGAGTACACGTCGGCGATGGACAAGGCCGTGAAGTCGGGTGTTGTTCACAAAAACGCCGCCTCCCGCGCCAAGGCACACACCGCGAAATTCGTATTCGCGAAGTAAGGTGAGGGTGCGGATTTGTTTCCGCCGTTCTGCCGGATGTTAACGGGACGGCATTTGATGTAGGAGCGGCTTTACGCCGCGATCCGATTCGAAGTAGGCCGCCAGCTTGCTGGCGCGATCGAGCGCGCGAGCGAACTCTCGGCCTGCGAGTCAAACCATCGCGGCGTGAAGCCGCTTCTACAGTTGTCGGTTCGGTAAAGCCGGCCGAATGTGAAAGCGCGGCACTCGGACGTGCGGGACTTGCGGAACATCGGTTGGCGCTTCCATGATTCGGAATTCGCCCGTGGTCACTCCGCCTGATTCCGTTCGCCGTCATTTTTTGTCATGGGAGCGACCGCTGCTGCCGCAAGCCGTGGCGTTTCTTGCGGCCGATTGGGACGGCGCGGGTCCGCTCGACCTTGCACATTGGCTGGTAATTGTGCCAACGCGGCAATCGGGCCGCCGGCTGCGCGAAGCGCTCGCGGAACATGCCGCCGCGCGTGAGCAGGCTGTGTTTCCACCTCGGGTTATTACGCCGGAGGCGTTGGTCAATTTGAACAGCGCGGGCGCGGCGCGAGTGCCTCGTTCGCAGTCAGTGAAGCCGACGAGCGGAACGCCCAAGCTGCCTTGCCCGACGGCGGAAATTGCGTCCCGGCTCGAATCGCTTCTGGCGTGGACGGAGATTTTTCGCACGGCTGATCTCGATGACCTGAGGGAAGTGTTTCCGATCGATCCGCCGACGCGGAGTTTTTCATGGGCGCTGAGGCTGGCGCGTCAGTTCGCGCGATTGCAAGCGACGCTCGCCGAGGCGGGTTTGACGATGAGCGAGGTGACAGCGAAAGCGGGAGACTTTCCCGAAAGCGCGCGTTGGAGGCAGCTCGGCGAATTGGAAAAACTGCATGCGGAGCGCCTCGCGGCCCTGGGTTTGCGGGACGCGCAGGTGGCGAAGATTAAGGCGGCGAAAGGATGGCGCGAACAGGACGCCGACAGCGTACCGCCTGCAGTTGGCCTCCAGAGCCGGCTGGGAGCCGCGGGTGCCTTAAATGCGGTCACTGCTTCGACTGCGGCCGATCAACCCGGCGGGCGCGGCGCGCCCGCAGCTTTTCCGAATGTGGAGCGTATCATTGTTCTCGCGACGCCCGACCCGATGCCGCTGGCGCTCACGATCCTTGGTTTGCTGGCAGGCGCGCTGCCGGTCGAGGTCGTGATTTATGCGCCAGCGTCCGAAGCCGCGGCGTTTGATGCATGGGGCCGGCCGATCGAGTCGAAATGGGCTGGCCGCGTCATCGAACTTCCGGATTTCGAGAATCGCGTGCACCTTTGCGCGGACCCCGAGGCGCAGACGGATCGGATCGTGGCGATTGCGCGCGGTTATGAATCGCCGGATACAGTGCTTGGTATTGGAGTTGCGGACACGGAAGTGTTGCCGCTCCTCGAAAACGCACTCAGCCGCGCCGGTCTCGCGGCGTTCAACCCGGAAGGCCGGGCGCGCCGACAAGACGGGCTCTTTGCGTTGCTCAGCGCACTCGCGGAATTTGCCGCGACGCCAAGTTTCGATGCGGCGGCGGCGCTTTTGAGATGTCCGGATGTGCTCGAGTGGTTGCGATCGCGCGGGGGAAAACAAAATTTTTCGCCGGCATCGGTGCTGTCACAGCTCGACGAATTACGTGCGCGTCATCTGCCCGCAACGCTCGCGGCTGCGCGGGCGCTGACTCAAAGGAACGCCGAGCCGGCCTTGAGACGCGAGGAGAGCGGTCAGACTGTCAGGGCTGCGAACTCGTTTGCGTTGGTCAGAGCTGCGTTGGAGGCGCTGACTGAACTGCATGCGGTTCTGACGAGCGGCAGATTTCCGGAGAATGCGTCGGAGGCGTTGACGAC
>Ga0207661_10001679_pt1 | contig 15103 bp, 10 predicted proteins | sample KBSC713LmetaG_FD_184337 | JGI IMG/M metagenome (GOLD analysis project Ga0207661, IMG submission 184337) | Corn rhizosphere microbial communities from Kellogg Biological Station, Michigan, USA - KBS C7.1-3L metaG (SPAdes) (version 2) | ecosystem: Host-associated > Plants > Roots > Rhizosphere ...
CGCCTTGACCTGGGCGGGGTCGGTACTGTCGAGCATGTGAAAGCGCGGCCAGCCGGCTTGCCGCCCGAAAGTTTCGCCCAGCACCTCCGGGCCCAGGCTCGAACCGCCCATTCCCAGGAGAACCACGTCGGTGAAGCCGGCCTCCTTTACCTGCTCGGCGAAGCCGCGCAGCCGATCCAAATCGGCCAATTCCTGCTCGACGATGTGCAGCCAGCCGATCCACTTGTCCTCGTCGTTCCCCGTCCATAGCGACTTGTCCCCGGCCCAGAGCCGCCGAATGCGCCCGTCCTTGCGCCAGACTTCCATCTCGGCGTCGACGGCGGCCTTCATTTCCGGCGAGCCCGGCGCGATCTCCAGACAGGCGCGCTCGCCCTCGAGCAGCGTGCGACGGCGTATCGCGATGGTGCCGAACAGCTTGTCGAACGCGTCCGCGAACTGTTGCACTCCCTCCTTGACCAACTCGTCCGTGATCTCCTTGAGTGAGACGCCGTTCTTCTCCAACTCGGCGAGCAGGGCGCGGGCGCCCGCCACATCCTGTTCAATAGCGTCGGGGATCACCGCTCCATGATCGCGGAACGCGTCCATGGTCGCGGGCGGGATGGTGTCGACCGTGTCGCGGCCGATCAGCGCCTCGACATACATCGTGTCCTTGTAAGCCGGACTTTTTGTGCTGGTGGATGCCCAGAGCAAACGCTGCGTCTTTGCGCCGGCTTCGGCCAGGTGCTGCCAGCGCGAATCGGAGAACAGTGCCTTGTAGCGAGCGTAAGCGATCTTCGCGTTGGCGATGCCCGCTTTACCGCGCAACCGTTCTGCCAGCCTTTCGTCACCGAGCTTGTCCAGCCGTTTGTCGGTCGCGACATCGATGCGGCTGACAAAAATGCTGGCGACACTGCCGACCTTTGACAGATCGCCGCCGGACCGATTCAAATCTTCGAGCCCCGCAATGTAGGCTTCGACCACCTGTTCGTAGACGCTCACGGCGAAGAGCAAAGTGATGTTGATGTTCAGCCCGCGGCCGATCAGCTGCCGGATCGCAGGGATACCGGCCGAAGTGGCTGGCACCTTCACCATCAGGTTGGGACGCTCCACCGCGGCCCAAAGGCGCAATGCCTCGGTGATTGTCGCCTCGGTATCGTTGGCCAGGTAGGGCGAACATTCCAGGCTGATATAGCCGTCCCGCCCTCGCGTCTGGTCGTAGACGGGACGCAGGACGTTGGCTGCGGCACGGATGTCGGCGATCGCCAGATGCTCGTAGATCTCGGAGATGCTGTGGTCGGCCTGCGCTTGGAATCGTTTCAGCGCGTCGGCATATTCATCGGTCTCGCCGATCGCCTTCTCGAAGATCGAAGGGTTCGAGGTGACGCCCTTCAACCCGTCGCGCTCGATGAGCACGCGCAACTCGCCCTTCTCGATCAGGCTGCGCTTCAGATAATCCAGCCACGGCGACTGGCCGCAGGCTTCAAGCTGCTTCAGTCTGTTCACGGCCATTCTCCTTGTCTTGGGATGCCGTTTCGTCGCGTCGGGAGCGTTTCGCGTTTGCAGGGACAGCTCGAAGCGTCATCGCGCGAGCGCCCGACAAACTGTCGCAATCGCGACGGGTCATGGCCTCACGATAGACAACGACCGAGTTGCGCCGGTAGACTCGGAAAATACGGAGTCCGTCACAGCTGCGTTCCCCTAGCCGGCCGACCTGAACGCCGTCGATCGGTCCATGTTCCTGCGTAGTTTCCGAGGCTGACGAACCTCACGTATCAGGCGCTATCGTGCCAAATCGCGGCTCCAGCCACTGTTGGCGCAGCGCGCACGCGGAACGACGCTTGCATGAGGCTGAGAGAGAAACGGTAGTCATCGTAGTCATCATCATCGGACTCATAGCGAAACTTGCGGAACGAGCTATGGAGCGCGTCTGCCAATGACATTGAGAATTGCGCAGATTGCCCCGCTCGCGGAGTCTGTTCCTCCCCGCACCTATGGTGGCACGGAGCGGGTGTGTTCATGGCTTACCGAAGAACTCGTACGCCAGGGACACGAAGTGACCCTGTTCGCCAGCGCCGACTCGTCAACATCGGCTACGCTCGCGCCATGCTGCCCGACGGGATTGCGACGAGCAGGTGTGCACAATCAGGCGCCATCTCTGTTGCTCATGCTGGACCGGGTGCGCAGGCTCGCCGAAAGCTTTGACGTGATCCACTTCCACGTGGATCTCTATCAGTTCCCGCTGTTCCAGGATCTCGCCTGGAAATCCCTAACCACATTACATGGGCGGCTGGATCTGCCGGACATGCATCCGGTGTATCACACCTTCAACGACATGCCATTAGTGTCGGTATCCAACGCGCAGCGCCAGCCCATCCTCGGCGCAAACTGGTTGGCGACCGTCCCTCACGGCATGCCTGACACGCTCATTCCGTATTCGGCGGACCGCGGCAAGTACCTTGTCTTCCTGGGCCGTATCTCGCCCGAGAAGAGACCAGATCGCGCCATCGAGATCGCCCTCCGCGCCGGCATTCCGCTGAAGCTGGCGGCCAAGGTCGACGTGGTCGATCAAGAGTATTTCGACGCCGCGGTCAAACCGTGGCTAGACCATCCGTTGATCGAATTCCTCGGCGAGATCGACGACGCGCAAAAGGGCGAACTCCTGGCCGGCGCGCTCGCCCTGCTCTTTCCTATCGACTGGCCCGAGCCCTTCGGATTGGTGATGATCGAGGCGATGTCCGCAGGCACGCCGGTGATCGCCTGGCGCAACGGCTCAGTTCCTGAGATTGTTGATCCGGGCGTCACCGGGTTCATTGTCCAGAGCATCGATGAGGCTGTCGAGGCCTTGAACCAAATGAGTACGTTAGATCGTCTGAACGTCCGCAAGCGTTTCAAAGATCGGTTCACGGTTGACCGTATGGCGAAAAGCTATCTGATGCTCTACCGGCGGCTCGCGGACGATGCGCGCTCCTCGTCTAGGCCCCCAGACTCGTCTAGACCCCCAGCCTCTGCCGAATCGCGCGATGGCGGCCTGAGTTGCGGGTTGTCGCGTCCGCGAAAGAGAGCCCTAAGTCCCGTTGACTTATTCGAAGATGACGTCGCCGGCTCGCGCGAAAACAATCGATGGCCCTAGAAATAACTGTCGGCCCGCCAAGGTTGGCGATCAACCAGGGCTACGGAGTCTTAATTACCGACCCCGACGGTCAGATTCCCTGGCCGACAGACAAGGGCTTCTATCATTCGGACACCCGGATCATCTCCTCCTGGCAGATCTTCGCCGACGGCGAGCCGTGGAAACTCTTGAACGGCGGAAATATCGCGTACTACGCCAACCGCATCTTCCTCACCAATCCGACCATCCACACCGAAATCGGCGAGGTTGCGGAACATACCCTCGGTCTTTCGATCAGCCGTTCCATCAACGGCGGAATGCACGAAGACCTCGATCTGGTCAATCACGGCATGGACAAGGTGCAGTTCAACCTCGAGATCGCGGTGCGCAGCGACTTCGCCGACATCTTCGAAGTGAAGTCCGGCGACATTGTCCGGCGGGGCCGGATCACCACCGCGTGGTCGCAAAACGCTGCACGCCTAACGATCGCTTATATCAACAAGGACTTCGAGCGCCGGGTCACAGTAACGGCGCACAAGTGTGATTCCAAGCCGGTCTATGCCAACGGCCGGATCAGTTTCGAACTCGAGCTCAAGCCCGGCGAAGCGTGGCACTCGTGCCTGCTTTATGCGGTCGGCGACGGGAAGACCCTCGATCACGCGCCAACTCACTGTATCGCTCAGACGAGGAGCGCTGGCGCGCGCCGCAAGCTGAGCCAATGGCAGGAAGCGGCGCTGAAGATCGAGACGAGCAACGAGGAGTTCTACCGCTTCTACCACCAGTCGCTGGAGGATATGGCCGCCTTGCGACTTCCCATCGAGGGCACCAGCCACTTGGAATTCGTGCCAGCGGCCGGGGTTCCGTGGTTTCTGGCCCTGTTCGGGCGCGATAGCCTTACCGTCTCGCTGCAGAACGCCATGGTGTATCCTGGTTTCGCCTGCGGCGCGCTGGAGGTGCTGAGCCGCTACCAAGCCAAAAGGCGCGACGACTATCGCGACGCGGAGCCCGGCAAGATCATGCACGAACTGCGTCGCGGCGAGTTGGCGCATTTCAAGCTGATTCCGCACACGCCCTATTACGGGACTGCCGACGCCACCATCCTCTATCTCATCGTGCTGCACAACGCCTGGCGCTGTACGGGCGATGGGGATCTGCTGACGCGATATATGCCGGTCGCGGAGAAATGCCTGACTTGGATCGACAAATACGGCGACCGGGACGGTGATGGCCTCCAGGAATATCAGACCCGATCCAAGGCTGGCGCCTACAACCAGGGCTGGAAGGATTCAGGTCAGGCGCTGGTCAACACCGACGGGTCGATCGTCACCACCCCGATCGCTCTGGTGGAGATTCAGGGCTATGTTTACGATGCCTGGTTGCGTATGGCTCAGATCTATGACGCTCTGGGCAAATCAGGCCGGGCACAGACCCTGCGAAAAAGGGCTGAAGCCCTGTTCGTCCGCTTCAACGACGCGTTTTGGGATGAAGCGTCGGGCTTCTACGCTTTTTGCCTCGACGGCGACAAAAAGCAGGTCCTGAGCGTCGCGTCCAATCCTGGCCAATGCTTGTGGTCGGGCATCGTGCCTCCCGATCGCGCCGCCAAGGTTGTGAAGCGACTGATGAAACCGGACATATGGAGCGGCTGGGGAATCCGGACACTTTCGACCGGCAACCCCTCCTATAATCCCAATTCCTACCAGAATGGGGCGGTATGGCCGCACGACAATGGGATCATCGCCATGGGCTTCCGCCGCTATGGATTCGTCGAAGAGGCAGCGCGCATCGCACGCGACATCAGCGGCGCGGCCAGCTATTTCATGTGCCACCAGATGCCCGAACTCTATTCTGGCATGCAGCGTGATCCGACCACCTTTCCTGTCCAGTATCTAGGCGCCAACGTGCCGCAGGCCTGGGCGGCGGGATCATGTTTTGCCATGCTCCAGATGATTGTCGGCTTTCAGCCCGACGCGCCGGCCGGCAAGCTCTACATCGATCCCGCCTTGCCTGTTTGGCTCCCGGACCTCATCATTAGAGATCTTCAGGTCGGGAAAAACGTCTTCGATCTGCGATTCTGGCGCGACGACGAAGCTACGCGATTCGAGACCCTAAAAGGTGATCCGGACGCCATTGCTCTAAAGAGTTACGCCACGACCACCGCGCGATGGCTGTAGCGCGCTACCAAGTACGTTGTGGCGGTAGCTCTATGAGCAGGATTGCTGTCGTCGCCGGCGCGTGAAGCGGACGTCGGGCGAGCGACCGCGACGGTGTTCGCCGCAAACCGCTGCGACGTTGCCTTGACAACGACCCAAACCAGCGGCTTTGGGACCCCCGCCAGTTCGACGGGCGCGACTTGACATCATCTCCAACCCTTGGAGTTGGAAACCACAGCAATCACAACCGACGTTTTCGCGTGCTGGATCCGTCGAAGGCATCGTTCCAACGGCGATCGATTACAACCACTACTAAACCAACCGTCGCACGACGTTCCTCAGACCAGGAATGACCTCCTCCTCGAACCAGGGATTTTTCTGCATCCAAATTGCGCTACGCCAACTCGGATGCGGCAAAGGAAAGAATTGAGGACCGTACTGTGAAAATGCCTTAACGGTCTCGGTCATGGAGGCCTTCGGCCCTGCATCCAAATAATATCGATGCGCGTATTGACCGACCAAAAGTGTGAGCTGCAGGTCCGGAAGATGCTTGAGCAAGCGTTCGTGCCAGCGCGGCGCACACTCGGGACGAGGTGGATTATCACCTCCGTTCTCTCCAGCTCCTGGATAACAAAATCCCATGGGAAGAATCGCGACCTTTCCTTCATCGAAGAAGGTCGAACGATCCAGCCCTAGCCAGTCACGAAGGCGATCGCCGCTTGCGTCATTCCAAGGTATACCGCTCCGATGGACCTTGCTCCCTGGCGCCTGACCGACGATCAACAGCCGAGCGGTGCTCGCCACCTGCACCACGGGGCGCGGACCGAGCGGCAGTTCTGCCTCGCAGATCCGACAAGCACGAACGTCGCGCAAGATGCGTTTCAGCGACATTCAGAAGCTCTCTGCACAAATAAATATCGCTCGCATCCGTACCGCGACTTTTGCCAGTTTATGATGTCGTCAGGTTTCATAGATATTGCCATTTCGCAGGCGCAAGAAACTTATGTAACAACGGAACTCGATTGCTTTGCTTGCCTGAAAAATTTGACCATGTGAAGCCATGCCTTGGCGGCGGCCGCTGGTCGATAACCTCTTTGGTTGGTGGGATTTTCGAACGCGTGACCGGCGCCGCCGTAGATTTCAATCTCGACTCGCTTGCCGGCAGCCTTCATACACTCCTCGAACGCGCGAACCTTGTCAGTAGAGATCCCCCGATCGAGAGCGCCGAAGATTCCTAGTACAGGGACATCGATTTTCTGAATGTCCGCGGTATTCGTTGGCAGCGGGCCGTAATTCACGACACACGCGGCAAGCCGCGGTTCATGGATCGCAAGTTGAACCGCCAAGCCGCCGCCCATCGACCACCCGAGCGCACCAATGTGCTTTGGGTCCACATCAGGGTGATTGGCGAGGTAGTCAAATGCCGCTTTCATATCTCCTATCGCGTGCTCTTGCCGAAGACCGCGCTTGAGCTTGCGAGCTTCAGAACGATCGGCTGCGACTCTGCCCTGGTAGAGGTCCACCGCAAGCGTTACGTACCCATTCGCCGCCAGCTTCTCCGCTTGTTCTTTCACCCATTCGTTCAGTCCCCACCATTCATGGATGACAATTATCGCTCGATGGCGCCTCGCATCACGCGGCAAGGCGAGAAATCCCCCAACCTTCTCGGTCGCGCGCCCGAATGTCACCATTCGCGTTTTCGGACTGTTTGACTGACGCGCTGCGCAAGATGACACGTTCTGAGCTCTCACGTGGTGCCTCGCCTGAGAGTTCCGCAGCATCGAACGCTCGCATTTGCCGATACGCTTCCGCGAGCCGTGTGGATAGCTAGTTCCAAACGCGAACACTGACGTGATAATTTGCGAGTATCTATCTCCGTTTGATCAAAGCACATCCGAATGCGTTTCTACCCTAACATGGCCAGAACTCTTTTACACACGTTCTCTGGGGTAAAGCCGTATTCACGCATCAGGACGTCGCCTGGAGCCGACGCGCCGAAGCGGTCTACCCCCAGCACGTCGCCGGCGTCGCCGACGTAGCGATGCCAGCCCTGCGATGCACCCGCCTCAACGGCCAACCTCGCACGGACTGATGGCAATAACACTTGGTCGCGATAACTCCGCGGCTGCGCATCGAACAGATCCCAGCTCGGCATGGAGACAACGCGCGTCATGACGTTGCGCTCTTGCAGTGTCTGTCGAGCGGTCATGATTAGTCCAACCTCCGAACCGGTTGCAATCAGAATAATATCCGGCCTGCCGTTCGGGGCATCGGCCAGGACATATGCACCTCGTCGCAAGCCGTCTGCGGCGGCACATTGGGTGCGATCAAGCGTCGGCACATTCTGACGCGTCAGAATCAACGCAACGGGATGATCCCCCGCTTCAAGCGCGACCCGCCAAGCGACTGCCGTCTCGTTGGCATCGCCGGGACGGATGACGGTAAGGCCTGGAACCGCGCGCAAGCCGGCGAGCTGCTCTACCGGTTGATGGGTCGATCCGTCCTGCCCCAAGGCGATGCTGTCGTGGGTAAAAACATAGATCACGTGCAGCTTCATCATCGCGGCGAGACGGATCGGCGGCCGCATGTAGTCGGAGAAAATCAAAAATGTCGCGCCGAACGGCACCACACCGCCGTGCGCCGCCAAACCATTCAGGATCGCCCCCATGCCGTGCTCGCGTACGCCGAAATAGAGATTGCGACCGGCGTAGCTCCAGACGCCATCCACCGCTCCTTGTTTGTCGCGTACGGTCACTCCGGCGGGCTCGAAATCTCCGAATCCCGAAAGCGCGGTATGAGTCGATGGATTCAAATCCGCCGAACCGCCGATCAGTGCCGGCAATCGAGATGCCACGGCATTCATCACTTTCCCCCCAGCGACGCGGGTCGCCATGCCCTTTTCGTCCGCAGGGAAGGCGGGAATGTCCTTGTCCCAGCCAGCCGGCAATTCGCCGTGCATGATCTGCTCAAAAGTTTTCGCCAGATCCGGGAACGCCCGACCGTACGCCGAAAATCTTTCGCCCCACTCCGTCTCGGCCGACTTTCCAAGTTCGACCGCCTTGCGAAAGTGTTCGCCGGCCTTCTCGGGAATGTAAAATTGCGGCTCGGTCGGCCAACCCAGATTCTCCTTTGCTAGCCGCACCTCATCGACCCCCAAGGGCGACCCATGCGATTCAAAGCTGTCCTGCTTGTCGGGAGCACCATAGCCGATATGGGTCCGCGCCAGAATCAGGGACGGACGCTGCGTCTCCGCGCGGGCCGTGCGCAGCGCTGCGTCGATTACCTTTAGATCGTTGCCATCCGCGACCGACTGGACGTGCCAGCCGTAAGCCTCAAAGCGGCGCGCGCGATCCTCGGTGAATGTGATGTCGGTCCCAGCCGATAGCGTCACACGGTTATCGTCATAGAGGTAGATCAGCTTACCGAGCCTGAGATGGCCGGCAAGAGACGCGGCCTCCGAGGCCACGCCCTCCATCAGATCGCCATCGCTGACCATTCCATAGGTGAAATGATTGACGATCTCCGCGCCGGGCCGGTTGTAACACGCCGCTAGGTGGGCTTCGGCCATCGCGAGACCGACGCCGTTGCCAAAGCCTTGACCGAGCGGCCCGGTGGTCGTCTCGACGCCGGGCGCGACGCCACGTTCGGGATGGCCCGGCGTCATGCTGCCCCATTCGCGAAAATGCTTGATCTGTTCGAGCGGAAGATCGTAACCGGTGAGGTGAAGCAGACTGTACAGCAGCATCGAGCCGTGCCCCGGCGATAGCACGAAGCGGTCGCGATCAAACCATCCGGGATTGGCCGGATTATATTTGAGGAACCGGGTCCACAGCACATAGGCCATCGCTGCGGCGCCCATCGGCAGCCCTGGATGGCCGCTGTCGGCCTTTTGCACCGCGTCAACAGAGAGGAAACGCAGAGTATTGATGCACTCATTATCCAGGGCAGGATCGAGAGGCATTGTAGACGTCGCTACGTTCATTCGAATTCTCCGTTGGATTTTCGTGCCAGCTGCCACCTGTTCCGCGTAAGATTGTCGCGACGCGCCTTGGCCCTCGCGGGCGAGGCACCTCACTGGCTACCAGCCCTTTAGCGCTAATCTCGCCCTTCGACGCCGACGCCGTAGACGTGCACCATTTGGCCACCCAGCCAGCCGGATACAAAAAGGAGTGCGACGCCGATGATCGAAAGCACGACGGGAGCGCTCAGACTCGCGCCTAAATTTGCGGGACCACTGGCGCGCAGCCAGATATTGATCGCATACAGGACGACAGCGGTGAGATTGATCGCCATGTGGATCAGAGCAACCTTCTTGAGCGGAGGTGCGCCCCCCTTATAGAAGAGCAAGTCGATAAATCCTGGTATCGCCGCGCAGAGCGCGCCAATAAGGCCGCCGATCATGCTGAAAAGTGCGACAGTGGACCATGCATCTCCAGAGGCGCCAGCCAGACGAATCAAATCGCAGGCCAAGGAGAAAATCCAAAGACCGATGGGGAAGACAATCAGCATGGGATGGATGGGATGCTTGAAGATGCTTGCTGGCGTGCGCATTGAGACGTTCCTTTGATCGTTAGAGATTTTGAAAGCGCGTAAACACTCTCGGAGAACTTCTCGACAGGTGCGGTAAGTGCGCGCTCCACGTCTGCGCCTCAAATCGGCATACGGTATCCATAGAACTCGTGATCCTCGTTATAGCCACCTTGGCCGGCCCCAAGATCGGCGAAGTCCCGAACGAACCTGATTGCCGCGATCCATTTGACCATTTTGAAGCCTAATTCATTCTCGCAGCGAAGTCGCAGCGGCGCTCCATGCAACACGCTGACCGGCGCTCCATTCATCTCATAGGCGAGAATGGTCAGTCGGTGACGCATGTTGTGTATCTCGTGGACGTCGTAATAGCCCCCGCCCGCAGCGCCCTCGGAGAACGAATAAAAGACAGCATAACGAGCATCCGCTGTCGGCTTCACGATGTCCAGGATATCGCGCATCCGAACGCCGCCCCATTTGGCGACGCCCGACCATCCTTGGATACAAAAATGTGTGGTGATCTGTTCCTGCTTCGGCAAGGCCTTGAGATCGGCGAAGGAAAACTCGCGCGGGGCCTCCACCAGTCCATCGACGCGAAGACGGTAGCTCGCGAACTCGTCGGTCACCAGAGCCTCGAATTCGGGCGAGTTAGGCATCGTGCCGTTAGGCCAAAGATGCGGCGAGATGTCCTTCTCGGTCAACTGAGCGTTCGGGTCCCACCATTCGGCGAGCCCCTTGATCCAGCCAACCATGAATTGTCCGGTTCGCTGCACCAGGCGGGCATGTTGAATCGTGAAAGGCGACGCGACCCACCAAGCCAACCCCACGAGGATCATGGCAACGGCGAAGAGCGGGAACCCGACCCAGCCGTTGCTCTGTTCGCCGATGAACATATTGTTGGTGTTCTGTCGCAGGCCGGTGACGAACACCATGATTCCATGTGCCAGGATAAAGAATATAAACCAGCAGAACGAGATGAAGTGGATGGACCTGGCCGCCTGCCGGTTGAGCACCTTGCCAATTATTCCCAGCCTGTTGGAGATCGCCGGGCTCTGCATGAGGCCAGTTAGAATCGAAACCGGCGCTGCGACGAACACCGTGATAAAATAAGTGAGCTGTTGTAATCCGTTGTAGCGGGTCCAGCTTTCGTCAACCGGAAAGTTGAGCGACGCATACTGAAGGGCGGTCGAGAGCGCGGCGGGGAACACGCCCCATGTCACGGGCACCAAACGAAGCCACTGACCGGTGGCGAATATCAACACGTAAAACGCGATGCCGTTGATCGTCCACAGCAGGACGATCGAGAAGTGCCACCAGCGGGCGAGCCCGATCGAGTGGCGGACACCGGGAATGCCCAGCCATTTCGGAATGGTCACCGAATCGTCCTTGGACGTCCAGACCCGATCCTTCGGCACGGCGTGCTGGAAACGGAACCACTCCGTGCCAGGTGTGCAGTCGCGGCTCCAATTAAGCCTCGGGAAATCAGCCAGGATCTGGATTCCGGCGCGGATGATGAACATCATGAAGAGCATGTTCAGGAAGTGTTGCAGCTGTAACCACCACGGAAAGCCAGAATCGACCGAAGGCGCGGCCTGGGCGATGCCCGGGTATTTTCTAATGAACGCCTCCACGCTCGGCAACTCTCTCAAGGCCTGCGCCACGGCGACGAGGACGACAAGCGCCGCCGCGCCGATCGGTAGGGCCCACAGGATGCTGATCCAGCGCTTGCCGACGCGGATGACGGGAACTATTCCCTGCTGCGGTGGCAGCCAGTTGCTCAGGGTGATCCGGTCATCCGCCGCGCTTAGGGCCGGCGTGATGGGATCGTGGGGCGGCTGGATGATCTTCACCGAGTCCGTCATAGACTTCGCTCTCCTCCAAGACGCTATCGATGAGCTGTCTCGGCCTTTCGCTTCGTCTCTCGTCTCAAAACAAAATTGCGTAGCGCAACCGCGTCGTTATGGATCTCGTCGTGAGCGGTCAGGGGCGGACGCTCAACGCGTGATTCAAGCGGCGCGCGGCTTTTCGCGCGCCTGCTTAAGCCTAGGCGACAGAAACCGCTCGCCGCGAGCGCAAGGTGGCAAATCATGCGCGACTGAGTGCCTTGCCTGAGTGGTGCACAATGGCTGGTTCGCCCGGGTGGTGGTCAGTCTCGCGCACGCTGTACATTGTGTTATCTGCGTTGGTGCCCATCTCGTGCACACCAGCGACCGTGCCATGACCGATGGCACTTCGGTAATGCCACGACACTTTGGTACCAACGGGGATTGTCTTGAACGTGTCTTTTTTAGTTGTCATATCATCTATCCTTTGAGGTAGCCGTACTATCATTTTCCTAGTGCTAAACCATTCAGGATCGCTCCATGTCGTATTCGCGTACACCGAAATCGAAATAGAGATTGAAACCGACGTTGGTCCAGACACCTTCCACCGCGTCTTGTTTGTCGCATACGGTCACTCCGGCCTGCTCGAAGCCTCCCAGTCCTGAAAGGGCGGTATGGGTCGATGGCTACAAATCCGCTGAACCGCCAATCAGTGCCGGCAATCGAGACGCAACAGCATTCATGGACCTTTCCTGCGGCAACGCGAGTGGCCATGCTCTCTTCGTCGGCGGAAACAAGCCGAAATATCCCTATCCCACCCATCCGGTAGTTCGCCTTGAATGGCCTGTTGAAATGCTTTCGTCATAGGCGGTCACTCAATATCCGGGTTCCGTCATTGACGGTGGCGGGTTCGTAGGCGCGTTTGAGCTTGACGTGATCGGTCGTTATTCGCTTGGTCATCGGACTTGCTCCAGAGGCCCTTAGGCGCTCGTTTTTGTCAGCGCCTGACCTTTATGCATCGCGATGTGCTCGGTCTTGCTGCTTTTGATTTCATACTGTGGATCATCCTCACTCGCGTGGTGGATGTGTCCCTTGTAGTCGACGTTCTTCGTATGCACCTTGATGATCGTGCCGCTGACATGGCCGGCCTCCGAGTTCCAACTCACGTGATAGCCGACTTTGAATCGTTTCATCGTCATGAACCTCTGATCGCGGCTTGAGCTTGGCGCACCGGCGACGCCGAGTTTTGGACCGTCTGGGCACCTGGGCTATTCCTCGCTATCATCCGTTCGAACTCGACCTCCGCACGAAGCCCTTCGAGGTCTCGATGGACCACCGCGACCGCGAGCTTCCGGTCTCCGAGCCGATACGTTACGGTGCTTTCTCGACGCTCCAGTGATCCCTCGATCTCGGCCTTGTCCCAGTGTTCGGCGTGTCCGACATAGGCGAGCCCGAAGTCATACTGCTCGGTCCAGAAGAATGGGACCGCGTCAAACCGTTCGCGGTGGCCAAGAATGTTGCGTGCCGCCGTCTGTCCCTGGCGCTCGGCCACAACAAAGTGTTCGACGCGGATTCGTTCGCCGGTGAGCCGGTCCGGCCAACGCGCGATGTCACCGGCAGCGAAGACGCCTGGGACGCTCGTCTCGAGGTATTCGTCCACGATGACGCCGCGATCAACGGCGAGCCCTGCTCGTTCCGCTAAGGAGGTCGCCGGTCGCACGCCGATGCCGACGACGACGAGATCGGCCTGAATCTTTTCTCCATTCTTGAGAGTGATGCTTCGCTCGTCTATCGAGGTCGCTGTCGTACCGAGATGGAACGTCACCCCATGTTCCTCGTGGAGTTTGCGGATGAAATTCCCAACCTCTGGTCCGAGAATTTTTTCCATCGGAATTGTCTCTGGCCCCACCACATGCACGTCGATATTCCGAGCACGGAGCGAGGCTGCCACCTCGAGACCGATGAAGCTGGCGCCGATCACTACCGCGCACCGTGATGCCAGAGCCTTGGCGACAAGAGCGCGGCCGTCCGCAAGCGTGCGCAGATAATGCACGTGCGGAAGGTCACCTCCGGGGAGTTCGATCCGCACCGGGTCGGCGCCGGTGGCGAGGAGGAGTGTGCCATAAGCGTACTGGCGGCCATCCGCCAGTTCGACATACCTGTTCCCTACATCGACCGCGGCCACGCGCGCACCCAGGTGCAGGTCGATTTTATGGTCCTTATAGAATTTCGCCGATCGGAGCAGATTCGACTCGTCGGATGCGGTGCCGGCGAGATAACCCTTCGATAGGTTGGGTCGATCACAGGGCATCGAACCATCTGCGCTCAGCATCGTGATGCGGCTGGCGTGACCCTCGTGACGAAGCGTTTCCGCAGCGGCATTGCCTGCCGCGCCACCACCCACGATAACGATCGTTATCCGGTTATCGTGCACTGCGGGAGACGGTTGCCCACTCAGCTTTTCCCGAACGTAGACGGCGCCAACCCGCCGCTGCACCGGCGTGAACTGTCGCGCCCGGTCGCGCACCTCTTCAACGCGCCAACGCGAGACGGGATCCAGCGCCGGCGCGCGGAGAGTCTCACCGGTGCGAAGGCTGAAGCAGGCATGATGCCACGGGCATCGAACCGTGTCGCCCACGAGGAGCCCCTGTTCGAGCGGAGCACCGTAGTGCGTGCAGATCGCCCCAATCGCGAACACCTCCTCGCCGCGCCGGGCTAGAAGCACCGGTTCGCCACGCGCATGTCCAAGCAGCATCGTTCCATCGGGAATCGTTGAGAGCTCAACGCCCTGGGTGAGATCGGGCCCACTGAGTTTCGTCTTTTCCTCGCTCATTCGAATCTCCTCGATGCTGCGCGACGTTAAGCAGCGACCCATCTAATGCCGTAATACGTCAGGAACTTTTCCTCATACGCTCCGTCGATCGTGATGCGCGGGTCATAGGGCGGACTGTCTTTGACCTTCTGACGGTTGACATTGATGTGCACCAGCCTTCCAGACCAATCGATCTCTCGCACCGAATACGGCGAGATCAGTACTCGCTCTCCGGGCCACCAGTTCTTGGTGTCCACTTTGATGTAACGGATGTTCCAGCCAGTATCGTCCACGAGGAAATCCTCGACATGACCGATCTCACCGTCGCTGGCGTGGATCTGGTACCCGGTGATAGTCGCGATGCTGCGAAGATGCGGGTCACCCTCTTCGGGCTGAGGATCGGCACGACCTCGATGACGCGTTTTCACATCGAGCGATGCTAGGAACGGTACGGCCATCCCACTTTCCATTGGGAAATAGCCGCCACTCCAATACGGCTCCCAACCGTAAGAACTGTAGACACGGGCCTCGATCTGCCGCGACACAGGCTGGTCCGTATCGACATCCGGGCTGTGCCTTACTTGTTCCATGGTTAGCTTGACGGGGAAGTGGCGCTGCGTCTCATCGGGATGTCCTAGCGCAGAAAGCGGCAGAAGAACCTTGCGGCCAGGAAGCCAATTGCCGGTATCCACGACGAGCCATC
>Ga0207661_10001680_pt1 | contig 15100 bp, 10 predicted proteins | sample KBSC713LmetaG_FD_184337 | JGI IMG/M metagenome (GOLD analysis project Ga0207661, IMG submission 184337) | Corn rhizosphere microbial communities from Kellogg Biological Station, Michigan, USA - KBS C7.1-3L metaG (SPAdes) (version 2) | ecosystem: Host-associated > Plants > Roots > Rhizosphere ...
CGCCGTCTACTCGCCGGCGATGACCGACTTCATCTTCATGGTCAAAGAGACCTCGCACATGTTCATCACCGGCCCGGAAGTGATCAAAACCGTGACCGGGGAGGAAGTCGAGTTCGAGGAGCTCGGCGGCGCGATGAGCCACAACTCGAAGTCGGGCGTCGCCCACTTCGCCTCCGAGGACGAGGAGAGCTGCCTCGAGGACGTGCGGTACCTGATGAGCTTCCTGCCCTCGAACAACCTCGAGGCGCCGCCGCGGTTCGAGCCCTCAGACGACCCCGAGCGCGAAGACACCGAGCTCGACACCCTCGTCCCCGACGACCCGCAGAAGCCCTACGACATGCGCGACGTGATCGCGCGCGTCGTCGACGACGAGGAGTTCTTCGAGGTCCATGAGCACTTCGCGAAAAACATCGTCTGCGGCTTCTCCCGTCTCGACGGCTATCCGATCGGGATCGTCGGCAACCAACCCGCCTTTCTCGCCGGCGTGCTCGACATCGAGGCCTCCGAGAAGGCGGCCCGGTTCGTGCGGACCTGCGACTGCTACAACCTCCCGATCCTCACCTTCACGGATGTCCCCGGCTTCCTCCCCGGCACCGACCAGGAGTGGAACGGGATCATCCGCCACGGCGCCAAGCTGCTCTATGCCTTCACCGAGGCGACGGTGCCGAAGCTCACCGTCGTCACCCGCAAGGCCTACGGCGGCGCCTACGACGTGATGAACTCGAAGCACATGCTTGCCGACTACAACGTCGCCTGGCCGACCGCCGAGGTCGCCGTGATGGGTCCCGAGGGCGCCGTCAACATCATCTACCGCAAAGACATCGCCAACTCGCCGACCCCCGACGAGCGCCGCCAGAAACTGATCGACGACTACAAAGCCCACTTCGCCAACCCGTATTCGGCGGCGGAGCGGGGCTACATCGACGACGTCATCGAGCCCCGCCAGACCCGCCCGAAGCTGATCCGGGCGCTGCGGATGCTGCAGACCAAGCGCGTCGACCAGCCGAAGCGCAAGCACGGGAATATCCCTCTGTAAGGCTGAACCTTCCTCCCTGTGCGGTCGTAGGACGGGTAACCGGCTAACTGCCGGACCATCGAAAGGAGCACGCTATGAGGCGTTTGCTGCTCGCAGCGATCATCAGTGCTCTCGTCCTCGGTGCCTTCGCCCCCTCGGCCCTCGCCGGAGGCGGTAACCCCGCCGGTAAAGGACCGCCGAGCCAGTCGTGTCAGGAAATCGAGGCGGAAGGCGGCCGCGTGCCCGGCCACTCATCCTCCTCACCGGGCTCACCCTTCAACGAGCCGGAAATCAACAGCGAAGAAGGCGGCACCGGGGGCCAGCACTACAGCGAGAAGTCGCAGTACGACGTGGCCTGCTTCCACGTCTCCAAGGGCTGACTAAGGGACGGCGGTGGCCTCGGTCTCGACGCCACCGCCGGCTCCGCGGCCGGCGGTGGCGCCGCCTTCCTCGGCGCCGAGGCGGTGCGCGAGGTAGACGGGGATGATCGAGATCAGGATCACGATCACGGCGACGGCGTTGACGATCGGGAGTTCGTGGGGGCGGAAGAGGTTGGAGTAGATCCAGATCGGAAGCGTCTGTTCGCCGGCGCCGATCGTGAAGTTGGTGACGATGATCTCGTCGAAGGAGAGGGCGAAGGCGAGGAGGCCGCCGGCGATCAGGGCGCTGCGCATGCCGGGGAAGGTGACGTAGCGGAACGTCTGCCAGGAGTGGGCGCCGAGGTCGGCCGAGGCCTCCTCGAAGGAGCCGGATAGCCGCCGCAGGCGGGCGACGGCGTTGTTGTAGACGACGACGATGCAGAAGGTGGCGTGGCCGACGATCACGGTGAAGAGGCTGAGCGGGACGTTGAGCACCTGGGTGAAGGTGTTCGAGATGGCGACGCCGGTGACGATCCCGGGCAGGGCGATCGGCAGGATCACCAGGAAGGAGATCGTCTCGCGGCCGAAGAAGCGGTGGCGGGCGACGGCAAGGGCGGCGAGGGTCCCCAGCACGAGGGCGATCGATCCCGCGATCAGGCCGGCTTTGATCGAGGTGACGAAGGCTTCGCGGGCGGCTTCGTCCTTGAACGCCTGGCTGAACCAGTGGGTGGTGAAGCCCGGCGGCGGCCACTCAAGGATCTTGCTCGAGTTGAAGGCGTAGATCCCGATCACGATCAGCGGGATGTAGATGAAGGCGAGGGCGATCGCGACGGCGAGCCGCAGCAGGATTCGGGAGCGTTTCGAGAGCCTCATCGCGTGCTCACTAGACGTGCTCGAAGGCGCCGAGCTTGCGGGCGACCAGGAGGTAGGCGATCATCACCACGATCGGGACCAGGGCAAGGGCGGCGGCGAACGGCTGGTTGTTGGCGATGTTGCTGAAGATGACGTTGCCGATGAACTGGTCGTTGGAGACCAGGCGCGGGGTGATGTAGTCGCCCAGCGTCAGCGAGAAGGTGAAGATCGAGCCGGCGACGACGGCCGGGAAGCTGAGCGGGAGGATCACCCGGCGGAAGGTGGTGAAGGGGGAGGCGCCGAGGTCCTCGGAGGCGCTGATCAGCGAGTCGGGGATCCGTTCCAGGCCGGCGTAGATCGGCAGGATCATGTACGGCAGCCAGAGGTAGCTCATCACCAGCCAGACCGCGGTGATCCCGTAGCCAGGCCCGTGCAGGCCGATTGGTTCCAGCGCCCAGTTGATCGCCCCGTTGGCGGAGAGCAGCGTCCGCCAGGCATAGACCTTGACCAGGTAGCTGGACCAGAGCGGCAGCAGGATCCCGATCACCAGCAGCGCCTTGCCGCTCCGGCTCGCCACCTTCGCCATGTAGAAGGCGATCGGGAAGGCGATCACCGCGTCGGTGAGCGTCACCAGGAGCGCCGTGCGGACGGTCCGCCAGACGATGGTCCGGTAGACGGGTTCGTTGAGCAGCGATTCGAAGTTTTCGAGGGTGAATTCCTTGATCGTCGCTCCGCTGAGCGGGTCGACCGACCAGAAGGCGGCGACCAGCAGCAGGGCCAGCGAGCCCAGGTAGCCGATCACCAGCCAGCCGACGGGGCCGGCCAGCAGCGCCCCTACCTGCAGGCGCTCGCGGCCGTGGAAGAGGTCGGACAGCCGATGGCTGGCCGACCTCCTCTCCACGGTCGCTTCAGATGCCATGGACTAGGGGCTTCCTCAGCCCTTGATCGAGGTCCAGGCTTTGACCCAGTCGTTGTAGTCCTTGCAGTCTTCTTCGCCGTTGCCGCAATCGGCGAGCGGGGTTTCCCAGTAGTAGACCCGCTTCCAGAAGTCCGGTTCTTCGGCGTGGTATTCGGCGCAGAAGTTCTTGTTCGCCGTTTCCTTGCAGGCGAGTTCCTGCGCCGGGGCCTCGCCGAACCATTCGGCGACCTCGGCGTTGACTTTCGGTTCGATGATCCAGTTCATCCACTCGTACATGCAGTTGGGATGTTTGGCGTTCTTGGCGATCATCCAGGTGTCCGACCAGCCGGTCGCCCCCTCCTTCGGGAGGAAGCCCTGGCTCGCCGGGCTGGCCTGCACCGGCACGCCTTCTTCCTTCAGCGCGAAGTACTGGTACTGCCAGGTGGTGCCGACGGTGACGTCGCCGCCGGCGAAGGCGGAGATCTGCTTCGCGGCTTCAGACCAGTATTCGCCGACGTTGGCCTGCTGTTCTTTCAGCAGTTCGATCGCCGCGTTGAACTGTTCTTCGTTCAGCTCGTAGGGGTTTTCGATCCCCAGGTCGGGCTGGTGGTACTTGAGGTACATGGCGGCGTCGGCGATGTAGCTGGATTCGTCGTAGACGCTGATCTTGCCCTTGTACTTGGCGGCCATCTTCGGGTCGAACATGATGTCCCAGGAGTCCGGTGCCGGCTTGACGTCGTTGCCGTTCCACATCAGCAGGTTGGCGCCGCGCCCGTGCGGGATCCCGTAGTTGACGCCTTCGAAGGTGTTGTATGGCTGATCCTTGAGGTCGGAGAAGACCGTCTTGTAGTTGGGGACCAGGTCGGTGTTGACCGGGGCGACGAGGCCGGCGGCGACGAGCCGCGCGGTGGCGTTGCCGGAAGCCGAGACGCCGTCGTACTGGCCGGTTTTCATCAGCTCGACCATTTCGTCGGAGGTGCCGGCTTCCTTGTCGTTGACCTTGCAGCCGGTCTTCTGTTCGAACGGCTTGGTCCATTCCGGTTCGACGTAACCGGCCCAGGAGATCAGCGAGACTTCGCCCTCTCCCTTGCCGAGCTTCTGCAGCGCTTCGTCGCTGCTGCCGCCGCTGGTCGAGTCGCTGCCGCCGCCGCAACCGGCGAGGGCGAGCATGAAGACGACCAGGCCGACGACGACGAGCCACGCCGTGCGGGCGGGGTTGCCATCCCTTTTCCTCATGGTGCTACCTCCTGTTTGGTGGACTGCCCGCCGACGGCGGCCGCGTGCTCGGGTCGCCACCCGACTAGGACCTCTTCTCCCTGCCCTGGCAACGCGCCCGAGGACGCGCTCTCCACGTTCTGTCTGACCAGCTGAAGCTTCTCCCCTTGGTCCAGCTGAACCGTGAAGCGGGTGATGCTGCCGGCGTAGGCGACGTCGACGACGCGACCGCTCTCCGTGTGGAGGCCGTCGGCCGGAGCGCCGGGGGCCAGCAGCTCGATCTTCTCGGGGCGGATCGTCATCCGCTCGCCGTCCCGCTCGATCAGGTTGGAGACGCCGACGAAGCCGGCGACGAACTCGTTGGCCGGGCGCTCGTAGAGCTCGAGGGGGGAGCTGACCTGCTCGATCCGGCCGCCGTTGAAGACGGCGATCCGGTCGCTCATCGTCAGCGCCTCGTCCTGGTCGTGGGTGACGTAGACGAAGGTGATCCCGACCTCGCCCTGGATCGACTTCAGCTCCGTCTGCATCTCCTCGCGCAACTTCAGGTCGAGGGCGCCGAGCGGCTCGTCGAGGAGCAATACCTGCGGCCGGTTGACGATTGCCCGCGCCAGGGCGACCCGCTGCCGCTGGCCGCCGGAGAGCTCGTTCGGCCTGCGGTCGGCGTAGCCGGGCAGGCGCACCATCTCCAGCGCCGCTTCGCCGCGCTTCAGCCGCTCGGCCTTCGGCACCCTGGCCACCTTCAGCCCATAGGCGACGTTTTCGCCGACGCTCATGTGCGGGAAGAGCGCGTAGTCCTGGAAGACCGTGTTGACCGCGCGGTCGTAGGGCGGCACCCCGCTGACGTCCTCGCCCGCCAGCTCGATCGTCCCCTCGGTCGGATCCTCGAACCCGGCGATCATCCGCAGCGTCGTCGTCTTCCCCGACCCCGACGGCCCCAGCATCGTGAAGAACTCCCCCTGGGCGATCTCCAAGTCGATCCCGGCGACCGCCGCCACCTCCCCGTAGTGCTTGGTGAGGCCCGAAAGGCGAATGTCAGGAGCTGCAGCGTCTATGCCTCTGACGTTATCCGCGTCGGTGGGGATTGCAAGAACAAAGTGGACGCCGAGTCTTAGCCACAGTGGAGTACAGGTGCATAGGTGGGGGAGGGGGTCGGTGGGGGTCGTTCGGAGCACCTCCGCCGCGAGGGTCGCCTCGGGCTGACGCCTCAGAGCTCTAGGCGCGGCTCCATGCTGAGTACCTCACGACCCCCACCGACCCCCTCTGCCACCTCAAAGCTCTGTCCTTTAATCAGCTAGGCCCCCGACGAAGACCTGTGCGACTCACCACCCACGTCACGGAGCCCCCCGTCTTTAGGCAGCTATTGGGGGACGGAGCGAGGTGCCCCCTGTGAGGTACTCAGCATGGAGCCGGGCAGCTACGCCTGAGGCGTCAGCCCAGCAACATTCCTGCCGGCGGAGGTGCTCCGAACAGGGGGCACCCCGCTCCGTCCCAACCAGCAGCTTCAGCTAGTAGCCAGCGGGGTGACGCGCGACGAAGCCGACGTTGTCGCGCAGTTCTTCGTGCCAGCGGGGGCCGGTTTCGCCGCCTTCGTCCCCGGAGGTGTCCCAGCGGAAGCCGGCGATCACGGCGTAGGCGTGGCCGCCGTTGGCGTAGACGGTGATCCATCGCCCTTCGCCTTCTTCGCCCCACTTCATCATTGGGCCGGAGGGAAGGGGGCTTTCGATGAATTTGCCGCCATGGAGGGCGTAGGAGACGGAGCCGGAGCAGTCATAGCCGCGATCCCACCAGCGGGCGTGACCGCCGCCCCAGATGTACGGTTTGGTGCGGATCTTGTTGGCCGCGGCGATCACCCGTTTGACTCTCGGGGGAGCGCTCTTCGGCGGGATCAGCGTGCCGTTCGGCAGCAGCCGGGCCTTCGCGGTCGGCGCGCAGAGATCGATTTCGCTGGAGGACATGCCCCCGGTCGTGCAGGCGGCGGAGGCGCTGCCGGCGGCGAAAAAGGCGATGGCGAAGAGGGCGACGACGAACGCAAGCCCAGCCAACCTGAAAATTTGACGCAAACCGATTCTCCTTCGTCGGCCTACGGGGTTAGCTGTCGGGCTGGCGCGAAAGGAGCTTGCGCCCCCGCCTGCTAGGCGGGCTCGCCCCGGAAACTTGGTTCCCCCGCTCCCCATTTGCGCTTGGCGCTGGGGATTCGGCGTTCCGGTTATCGAACGCGGGCAGTGTAGACGATTCCACGGCGGTTCGCTTACAAAACGCAAATATTTAGGCGAAGAACCCGCTCCCATCGGGAATCTGTTCGACGCGACGGCTGGTAGCTTGCGTCCTGGGATGAACCTTTCGGGTCGCAAAGCCCTGCTGACGGGGGCAACTGGAGGCCTGGGAAGGGCGATTGCCCGGTCGATGGCCGAGCGCGGCGCGATCCTCATGCTCAGCGCCCGCAACCGCGAGGCGCTCGAGGCGCTCGCCGCCGAGCTGCCCGGCCGCGGCCACTCGGTCCTGTCCGGCGACCTCGCCGAGCCGGGCGCCGCCGAGCAGCTCGCCGCCGAGGCGGCCGGCACCGAGATCCTCGTCGCCAACGCCGGACTCCCCGGCGCCGGCAAGCTGGACGAGTTCAGCGCCGAGGAGGTCAAGCGCGCCCTCCGCGTCAATCTCGAGGCGCCGATGCTGCTCGCCCGCGCGCTCTACCCGGCGATGCTGGAGGCCGGCTGCGGTCAGCTCGTCTTCGTCGCCTCGCTATCCGGCAAGGCCGCCAGCCCCCGCACCTCGATCTACAACGCGACCAAGTTCGGCCTCCGCGGCTTCGCCCTCGGCCTGCGCAGCGACCTCAACCACCGCGGCGTGGGGGTGTCGATCGTCTCCCCGGGCTTCATCCGCGAAGCCGGCATGTTCGCCGACGCCGGCGCCAAGCCACCACCCGGCATGGGAACTTCAACCCCCGAGCAAGTAGGCGCCGCCACCGTAAAGGCAATCGAGCGCAACAAGGTGGAGGTAACTGTCGCCCCCCTCCCCCAACGAGCGGGAGCCCACCTAGCCCTCATCAGCCCCTCCCTCAGCGTCAAAGCCCAGTCCGGCTCCGCCGGCCAAAAGGCCGCCAAAGACATCGCCTCCGGTCATTCAGCCGACAAGCGCTAAGACCAATCTAGGCAAGCGCAGAATCAGCGGACCCGGCATCCCTTGAGCGGGCGGATACTCAAAACGGCGGCCTAATTAGGCCGCCGTTTGTCCGAGCAAGGGATGCCGGGTCCGCCCCCAACGCCCATTTCCTAGGATGAACCTGTGACCACCAATTCCTTCGACGCCAAATCAACCCTCACCGTAGGCGGCAAAGACTTCGAGATCTTCCGCCTCGACTCCCTCCAGGACCGCTTCGACGTAGCCCGCCTGCCCTACTCGGTCAAGGTCCTGCTCGAGAACGTCCTGCGGCTCGAGGACGGCACCTCGGTCAGCGCCGCCGACGTCGAGGCGATCGCCTCCTGGGACGCGGCCGCCACGCCCAGCGTCGAGATCCCCTTCCAGCCCGCCCGCGTCCTCATGCAGGACTTCACCGGCGTCCCCGCCGTGGTCGACCTGGCGGCGATGCGCGACGCGATGGAGGAGATCGGCGGCGACCCGGGGGCGATCAACCCGCTGGTCGACGTCGATCTGGTGATCGACCACTCGGTCCAGGTCGACGCCTTCGGCAACGAGCGCGCCTTCGCCCTCAACGCCGAGCACGACTTCGAGCGCAACCGCGAGCGCTACTCGTTCCTCAAGTGGGGCCAGCAGTCCTTCGACAACTTCCGTGTGGTGCCGCCGGCGACGGGCATCTGCCACCAGGTCAACCTCGAGTACCTGGCCCAGGTCGTCTACAGCCGCGAGAACGGCGGCGTCCTGCAGGCCTATCCCGACACCCTGGTCGGCACCGACTCGCACACGACGATGGTCAACGGCCTCGGCGTCCTCGGCTGGGGCGTTGGCGGGATCGAGGCCGAGGCGGCGATGCTGGGTCAGCCGATCTCGATGCTGCTGCCGCAGGTCGTCGGCTTCCGGCTCTCCGGCGAGCTGCCGGAGGGGGCGACGGCGACCGACCTCGTCCTCACGGTGACCGAGATGCTGCGCGAGCGCGGCGTCGTCTCGAAGTTCGTCGAGTTCTTCGGTCCCGGCCTGCCGACTCTCGGCCTCGCCGATCGCGCCACCCTCGGCAACATGTCGCCGGAGTTCGGCTCGACCTGCGCGATCTTCCCCGTCGACGCCGAGACCTTGCGCTACCTCGACCTCACCGGCCGTCCGACCGAGATAATCGAGTTGGTCGACGCCTATGCCCGCGAGCAGGGCATGTTCCACGATGAATCGACCCCCGACCCGACCTTCTCCGACCTGCTCGAACTCGACCTCGGCGACGTCGAGCCGAGCCTCGCCGGGCCGAGACGGCCGCAGGACCGAGTGCCCTTGTCCGCGGCAAAAGAGTCCTTCCTCGAGGTGATGCAGGAGTTCGACCCCGAGGCCGCCGAGCAGATGAGCGCCGGTCTCGACGAGGCGATCGAGGAGTCCTTCCCCGCCTCCGACCCACCCGCCGAGGACCACGACGACAACGGCAGCAAGCCACGGCGGGCGGTCAGCGGCACGGCCCTCGACACTACCCGCAGCCACGACGCGGTCAGCGTCACCCTCGCCGACGGCACCGAGGTCGAGCTCGACCACGGCCACGTCGTCATCGCCGCGATCACCAGCTGCACCAACACCTCGAACCCGAGCGTGATGGTCGGTGCCGGCCTGCTCGCCCGCAACGCGGTCGAACGCGGTCTGCAGCGCCAGCCGTGGGTGAAGACCTCGCTGGCGCCGGGCTCGACCGTCGTCACCGACTACCTCGAGCGCGCCGGCCTTACCGAGTACCTCGATGCCCTCCAGTTCAACCTGGTCGGCTACGGCTGCACCACCTGCATCGGCAACTCGGGGCCGCTGGCGTCGGAGATCTCCGAGGCGATCGCCGCCAACGACCTCGCCGTCTGCGCCGTCCTCTCCGGCAACCGCAACTTCGAGGGACGGATCAACCAGGACGTGAAGGCGAACTACCTGGCGAGCCCGCCGCTGGTGGTTGCCTACGCCCTCGCCGGCCGCATGGACATCGACCTCGTCGGCGAGCCGCTCGGGATCGGCCAGGATGGAGAGCCCGTATTTCTGCGTGACGTCTGGCCCGACGCCGAGGAGGTGAAGCGGGTGGTTGGCGATGCCGTGCAATCAGAGATGTTCAAGCGCAACTACGCCGAGGTCTTCTCCGGCGACGAGATGTGGAACGCGGTCGAGGTCCCCGCCGGCGATCGCTACACCTGGCCGGATTCGACCTACGTGCGGCGGCCGAGCTTCTTCGAGCAGATGCCGGCCGAGGCCCCGGGCGTCTCTCCGATCGCGGCGGCCCGCGCCCTCGCTCTGCTCGGCGACTCGATCACCACCGACCACATCTCTCCCGCCGGCGCGATCAAACGCGACAGCCCCGCCGGCCGCTGGCTGACCGAGCAGGGGGTCGAGGTCAAGGACTTCAACTCCTACGGCTCGCGGCGCGGCAACCACGAGGTGATGATCCGCGGCACCTTCGCCAACATCCGCCTCCGCAACCAGCTGGTCGAGCGGGCCGGCGGCTACACCCGTCACTTCCCCGACGGCGAGGAGACGACGATCTACGACGCCGCAATGCAGTACGCAGGCGAAAAAGTGCCGCTAGTCGTACTGGCCGGGAAGGAGTACGGCTCGGGCTCCTCGCGCGATTGGGCGGCGAAGGGGACGAGGCTGCTCGGCGTGCGGGCGGTGATCGCCGAGAGCTTCGAGCGCATCCACCGCTCCAACCTGATCGGGATGGGTGTGCTGCCGCTGCAGTTCGCCGCCGGCGAGACGGTCGAGTCACTCGGTCTCACCGGGGCCGAGAGCTTCGACGTCGGCGACCTCGAAGACGGTGAGGCGAAGAAGGTGACCGTCAGCGCCCGTGACGACGGTGGCAGTGAGAAGAGCTTCGAGGTGACGGTGCGGTTGGACACCCCTAACGAGGTCACCTACTTCAGAAACAGCGGTATCTTGCAGACCGTACTGCGCAAGCTCAAGGGGTAGGCGCAGCGGGGGCCGCGGGAGGCAGGGGGGTCCGCGCGACCCTCACTGCACCTGCGCGTCGGTAGCCAGGGAGGGATGCCGACGCGGCCGTTCCCCCTGGCGGGACTGCCCTGAGGAACAGTCAGCGTTTAGCTATACAGGCTCGGTCAACCTCGGTCAAGCGGAATCGAGCGCTTTGGGAGCTATACCCCAGCCCTTGCGCTCGATCAACTCGATCCCGATCACACTTCCGACTGGGCCGACCGGGGTAAGGGTCGCGGCGAGCAGGGTGTAGGGGGCCTGCTTGCGGATGCAGGCGATCCAGATCACCACGCAGAGGGCAACGAAGCCGAGCCCGTGGGCCCAGCCGAAGAGCATCGTCTCGGTATCGAAGCCGGGCAGCAGCCAGAAGGCGATCAGCCCGCTGAAGATCGCCAGCTCCACCCAGGAGAGGCGCTTGACCCAGACGAACAGCTCTCCCGGGACGGGCTTTTCGAACGGTTTGCGCGCCACTTCAGGTGCTGGGCGTCAGCGCGGTGAGCACGATCCGCTCCTGCTCGCGGGCGTGGGCGCCGGAGTAGCCCTCGCCGGGGCTGGCCCGTCCCTGGCGGCCGATGTAGGTGAGCCGGACTCCCTCGGGGAGGACGTCGGGCATCCGCCGCGACATCACCTTCCAGGCGCCCATGTTGCGCGGCTCCTCCTGGACCCAGGCGATCTCCTTCAGGTTCGGGTAGGAGCCGATCACCCGCTCCAGCTGTTCCTTCGCAAACGGGTAGAGGACCTCGACCCGGGCGATCGCGACGTTCTCGGCGGCTTGCCGCCGCTCGTTGTCGTCCATGTCGAAGTAGACCTTGCCGGTGCACAGCACCAGCCGCTCGACCTTCTCGCGCCGCTGCTCCGCCGTGGGGTCGTCGAGGATGAACCGCAGTTCGCCCTCGGTCAGTTCCTCGAGGTTGGTGGCTGCCCGCTCCAGCCGCAGCAGCCCCTTCGGGGTGAAGACGATCAGCGGCCGCGGCTTCTTGATCAGCGCCTGGCGCCGCAGCAGGTGGAAGTACTGGGCGGCGGTGGTCGGGTTGGCGATGCGGATGTTGCCCTCGGCACCGAGGGCGAGGAAGCGCTCGATCCGGGCGCTCGAGTGCTCCGGCCCCGAGCCCTCGTAACCGTGTGGGAGCAGCATCGTCAGCCGGCTCGTCTGGCCCCACTTCGACTCGCCGGAGACGATGAAGCTGTCGATGATCACCTGCGCCGCGTTGGCAAAGTCGCCGAACTGGGCCTCCCAGAGGACGAGCGCGCTGGGGCTGGCCGCCGAGTAGCCGTACTCGAAGCCGAGACAGGCGATCTCCGAGAGCGGGCTGTTGTAGAGCTCGAAGGGGGCCGAGGCGTCTTCGAGGTTCTGCATCGGCGTGTACCTGAGGCCGGTGTTCTCGTCGTGGAGGACGAGGTGGCGGTGGGAGAAGGTGCCGCGCTCGGTGTCCTGACCGGTGAGCCGGATGTGGACGCCCTCGGTCAGCAGGGTGCCGAATGCGAGCGCCTCGGCCTGGCCGAAGTCGATCCCCCCGTGCTCCAGCGCCTCGGTCCGGCGCGCCAGCGGGCGGCGCAGCTTGCGGTGGACGTTGAATCCCTCCGGCGTCTTCAGCAGCGCCTCGTTGATCGCCCGCAGCTTGTCCGCCTCGACCGCGGTGTGGACGGGCGGGCTGGCGGTGCGGTCGAGCAGTTCGCCGGTCTGGGTGGTGGCGCCGGTCACGGTCGGGTCCTCGTACTCGCCCGCCTCCATCTTCTGCCGCAGGCCCTTGAGCGCCCCCGACATCTCCGCGTGGCGCTCGTCGGAGGACTGGCCGACCTCCTCGGCGGAGACCGTTCCCTCCTCGATCAGCTGCTCGGCGTAGAGCTCGGAGACCGGCGGGTGCGACTTGATCGCGGCCGCCATCGTCGGCTGGGTGTAGGCGGGCTCATCGGTCTCGTTGTGGCCAAAGCGGCGGTAGCCGATCACGTCGATGACGACGTCGCGGCACCAGCGCTCGCGGTAGGCCATCGCCAGCCGCACGGCCGCCACGCAGGCCTCGACGTCGTCGGCGTTGACGTGGATGATCGGGACGTTGAACCCCTTCGCCATGTCGGCGGCGTAGGGGGTCGAGCGCGCCTCGCTGGGGTCGGTGGTGAAGCCGACCTGGTTGTTCTGGATCACGTGGACCGTGCCGCCGGTCGAGTAGCCCTGCAGCGCCTGCAGGTTGAGCGTCTCGGCGACCACGCCTTGGGCGGGGAAGGCGGCGTCACCGTGGAGCAGCACCGGCACCGCCCGTTTCGGGTCGTGGGTGAGCTGCGAGCCCTCGAAGTCCTGCTGCAGGAAGCGGGTGCCGCCGGTGACGACCGGGTTGACGAACTCGAGGTGGCTCGGGTTCGGGTAGAGGCGGACCGAGATCTTCTCCCCCTCGGCGGTCTCGTAGACGCCGCGGTGGCCGTAGTGGTACTTGACGTCGCCGGTGCCGCCGTGCGGGATCGCAGCCACCGCTTTCACCGCGTCGATCTGCTTCGAGCCCTCGAACTCGGCGAGGATCGACTCGACCGGGCGGCCGAGGTTGTGGGCGAGGACGCTGAGGCGACCGCGGTGGGCCATCCCGAAGACGACCTCCTCGGCGCCGTCGCGCTGGGAGAGGGTGACGATTTCGTCGAGCATCGGGACGACGACGTCGAGACCCTCGATCGAGAACATCTTCTGGCCCAAATACGCTTTCTCGAGGAAGCGCTCGAACTGGAAGACGTCGATCAGCCGGTTCAGCAGCCGCTTTTTCTCGGCGTCGGTGAGGGGCTGGCGGTGGGCGCCGGTCTCGATCATCTCCCGCAGCCAGATCCGCTGCTGGTGGGAGGAGAGATGCTCGAACTGGTAGCCGATCGTGCCGCAGTAGGCGGTCCGCATCCGCGGCAGCGCCTCCAGCAGGGTTTCCCCGGGGACGCCGATGCGGAGGATCGAGGCCGGGATCCGCTCCATCAGCTCCGGAGTCAGGTTGACGTTCTCCGGCTGCAGCGCCGGGTCCCCCTTCGGCTCGGAGCCGAGCGGGTCGAGCTGGGCGGCGAGGTGGCCGTGGGTGCGGTAGGCCTTCAGCAGCGAGGTCGCCGCCTGAACCGCCTGCAGCAGCTCTTCGTCGATCTGACCGGGAGCGGTGGTCGCCTCGGCGGCGGGCGCGGCGGCGCTCAGCGGCGGCGCCGAGGCCGAAGCCGGGTGGGCGTTGCTGACCACCGCCGCTTCGAAGCCGAGGTCGTCGGCGACGCACTCATAGAACTTGTCTTCGCCCTGGAGCAGTTCCTCGACCCGGCGCAGGAAGGCGCCCGACTCGGCCCCCTGGATCACCCGGTGGTCGTAGGTCGAGGTCAGCGTCATCACCTTGCTGACGCCGAGCTGCTTCAGACGTTCCGGCGAAGCGTGCTTCCACTCCGGCGGGTAGGCGATCGAGCCGGTGGCGATGATCGCGCTCTGACCGCTGAGCAGCCGCGGCACCGAGGCCATCGTCCCGATCCCGCCCGGGTTGGTGAGGGAGATGTTCGTCCCCTGGAAGTCGTCGGCGGAGAGCTTGTTTTCGCGCGTCTTCGCGATCAGCTCTTCGTAGTTGGAGTGGAAGCCGGTGAAGTCGAGCTCGCCGGCACCCTTGATCGCCGGGACCATGAGGCTGTGGGAGCCGTCCTTTTTCTCCACGTCGACGGCGATCCCGAGGTTGATCGGGCTGCCCTCGATCGCGAACGGCTTGCCGTCTTCTTCGGCGAAGACCCGCGTCATCACCGGGAAGTCTTTGGCCGCCTCGACGATCGCCCAGGCGACCAAATGGGTGAAGGAGACCTTCAGCCCGCGGTCCTTCAGCACCGAGTTGATCGCCTTCCGTTTCGCGTCGAGCGTGTCGACCGCAATCGTCCGGAACGAAGTAGCGGTAGGTACGGCGCGGCTTTCATCCATCGCGTTGGCGAGCATCGCCGCCGCCCCGCGCAGCTGCTTCGCCTCACCCTTAACCGGAGCGCTGGCCCCATTCCCTCCACCATTCGCGGCCAGCACATCCTCTTTAGTCACCTTCGCGCCGGGTCCCGACCCACTAACCGAAGCAAGATCGATGCCGGTCGCTTCAGCAACCCTCCGCGCCACAGGCGTTGCACGGACATCAGCGGCTCCGTTGCCTGACCCACCATTGGAGGTGGCGGTTTTTCCAGACGTATCTGGCGCGGGTGGCGACGATTCCGAGGACTCTCCCGCCAGGGAGAGCCCGGAATCGGAGACAGGACCCGCGCCCCCATCGCTCGGTCCCTCGCCAGAACCCGCTTCCATCTCAGCAAGCGGCGCCCCCACAGGAACCTCGTCGTCAACCTGCACGATCAGCTTGGTGATCACCCCGTCCATCGGCGCCGGCACCTCGGCGTCGACCTTGTCGGTCGAGACCTCGACGACGGTGTCGCCCTCGCTGACCGCATCGCCCTCGGAGACGTGCCACTCGAGAACGATGCCCTCGGTCACCGACTCGCCCATCTCGGGCATCGTGATCTGGACGGTGGCCGTCTCTGGCATCGCGCGGCTCAGTCTAGGGGAGTGGGTTTACCGGAGACGACATCGAGATACCCTGGTACCCGATGAGCTACTTCGTCACCGGCGCGACCGGGTTCATCGGTCGCAATCTCGTCCAGAAACTGCTCCAGCGCGAGGGCACGATCTACGCCCTGGTGCGG
>Ga0207661_10001681_pt1 | contig 15099 bp, 15 predicted proteins | sample KBSC713LmetaG_FD_184337 | JGI IMG/M metagenome (GOLD analysis project Ga0207661, IMG submission 184337) | Corn rhizosphere microbial communities from Kellogg Biological Station, Michigan, USA - KBS C7.1-3L metaG (SPAdes) (version 2) | ecosystem: Host-associated > Plants > Roots > Rhizosphere ...
CCTGGGTTTCCGACGCCGGTCTACCCAGCTCGATGAGTCCCTGAGTGCTATCGCGGTTCGGGCGCGATGGTGGCCTCTGACAGCTTGACGATACTGGCGCTCTCACCGTCCGGCAGATCGGTGTAGAGTACGGCGGCGTGGCCGTCCACCTCGCCGCCCCACAACGTAATCGTCCGGCCCTTCACCGTGTAGCTCTTCCCCAACGCGCCCTCGTGCGCCGCGGGCGACGCGAAGCGCCTGGCGATGACCTGTTCCATGTCGCTGCCGAACTGCGCGGACTCCACGGCGCCGTTCCACAGCGAGAGCCAGGCAATCCCATCCCCGTGCGGCGTGCGGATCACCTCATAGCGGTCTCCCCGCCAGCCCGCGGCGCCGCGAACCGCTTCAGTCTGGTCCTGCAAATGCTGGAAGAGAAAGAGGCGCGTCTCGAATTCGCCGAGGTTGTCCGTATAGAGCACCGAGCCGCGTGCCGGCGCGGCGAAGGTGATGCCCAGCGGCTGTTCAGGGTGTGATCCGAAATACGCGGAGTCATGCAGGATCTGCGTGGTGGACGTGGGCATCGCCGTGTACGGCTCCTGTCCCGCCCGCTGCGCCGCGAAGTTGTGCATGAATTCCAGTCCGCTGAGATATGGAAAGATCAGCGTTTCCTGCAGCACCATGGGTGCGGACGAAAACACCGGCATCTTGTCCTTGTTCTGGCGGACCATGTCGCGCACGCGATCCCAGCCGGCCGGCAGGTCGGCGCCGGGACCGAGCATGGCCTGGATCGGAACCAGTACGGCCTGTCCCTCGATTACGGCCTGTGCCGCAAGCGTTCGATCGTTGTTGCCCCGGACATCCTGAATGGAATCCAGGTTCATGTATTGATCCTGCAGCGCGTGCACGAGCTCGTGGGACACGACGAACCCCACCTGGTCGCTCGGCGCGCCATCCACCACGTACAGCACCTTCGTTCTCGGGTCGTAGAACCCGACCACCTGTTCGGTGAGAAGCCGCAGTTCGAATGCGCGCAGATCGAGTGTATCGGGGATGAGTCCCAGGCGGCGGTAGAGAATTTCTTCCCCGGTGATGACCGAGTCGCTCACGTCGTCCTTGAATCGCTGCTCGAGGAAATCGTGGACCTGCTGGCGCGTGCGCGACTCGAGCACCGGCTGTCGCTTGAACTTGAGTCCCGTTGCCTTCTCGATCATGGGGACGGCCTGGGCCACCTCCGTCGCGTACGGCCCTTTCGTTGTCACCCGGTCGCCTCGTCCACACGCGGTGAACGCCACCACCGCCACGGTCCCGCACCACAGGCCGAGTCGCACGATCATTCGCTCCATTGAATAGTCTGTCCCGTGGCCACGGATACCACGCGCGCGACATCGTGGGCACGCACCACGAAGCCGGCATCCACCAGACGACGATTGAGCTCCGCTTCCACCACGGCGAGACGCGCGCGCGTACTCCCGCGCCGCGCCTCGGGCGCGCGTGACTCCGCCTCCGTTGGAGGACTGGGATCCGCGTCGGCGGGCGCAGCCTGGCGCGTGGGACCGCCAACCGGCTGGCGCGCGAACGCCGCTTCGATTTCGGCGCCGAACCGCTCCAGCGCGGCAATGCCGTCGCGCGCCATTCGCTCGATCATGTCGTCGTCTTCGTCCTCCACCGCCGCGGCATCCGCGGCGGCCTGCTCCCGCACCTGCTCGGCGGAGACTTCCCGTTCCGCGGCGCGAACGAGCTCCCGCCGCTCGAGAATCATTGCCTCGAGATCCGGCGGATATACCGCCACCGCCTGCGTATGCGCGCACGCCTCGTCCAGCGCGTCGATGGCGCGATCGGGCCGGGCGCGATCGGTGATGAAACGGTCGGTGAGCACCACGCTGGCACGCAGCGCGTCGTCGGCAATGGCCACATTGTGGTGGCGCTCCAACCGCTCGCGCCGGGCCTCCAGGATCTCCAGCGTGTGCTCGGCGCTCAGCTCCCGCACGGTCACTTTCTGGAAGCGGCGCTCCAGCGCCGGATCGCCGCAGATCCAGCGGTCGTATTCGTCCTGCGTCGTGGCGCCGATGACGCGGAATTCGCCGCGCACCAGCGCGGGCTTGAGCATGTTCGCGGCATCCATGGCGACGCCCATCGCGGTGCCCTGTCCCATGAGATTGTGCAGCTCATCGATGAACAGGATGGTATCCGGGTCTGCGGACGCCGCGGCGACGACTCCCTTGAGGCGCTCCTCGTACTGGCCCCGGAACATCGTGCCCGCCAGCAGCGACACGTGATCCAGCGCCAGAATCCGCGCACGGCGGAGCGCCAGCGGCACCGTACCACTGGCCACGCGCTGCGCCAGCCCTTCAGCGATGGCGGTCTTGCCCACGCCGGCGGCACCCACGAGCGCCGGATTGTTCTTGCTCTGCCTGAGCAGGATGTCCATCACGCGCGCGATCTCATCATCGCGGCAGCGCACGGGCTCCAGCTTGCCCGTGCGCGCCTGCGCCGTGAGATCGCGCGTGCACTGCTCGAGCGCCGAATCGTTGGAGTGCAGCATGTCGCCAAGCATCACAGTCCCATGTAGCCGCGGTACCAGTCGATCAGGGTGGTGCCCCACAGCAGTGTGAGCATCGCCGCGGGAGCGAGGAAGACGCCGAAGGGAACGAGTGGCATGTCGAATTCGGTCCCCGCCCTCCGGCTCCGCAACCAGCCGAGTGGGGCGATCACACAGAGAAACGCCACCGCGCCCAGGGCGGCTCCCAGAAAGATGGTCAGAAACGTCCGCCCGATGCCCAGATGCGCGCCCACCATTGCCATCAGCGTTGCATCGCCGAATCCCATGGCTTCCTTCCTGAACATCATCTCGCCCAGCCAGCCCGTGATGGCAATGAGGCCCGCGCCAACGCACGCACCGACTGCCGAATCATACAGCCCGGCAAAGGGAGAAGTTTCATGCATGGTGGCGCCAACGCCCGCAAGGAACAGCGCCCACAGCAGCCCGAACAGCGTGAATCCATCCGGAATGACATAGTTGGCGGCGTCCGTGAGCATGACGCCCAGTAGAACGGTACCGAACACCGCCACGCGCAACGCCGTGAGCGATGGGCCGTACTGCACGACGGCGGCGAGCCACCCCAGCGCGACGACGAGCTCCACCAGCGGATACACCGCCGAGATACGTTCGCCGCAGCCGCTGCAGCGCGCCCGGAGTGCGAGCCAGCTCACGAGCGGCACATTCTCATACCAGGCGATCTCGTGGCCACAGCCCGGGCAGCGCGAGCGGGGCGAGACGACCGAGAGCTCCTTCGGCCAGCGCGCCACGCACACGTTGAGAAAGGAGCCAAGGGCCGCGCCCAGGAGAAACGCGATCAGGCGGGGCGCCGTGGTGCCGGTGGGATCGAGCGTCACGGTGAGGCGTGAAAGTGGTGAAGAAGAATTCCGGCGGCAACGGCCACGTTGAGTGACTCGATGTCCGGCGCGAGGGGCACGCCAATACGCCGCACTGCGCGACGGGCGGCGTCGCTCGACACCCCCGCGCCTTCATTGCCGACGACGAGGGCCACAGCGGGTGGCGCGGCGACGCGGTCGCACGGCTCGCCGGCGGCGTCCGCCGCCCACAACGGAATGTCGCGCGCACGGAGAAACTCGTCCAGCGCCTCCCAGGCGCACTGGAACACCGGATGATGGAACAGCGCGCCCATCGTGCTGCGCACCACCTTGCCGTTCCAGAGATCCACCGTGCCGGGCAGCGCGAAGGTCGCGGCCGCACCCAGCGCGGCGGCGGTGCGGACGAGAGTGCCGGCATTGCCGGGATCCTGCACCGCGTCGAGCACCAGGAGCCGGGGCGACCCACTGAGCACCAAATCCTCCGGTGTACGGCGCGGCATGGCGGCGATGGCCAGAATGCCCTGGGGTTCCGCGGTGGACGCCGCCGTCACGAAATCGGCCGCCGTCACGTCCAGCACGGGAATTGCTCTCCTGTCCAGTGCGGCGCGGAGCGCGAGGCCACGCGCCGTGTCCACCAGGTCCGGTGCCGCCAGTGCGCCACGGAGCTGCAGTGGAGAGCGCAGCAATTCCTCGACGGCGCGCACGCCCTCCGCCACGAACAGTCCGTGACGCTCGCGGGCGCGCCGGCGTTGAAGGTCGCGTGCCAGTGAAAGTAGTTTCACGCGGGCGTACCGCGGCTGCACCTGCGCCCGCTGCGGCGCCGGGTGGCGGCCCCTCTCTTTCCGGAGATCATGCCATGAGACGACAGGTTGCGAGCGCGGTGCTGATCGGGTGTGCCGCCGCGTGTGCGACGATTTCCACACAGCAGGAAGTCCAGATGGGGCAGCAGTATTCGCAGCAGATCAACCAGCAGTTGCCGATTATCCAGGACGCGGAAATCAACCGGTACATCAACGTGCTGGGGGATTCGATCGCCAAGGTGAACGATACCCGCAACCTCCAGTGGCACTTCTACGTGGTGGACACCAAGGAGGTCAACGCCTTCGCGGTTCCCGGCGGCTACATCTACGTGAATCGCGGCCTCATTGAGCAGACCGACAAGATGGACCAGCTGGCGGGTGTGCTCGGCCACGAGATCGGTCACGTGCTGCGCCGGCACACGGTGAAGCTAATGGAGAAGGAGAACGCCGCCAACGTGGGCGTGCAGCTCGGCTGCATCCTGACGAAGGTATGCAACAACGCGGCGGCGGGCGCGGCGATCAACGTGGCCGGCAGCGCCGTGTTCGCGAGTTTCAGCCGGCAGGACGAGAAGGAAGCGGATGAGAGCGGCGTGCAAAACGTGACGCGCGCGGGCATTGATCCCCGCGGGATGCCGGAGATGTTCCAGAAGCTGCTCGATGAGCGCACGAGTGCGCCGAGTACGGTGGACGCCTGGTTCGCCACGCACCCCACCGAGGAGAGCCGCATTGCCGATACGGACGCGATGATCAAGAAGATCGATCCGGTCGTCCTGAATTCTCTCACGCAGGACTCGCCGAACTTCCACACGTTCAAGCAGCGGCTTCAGTCGTTGCCGCCGTCACCGCCGCCCACGCAGCCCGGGAACTGAACGTTCGAGCAGGTCATCGATGGGCAGGGGCGGACCCGGCTCGATGCGTGTCAGCGTCATGGCGAGCTCCAGGCCGCTCGCGCCGGCGGCGGCTCGCGCGGCGTGCAGCGCGAGCTGCGCCTCGAGACGGCGCTGCACGACGACGCCGGCATCCTCGCCGGCGTCAAGCACCAGCACGGCGAAATCGTCCGCGCCGAGCCGCGCGATCACGTCCGACGCGCGAAACGTCGCGCGCAGGATGTCCGCGGTCGCGCGCAGCCGCTGATTGCCGGCCTGCCAGCCGCGGCAGTCATTGAACGCGCGCAGCCCCTTCACGTCCACCAGCGCGATCATCAGCCCCCGCGTGCGCGGCGCCAGCGTGAGATGGTGCTCGCAGAGCGCGAGAAAGCCCGTACGGTTGTAGAGCCCCGTCAGCTCGTCGGTGAGCGAGAGCTGTCGCAACGTGGTCTGCAGGCGCTGTCGCTCAATGGCGTAGCGGAGCACGCGCGGCAGCATGGCGGCGCCGAGCTGGTCGAGCACCACCGTGTCCTGGGCGTCGCCGGGTACGCCGCCTGGTCCCGGCGCGACGCTCGATCCCGCCTCCGGCAGCACGAGCACGATGGGGACATCCGGCGCCTGATCATGAGCGCGATGCATGACTTCGGCCGCCATGTCGGCGGTACTCGACACGTCCAGCAGTACGACCTCCACCCCGCCGCTGGCCAGCCGCTCGAGCACGTCCGGTGCCGAACGCGCCAGGTCAATCAGCGTGATGTCGGAGAATCCACCCCGCAGGAGATCGGAGATGACCCGGATGGTGGCATCGCTGCGTGAGACGATGAGGGCGGAGTGCGGTGCACTGTCCATGGCGGGCGGGTAGAGGACCGGGCGCACGGCGTGCGCCCTCTGGATGACGGGCGCCGGCCGGCGTTCGTCACGCGGCGCGTTGTCCGCCACGCCGTGTCCGGCCATCATTCGCGCATGCAAATCGCACTCACGATTGCCGGCTCGGATTCCGGTGGAGGAGCCGGCATCCAGGCCGACCTCAAGACCTTCCAGCGCTTCGAGGTGTTCGGTACGACGGTCATTACCGCCATCACGGCGCAGAACACGCTCGGCGTGCGCGACTGGATGGCCGTGCCCGTGGCGCTCGTCGAACAGCAGCTCGAAGCCGTGGTAGCGGACCTGCCGCCGACCGCTCTCAAGAGCGGCATGCTCGCTGACCGGGCTGTCATTGCCGCCGTCGCGCGCGGCATTCGCGCGCACCGGCTTGCACCGTACGTCCTGGATCCCGTGATGGTGGCCACATCGGGCGATCCGCTGCTGGAGACGGATGCCGTTGCCGCGATCCGGGACGAGCTGGCCCCTCTCGCGACGCTGGTTACGCCCAACATACCCGAGGCGGCCATCCTCACCGGCTTCGCGATCCACGATGTGAACGACATGGAGCGCGCCGCGCACGCGCTCGTAGCGCTGGGTGCCACGGCGGCGCTCGTGAAGGGCGGCCATCTGGAGGGCGACGAAGCGACCGATGTGTTCCACGACGGCACGAACGTCCGCCGCTTCACACACGAACGCCTGCGCACCCGGCACACGCACGGTACCGGCTGCACGCTCTCCGCCGCGATCACCGCGCATCTGGCGCTCGGCGTTGCCCTCACTGATGCCGTGGAGCGATCGCTCGATTTTGTGCATCGAGCGATCGCGACGGCGCCAGGACTGGGGGCCGGGAATGGACCGCTCAATCACTTTGCGTGAGGCGCGGCTCCGGCTACGGGTTGCGGCTCACCGATCAATGGGCGAAGTGATAGACGGTGGTCGAGTGCGATGTGCCCATCTCGCCGGTGACACCCGCCGACAATGAGACTCCTGCAATCGTCGCGACAACATGTGCCGCCATGAATTCACCATGCCCCGTGGTATGGATCAAAATCCCGTCCCTGGTATTATCGGAAGTTTCACTGATCCGGGTCATGAAGAGATCGGTCTTCCGCCAGGTTACATCGACCTCTCCACCCGATCCGGCGAGGAACAGGAAGTTCGGGTTCGTCGCGGTGTTCGTGTGCAGGTGCAGATTCGACTCACTTCCCGTGAAATCCTCATTCGGAATAGTCCCGACTCCCTCCAGCACGTCGGTGCAGACGGTCGTGGCAGTTGTCGGGTCCTCGGTGCACTGACTGACGTCGTATTCCAGGAAGGTCGTCGGGCTGCTGATCGTGCCGCCCTTCTGTACTGAGAGGTTCGTAAAGGTCGCTGGCGCGCCTTCCGGGGCAGTGAAATCGGATAGGTCACCGAAGGCGCCATTCGAGACGAAGCTGGCGATGTGGCCGCCGCCTGTTGTGCTCATGTCCATGACGGGCGTACTGGCGGCCCCGGATGATCCGGTGATGGGTCGGGCGCCGGCATCGCTGCAGGCGCAGAGCGAGACGCTGGCCAGGGCGGCCAGGATGAGCGGAAAAGTGCGCGTAGACATGGTGCCTCCGGGGTGTTGTCCTGCGCGTTCGCAGGAGCTGCCATTACTCGTGCGATCGCGTGTACCATGCACCCCGGCGATCGGCTGTGCCGTACGTCGCGTGACGTAGATGTCGAGTTGAAGTGACGTAGGGAGGGCAGCTACGAGCTATGCGGAGCGAGCTACGAGTCACCAGCGCACAGCTGGCGCACCCACCCCACCACCAACCGCTCGAACGCCTCCTGCGCGCGGGTCGTCGCGCGCAGCACACCAGCGTGATCCAGCCTCGCATCGCCCATCCCGGACGCGGGGTTCGTGATGCAGCTCACCCCAGCCACACGCATGCCAGCAGCCCGGGCGCAAATCACTTCGGGCACCGTGGACATGCCCACCGCATCGGCGCCGAGGCGCTCCAGCATCCGGATCTCTGCCGGCGTCTCGTACGACGGGCCGAGCAAGCCGGCGTAGACGCCTTCCACGAATGGGACCGAGGCAGCGTGCGCGGCGGCGCGCAGAAGAGTGAGCAACTCATCGTCGTACGGTGATGACATGTCGGGGAATCGGAGCTGCCCATGGGGCACGGGCCCGGCCAGCGGATTGCGCCACATGAGATTGATGTGGTCGCGAATGAGCATCAGGTCGCCAGTCCGGAAGGTGCGGCGAATACCGCCGGCAGCGTTCGATACGAAGAGCGTGTGCGCGCCAAGCACATGAGCTACGCGAACCGGCAGCGCGGCGACAGCGGGCGAATGCCCTTCGTACGGGTGAAATCGGCCGGCGAACGCGAGCACCTCCGCATCACCGATTCTGCCGGCGATGGCGCGGCCGGCATGACCCGGGATGGCTGGAGCAGGGAAACCTGGTATGGCGGCATAGGGTATCTCGACCGGATCCGCGATGAGCCGAACGAGCCCGCCGAGTCCGGAGCCAAGGACAATGGCAATGCGCGGCTGCAACCCGCCGAGCCGGTCGCGCACGACGGCGGCCGCACTCTCGATCGCACGATCGGGATGAGCGGTGCCAGGCGTCAGGGACACTGCAGCAACCGCTCGATCTCACTCCGCGCCGTCTCCATGAGGGCGCGCCGTTCCTCCCACGGCAGGAACGCGCTCGCGAACCCGTTGAGCGCGACCTCGGCCAGCTCGTCGAAGGAGAAGTCGAGATGCCGGGCAGCCAGCAGATATTCCTCGGTGAGCGTGGTCGCGCTCATGAGGCGGTTGTCCGTGTTGAGCACCACGTTCATGCCGCGATCGTAGTACGCGCGGAGGGGATGCTCCTCATAGCTGGCGACCGCGTGGGTCTGGACGTTGCTGGTGAGGCAGATCTCGAGTGCGATGCGATGATCGTTCACGTAGGCCGTCAGTTCCTCATCGTCCACGAGGTGGGTGGCGTGCCCGATGCGTTCGGCGTAGCAGTCGAATACGGCCTCGCGCACGGAGTCGGCGCCCGCCCCTTCCCCGGCGTGCACCGTGAGCGCGAGGTCGTGACGCCGCGCATAGTCGAACGCGGCGGCATGCGCCCGTGCCGGATTGCCCAGTTCCCCGCCGGCCAGGTCGAATCCCACCACACCGCGGCCGCGATACGCCACCGCGAGCTGCGCCAGCTCGAGGGAAATGTCGGGCGCAAGGTTCCGCAGCCCGCAGACGATCACCCGTGCCAACGTCCCGAAATCGTGCTGCGCGCGCTCGATGCCGCGGAGCGGCGCCTCGACCGCCTCGCCCAGCGAGAGTCCATGACGCACGTTGAGCACCGGCGCATAGCGGATTTCGATGTAGCGCACGCCATCGCGCGCGGCGTCTTCCACCAGCTCGTAGGTCACGCGCTCGAGCGCGTCCGCGTGCTGCAGCACGGAGAGCGTGATGGCGAAGCGCTGGAGATAGTCCTCGAGGTGCCGCGCTTCGCGTACCATCATGAAGTCCGCGAGCGCGTCGGGGTGCCACGCCGGCATGGCGATCCCGTATTCGCGTCCCAACTCGATCAGCGTCTGCGGCCGCAGCGACCCGTCGAGGTGGCAGTGCAGCTCGGCCTTGGGCAGCGCGCGCAGCAACTCACGAGTGACAATGGGCACGCGATGGAATCAGCTCTCGTCGGTGTCCGCCGGCGCGGCGTCTGCTTCCCGTGTGCCGACGACCCGGAAGATGGCGCCGGGATACACGGGCGTCGCGGCGTCGAGTCGAAGACCGCGGCTGTCCGTGAGGGTGCGCCCGCCGGACTCCACCAGCCGGGCCGCCACCGGATCCCAGCGACTCACGGCGTCGAGGGCCGTGGCCCCGGGCGCGATCTCAATGCGCGTGCCGTTCACGAATACCGGAATGCCTGAGGTCATGGACGATTCGGACAATGCGGTGCGCCGCCACGCATGTGAGCGGTGTCCCCTGCTGCAACGCGCCGCGACTGCTTCGCCAGTGAACGCATGGAGCAAAGCTAGCGGGCGCCCCCGCGAGGAGCGAGGGCAGTTGACCCGGGAGAACGCAGCCACGAACTTCGGCGCGTGAAACCACTGGTCATCGGCATCGCGGGAGGCACCGGATCGGGCAAGAGCACGGTCGCGCGGCGCATCATCGAGTGCCTTGGCGACGGCTCCGCCGCGCGCGTGGACATGGACGCCTACTATCGCCACAGACCCGAGTTGTCGCTCGACGAGCGCCGTCGCATCAACTGGGACCATCCGGACGCGCTCGACGTACCACTGTTCCACGAGCAGCTCGCGACGCTCGCGTCGGGGCACGCCATCGAGAAGCCTGTGTACGATTATGCCGTGCACCTGCGTGCGGCGCGCACCATTCACATCGAGGCCGCCGACGTGATCGTGGCGGACGGCATCCTGCTCTTCGTCGACGCCGCCCTGCGCCAACTGCTCGACATCAAGGTCTTCGTCGATGAGGACGCTGACCTGCGGCTGGTGCGCCGCATTCGCCGCGACCGGCGCTACCGGCACCGGCCGCTGGAGGAAATCCTCGAGCAATATGTCACCACGGTTCGGCCCATGCACCGGGAATTCGTGGAGCCATCCAGACGCTGGGCGGATGTGATTCTGCCGGGCGGCGGTACCAATGCCGTGGCCACCGACATGATCGTGAGCAGCATTCGCCGGCGTCTGGCGGAGGCGCGCGCATGACCGAAGCCGGCGCGGGCGAGCGTGTGCTCGTCGTGGACGACGAACAGGACATCGTGGCGCTCGTGACGTATCACCTGCTCAAGAGCGGCTATCGGGTGACGACCGCGCGCTCCGGCACGGAGGCGCTCGCCGCGGCGCGCGCCGATCGTCCCGCCCTCATCGTGCTCGACCTCATGCTGCCCGGCCTGTCGGGCTACGAGGTGCTGGAGCAGTTGCGCGCGAGCGACGACACGCGGCACGTCGCGGTGCTGATGCTCACCGCGCGTCGCGATGAACCCGATCGCATTCGTGGACTCGCGCTGGGTGCTGACGACTATCTCACCAAGCCCTTCAGCCCACAGGAGCTGGTGCTGCGCGTGCGCGCCATTCTGCGGCGCACCGCGGCGAGCGCACCCGCCGCAGACGTGCTGTCGGTCGGCTCCGTGACGATCGATCGTGCGGCGCACCGGGTCGTCGTGAACGGCGCGGAGCTCGATCTCACGCCCATCGAGTACAAGCTGCTCCTGCTGCTGGCCGAACGCCGCGGTCGCGTGCAGGGCCGGACGCAGCTGCTCGAGGCCGTGTGGGATGCGTCGCCCGACGTCCAGACGCGTACCGTGGACATGCACGTCCAGCGGCTGCGCACCAAGCTTGGTCCCGCGGCCGACCTGATCGAAACGGTTCGCGGCTTCGGCTATCGCATGGCGGGGCCGCGCGCCGGATCTCCGTGACACTCGCGCATCGATTGTTCGCCGGATCGGCGCTCATTGTCGTCGTGTTCGTCGCACTGCTCGTTCTGCTCAGCGGCGTGCGACTCAACCACGAGCTGCGCGCGCTGGAAACGCAGCGACTCGCGCGCGAGGCCCGGCTCGTGGCCGCAATGTGGGCGGGCGCGCCGGACGCCGAGGCGTTCGCCACCACGGCTGGTACCACGCTCGGGCATCGCGTCACGCTCATCGACTCCACGGGCCGCGTCGTTGGCGATTCCCGTTTCGACCTGGCCGGACTCGAACACCTGGAGAATCACGCCACCCGACCCGAGGTCGTCGAGGCACGACGGAGCGGCATGGGCTCCGCGCTACGCACGAGCCCCTCCCGCGGTGACGAAGAGTTGTACGTGGCGGTGCGTGCCGGCGCGCGAACGGCGCGCGTGTCCATGAGCACCCGCGAGCTGTCAGACGTCACCGCGAGCGCGCAGCGCGACGTGCTGATCTCGGGCGCGGTTGGACTGGTGGTGGCGCTGCTCCTGTCGCTGGCATTTGCCCGACGCGTGTCGCGGCCGATTGTAGAGTTGCGTGACGTGGCACGCGCGCTCGCGCAGGGCGATCTGACGCGCCGCCCCGCACTCGCCGCCGCAGGTGAGGTGGGCGACTTGGGTAACGCCGTGCATCGCATGGCCGAGCAGCTCGCCGCGCGCATGATGGCGCTGCAGCACGAGGAAGGGGTGCTGGCCGCCGTCATCGAGTCGCTGCACGAGGGCATCGTGGCGGTGGACGCCGATCGCCGGGTCGTGCGCCTCAACCGGAGCGCGCGCGAGCTGTTGCGCCTGGATCGCGCCCTGCCTTTTGCGGCAGATCTGCTGCCGCGCAACAGTGGATTGCGCGATGCCCTGACGGCGGCGCTTGGCGGCCACGCCGGTGAGCGCGAAGAGATCGTCGTCGATGGGCGGATACTCGCGCTCACCGCACGCCCGCTCGGCTCCGGCGGCGCAGTGCTGGCCTTGTTCGACCTGACGGAGACGCGGCGCCTCGAATCCGTGCGCCGCGATTTCGTGGCCAACGCATCCCACGAGCTCAAGACGCCACTGACCGTGATTGGGGGATACGCCGAGACGCTCGTCACCGACGAGCTGCCCGCCGAGCAGCGCGTCCAGTTCGTCCAGACCATTCGCGCGAACGCGGAGCGGATGCGACGCATCGTGGATGACCTGCTGGATCTCTCGCGCATCGAATCCGGCGGCTGGACGCCACATGCGGTCCCGGTCGACGTCGCGGCACTCGCGGCCGACGTCCTCGCGACGGCCGCGGCCGCGGCATTGGCCAGAGGACTGCGCCTCACCACGGCCATCGATCCGGATGCACGCACCGTGCGCGCCGACCCCACCGCGCTGCGCCAGGTGCTGACGAATCTCGTGGACAACGCCGTGCGCTACACGCCACCGGACGGCACGGTGACCGTGTTCACCGAGACCGCGCCGACCGGGAGCTGGCTGGCTGTTCGCGACAGCGGAATCGGCATTGCGCCGGAGCATCTGCCGCGCATCTTCGAGCGGTTCTATCGCGTGGATCGCGGCCGCTCGCGTGATGAGGGCGGTACCGGACTCGGGCTCGCCATCGTGCGCCACCTTGCGGAGGCGCACGGCGGCCGCGTGGAAATCCAGAGCGAGATTGGCAGCGGAACCGTCGTCCGGGCGTTCTTCCCGGCGTCGCCCGTTACGACATTGTGACAGGTTCGCCACGCGAAGCGTGACGCGTCAGGCGCATCGTGCTCTCGTATCTCACGGGAAGCACGTCATGCAACGCATTCAGGGTCTTGCCGTTGAGGCCACGACCGGCACGGCAACACTGTATTTCTTCGGTCCTGTCTCCGTGCCCCAGGTTCTCGAGGCCATGCGCCAGTGCGGGGCGCTGCCCGACAGCGTGTGGCTGCTGCGCGTCGATTCGCACTCGGCGCCGCCGCTGGGCCAGGGCGGCACGCTGCCGTTCGCTCACCGGCGCCATCACTCTCAACTCCATCTCCATGCAGATCTCTCGCACGACCGCGGCCGCGATGGCGACCGCGACACTGCTCGCCTGCGCTGCAGTCGGCGCCCGGGCGCAGGACACCACCACCACGCCGCCACCCCCCAAGCTGAAGACACCATCGCTCGACTTCTCGGGCGTCGTGTTCGGCAACTTCGACGTCGAGACGGACGACGCCACCAGGGCGGCGAACGGCGGGCACGCGACCGACAAGTTCGACATCGAGCGCGCCTATCTGACGTTCAAGATGCCGGCGGGCTCGCGCGCGAGTGTCCGCGTCACGACCGACATCAAGCCGGGCACGTCGGCCAGCGGCTATCAAGGCTGGTTCGTCCGGCTCAAGTACGCCTTCCTGGAATACAACTATCTCAAGCCAACCGCGAGCGGGGTGTCGGGATACGCGCGGATAGGCATCCTGCACACGGTTGTCATGGATCACGAGGAGTCGTTCTGGCCGCGCTATCTGGCCAAGACCGCAATAGACCGGCTCGGCTTCTTCTCGTCGGCCGACGTGGGCGCCGCGGGACAGCTCTCGCTGCCCAACAAGCTCGGTGAGCTCTACGCCACGGTGACCAATGGCAACGGGTATGAGAGCCCGGAGACGAATCGCTTCAAGGACGTGGCGCTGCGTCTCACGCTCACACCGCTCGGGAAGACGCCCGGATTCCTGCAGACGTTCACGATTTCGCCGTGGGCGTACGTCGGACAGAACGCGAGCAAGTTCGCCACGGACACGACGGATCCGATCGGCGACGGGCTGAAGCGCAATCGTTACGGCGTGTTCGTGGGGGTGAAGGACCCGCGGCTGACGCTCGGAGCGGAATGGGCGGAGCGCAGCGACGCCTCGGAAAGCGGCGACACGCCGTTCACCCGTACGGTGAGCACGACGACCGGCCGGCTCGTGGACGGCTTCGCGATCGTGCGCCCGTTCCGGTTTTCGCCCGATGCGGAGCGGATGCCGTCGGTCGGCCTCGTGGCGCGCTACGATCATTTCACGCCAAACGACGCAGTGTCCGGCTACCAGGAGAACTGGATCGGCGGGCTCTTCTGGGAGCCGACGCCCAAGACAGCGCTCTCGCTCGACTACCAGCGGAGCACGCCGAAGGGCGGTCTGACGGGCAATGTGTCGGAGATCTGGTATCTGCACTGGCAGGTGAACTTCTGACCGGGGGCAGCCCGTGGGGCAGCCCCAGGGGCTGCCCCTCCCCCCCGCCGTGACAGTTCCGTTACACGATGATCACAAATTCGTGCGAGGCTCCGCGCAGGTTACCGGAATCATTCACGGTCAACCTCACGGAGCCTCCATTCGTGGTACGACACACTGGCATCATGCTGCTCCTGGCCACCGTCGCGGCGTGCGGCGGCGCGCGGGAGCAATCGTCCCGCAGCAGCGTCGCCCTCACGGGCGCCGGCGCGACGTTCCCCTATCCGATCTACAGCAAGTGGTTCGCTGACTACGCCCGCCAATCGGGCGTCAAGATCAACTACCAGTCCATTGGATCGGGCGGCGGCATTCGTCAGCTTTCGGAAGGCACGGTGGACTTCGGCGCATCGGATGCCCCGATGACGGACGCGGAGCTCAAGGCGGCGAAGGGTCCCGTGATGCACTTCCCGACGGTGATCGGCGCCGTCGCGGTGACGTACAATCTGTCGGCGCTCCGCGCCCCGCTCCGGCTCACTGGCGGTGTGCTCGCCGGAATCTTCCTGGGGCAGATCCGGAAGTGGAACGACAGCCGCATCACGGCGATCAATCCCGGCGTCGCGCTGCCAGCCACCGATATCCTCGTGGCGCACCGCTCGGATGGCAGCG
>Ga0207661_10001684_pt1 | contig 15083 bp, 15 predicted proteins | sample KBSC713LmetaG_FD_184337 | JGI IMG/M metagenome (GOLD analysis project Ga0207661, IMG submission 184337) | Corn rhizosphere microbial communities from Kellogg Biological Station, Michigan, USA - KBS C7.1-3L metaG (SPAdes) (version 2) | ecosystem: Host-associated > Plants > Roots > Rhizosphere ...
CGGGTCATGAGGTCCGGGACGGCCGTGGGGGTGATCGTCGCGGCGCTGTTCGGTGGCGTGGTCGCCGCCACGCCAGCCGATCAGGCGCCGCCGCCGGGCGCCCGCAGCAGCGGCGCCGTCGAGACCCAGCAGGGCCGGCTGGGGGTGCCGCTCGTCATCCTGCCCGAGGCGGCCGGGCAGCGCTGAGCGAGCCCTCCGTGAGCCCGGAGGTCGGACTGCGCGGGCGGCCTTCTAGGCGGCGCGCGTCTCGCGCAACAGAGCGTCGAGCGTGATGGCGGCCTGAGCCAGCAGCTCTGCCGTCGTCGCATCGCGCTCCTTGCGCCACCGCCGGCGGGCGAACCAGCCCTGGTCGCGGTCGCCGGCCAGCTGGGCGGCGATCCGGGCTCGGTGGGCGAGGGCCATGATCCGCATCACCGCGGGCGCCGTGCGGTTGGTGTCGACCACCAGAGCGAACTGCTGCATCACCTCCGCGTACTCCTCGTCCCCCAGCCCCACCCGCGGGCGCAGCTCGTCAAGCGCATCGGCGATGAACACCCAGTTCTCGTCGGCGCGCTCGTAGGCGGCGCTGGCCGCGTACGCAAGAGAGAGGTCGACCTCGCCCATCGAATCAGTATCGGCGTTTCGCGGCCGCTGCTTGAGCCAACCGACCGCCTTCCCCGAGCCGGTTGCCCGGCCGCTCTGGTACACCTTGCAGCGTGCCGCCCGACGTCGTCCTCGCCCTCGATCAGGGAAGCTCGAGCACCCGCTGCGTGGCGTACGGCGCGGAGCTGCGGATGGTCGGCTCGGCGTCTCGCAAGGTTTCGACCCGCCGGCCGGGGCCGGGAATGGTCGAGCACGACCCCGACGAACTGCTGCGCGGCGTACTGGAGGCGATCGCGGAGGTGCGCCGGCAGCTGCCGGGCGGCGTTGCCGCGCTGGGCATCGCCGATCAGACGGAGACGTTCCTGCTCTGGGAGCGAGACGGCGGTCGCGCCTCGACGCAGATCCTGAGCTGGCAGGATCAGCGGGCCGCCGCTGTCTGCGACGAGCTGGCCGGCCGGCCGCAGACGACATCCGTCGCCGAGCGCACGGGCCTCGGCCTCGACCCCACGTTCTCGGCGCCCAAGCTGGCCTGGCTGTTCCGGACCGACCCGGCGCTGCGGCGCCGAGCCGAGGCCGGAGAGCTGGCATTCGGAGACATCGCCTGCTGGCTGGCATGGCATCTGAGCGGCGGCGCCGGACACGTCACCGAGCCGTCGAACGCCTGCCGCTCACTGCTGGTCAACCTCGAGTCGCTGGAGTGGGACGAGGGCCTGCTCGACCTGTTCGGCGTGCCCGCGGCCGTGCTGCCCGAGATCCGCCCGTCCGACGGTTCGGCACTGGTCACGGACGGCGGCCCGGCCGGGTTCGCAGCGCCGATCGCGGCCATGCTGGGCGACCAGCCGGCCGCGCTCTACGGCCAGGGATGCACCGAACCGGGGATGGCTGCGCTGACGCTGGGGACGGGGGCGTTCCTGTGGCTTAACGCCGGCGCCGACCGGCCGCAGCCTCCGCCCGGGGTGCTGGCAACGGCGGCCTGGCAGCGGGCCGGCGCGGGTGTCACCTATGCGCTGGAGGCGTTCTGCGCGAACGCCGGCAACGCGCTGGGCATGCTCGGAGACATGGGACTCGCGTCCGCCGGCAGCAGCGCCGGGCCGCCGGACTGGGCCGGCCCTCACCCGATCGTCGTGCCCGCGCCTTCGGGCCTGGGTACGCCGCGCTGGCACGGCGAGGACCGGGTCACCGTGCTCGACGCCAGCAGCGCGACGACGCGGGCCGACCTTGCGGCAGCCTGGCTGGCCGGCGTCGCCCACCAGATCGCCGACGCCCTCGAGGCCGCGGGCGGCACCCAGGTGCTCCGGGTCGGCGGCGGGCTGGCGGCGCACGACGGGCTGCTGCAGGCCGTGGCCGACCTCTCCGGGCAGTCGCTCGAGGTGGCGGCCGACCTCGAGGCCACCGCCCGGGGAATCGCGGCGCTGGCCGCCGACTCCGTGGGGGCCGGCGGCGGAGCGAGCGCCGCCGCCACCATCGCCAAGCGGGTCGAGCCCCACCTCGACGACCGCGGCCGCTCACGCGAACGGGCGCGATGGGCCGCCGCCCTCGACGTGCACGTCCAGCCCCGGGCGCGGGCGTGAGCAAGGGCGCGCTCGACCCCGCGGCGCGGGCGGCGGCGGTGGAGCGACTGGGCCGCGAGCGGCTGGACGTGCTGGTGGTCGGCGGCGGGATCACCGGCGCCGGCATCGCGCTGGACGCCGCCACCCGCGGGCTGTCGGTCGCGCTGGTCGAGGCCGGCGACCTGGCGCTGGGCACCTCCAGCCGGTCGAGCAAGCTGATCCACGGCGGCCTGCGGTACCTTGAGATGCTGGACTTCGGACTGGTGCACGAGGCCCTGCGGGAGCGGCGGCTGTTGCTGACCCGCGTGGCGCCGCACCTGGTCCGGCCGGTGGAGTTCCTGTTCCCGCTCAAGCACCGGGTGTGGGAGCGGCCCTACCTGGGGGCCGGGCTGCTGCTCTACGACAGCATGGGAGGAGCGGCCCATCTGCCGCGGGCGCGCCACATGTCGCGCCGCTCCGCGCTGGCGGCGGCTCCGGCGCTGCGGCACGATTCTCTGGTCGGCGCACTGCGGTTCTCCGACGCCCAGGAGGACGACGCCCTGTACACGGCCTATGCCGCCCGGACGGCCGCCGCAAACGGCGCGGCGATCGTCACCCGCATGCGGGTCACCGGGCTGACCCGCGACGACACCGGCCGGGTCACGGGGGCGACGGTCAGGGACGGTGCCGGAGGGAGGACACTGGAGGTTGCGGCGCGGCACGTGATCGCCGCCGTGGGGGTCGCCACCGACCGGATCCTCGAACTGGCCGACGGCCGCCCGCACCGGGAGCTCCGGCCCTCGAAGGGCGTCCACCTGATCGTGCCGCGGTCGGCGATCCGGATGCGCTCGGGCCTGTTCATGCGCACCGAGAAGAGCATCTTCCACGCCATCCCCTGGGGCGACGGCCACTGGCTGCTGGGCGACACCGACACCGAGTGGGACGGCCAGCCGGATCTGCCGCTGGCCAACCGAGCCGACGTCGACTATGTGCTGGGCAAGGTGAACAGCGTGCTGCTGACGCCGGTGGGCAGGCACCAGATCTGCGGGGTGTTCGCCGGCCTGCGCCCGCTGGTGGCCGCGGCCGGCGCCACCGACACCACCCGCCTGTCGCGCAAGCACCGGCTGTTCTCACCGGCGCCCGGGCTGACCGCCATCGCCGGAGGCAAGTACACGACTTACCGGGTGATGGCCCACGACGCGGTCGATGCAGCCGCCCGCGACCTGGGCAGCCCCGCCCCGTCGGTCACCGCGCGGGTACCGCTGGTCGGGGCCGGGCCGCCGCCGGCCGGCGCTCGGCTGGGGAGCAGGCACGGCAGCTGCGCTGCGGAGGTGGCGGCGCTGGCCGAGTCCGACCCTGAGCTCGCACGGCCGCTGCCCGGCGCCGACCACTACGCCGCGGCCGAGGCGGTGCACGCATGCACCCACCTGGGCGCGCTCGACCTGGACGACGTGCTGTCCCGCCGCACGCGGGTCTCGATCGAGGCCGCCGACCGCGGGCGGGCGGCAGCGGCCGTTGTGGCGCCGCTGATCGCCCCCGTGCTGGGCTGGTCGGATGCCCGGACGGCGGACGAGCTCGACCGCTACCTGCGGCTGCGTGACGCCGAACAGGCGGCCGAATCGGCCCCCGACGACGCCGCAGCAGCCGCCGCCTACAGCGCCGTCATGGCCGGTCAGGCCCGGGCGCCCGGCCCGTAGGCCAGCGGCAGCAGCCGGCCCTGGTCGAACCGCTCGGGCCGCAGCTGGGAGACGTCGACCGGCGGCGTGCGGCCGGTGACCTCGGCGGCGACCACCTCGCCGACGGCCGGCGACAGCTTGAACCCGTGGCCGCTCCAGCCCACGGCCAGGTGCAGACCGTCGACTCCCGGGCAGGGGCCGATGATCGGGTTCCAGTCGGGCGTGATGTCGTAGGGCCCGGCGAACCCCCGCACCAGCTGGAAGCCGCTCAGCCGCGGAAACCGTTCGCCCAGGCCGCGGCGGACGGCCTCCACGTAGCCCGGCGACAGGCCGTGATCGCAATCGTCGGCCCGCTCCAGGCGATCCTCGCCGGCGTACGCGACGGCGCAGAACCGGTGGCCGCGGTCGGGCCGGACGACCACGTTGGAGACGGCGTCCGAGCAGACGGCGCTGGGAAGCGGGCCGCCCGGCTCGCTGCGCCCGACCAGCACCTGCAGCCGCCGCAGCTCGATCGGCTGCTCCGCCCCCAGCGGCCGAAGCAGATCGTTGGCCCATGCGCCGGCCGCCAGCACCACCTGACCGGCGGGCAGGAAGCCCTCACCGGTCTCCAGCCCCACCGCCCTGCCGTTCTCGACCCGGATCGCCGAGACCCGGCAGGCCAGCTGGTGTCGCAGCCCGCGTCCGGCTGCGGCGGCGAACCAGCCCAGGCACATCTTCTGGGCGTCGGCGAACCCGCCGTCCGGCTCGTGGGCGGCACCGGCCAGACCCTCCAGCGACAGCTCGGGATCGACGGCCGGGAGCTCGGCTGCGGTCAGGAACCGTGTGTCGAGGCCGATCCCGCGCAGCATCTCGACGTTGCCCCGGCAGGCGTCGACCAGGCGCTCGGGCACCGTCAGCAGATATCCGCAGCGAACGTAGCCGGCGTCGGCAACGCCCACTTCGTCCGACCAGTCGATGATCGTCCGCGTGCCCTGCATGGCCAACCTGGCCGTGACCGCGTTCGAGTAGTGCCGGCGCACCATCGAGAACGAGCGGCCGGAGTCGCCGCTGCCGGGCATGCCCTGGTCGACCACGCACACGCTACCGGCGCCGTCACGGCAGAGCGCGTGGGCAGTCGCCAGCCCGAAGATGCCGGCGCCCACGATCGCGATGTCCACCGGCCGCGCCACGACGGAGACCGTACCATCCCGCGAGCCAGACCATTGAGTCCATCGTTGCGTTTCGGTCTGATATTTGGTATGTTCAGATCGAGGCGCCGATGTACGACTACGGGTTCTTCTCCTACGAATCGAAGGACGACTTCCTCGACAGATCGCGGGAGTTCTGGAACCCTGACAAGACGGACTTCTGGCAGGACGCCGGAGTCGACCTCGTGATCGACCGCCGCGAGGGCTACTTCTTCTGGGACATGGCCGGCCGCCGGCTGGTCGACCTGCACCTGAACGGCGGCACCTACAACCTGGGCCATCGCAACCCGGAGCTGATCGCCACCCTCGAGCAGGCGATGCAGCGGTTCGACATCGGCAACCACCACTTTCCGGCGCTGGCCCGCACGGCGCTGGCCGAGGCGCTGGTCAAGACCAGTCCCGCCAACATGCGGCGGGTCGTCTACGGCGCGGGCGGCGGAGAGGCCATCGACATCGCCATCAAGACCGCCCGGCACACCCGCCAGCGGCGCAAGATCGTCTCCATCCTCAAGGGCTACCACGGGCACACCGGGCTGGCCGTGGCCAGCGGCGACGACCGTTTCTCGCGACTGTTCCTGTCAGACCGGCCGGACGAGTTCGTGCAGGTGCCGTTCAACGATCTGGACGCGATGGAGGCGGCGCTGCGGGCCGGGGACGTGGCCGCCGTGCTGCTGGAGACGATCCCGGCGACCTACGGCTTCCCACTCCCCGAGCCGGGCTACCTGCAGGCCGTGAAGCGGCTCTGCGAGCGATATGGCGCGCTCTACATCGCCGACGAGGTGCAGACCGGGCTGATGCGTACGGGCGAGATGTGGGGCATCGCCAAGGCCGGCATCGAGCCCGACATCATGGTCGTCGGCAAGGGCATCACCGGCGGCATGTACCCGATCGCCTGCGTGGTCGTCTCGGAGGAGTGCTCGGCCTGGCTCAAGGAGGACGGCTTCGGCCACATCTCCACCGGCGGCGGCGCCGAGCTGGGCTGCATCGTCGGCCTCAAGGTGCTCGAGATCTGCGGCCGGCCGGAGGTGCGCTCGATGGTGCACTACATCGCCGACCGGTTCGGGCGCGGCCTTCGGGCGATCCAGGAGCTGTACCCCGACTGGTTCGTCGGCATCCGCCAGGACGGCGTCGTGATGGGCCTCGAGTTCGACCACCCGGAGGGCGCGAAGGTGGTCATGAAGCACCTCTACGAGAACGGCGTATGGGCCATCTTCTCGACCCTCGACCCGCGCGTGCTGCAGTTCAAGCCCGGTATCCTGCTGGGCCCCGAACTGGTCGACGAGGTGCTCGACCGCACCGCGGTGTCGATCGGCCAGGCGCTGGCCGAGCTCCGCGGCGACCGGGCCAGGGCGGCCGTCGGATGAGCGAGCGGCCGTCCGAGGCAGCCGGCGTGCCCCGCGCCCGGATGATGCTCCAGCGGGCCCACTGGGCGGCCACGGCGTTCGCCGGCTACGACCTCGAACGCACCCGCCGGATCGTCGACGCGGTTGCCGATGAGGCGTACCGAAACGCCAAAAGGTATGCCGAATGGGCGGTAGCGGAGACCGGCATGGGCGTCGCCGAGCACAAGCTGCTGAAGAACGAGGCCTGCTCACGGGGCCTGGTCGAGTGGTGGGGCGGCGAGGACTACGTGAGCGCCCGGGTGCTCGCCGACCAGCGGATCGTCGAGATCCCCCGGCCGGCCGGCGTGGTGCTGGCGCTGACGCCGTCCACCAACCCCGTGGCCACGCTCTACTTCAAGGTGCTGCTCTCGCTGATGACCCGAAACGCCGTCGTCGTCAGCCCCCATCCGCTGGCCCGCGAGGTGTGCACCGACGCCGCCAGGCTGCTGGCGCAGGCGGCCGTCGCCGCCGGCGCGCCGGACGGCTGCGTCCAGGTGGTCGAGGAGCCGACCATCCCCCTGATCGAGGCGCTGATGAGCGATCCCACCACCGACGTGATCGTTGCCACCGGCGGCACCGCGGTCGTGCGCGCTGCTTACCGCTCGGGCAATCCGGCCTGGGGGGTCGGGCCCGGCAACGTGCCGGCGCTGGTCGATCACACCGCCGACCTCGACAGGGCTGCGGAGCGGCTGATGGACTCCAAGAGCTTCGACAACTCGATCCTCTGCACAAACGAGTCGTGTGCGATCGTCGAGGAGCGGGTCGCCGACGCCTTCCAGGCCGAGCTGAGCCGCCACGGCGGCCACGTGCTGTCGGCCGAGCAGGCCGCCGCGGTGCGGGAGAGGATCTACCCCGGCGGCAAGATGCGCACCGATCTGGCCGGCAAGGACGCGGCCGCCCTGGCCGTGGCCGCCGGGATCCGGGTGCCGCCCCGCACCCGCGTGCTGGTCGCGCCGTTCCCGCTGGTCGTGCCCGAGGACCCGCTGGCCCGGGAGAAGCTGTTCCCGCTGCTGGGACTCGTCCGCGTACCCGACGCTCGGCGGGGGATCGACGCGGCGCGGGCGATGCTGCGGATCGGCGGCGGCGGTCACTCGGCGGTGATCCACTCGCACGACCCGCGGACGGTGATGGCCTACGGGTCGGCGGTGCAGGTGCTGCGGGTGGCGGTCAATGTCGGCGGCAGCACCGGGTCGGCGGGCATCGACACCAACCTCGCGCCCACCATGACGATCGGCACCGGCTTCTTCGGCCGCTCGTCGCTGGGCGAGAACCTCGAGCCTCGCCACCTGATCAACTTCACCCGGCTGGCGTACACCCACGACCCGGCGGAGCGGTTCGGTGATTTCACCGGCCTCGAGCCATGGAGCGCGGCGCTCGACACCGAGCCGGTGGCGGCTCCCGAGATGCCTCGCGACGTCGAGCTGGCTCGCGACGAGATCCGGCGGATGGTGCTCGAGGAGCTGCGCGAGCTGGTGAAGCGGTAATGGCCGAGCTCCGCTCCTTCATCTTCATCGACCAGCTGCAGCCGCAGACCATGTGCTACCTGGGCACCTGGATCCGCGGCCGGCTGCCGCGCACGAACATGGCCGCCCAGATCATCGAGATCGCCCCCGGCCTGGACATCGAGCCGCTGACCGACGTCGCCCTCAAGTCGACCGAGGTGCAGGCCGGGATCCTGATCGTCGAGCGACAGTTCGGCTACCTGGAGATCCATTCCCGGTCGACCGCGGCCGTGCAGTCGGCCAGCGCGGCGGTGCTGGGCGCGCTGGGGTCGACGCCGGAACAGGCCACCCGGCCGCAGATCCTGGCCTCGAAGCTGATCACGCGGATCGACCATCAGCATGCCTTCCTGATCAACCGCAACAAGATCGGCTCGATGGCGCTGCCCGGCGAATCGCTGTTCGTGCTCGAGATGCAGCCGGCCTCCTACGCCATCCTGGCCACCAACGAGGCCGAGAAGGCGGCTCGCATCAAGGTGGTCGACTACCGGATGATCGGCGCCACCGGGCGCGTGTACCTGGCCGGCATGGAGGCCGACGTGCGCACGGCGGCGGATGCGGCGGTGCAGGCTTTGGGAGGAGCGGCATGAGCGCCGGCGACGAGGGCCTGCTGCGAAACGTGACCCGCGAGGTGCTGGCCGAGCTGCTGCCCGGGTTGCTCGAGGAGGCGCTGGCCACCCCGCCCCAGAACGGCAACGGCAACGGCCACCACACCGCCCCGCCCGCGGCAGCCGAGGGCGATGCGGCCGTGCCGCAGGTGCCGGCACCGCCGGTGGCAAAGGTGCACCGGCCCAGCACCTGGCGGCCCCCGGCCGGCGAGCCCACCGCTCCCGCAGCCGCACCGGCCGCGGACTCGGCCGCCCAGTCAGACCCCACCGACACCGCCGATGTGGAGCGGGTCGACCTCCGCAGCGACGCCGACCTGGACGCCTTCGTGCGAGCACTGGCCCGCCGGCTGGAGAACCCTCGCGACCGGATGGCGATCGCGTCCGGCAGGCTGCGGTTCGCCCTGGGCCGGACGGCCCCGGCGGCCGCCGCCTCCCCGGGGGCGGTGCTGCGCGTCGAGAAGGGGGCGGTCACCGAGCGGACGGTGCGCGAGGCGCACGCGTCCGGCGCCCGGCTGGTGCTGGCACCGCGAGCGGTGCTGACGCCGATGGCGCGCGACCGGGCGCGAAGCCTGGGAGTCGAGATCCAGAAGGAGCGACCATGCTGAGAGCCACTGTCACCGGCTCCGTCTGGGCGACCAGGCGAGTCGACAAGATTCCCCACGGAGCGTTCCTCGAGGTCGAGGTCGAGGGCGGCGGGCGCCTGGTGGCGTTCGACGTGCTCGGCAGCGGCGTCGGCGAGCACGTGCTGGTGGCAACCGGCTCGGTCGCGTCCGGCTGGTTCGCCGCCGAGCACCCGGCTCCGATAGACGCGCTCATCATCGGCTCGATCGACGAGTCGCCCAGCGAATCCGCCACCCGGCGGGAATGAAGGAGGAAGCAATGGCAGACAACGCCCTCGGCATGATCGAGACCAAGGGGTACGTGGCGGCGCTGGCCGCTGCCGACGCGATGGTCAAGGCGGCGAACGTCACCATCGTGGCCCGCGAGGAGGTCGGCGACGGCCTGGTGTCGGTCGTCATCCAGGGAGACGTGGGAGCGGTCAAGGCGGCAACCGAGGCCGGCGCGGAGACCGCCTCGGCGGTGGGCGAGATCGTGTCAGTCCACGTCATCCCCCGGCCCCACTCCGAACTCGGCAAGCACTTCGCAGGCGCAACGGGCTGACCGCCGATATGGCATCCGCCGCCGGCGACACGCAGGTGCAGCTGCGGGTGTACCTGCCGATCCCCGATCTGGGACGGCAGTTCGCCGCCTACCTGGGAACGCCGACCCGGGCGCGCGGCTACCCGCCGATCGAAGGCGACAACGCCCTCATCATCGAGGTGGCGCCGGCCCTCGCCATCGAGCGCGTGACCGACCTGGCGCTGAAGTCGGTGCCCGAGATCGAGCCGGGCATCCTCTACGTCGAGCGCCAGTTCGGCGTGCTCGAGGTGCACCACGCCGACCAGGAGCTGGTCGACCGCGCCGGGGCGGCGATCCTGGAAGGAATCGGTGCCACCCCCGCAGATGCCCTCCGGCCGCATATCCTCTACGCCGACGTGATCGAGCAGATCACCGATCAGCACGCGGTCATCATCAACCGCAACCGGGAGGCCTCGATGGTGCTCCCCGGCGAGACGCTGCTCGTCTACGAGGTGACGCCGGCGCTGTTCGCCGCGGTGGCCGCGAACGCCGCCGAGCGTGCGGCGCCCGACGCCACCCTGGTCACCGTGTCGATGATCGGCGCGGCCGGCCGGATCTACATCAGCGGCAGCGCGGACAGCGTCGTGCGGGCGCGCGACGAGATCACCCGCGTGCTGCAGTCGGTGGAGGGCCGTGAGCACTGATCAGGCGGCGATCGACCGCCTGGCGGCCGAGGCTCTCGGCCGCTACCGGCTCGACCCGGACTCGACCGTCCGGCTGATCAACGTCTCCGAGAACTGGACCTACCGGATCGACGAGCCGGCGACCGGCCGCGCGTTCGCGCTGCGCGTCCACCGCCCCGGCTACCACACCGCCAGGGAGATCGACTCCGAGCTCCGCTGGATCGACGCTCTGCGCGAGGATCGGGCCGTCGAGACGGCGCACGCCGTTTCCGGGCCCGACGGTGAGCGGGTGTGCCAGGTGCAGACCTCCGAGCTGGGCGAGCGAAACGTGGTGCTGTTCGAGTGGCTGTCGGGCGACATGCCGGAGCCGGAAGGGCGCGATCTGGTATCGGGGTTCCGCACCCTGGGCGCCGTCTCCGCCCGCATGCACGGGCACGCCAGGGCGTGGCAAAGGCCGGCGGGCTTCGAGCGGTTCTCCTGGGAGTACGACACCACACTCGGCGCCTCGGGGCACTGGGGCCGTTGGCAGGACGGGCTGGGCATGGGCGGCCAGGAGCTCGATGTGCTGGGCAGGCTGGACGGCGCGATCAGGGGCCGGCTGGAGCGGTACGGCAGGGGACCGGATCGGTTCGGGCTGGTGCACGCCGACATCCGGCTGGCCAACCTGCTGGTCGACGGCCCGCACGTGCGGGTGATCGACTTCGACGACTGCGGCTTCTCGTGGTTCATGTACGACTTCGCCACCACCGTGTCGTTCTTCGAGGATCATCCTCAGGTGCCCGAGCTGAAGGATGCGTGGGTGGAGGGCTACCGCTCGGTGGCGCCGCTCGACCCCGCCGACGAGGCGGAGCTGGACACCTTCGTCATGCTCCGCCGCCTGCTGCTGGTGGCCTGGATCGGCTCCCACCACGAGTTCGCAACCGAGGCGGCCGAGCTGGGCGCCGGGTTCACCGAGGGCTCGTGCGTCCTGGCCGAGCGGTACCTGTCGTCACACACCTGAGAGGAGACGCAATGTTCACCCCCATCGCCGGCCGCACGGTCCTCGTCACCGGAGGTACCAAGGGCATCGGTAAGGGCATCGCCGGCGTGTTCGCGCGGGCCGGTGCGAACGTGGTCGTGAACGGCCGTGACGCGGCGACCGGCGAGGCCGCGGCGGGGCAGCTGTCCGGGCAGGGCGGCGAGGTCGCTTACATCGGCGGCGACGTCTCCCGGGCGGCCGACTGCGAGCGCCTGGCCGCCCAGACGGCCGAGCGGTTCGGCGGCATCGACGTCGTCTGCGCCAACGCCGGAGTCTTCCCCGACGTCAAGCTGGCCGACATGACCGAGCAGGACATCGATTCGATCTTCGCCACCAACGTCAAGGGCTGCATGCTGACCGTGAAGGCCTGCATCCCCCACCTGGAGCGGTCCGGTCACGGCCGCGTGATCCTGACCAGCTCGATCACCGGCCCGATCACCGGGTTCCCGGGCTGGTCGCATTACGGCGCCACCAAGGCCGCCCAGCTGGGTTTCCTGCGCACCGCCTGCATCGAGCTGGCTCCGCGGGGCATCACGGTCAACGCGGTCATGCCCGGTAACGTCGTCTCGGAGGGCCTGGACGAGCTGGGCGACGAGTACCGGGCGTCGATGGAGGCGTCGATCCCGCTGGGCCGGCTTGGCGAGGTCGAGGAGATCGGGGCGGCGGCCCTGTTCCTGGCCACCGACGAGGCCGGCTACATCACGGGCCAGACGATCGTGGTCGACGGCGGTCAGACGCTGCCGGAGTCGCTGGCGGCGCTGCAGGCGGTGTGAGCGGCACAGCCGGCATGGCGGGGCTCGGCCCGGCGGCGGCCGCGCTGCGCGACCGCCTGCTGGCCGAGATCGCCGCCGGCACGCCGCCTCCCGGCGAGCGGCTGGGAGCCGAACGGGAGCTTGCGGTGCGGTTGGGCGTCAGCCGATCCACACTGAGGGCTGCGCTGGACGCGCTCGAGACAGCCGGCGCGGTGCACCGCGTGCGCGGCCGGTCGGGTGGCATCTTCGTCTCCCAGCGGCGGGTGGAGCGCGATCTGACCAGCCTCACCGGCCTGCCCGCCTACCTGCGCCGCCAGGGCTTCCAGTCCGGCGCCAGGGTGCTGTCGACGGCGACCATGGAGGCCGACGCGGAGACCGCGGCCGCGCTCGGACTCGACAACGGCGAGCTGGTGCTGGAGATCGTGCGGGTGCGGCTGGCCGACGAGCGGCCGGTCTCGCTCGAGCGCGCCCGGCTGCCGGCCGCCAGCTTCCCCGGCCTGCTCGACCGGTCGCTGGCCGGGTCGATCTACGTGTTGCTCGAGGAGGAGTACGGGCTGACCGCGGGCGAGGCGGAGGAGCAGATCGAGGTGGTCAGCGCCACCGCCGGAGACGCCCGCACGCTCGAGGTGCGGCCGGGCGCGCCGCTGGTGTCGATCGTGCGCACCGCCTGGTCGGCCGACGGCCGCCCGTTCGAGCATTCGCGCGACTTGTTCCGAGCCGACAGGGTACGGATCGTCGTCCGCGTCCGCGGCCGCAACGCGTCCGCGCTGGGCAGCGCGGTCGAGGTGGTTGGCCTGGCCTGACGCGTGAGATACTCGCGCGCCATGGCCGATCACGTGATCACCCGCGACATGCCCACCCACAAGCGGTGGGACGTCGACATCGAGCCGGTGCTGACCGTCCGCCCCGGCGACACCATCGCCGTCGAGACCGACGACTTCGCCGGCGGCCAGGTCTCGCGGGACTCCACGCACGACGACCTGCTGGCGCTCGACTTCAACGAGATCTACCCGCTGGCGGGGCCGATCTTCGTCGAGGGCGCCGAGCCGGGCGACGTGCTGGCGATCGAGTTCCTCGAGTTCGAGCTGCCCGACTGGGGCTGGGCGCTGATCCTGCCCGGCTTCGGCCTGCTGCCGCCGGGCGAATTCGATCGTCCGTACCTGAAGGTGTTCGATCTGACGACGGGCGACGCCACCGAGTTCGCGCCCGGCATCCGGATCCCGGTCGAGCCGTTCTGCGGCACCACCGGCGTCCCCGGCCCGGATATGCACGACACGCCGATACCCCCTCCGCACTCCGGCGGCGGGAACATCGACCTGCGCCACGTGACCCGCGGATCCACCCTGTACCTTCCGGTCGGCGCCCCAGGCGGATTGCTGTCGATGGGGGACGCCCACGCGGCGCAGGGTGACGGCGAGGTCTGCGTGTCGGCGCTCGAGTGCCAGATGCGCACCACGATCCGGGTGTCCGTGGCAGGGGACATGAGCCTGCGAGCGCCCGCCCTGCGCCGGCCGCCGGGGTCGCTGACGCCGCGGGTCGACGGTGGCGGATGGTTCGCGACGACCGGCGTCGAGACGGACCTGATGGAGGCTGCGCGATCAGCCGTGCGGGGCATGATCGACCATCTCGTGTCCCGGCGCGGGCTGTCGCGCGAGGACGCCTACATGCTCTGCTCGCTGGCCGCCGACCTCAAGATCACCGAGGTCGTCGACGCGCCGAACTGGATCGTCGGCTGCTTCATGCCGGACGCCGTCTTCACCGCGCGGTAGGCCCCACACACCGGCGAAGGGCGCCCGAGGGCGCCCTTCGCGGTGCGGGGGTGCGGTCGCCGAGGCTCAGAACCCCTCGTTGACCATCCTTCCGATCGTCTCGTACTTGGCTCGGTTCGCGGACTTCAGGTAGTACGCATACGCGAGCCCGCCGGCGAACACCGCCACGTCGACGATCACCAGGTACCAGGCGTACGTGTATCCGGCTCCCAGGAAGTCGATCTTGTCGATCGCGACCGCCAGCACGGCGAGCTGTGCGATCACCGAGATCACCGGGGCGATGGTGTGGTTCCACAGCCGGTGCTCGCTGGGATGATGGACCCGGAAGTAGTTCCAGATGGCCACCGAGACCAGCGCCTGGATGAACAGGATGATGACCACGCCCATGAACGCCGCCAGCCCGTACAGCTGGACGTACGCCTGCGACGTGGCCGAGTCGAGGCCAGCCGCCGTGTCGGTGAAGAAGTAGAAGCCGAGCACGATCAGCGCGCAGATCGCCGACTGCACGGTGGAGGCGATGTGCGGGCTGCGGTAGCTGGGATGGGTCCGCCCCAGCGCCCGCGGCAGCAGCCCTTCCCGCCCCAGCGAGTAGAAGTACCGGGCTGTGGTGTTGTGGAACGCCATCCCGCAGGCGAACGCCCCGGTGATGATCAGATAGCTGAGGGCGTCCCGCAGGAACTCGTTGCCGAACTGCTTGGCCGGGTCGAGGAAGAACGCGGCCGCGTTGGTCTGTGCCTGCACGGCAGCTTCCCCGGTGGTGGCATAGCCGGACAGGGCGGCCCACGAGGTGATCACGTAGAAGATGCCCAGGCCGACCACCGACACGTACATGGCCAGGGGCACGATCCGCTTCGGATCCTTGGACTCCTCGCCGTAGTTGGGCGCCATCTCGAAGCCGACCCATGACCAGAAGGCGAAGAACACGCCCACCGCCCACGCGCCGGCCGCGAAGTCGGTGCCGTTTGCGCTGCCTCCCGCCAGGTCCTTGAAGGCATTCAGCGGGTTGATCGCGGCTGCCTGGATGTTCTCACCGCCGTGGCCGAAGACCAGGAGGTCGAAGACCGTCAGCGAGATCACCTCGCAGATCAGGGCCACGCCGAGCACGCGGGCCGAGATCTTGACGTCGAAGAAGGCCAGGATGCCGATGAGAACGACCATGATCAGCGCAAGCCAGACCCAGTCGACGTCGTATCCGTACTGGTTCAGCTTGGCCGAGAGGAAGAACGCGAAGCCGCCGCAGAGCGACGCCTCGAACACCGAGTACGCGAGTGCCGACGCA
>Ga0207661_10001685_pt1 | contig 15078 bp, 11 predicted proteins | sample KBSC713LmetaG_FD_184337 | JGI IMG/M metagenome (GOLD analysis project Ga0207661, IMG submission 184337) | Corn rhizosphere microbial communities from Kellogg Biological Station, Michigan, USA - KBS C7.1-3L metaG (SPAdes) (version 2) | ecosystem: Host-associated > Plants > Roots > Rhizosphere ...
GCTCGTCAGCCACTGCGGCCACGGCCGCCTCGATGCCCCGCTTGAGGGCGATCGGGTTGGCTCCGGCCGCGACGTTGCGCAGCCCTTCCCGAACCAGCGCCTGGGCCAGGACGGTCGCCGTCGTCGTGCCGTCGCCGGCCACGTCGTCGGTCTTCTTGGCGACCTCCTTGACCAGCTCAGCGCCGATCTTCTCGTAAGGGTCCTCGAGTTCGATCTCCTTGGCGATGCTCACACCATCGTTGGTGATGGTGGGCGCGCCCCACTTCTTCTCGAGGACCACATTGCGGCCCTTCGGGCCGAGCGTCACCTTAACGGCGTCGGCGAGGACGTTCATGCCCCGCTCGAGACCGCGGCGCGCCTCCTCGTCGAACGCGATAATCTTGGCCATTCGGCGTTGTCCTCCTGGACACTCACGATCCGCCGTCCGGTCTTGCCGGCGGCGCATCGCATTGCGTACGCACCTTCGAAGACCCAGCGGGATCCTCGTCGGTCGGGCCGGATAGCCCGCGACGACCAGCCCCTGGGCGCTCATCACGCCCGGGACTCCACCGTCCCGACCATTGGCACTCACCTACTGCGAGTGCCAATGACCTGTTTAGCACTCTCCCACCCCGAGTGCAAGCAAACGACGCAGGGCACCGGTCCTCATCCGAGGAGCGGTGCCCTGACCGGGGTATGCGCGATGTGAAAGATCAGGCCGTCAGTCTTACGCGAGGACGCGGACCTTCTCGGCCTGCGGACCCTTCTGCCCCTGCGCGATCTCGAACTCCACACGCTGACCGTCTTCCAGCGACTTGTAGCCGTCCATCTCGATCGCGGAGAAGTGGACGAAAACGTCCTGACCCCCGTCAACCGCGATGAAGCCATAGCCCTTCTCGCTGTTGAACCACTTGACGGTGCCCTGTGCCTGTGCCACGGTGCACTTCCTCTACTTCGGTCTTGCTGGGTTGTGCCAACCCCCAAACGCCGCGGTCGCGTCGCCGGGGTCCTCGCCCCGAGCGTCACTGGGTCTGGAATCCAGCGAGGAACGACGACCGAAAGGCACGCTACACGAGGTCACCCAAGCCCGCACAGCCCCAAATCGGACAGCAAGGTCACGAATTAAAGGTCAGTCAGCAGGCCTTCAAGACATTGCCCGACGACTACACGTGACGGCGTGACTGTACGACGCGGAAGCGGTTCGCCACGTAAGCACTGTCCGTCAGTGCGGCATTGGCAGCGGGGTTAGCGCCAGTCGCGTGAAAGTCGGAAAACGCAGCCGACTGGTTGACGTAGACACCCGACGTCAGATTCGCCGACAAATGCACGCCGACCTCCATCGCAGCCTCTTCTCCAGCAGCCAAAATCGCTTCATCAGTGGAATAGATGGAAGCGGTCAACGCGCCCTTCCGGCCCACTGTCTCCCGGAATATCCGCAAACTGTCCGTAGTCGAGTCGGTCGCGACTACGAACGAAATTGGGCCGAACCACTCGTCGCCGTAGCTGCCCACGGCGTCTCCAGTCAGTTTCGCGACCAATGGCGTACGCACGACCGCATCCTCATAACTTGGATGTCTGACATTTTCCGAGTCGAGGACCAGATCGCCCAGTTTTCGTGCCCGTTCGAGCCGATCGAGCACTCCAGAGTTGACGATCGCACCGGTCAGCTCCACACCGCGCGCTGCGTCTGCGGTGAGCTTGCCGACCGCGCCAGCGATGCCGGCGGCCACCTCGTCGAACGACTTTTTACCTTGATCGGTTTCAATGCCGTCGATGGGCACCAGAATGTTTTGCGGGGTGGTGCACATCTGCCCGCTGTACAAGGTCAATGAAAAGCCGATGTTGCGGCACATTCCCGCGAAGTCATCGGTCGAGTCGATCACGATCGTGTTCACGCCGGCCTTCTCCGTGTAGACGGCGGCCTGCCGGGCGTTAGTCTCCAGCCAGTCGCCGAACTCGGTCGAGCCGGTGAAGTCGATGATCTTGACCTCGGGTCGCAGGGCGAGCGTCTTGGCCAGGCCCTCGCCGGGTGCCTCGGCCGCGAGCGTGACCAGGTTGGCGTCGAAGCCGGCCTCGGCCAGCACCTCCCGGGCCAGCTTGACGGTGATCGCGAGCGGCAGGACCGCGCCCGGATGCGCCTTGACGACGACCGCGTTGCCGGTGGCCAGCGAGGCAAACAGGCCGGGGTAGGAGTTCCAGGTCGGGAACGTGTTGCAGCCGATCACCAGCGCGACGCCGCGCGGTACCACATGGAAGGTCTTGGTCATCCGCAGCGGCTCGCCCTTGCCGGCCGGCTTTTCCCAGCTCGCGGTGGCCGGGGTGCGGGTCATTTCGCGGTAGGCGTAGGCGACCGCCTCGAGCGCGCGGTCGAGGGCATGGGTGGCCCCGGCCTGGAACGCCATGACGAACGCCTGGCCGGTCGTCGCGTGGACCGCGTTGGCCAGTTCGAACGCGTGGGCGTGCAGCCGGGTCAGCAGCTCGATGCAGACCGCCGTGCGCGTCTGCGGGCCGGCATCGCGCCAGGCCGGAATCCCGGCCCGCGCGGCGGCCAGCAGCCCGTCGACGTCCGGGTGCGGGTAGCGGACGTCGAGGTCGACCCCGAACGGGCTCTTCTCGGTGGCGACCCAGTCGGTGGTGGCCGCCTGGTCCTTGAGCGGGAAGTCGCTGCCCAGGTAGGCGCGGAACGCCGCCTCGCCGTCGGCCGCCGCGTGCTCACCATAGATCCGGGGACTGGGCGACTCGGGAAAGGCCGACCAGTACGACCGCTCGGCGATCGCGGTCAGCGCCTCGTCGAGCATCTTGGCGTGCTTGGCGAACAGTGGGTGTGAGTTCTCCATCAGGCCATCTTGCCTCGAACTCCCGGAACGGGCTGGAACTGCCCCTACAGATTCATCTGCCACTCGACCCAGGCGTCGACCGGCCGGAAGCCCATCTGCTCGTTGATCGCGATCATGTGCGTGTTGACCGCGGCGTTCCAGGTGTCGATCGCCCACACGTCGGGCTCGTGGCGCAGCATCAGCCGCAAGTTTTCGACCTTGGAGACCATGCCGAGCCGGTGACCACGGTGACGCGGATCGACCAACGTGATGGTCTGCATCGCGTGCCACGGGATGGTCCGACGCCGGCTGAGGCTGCTCCAGGCGACGACCCGGTCGGTGGCGTCGTGCCGAAGTCCGGTGTTGTACTCGCGAACCCCGAAGGAACGGCGGGTCGCCTCGACCTTGCGGATCCGGTCGGCGTCGACCTTCTCCGGCTCCAACTCGAGATCGCCCATCGGCGCTTCACCGAGGAACGAACTGTCCAGGGCCGCGATGTCGTCGACGTATTCGTCGGGAACCGCGTCCTGCCACTGCACGACCGAATAGCCCCCGGCCTTGGCCCAGCTCTCGGCGAGCAGGCGGTCGTGCTCGGCCCGGTCGACCGTCGACAGGTCGAGGCGGCGCCGCACGTCGCGCAACGCGGCCTGCATGCCCATCGTCTCGGCGAACGCGGTGCCGGCCGGGTCGCGCGGCTCGCCGCCGGGCAGCCCCTCGCCGGTCATCCCGTGGATCCGCTTGCGGCCGTTGGCGCGGGCCAGGTCGGCCGCTCGGGCGAAGAGGGCCCGGCCGACCCCGCGCCGGCGGTGCTCGGGAAGCACGATGATGCCGACGTCGGCGTTGTCGAGGTTGTCGAGGAGGGCCAGCTCGACCTCGAGGTAGCCGACCGGCGTGCCGTCGAGATAGGCCAGCGACCGCAGCGCCCGCCGACCCGGGAAGTCGTGCCGCAGGTGCTTGTCATGGCGGTAGCGGCAGGGCGGCGGGAAGTCCGGCACGTCATGGGCGAGGGCGATCCGCTCGATCTCGAAGGCCGCCTCGACCTCGGCCGGGTCGTCGGCCCGAAGTTCGGTGATCGTCAATCCTGGGGTGTCCAGACGCATACCGGCCAGGGTGGCTGACCGGGCGCCCATCCGCGAGCGGATTACGCGGACCGCCGAACGACAGCAGCCTGGAGAAAGACCTGGAAATTGGTCGAGAGGACGCTCGCCAACACCTCCGGTGTTGTGGTCGCGGGCTCACGCCTGAGCGGAGCCTCGCGGCGACACGTCCTCCCGCATCGAGCATCCTGGCGCGCGTCGAAATGGCCGTCAAGACCTGGGCCGACCCGAACTTGGACGCTGGGCGCAACCCCAGTGACAGTAGGTATTCATGACATCGGATGATCGGCTAGCAGCACCCGCCATATGGTGAAGTTCTAAGGTGTCGATCAGGGAAGTTGTCGCTCCCGTCACACTGATACCAACACCCAGAGTGATCGTATCGAAAAAAATCTTCAGCCTCGAGCGCTTCACTCATCCGAGGAGTCCCGCATCGCGGACACTTTTCAGCGACGGGCGCACGTGGTAGGTGGGGCCGACCAGCTCCGCGACCGCATCCAGAGTCTTCAGGCCCTCGCCGGTGTTGAACACGACCGTCTCGGTGTCCGGGTCGAGCCGCCCGGCCGCGACGAGCTTGCGCAGGACGGCGACGGTCACCCCGCCGGCCGTCTCGGCGAACACCCCGGTCGTGCGGGCAAGCAGCCGGATGCCGTCGCGGATCTCGTCATCGGCCACGTAATCCATCCAGCCACCGGTGCGCCGCACCGCCTCCAGCGCGTAGGCGCCGGCCGCCGGATCGCCGATGTTGAGCGACTTGGCGATGCCGGTCGGCTTGACCGGCTGGATCTCGTCGGTGCCGCCGTGCAGCGCGACCGCGATGGGGTTGCAGCCGGCCGACTGGGCGCCGAAGACCCGCCACGGGGTCGCCGGCACGAGACCGATCTCCACGAGCTCGCTGAAGGCCTTGTCGACCTTGGTGAGCAACTCGCCGCTCGCCATCGGGATCACCACCTGGCCGGGCAGCCGCCAGCCGAGCTGCTCGGCCACCTCGTAGCCGAGGGTCTTGGAGCCCTCGGCGTAGAACGGACGGACGTTGACGTTGACGAATGCGGTGTCCTCGAACTCGTCGGTCTCGGTGAGCTCCGAGCACAGCCGGTTGACGTCGTCGTATGACCCGTCGATCGCGACCACGTCGCCACCGTAGACCGCGGTGGTCACCACCTTGCCGGACTCCAGGTCCGACGGGATGAACACGACGGAGGGCACGCCCGCCCGGGCAGCGTGGGCGGCCACCGAGTTGGCGAGGTTGCCGGTCGAGGCGCAGGCATAGCGGCTGAAGCCGAGCGCCTTGGCCGCGCTCAGGGCCACCGAGACGACCCGGTCCTTGAACGAGTGGGTCGGGTTGGCCGAGTCGTCCTTGACCCACAGCGGCGCCCGGAGGCCGATCTCGGCGGCCAGCGCGTCGGCGCGGATGAGCGGGGTCAGGCCGGGGTTCAGAGTCACCCGGGCGCCCGGGTCGGCGCCGACCGGCAGCAGCGGGGCGTAGCGCCAGATGTTCTGCGGGCCGCCCTCGATCTGCTCGCGGGTGACCTGCTTGAGCTCCTCCGGGTCATAGCCCACCTCGAGCGGGCCAAAACACTCGTAACACGCGTGCTGCGCGGCGAGCGGGTAGGTGGCCGCACAGCCGCGACAGACCAGGTGTCGGGCGGCGGTGTCGGTGAAGGGAGAGTTGACGGTCGACGTCACGATGAGGCTTCCTCTCATCTTCCCCGCGCGCGCGATCTGCGCGCCGGGACGGATTTGGCACCTACCGCGGGCAGCCTCTTCTTCGAGTCGACCGCAGGGGTTGCCGGGGCTTCATCGGGCCGTGTCCCTCTGCCCCTCTGGATGAGGTATTCAGTTGTGTGTCACCCACAGCTTACGGGCCGACCCCGGCACCCTCAATGTGGTCGCCGTTACGGTGGGAGTCATGCACCCGATCGCGGCTGACTGGTTCGCCCGCCATACGAGCAGCTGGCGGGACTGGCCGGTCGAGGCGGTCGCCGCCGCCAAGGGCCCCACCACGGTCAGCGTCGTCCTGCCCGCACTGGACGAGGAGCCGACGGTCGCCGAGATCGTCACCGGCGTCCTGACGCTCGGCTCCCTGGTTGACGAGGTGGTCGTTGTTGACTCCGGCTCGGTCGACCGGACCGCCGAGGTCGCCGCGGCGGCCGGGGCCAAGGTCTTCCACCGGGACGACGTCCTGCCCGAGGTCGGCTCGCGGCCGGGCAAGGGTGAGGTGCTCTGGAAGGCCCTCGCGGTGACCCAGGGCGACCTCGTTATATACGTCGACGCCGACCTCACCGACTTCCAGCCGCACTTCGTCACCGGGCTGCTCGGGCCGCTGCTGGCCGACCCGGCGACGCTCATGGTCAAGGCCTTCTACGACCGGCCGCTGCTGGACCTGTCCGCGGCCGGCGGCGGGCGGGTCACCGAGCTGCTGGCCCGGCCGATCCTCAACGCGTACTTCCCCGAGCTGTCCGGGGTCGTGCAGCCGCTGGCCGGCGAGTACGCGGCCCGGCGGAGCCTGCTCGAGACACTGCCCTTCGCCGGCGGATACGGGGTGGAGACGGGCCTGCTGATCGACACCGTTCGCGCGCACGGAGTCGACGCCGTCGCCCAGGTCGACCTCGGCCAGCGCACCCACGGTCACCAGGACACGGCCGCACTCGGCCGGATGGCGGCCACGATCCTGCACACGATCGCCGCACGGGTCGCCCCCCACCGTCCCTTGTGGACGACGCTGACCCAGTTCCGCCGCGACGGCGGTGCGGTCGTCCCCGAGGAACACGAGATCATCTGGGCGGACCGGCCACCGATGGCTCAGCTGACCACGTCCTTGCGGAGAAACCGCCACCAAGCCAGCGAGAAGAAGATCGTGGCGTAGATCAGCGCCGAGATGCACCCCTTCACCAGGTCGTCGGTCTGTAGCGGGGAGGAGAGCAGGCCGAGCCAGGCGTCGTTGTAGTGCGTCGGCAAGACGGTACGCAGGTTTCCCAGCGCGTCGATCTGGTCCAGGATGTTGGACAGGATCTGCAGCAGAACGGCCCCGCCGACGGCGCCGAGCGGCGCGTCGGTCGACACCGAGAGCAGGAAGGCCAGCGCGGCGACCACGAGCAGCGTGACCGCGAGGTAGCCGAGGATGGCGGCCAGCCGCAGCAGGCCCTCGCCGGCCGGGATCTCCCCGCCGATCGGCGGCCTGAGCGGCGCCCAGCCGTATCGCAGGGTGCCGGCCAGCAGCGCCATCCCGGTCAGCAGCACGAGGGCGAGCAGCGAATACAGCAGCGCGGTGATCAGCTTGATGCCGAGCAGCCGGGCGCGCGGCACCGGGACGGCCAGCAGATACCGCAGGCTCCCCCAGCTCGCCTCGCTGGCGACCGTGTCGCCGCTGAACAGCGCGACCACGACGGTGAGCAGGAAGCCCGACGAGACGAGCAGGGTGAAGAGCGTGAAGTTGGGACCGCCCTGGGTGGCGAGGTCGGCCAGCGCGGAGAACTCGCCGCCCCCGCCGTTCTCGCCGTTGTTGCCGTCGTCGCGGTTGAGCTGGAACGCGAGCAGGATGATCAGCGGAAGGACGAGCATGAAGCCGAGCGCCAGCTGCGTCCGCCGCCGCGACGCCTGCCGGCGGATCTCGGTCCACAGTGTGAACGTCTTGCTCGCCTGGTACCCGGGAGCCTCGATCGTCGTCGTCATCACCGTTCTCCGCTCGCCTTGGTGTCGCCGCCGACCAGGGCCAGGAAGGCGTCTTCGAGCCGCCGCCGCGGCATCACCCGGTCGACCCCCACCCCGGCGTTCACCAGCGCGGCGACCACGTCGGCTCGCCGGGTCCCGTTGAGGTCGACGACAAGGCCGCCGTTGCCCGACGAGACGACCGACCGGACGGAAGGCAGCTCGCCGAGGACCGTCGCGGCGGTGTCCACATCGGACACGTCGAACTGGACGGTCGGCGAGTCGCCGACGATGTCGTCGACCGGGCCGGACGCGACGATCTCGCCCTTGTGCATGACGACCACGTCGGTGCAGGTCTGCTCGACCTCGGCCAGCAGGTGGCTGGAGACGAGGACGGCCCGGCCGTCGGTCGCGTATCGGCGCAGCACGCGGCGCATCTCGGCGATCTGCGGCGGGTCGAGCCCGTCGGTCGGCTCGTCGAGAACGAGCAATTCGGGCAGGCCGAGCATGGCCTGGGCGATGGCCAGGCGTTGCTTCATGCCGTGGCTGTAGGTCTTGACCCGGCGGTGGATCGCCGTGCCGAGGCCGGCGATCTCGACCGCTTCGTCGAGCCGCGCGTCAGCTTCCGGGCGACCGCTGGCTTTCCAGTACAACTGGAGGTTTTGCAATCCGGAAAGGTGGGGCAGGAAGCCGGGGCCCTCGACCAGCGCCCCGAGGCGGGACAGCACGGGCGACCCGGCGGTCAGCGGATGACCGAACACCAGGACGTCGCCGGCCGTCGGCCGGGTCAGGCCCATGAGCACTCGAAGGGCCGTGGTCTTACCGGCGCCGTTCGGCCCCAGCAAGCCGACGACCTGACCACGCCGGACGGTGAAGTCCACTTTAGACACGGCCACGAAGCCATCCGCGTACTGCTTGCGCAGGTCCCGCACGACCAGCGGGGTGTCGGCCAGCGCGGCGTCGACCCTGCGCACCACGCGGCGTTGCCGGCGACGGCCCACCACGAGCGCAGTCGCGAGCCCGACGGCCAGGGCCACGAGCAGGCCGAGGAGGACGTATCGCCAGATGACGTTCGGATTGGCGATCGGCGTGCCGGGGATCGACGGCAGCGTCACGGCCGGGTCGACTTTCACGGTGTAGAGCGCCGGGTCGGCCGGCGTGGCGTAGCCCTGATCGCTGGTCGCGACCGTGATCCCCAGCCGGTGGCCGGCCTCGAACCGGTAGACGATCGGCGGCAGCGTGACGGTCACCGGTTCGCCGCCGGTGACGCGGATCGGCGCGATCAAGCCGTTGGGCAGCGTGGCGCCATCCGGGCCGACGTCGTAGAGCTTGACGAAGAGCACCGCGCCGGCGGCACCGGAGCCTGCGGAGGGGCCGCTTCGGCGCGCTTCTGGCGACTCCGCATCGCCGCTGGATTTCACGCGTACCTGGGGGGAGCCGACCACGTCGACGGCATGGTCGAGCGGTTCGGAGTAGAAGTCCGCGTGCTGGCCGGGAACCTCCGTGCTGAACCGGCCGTTGACGACGCTGGCCAGGCTGTCACCGCCGGCTACGGTCGAGATCGCGGCCGGGTTGCCGCCGGGTGGGTTGGCGATCGGCTGCGGCGGCCCCTGGACCTCGACGGTCTGGGTGCTCACTTCGCCCGGGTAGTCCGGCACCGAGAAGCCGGTCGTGACGTAGCCGCGTCCCTGAGCGTTGAGACCGGCGATCCGCGAGTACGTGAAGCTGCCGCTCGGGGCGCTGCCGTTGCCCTTGAGGTAATGGTCCAGCCATTGGGCGGTCAGGAAGTGCAGCCGGTCCACTTCGGACTGCGGCCCGGTGCCGCCGTCGTGCCCGCCGGTGAACCAGGCGACCCGGACCGGGGTTCCGGTGGCCGCGATCCCGCGAGCGTTGGCGTCGGCCTCGCTCAACGGGAACAGCGAGTCGATCTCGCCCTGGATGAGCAGCGTCGGCGCCTTGATGTCGGCGAGCACGGTGGCCGGGCTGGACTTGCGCAGCAGCGCGACGGCGTCGGGGTTGGCCCGGCCGGTGGCCGCGATCGACAGGTACGCCTTGCAGATGTCTTCGGCGAAGCGCCCGCACTGCGGATCTCGTCCGAGCGTGTTTCCGAAGAAGATGCCGGCCCACTGCTTCTTGAACACCCCGTCGACCGGCGACTTGCCGGTCGCTTCGGGCAGGAACGAGCGGGCCAGGTCGTTCCAGGTGATCATCGGGACGATCGCGTCGACCCGCTTGTCCTTTCCAGCCAGCAGGAGCGCGAGCGCCCCGCCGTATGAGCCGCCGACCGCCGCCACTCGCGGGTCGCCGGGGCCGTCCTTGCGGATGTCCGGCCGAGCGGCCAGCCAGTCGATCAGCCGCTGGGCGTCCTTGACCTCCCAGTCCGGGCTGTCCACGTGGATCTGCCCGCCCGAGTGGCCGAAGCCCTCGGCGGTCCAGGCCAGCACCGCGTAGCCGAGGTCGGCGAAGTCCTTGGCGTCGCTGGTCACGCTGTCCTTGGTGCCGCCGAAGCCGTGGGCGAGCAGGATCGCCGGGACCGGTTTCTTGGTGTTCGCCGACTTCGGCAGGTACAGGCGGGTGTCCAGGGTGACCGGAGTGGTGCCGTCCGGACCGGTTCGGACCGTGATCATCTGGTCGGTCGTGCGGTAGCTGGCCGGGGTCGGGACGACCGCCCAGCCGACCAGCCCGAGCACCAGCACCACGACCAGGGCGCTGGCGATGGCCCTCCGGCGCGTCCAGCGCACCCTCGGCAGGGCACGGCGCAGCCGCGCCGCGAGCGAAGTCGGCATGCCCCAACGGTACGTGCGGGATCAGCGTCGGAGCCGGATCACTCAGCACGTTCACAGGTTGGCTACGCTGCTTTTTGTGACCGACCCCGCGACCTTGACGCTGACCGCCAGCCTCCGCCCGGCCGCGCTCGACGCCCGCCGCGGGGTGGTGCGGCTGCACCGTGAGGTGCTAAGCGCGCTCGGCCTGCGCCCGGGCGACCCGGTCGCGCTGACCGGCCGGCGGGCCACGGCCGGGATCGCCGCACTCGCCGAGGCGGGCGCCAGCCGGGCCCTGCTCTACGCCGACGACCTGGTGCTGGGCAACCTCGGCATCCGCAGCGGCGGTCAGGTGAGCGTCGCCCCGGCGCCGGTGCGGGCCGCCCAGTCGGTCACGCTCGCCGGGCCGGCCGAGATCGTCGCCGTAGTCACCCCCGAGATGCTGCGGCTGGCGCTACTCGGCAAGGTCATCACGGTCGACGACAACGTGTCCCTCCTGCCCCAGGACGTCCTGCCGGCCGATGGCGCGCGCAGCCTGGTCGAGGCCGCCCGGCGCAGCCTGTCCAACGCGGTCGGCTACGCGTGGACGAGCGCGCTGCTCACCGTGACCGCGGCCGAGCCGGGCGACATTGCCCTGGTGACCATGGACACCGCGGTTGCCTGGCGCGGCGGAGCGGCCACTCACGCGCCGGGGAGCGTTCCGTCCACTTTGGATAGCCCGCCGACCGCCACCGAGCCGGTGCCGAGTCTCGAGGACCTGCCGGGTCTGCGCACCCAGGCCCAGCAGCTCACCGAGCTCCTCGACCTGGGCTTCCACCACGGCGAGATCCTCGAGCGGCTCGGCACGACCGTGGCCCTCGGGGTCCTGATCACCGGTCCCGCCGGATCCGGCAAGTCTTCATTGGTACGGGCCGTCGCCGCGACTCTTGAGGCCGGCGTCATCCCGCTCTGGGGGCCGGAGATCGCCGCACTCACCAACGACGCCGCGGCCGGGCGGCTCCGCAAGGCGGCGAGCGACGCTCGCGCGGCCAAGCACGGCGTGCTGCTCATCGCCGACGTCGACGCGCTCGCCCCGCGCGAGTCGCCCGGACCGCTCGCGACCGTCTTCCGCCAGGTGGTGTCCGAGCTCCTGCGGGCAGGCGTCGCGGTCATCGGCACGACCAGCCGTCCCGAGTCGGTCGAGCCGTCGCTGCACGGACCCAGCCTGCTCGAGCACGAGATCGCCGTAGCGCTGCCGGACGCGGCGCTGCGCCGCGAGCAGCTGACCGTGCTGACGCGCGGGATGCCGCTGGCCGACGACGTGCGGCTGGATGACATCTCCGGTCGTACACCGGGATTTGTCGCGGCGGATCTGGCCGCGTTGGCGCGCGAGGCGGGCGTGCGGGCGGCGTTGCGCCAGAAGGAGATCACCGAGCCGCCTCAGGTCACGATGGCCGACTTCGAGGCGGCGCTGGAAGTGGTCCGGCCGACCTCGATGGCCGACTCGTCCCTGGAGCTGGCCAAGATCACCCTTGATGATGTCGGCGACCTGGCCGACGTCAAGCAAACGCTCACCGAGTCGGTACTCTGGCCGCTCTCCTACCCCGACACGTTCTCCCGGCTCGGTGTGCAGCCACCGCGGGGCGTGCTGCTCTACGGCCCGCCCGGCTGCGGCAAGACGTACCTGGTCAAGGCGATCGCCGGCACCGGGAAGGCCAACGTGCTGTCGGTCAAGGGCGCCGAGCTGCTGTCCAAGTGGGTCGGCGAGAGCGAGCGGGCGGTCCGGGAGCTGTTCCGCCGGGCGCGCGAGGCCGCTCCGACGCTCGTCTTCCTCGACGAGGTCGACGCGTTGGCCCCGATACGCGGGCAGGCGTCGGACGGCGGTACGACCGACCGGGTCGTCGCCGCGCTGCTGACCGAGCTGGACGGGGTGGAGGCACTCCGCAACGTCGTCGTGGTCGGCGCGACCAACCGCCCCGACCTGATCGACCCGGCCCTGCTGCGCCCGGGGCGGCTGGAGCGGCTGATCTACGTGCCGCCGCCGGACGCCGACGGCCGCACCGACATCCTGCGAGCGTCGGCCAAGACGGTGCCGCTGGCCCCGGAGATCGACCTGGCCGCGCTGGCCGGCGAGCTGGAGGGTTTCTCGGCGGCCGACTGTGCGGCGCTGATCCGCGAGGCGGCGCTGGCCGCGATGCGCCAGTCGCTGGACGCCGCCCAGGTCACCGCCGACAATCTGGCCACGGCGAAGGAGCGCGTGCGTCCCTCGCTCGACCCGATCCAGGTCGCGTGGCTCGCCACGTACGCGGAAAAGCAGGCGGCTCGCTAGCGACGGCGGGTCGTGCGTAGGCGGCGCAGGCGCTGGACGACGACCGGGTCGTGTTCCAGGGCTCGCGGGTCGTCCAGCAGCGCGTTGAGCAGCTGGTAGTAGCGCGTCGTCGACACCCCGAACGTGTCGCGGATGGCCTGCTCCTTGGCTCCGGCCTGGCGCCACCATTGCCCTTCGAACGCGAGGATCTGCTGATCACGCTCGTCCAACCCGGCCGGCTTGGCCGGCGCCTGGTCGCTGTCGACGAAGTCGTCCTCTTCGGTGCCCGACGGCTGCGCGGGGACGTGCGCAGCGGCGACATCATCTCCCCGCTTCGTCACGCCATTCAGCCTAGTTGGTACATACCTCGATCGCTTCTCACGCCGTGACTGCACATTGTTGATCGTGGGGCCAAATGGTCGCCAGGGCAGCAAATCGCCCCCACGATCAACTCTTCATGAGCGTCAGCGGCCGCACGGCGGACACCGTCAAGCGGTCACGACGCGCAGGCCGGCGTCTTCGTAGGCCCGCACCGTCGCCGCGGACGCATTTGAGTCCGTCACCAGGGTCTGGATGCGGTCGATCGGGCAGATGCGCGCGAACGCGTGCCCGCCCAGCTTCGAGCTGTCCGCGATGATCACGACGTGCCGGGCCCGCGCCACCATCAGGCTGTTCATCGCCGCCTCGCCCTCGTGGTGGGCGGCCGCCCCGAGCTGGATGTCCAGAGCATCGACGCCGAGCAGCGCCATGTCGAGCGTGACGTCGCGCAGGATGTTGCCGCCCAGCGGGCCGACCAGCTCGAACGACTGCGGGCGCACCACGCCGCCGGTCACCACGATCTTCATCCGGGAGCGGACGAGCAGCTCGTTGGCGATGTTGAGCGCGTTCGTGACGACGGTGAGCTGCGCGTCGTCGACGCTGCCGGTCAGCTCGGGGCGCACCGCGAGGGCCCGCGCGACCTCCGTCGTCGTCGTACCGCCGTTGAGCGCGACGACCATGCCGGGCGAGACGAGCGCCGCCGCGGCCGCTCCAATGCGCTGCTTCTCCGGGGCGTGCTTGGCCGTCTTGTAGCGCAGCGGCAAGTCGTACGACACGCCGTTGGCGACCGCGCCGCCCCGCGTACGCGTGATCATCTGTTGCTGGGAGAGCTGGTCGAAGTCGCGCCGGATGGTGGCCTGCGAAACGTCGAGCTTCTCAGCAACCTCCTCGACGCTGACCCGCCCGTTCTCCGTCAAGATTTCCAGCAGGGCGTTCCAGCGCGCGTAGCGGTCCATGAAGCCTCTCCCTGCCAGCGGAGCTGCGCGATCGGTGCAAGATGTGTGCACAATGATGCGCGAAACGGAGGACAAACACAAAGACAACTGCGCGAAAACCCCCAACCCGCTGATCTCGACGGACCTGGCCGAACGGCGGATGATGATGCTTGCGAAGCGCGCAGGAGATGCGCAATGATGCGCGAAAGCTACCGGAACCGAGCACAAACACACGCAGGGAGATCGGGTGACGTACGTCGACGACGAGATCGCCAGTCAACCCACGTGCTGGCAGCGCGCCGCCGACCTGGCTCACCGGGTCGAGCTGTCCTTACCCCGGCGGGCCCAGCGGGTCGCCGTCGTCGGCTGTGGCACCTCCTGGTTCATCGCGCAGGCCTACGCCGTGCTCCGGGAACAGGCCGGCCATGGCGAGACCGATGCCTTCGCGGCCTCCGAGTTTCCCGACGGCCGTCGCTATGAGCGGCTCGTCGCGATCACCCGGTCCGGCACCACGACCGAGATCCTGCAGCTGCTCCGGCGGGTCCGCGGGATGGCCACGACGGTCGTGACCGCGGTCGCCAGCGCCCCCGCCGCCGAGCTGGCCAGCGACGCCATCGTGCTCGGCTTCGCCGACGAGCAGTCCGTGGTGCAGACGCGGTCGGCCACCAGCGCCCTGAGCCTGCTGCGCGCCCACCTCGGCACCCCGCCGCCCGTCGCCGACGGCAGCGACGCGCTCGCCGCCGACCTGCCGCTCGACCCGGCCGCGGTCGACCAGGTCACGTTCCTCGGCACCGGTTGGGCCTTCGGGCTCGCCCAGGAGGCGGCGCTGAAATGCCGTGAGGCCGCGCAGCTGTGGGCCGAGTCCTACACCGGAATGGAATACCGGCACGGCCCGATCGCGATCGCCCAGCCGGGCCGGGCGGTCTGGGCCCTCGGTCCGCTGCCGGACGGGCTGGCCGAGGAGGTCGGCCGCACCGGCGCCACGCTGGTTCACAGCGGACGAGATCCGCAGGCCGAATTGGTACTGGCCCAGCGCTTCGCGGTGGCCACCGCCCGCCATCGGGGCCTCGACCCGGATCACCCCCGGTCCCTGACCAGAGCCGTCGTGCTCACATGAGCGATGCTGCGCGCCGTCGGGCGTCTGGACTGACGCGACACGCCGGCGAAGCCGGTGCGTGGCGCGGAGGGAAGACGGCCGGTAAAGGCGCGCTGCAGCGCGACCAGGAGGGTACTGCA
>Ga0207661_10001686_pt1 | contig 15071 bp, 12 predicted proteins | sample KBSC713LmetaG_FD_184337 | JGI IMG/M metagenome (GOLD analysis project Ga0207661, IMG submission 184337) | Corn rhizosphere microbial communities from Kellogg Biological Station, Michigan, USA - KBS C7.1-3L metaG (SPAdes) (version 2) | ecosystem: Host-associated > Plants > Roots > Rhizosphere ...
CATCCGCTTTTCGTCTCCGCTCACTTGAGCTTGCATTTGGTCTCGGGCCGGTCGACGCCGAGCGTATCCAGCTCCGACACCTGGTGCAGGAAACCTTCCTGCGGCGACACCGAAACCACCATGCGCCCATCGGCCAGCAGGATCGGCTGGCGCAATTGCAGGTTCCAGTCCCGCAACGTCAAGCGCTGGCCCTTGAAGGCGGCGATGGAAAAATCCTTGCCCTTGATGAAGCCGAAGACCATTTTCGCATCCCCTGAATTGGTGCGCGAAGTGGCCTCGCCGACCATGCGCGCCGCGGTCCAGGCTTGCATGTCCAGCGCGGTCATGTGGCGCGAGTTGAGCTTGATGAACCGGTTTTGAATCTGGATCGCGCCCCACTGGTCGTGCGAGGCGTCCCAACTGGTCGGCACGAGCCCTGCGGAACCTGCCACCGGCCGCGGGTCCCAGGTGCGGTAAGGCAGGTAGGATGCGAACACTTCACTTTCGTCGGCGGCAACAAGCACGTCATAGGCCGGCGCCTGCTGGGTGAACACCGGCATCTGGCGCTGGATCAGCGTCACGCCGCTGTCGGTGCGGCGCGCGCCGCCGGTGTCCTCGAAGGTGCGCTCCTGGACGATCTTTGCGCCAAAGCGCGTCGCGGCGCGGCGCAACGCGTCGGCATAGAGCTTGTCGGCCTCGTGCGAGCCGACCACGAGCAGCCAGCGCTTCCATTGCTTCCACACCAGATATTGCGCGAGGGCGTCGGCCAGCATGGAACGCGTCGGGGCCACATGGACGACATTGGCGCGGCAGTCCTCCTCGCGCAGCCGGTCGTCTTTCGATCCGGCGTCGAACAGCACGGTGCCGCGGTCGCGCAGCGTATCGGCGACTTTCAATACGTCGTCCGCCGGAAGATCGAGAATGATGAAGCCGTCATGCTGGGCCAGCGTGGTCGCAGCGTTGGCGACGTCGTCACCCCCCTTGAGGCGCACTTCGTCCAGCGTGAAATGCTGATTGAGAAATTTTCCGGTGGTGTTGTTGTCCTCGATGGCAAGCCGCGCGCCGGCGGTGCCATTGTTCTCGGCCGGCTGCTGCACCAGCGACAGGGTTTCCTTGACGCCGGCATGGCGGAGATAGCCGATGCCGACCTCGAGCGGCTCGGCCGCGAGCGCGTGGCTCGCCATCACGCTCAAGCCGATCGCGCCGATCAAGTGTCGGATCATGGCGTCTCCCTCGCGGTTCTCCTTGAATGGAGAACTCCGCTTGAAACATGAACGAATTGTCCTAGCTTGCAACCCTCCTTTTTGCTGCCAGTGTTTGCAGGTCACGATCATGAGAGGGTTGCTTGCCTTGACACTGCTGTTGTTGACGGGCTTGGCGTCCGCCCATGCCGCTGATCCACCGAAGTTTGCGGTGTTCGATTTCGAGATGCTCGACACCAGCCTCGAAGGCCAGATGCATGGCAAGCGCAGGGACGAGCAGGCGCGGCCGATGGGGGTCAGCGATCAGTTGCGCAAGGAACTTGGCGAGTCCGGCAAGTTCCAGATCGTCGACATCGCGCCGGTCAATGCTGCGGCGCATCAGAGCAATTTGCAGGCCTGCGGCGGCTGCGACGCGAAGCTGGCGCATCAGCTTGGCGCCGAGCTCTACATCACCGGCGTGGTGCAAAAGGTTTCCAACCTTATTCTCAACATCAATGTCTACCTGCACGATGCGCAGACCGGCCGTCTCGTCACCGCGGCAAGCGTCGACATGCGCGGCAATACCGAAGAGTCCTGGTCGCGTGCGGCCCGCTATCTCGTGCGCGAACGGTTGCTTGCTCCCAATTACGTCGCGCCGCAGGCCCACTAGGGCCGGATGAATTTTGGTTGAATCGGTCTCGCCGCAGACTTCCTTCCTTCAGACTTCCTTCCTTCTCCCCTTGCGGGAGAAGGTGGCATAGGCGGCCTTCGGCCGCCGTTCTTAGAGCTAAGAACGCCGATGCTTCGCATCGGCTACGGCGCCGGATGAGGGGTTGCATCCGCGGACGCGAAAAGCAGTTTGCGGGGCGGAGAGAGACCCCACCCGGATCGCATCTTCGATGCGATCCGACCTCTCCCACAAGGGGAGAGGTGCACCGTTATTGCGGCTCCAATCTCACTTAAACTCATCGCGCTCTAGCCTTGCAGCCGCTGCGCGTGCCAGCGCAGATGATCGGCCATGAAGGTCGAGATGAAATAGTAGCTGTGGTCGTAGCCGGCCTGGCGGCGCAGGGCGAGGGGAATGCCTGCCTTCTCGCAGGCGGCCTGCAGCAATTCCGGGCGCAACTGCTCGCTGAGAAACTGATCGGCCTCGCCCTGGTCGACCAGCAATTCGCTAAATCTCGCGCCGTCCTCGATCAGCGCGACCGCGTCATGCCTGCGCCACGCGTCGTTGTTGTTGCCGAGATAGCCGCCGAGCGCCTTGATGCCCCAGGGCACGCGCGAGGGCGCAACGATCGGCGCGAACGCGCTCGCCGCGCGGTAGCGATCGGGATGGCGCAGCGCGACCGTGAGCGCGCCATGACCGCCCATGGAGTGACCGAAAATCGATTGCCGGCCGGGATCGGCCGGGAAATTCCCGACAACGACTTGCGGCAGCTCCTCGGTAACATAGCTCCACATGCGGTAATTCCGCGCGAACGGCTCGACGGTCGCATCGACGTAAAATCCGGCGCCCAGGCCGAAATCATAGGCGTTGGCGGGATCGCCCGGAACGCCTTCGCCGCGCGGACTGGTATCGGGCGCGACAAGGATCAGGCCAAGCTCGGCGCAGGCGCCGCGGAATTCGCCCTTCTCGGTCACGTTGACATGGGTGCAGGTCAGCCCCGACAGATACCAGACCACCGGCAGTTTTGCGCCTTCGCGATGATCGGGCACATACACCGAGAATGTCATGTCCGTCTTGGTCTCGCGGCTTGCATGCCGATAGACGCCTTGCATGCCGCCATGCGATCGGTTCAGTGAAACGGTTTGCAGGGTCATCAGGCTACGCCACTCTCGATCGCAAGCCGCACCAGCTCGGCCGAGGTGCGCACGCCCAGCTTCTGGCGCATGATCGACGAGGTATTGGCGACCGTCTTGTAGGGCGAGTGCACCAGCCAGGCGATCTCGGACAGGGTCTTGCCGGTGCTGAGCAGACGCAGGATCTCCATCTCGCGCGGGTTGAGCTTCGACAACGGGCTTCTGGCGAAATCAGGTCCGGCAAAAGCCATGCTGCGTGCGATCGCGGGCGGCAGATAGACGCCGCCCTTTCCGACTTCGCGGATCGCCTCGACGAGATCGTTGGGGTCGCCGGTCTTGGACACGTAACCCTTGGCACCGCCCTCGATGGCGCGCGAGACGAAGACCGGATCGTCATTCATGCTGAACATGATGATGCGCGCGGCGGCGTCATGCGCCAGGATGCGCCGCAACAGCTCGAAGCCGGACACCGTCGGCAGGTTGATGTCGATGACGCAGATATCGGGATGCTCGGCGACAAACACGCGCTCCGCGCTTTCGGCGTCAGCGGCTTCCAGTACCGCGATCTCCGGCTCGTCGGCGAGCACGGTGCGGCAGCCCGACGCCACGATCGGATGATCATCCACGATCAGAACGCGCATCGCATTTCGCCCCGAGCCATATGTCCCGTTGCCGCACCCGCATCCCGCATGAGTGCCGGCGCCTCGTTCCAATCGGCCATGCAACTATGACGAGATTGCGGTACGCTGCATTTAGACAGACGCGATATTTGTCTGTCAACGCTCCTCTTGGGACGAGTAACCGAACGCGGCGCGATGGGGTACACGTCATGTGGCAGAGATTGTCTTTGCGCGGGCGCATCAATTTGCTCCTGGCATTGGTGCTGGCGCTTGGCCTCGCGATCAATGTGGGACGGCTGGTGCTCGAGGCCGCGCCGCGTGTTCAGGCGGAGGACCAAAGCGTCACGCGACTGGCTCGCGAGTTTGTCGAAACGATCGTAGGCGGCCTCAACGAAGCGGCTGATCCCGAGGCGCGCCTGGATCAAATCCTGCGCGATCTCAAGCGGCTGCGCCACGTCAGCATCACGCGGCAAGGCGACGCAGCCTCCTCTCTTCCCGCCGACACCGCCGAGATGGGGGACGCTGCCCACTCGGTGCCGGCGTGGTTTGTCGCGCTCGTTCACCCCGAGAAGACCTCTGTCAGCGTGCCGGTCACGATCGATGGCAAGCCATCGGCCCTTGTCATCACCTCGATTCCGAACGATGAGATCGCCGAGATCTGGGACGGCATCGTCACCCAGATCGAGGTCGGCTCCGCGGTCGCGGTCGCTCTGTTCCTGATTACGATGACCGTGATCGGCCGCGCTCTGGCGCCACTGCAAGCGCTCTCGCAGGCGATGACCAGGATCGAGGCCGGCTCCTATGATGCGCGCGTCGAGCCGAACGGGGCGCCCGAGCTTGCTGCTATCTGCACCAAGCTCAACCATCTGGCTGCGACGCTCGGCGAAGCAGTCGAGGACAACCGGAAGCTCGCCGAGCGCACCGTCTCGCTGCAGGATCTGGAACGCAAGGAGATCGCACACGAACTGCACGACGAGTTCGGGCCGCATCTGTTTGCGCTGCGCGCGCACGCGGGCGCATTGATGCGGCTTGCGGATCTGTCCGAGCCGAGCGCGGACGCGTTGCGCAAGCATGGCGGCGCGATCCTCGAGCAGGTCAACGCGCTGCAGCAGTTCACCCGCAGGATCCTGGAAAAGCTCAGGCCCGTGGGTCTCGCGGAACTCGGGCTTCGCGAAGCGCTCGGTGCGCTGCTGCGCATGTGGAGCGAATCCCACCCGGAGGTGACTATCGAGACGACCATCTCACATTCGCTGGGCACGACCGGAGAAACCGCTGATCTCACCATCTATCGCACCGTACAGGAGGCGGTCACCAACGTGTTTCGCCACGCCGGGGCGACCGAGGTCAATGTCAGCATCGAGCCGGCGGAAGGGCAGGGCAACCGCGGCTATGCGCGGGTGCGGGTTTGCGACAACGGCCGCGGGCTCGGGCCGGATCACAGACTAGGCCTTGGCCTGAAGGGAATGCGCGAGCGCATCCTGGCGTTGGGCGGCACGCTCAGCGTGGCTTCGAGCGAGCGCGGCGTCACGATCGAGGCGGTGGTTCCAACCGGCGTGATGTAGGTCGAAGAATGCTGCCAGTCGGGAATTTTTCCCGGAGATTTCGGGACCTTTTGCGACTGGCGGCGTATTGCCGCCCGCGTATCGTGGATCCCCAACCGGCGGGGACCAAAGAAGCCGGAAGGGGATGGGCGGAATAAATGCGCGTTCGCGTATGGCTTCTGGCGTCGGTGTCGGCAGGCTTGCTTGGCGACAGCGGATTGGCTTGGGCCCAAGATAAAAATCAAGATAAGAACCAGGACAGTGGAAGCTACACCACCGAATTGCCCGCTATCGAGGTTTCCCCACCGAAGACCAGCGCGGCCAGGCCCAGCCGTCCCAGAACTGCAACGCGCGTTGTCCGTCCGGCAGTGACGCGGCTTCGGGTCTATCCGACGACGCCGCTCGCGACACCCGGCACGGCTCTCGCGGTCGACCAGGTTCCCTCCAGCATCAACTTCGTCGACACCGCGCAAATCCAGCGCACCGACTCGCTGAACATCGCGGACGCCCTGCTGCATAACGTGCCGGCCGTCAATATCAACGAGGTTGCCGGCAATCCCTTTCAGCCGAGTGTCGAGTTTCGCGGGTTTGTCGGCTCGCCGGTTGCCGGGACGCCGCAGGGATTGGCAGTGTATCAAAACGGAGTGCGCGTCAACGAAGCGTTCGGCGACACTGTCAATTGGGATCTGATCCCGACGGCCGCGGTCAAGTCGACCGCCGTGGTGACGAACAACCCCGCCTTTGGCCTCAATGCGTTGGGCGGCGCCGTCACCGTGCAGATGAAGGACGGCTTTGGTTACCATGGCGCCGAGATCGACACGCTGGGCGGCTCGTACAACCGGCTGCAGAGCTCGGCGCAATGGGGCAAGCAGGTCGACAAGTTCGCGATCTATGGCGCGCTCGAAGGAGTGCACGACGACGGTTTTCGCAATTTTTCGCCGTCCGATATTCGCCGCTTCTACAGCGATGTCGGCTATCGCAGCGAGAACGCCGAATTCCATCTCAACATGGGGCTCGCCGACAACAAGTTCGGCGCGACGGCAACGGTACCGATCGAGCTGTTGCAGAAATATTGGGGCGCGACCTATACCTCGCCGCAGATCACCGCCAACCAGGTCGCTTATGCCAATCTGACCGGCAAGGTCGAGGTCACGCCGACCTGGACGGTCGACACCGTCGCGCATGTCCGCGCGTTCGGCCAGCAGATGGTGGATGCCAATCCGACCGGCACACAGCCTTGTGACGCTGATACGGCGTTGCTCTGTTTTGGTGACGGCAGCACACCGGCGAACGACATCAACGGCATGCAGCTTTCGAACCCGTTCGCGCCCGGCGCGATCCTCGGAGAAATCGATCGCACCACGACGCGCTCAACCACCGGCGGATTCTCGGTGCAGGCGACCAACACCGACGAGATTTTCGGCCACGGCAATCGCTTTGTGGTCGGCACCAGCGTCGATTCCAGTGTCTCGCGGTTTATGGCCAGTGCGGAGCTCGGCACCATCGCCTCGAATTACGTCGTCAGCGGCAGCGGCATCTTCCTCGGCCAATCCGGCAGTCCTGTATCGATCGGGCCGGTATCGCTGCGCACCACCAACCAGTATACCGGCGTCTACGCGCTCGACACCTTCGATGTCACCAAGGCCTTCTCGATCACGGCAGGCGGCCGCTTCAATGACGCGCGCATCGCGCTGGAAGATCAGATCGGTACCCAGCTCAACGGCAACGAGACGTTCGACCGCTTCAACCCGATCATCGGCGGCACCTACAAGATCACGAGCGAGCTCACGGCCTATGCCGGTTATTCGGAAGCCAACCGCACCCCGACGCCGCTGGAGTTGGGCTGCGCCGATCCGGCGCGGCCCTGCCTCATCGCGGCGTTCCTCGTCTCCGATCCGCCGCTCAAGCAGGTGGTGTCGCGCACGGTCGAAGCCGGCTTTCGCGGCACCCGAGAAATGAACGTCGGCACGATCGAATGGAAGCTCGGCGGTTTCCGCGCCATCAACACCGACGACATCCTTGCCATTCCCGATCCGCAATTGCAGGGATTTGGCTTCTTCCAGAACGTCGGCTCGACGCGGCGGCAGGGCATCGAGGCCGAAGCGAAGTTCAAGTCGTCGAAGTGGCAGCTCTATGGGAGTTACGCCTTCATCGACGCGCGCTTTCTCGATACGCTCGGGCTCGGCTCCAACAGCCCGTTCGCCGATGCCAATGGCCACATCCATGTCGTGCCGGGCGATCAGATCCCGGCCATTCCGCGCCACCGGGTGAAAGCGGGGTTCGACTATTTCGTCACCGACGCGTTCAAGGTCGGCGCCGATGTCGTCTATGTCAGCAGCCAGTATCTGGTCGGCGACGAGTCCAACCAGGCGCCCAAGCTGCCGGACTATACCGTCTTCAACGTTCACGCCTCCTATCAAATCAACAAGTCGCTCCAGATCTACGGCAAGATCGACAATCTCTTCGACAACCGCTACGCGACCTATGGCACGTTCTTCGATACCGCCGCGCTGCCGAACTTCGCCAATGGTGGCGCGGCCTTCACCGACGCGCGCTCGCTGAGCCCGGCGCGGCCGCGCTCGTTCTATGCCGGGCTGAAGATGACGTTCTGAGCTCGATCCGTTTCTTCCACATGGATTATTTTGTTGCCGCCTCGGCCGTGATCAGCTCCTTGCCATCGGCAGTGGCGATCGAGAGCCGCACCTTGTCGCTGCCCGCGGCGGGAATCGGCGCGGAAAGATGATTGCCGTTCTTCGCGTCGGCCTTCACGGTGTCGTCGAGCAGGATGGCATCGCCACGCTTCAGCGTCACGCGCAAAGGCACCTCCGGCGCGAGACTGAAGAACTGCAGCTTCACCGCGCTCGCCTCGGTGGACAGATTGACCAGGATATTCTCGTTAGCCTGCGTCACATTGCTCATGCCCACCGTCGGGCTGTAGGTTTCCGCGAAAGCGACTTCGCTGGCCGCCGGAAAGCTCGCGCTGTGGAAGAACTGGTCGGACACGCCCGCCCATAATTCGGCATAGGGCTGCGCCGGGTTCGCGTCCTTGTACGCGTCGGCCGCGTTCGCGAGTGACGGAAATCCCCACGTCCACATTTTAAGTCCTTTTGTGATCCTGTTGTCCGCGATGCGAATGATGCCTTCCTCATTGTCGTGGTTGATCACGCCCCAGAAATTGCCACCCTGCATGTCCGGCGCGGCGTAGGCGATGCCCATCGTCGGCCAGTTCCTGAACCAGCGCAGCTTGTCGAAACGGCTCCTGCCCGGACCCGTGCGCTCGTCGCCCTCGGCCAGATTGGCCGACCAGCGCGGCGTGCTATAACCCTCGATCGGCGCGATGATCTCGGCGCCGGCGGTGGCCATGGGATTGTTCGGATCGGAGCCGGGCGCGAGCGTCGTACAGGTCCAGTACTCATAGTCGATCGGCTCGCTTCTGGTGTTTCTCAGGACCACGCGCGTATCGAGCGCGGCGCGGCCGGCTCTCAGCGTGACGATGTAGGTCGCCTCGAGACCGGTAAAACCCCGCCTGAACTGCTTTGGCGCCGCCGCATAGGCGAAATCGTCCTTTATCGACATCGACACTGTCACTTCCTCGGCGCTTTCTTTGACGATCCGGAAATCCCACGGCTTCAACCAGGTCTTGCCGTGCTCGGCGTCCGGGAAGGTCGGGAAGATGCCGCCATAGACCATCAGCCAGTCGTAATAGAAGTTGCCGTCCTTCATGCCATAGGGCACGCCGACCTGCGTGCGATAAAGCTCCTCGTGGCCGGTCGGCTTGTAGATGATGGAAAGAATGCGCCCGCCGAATCCGGGCAGCAGCGTCACCTTCAGATAGCGGTTCTCGAGCACATAGGTTTTGAAGGTGCGCGTGACGATGGTGCTGGTATCGAGCGAGCCGTCGACGAATCCGTTGTCCGCATCGGTCGCGTATTTGATGGTGCGCCAGGCAATCGTCGATTGAGAGAGCAAGACCTTGTCGGACGCCGCGAAGGCCGCGCCATGAGAAATGAAGACGGCCGCAACGATCGTGGCCGCCACGCGGGCCAAGAGGGGCCAGGGAACACGAATTGCCATTTTCGTCGCCTTGACCTGACAGACACATGCGATCTTTCGTAATCCGCCGCGAGGCTAACACGCAACTCTCTGTCGACGGTGCATTCGTTCGGGCGGCCGGTGCTGCGGCGGATTACGCTTCGCTGATCCGCCTTACGGTTTATCGCTATTTTCCGAACTATTGCCCTATCTCTGGGCATATGCTCTCATGCTGCGATGGAACTTGTCCGGCAGTCCAACCTCGACCTGATCATCTTCGACTGCGACGGCGTGCTCGTCGACAGCGAGGTGTTGAGTTGTCGGTGCCTTGCCGAAGCGCTCGACGGCTGCGGCATCTCGCTCGAGCTTGCCGAGGCGCTGGAGCTGTTTCTCGGGCGCAGCACCTCCGTGGTGTTGCAGCACTATGCCGGGCAGGGGCGCGCGCTCCCCGACAATTTCGTCAGCGACCTGAAGGCGCGGACGCGCGAAAGCTTCCGGATTTCGCTGCAACCGATCCCGGGGATCGCTTCGCTGCTCGCTGGTCTCGAGACGCCACATTGCGTGGCGTCCTCCAGCGATCTCGATCGCGTGTCGTTCTCGCTGGCGCGGACCGGCCTCTCTCGCTATTTCGGCGACCGCCTCTTTACATCGGAGATGGTGGCGCGCGGCAAGCCGGCGCCGGATCTGTTTCTCTATGCCGCGGACAGGATGCAAGCCGAGCCGGCGCGCACCCTCGTGATCGAGGACAGTGTCAGCGGCGTCCAGGCTGCGCGAGCCGCCGGCATGCAGGTGTGGGGATTTGTCGGCGGCAGCCACTACGAATCGCGGGACGGGCGCGCCATACTGTCCGGCGCCGGCGCCAACCGGGTATTTGACCGGATGGCGGATTTCTGGATCGAAGGACTTTGGGTCTGATGGCCCCGACCGAAAGCGAAAAGTCGCGCCTGGATGACGCGGCCCGCGCGGGCTGGCTCTATTTCATTGCCGGCCACACCCAGGACGAGATCGCGAAGATGCTGCAGGTGTCGCGCGCCTCGGCGCAGCGCCTGGTTTCGCTGTGCCTCGCCGAGCGGCTGATCACCTTCCGCCTCGAACATCCCATTGCGGCATGCATGGAACTTGCATCGCGGCTGAGGGAGCGCTTCCGCCTTTCGCATTGCGATGTCGTGCCGACCGATCCCGCCGCGCCGCTCTCGACCGCCGGCATTGCGGAACGCAGCGCCAATCTCCTGGAGACCACCTTGCGCTCCGAGACGCCGGTTATCGTGGCGCTCGGCACCGGGCGCGCCGTGCGCGCCGCGGTCGAGCGCGTCACCCCGATCGACCGGCCCAACCACCAGATCGTCTCGCTGGTCGGCAATATCTCGGCCGACGGCTCGGCGAGCTTCTTCGATACCGTAGGTCGGCTCGCCGACCGCACCGGCGCCCGCCATTATCCGATGCCGCTGCCGTTCCTGATGTCATCGGAGGACGAGCGCAACCGCATGGTCCGGATCGATCCGATCGCCAGGGTGAAGGCGGTCGCGGCGAAGGCCGATCTTCGGCTGATCGGCATCGGCCAGATGGACCAGAAGGCCCAGGTCCACGTCGATGGCTTCGTGACCCGCGACGAGTTGTTCGAGATGATGCGGCTCGGCGCGGTCGGCGAAATCACCGGTTGGGCCTATGACGCCAGGGGCAAGCTGATCAAGGGCGGCACCAACCGCCGGCTCACCAGCATTCCGCCGCAGGCGCCGGCGGAGACCGCCACGATCGCCGCTGCGATCGGATCGGCAAAGGTTCCCGCCATCAAGGCGGCGCTGGCCGGACGGTTGATCAACGGCCTCATCACCGATGAAGCCACCGCGCGCGCGATTCTCAACTGACATCGCCCCAACACTGCTGGCATCCCAAGCTCCAGTCGTCTTTCCCGCGCGCAGTTCGCACGCGCAAATCGCGCGCGTCGGCTTGACAACCTCGTAGAGCGGTGTGAACATAAGCCCAACGTGTGGGCATATGCTCAATACGGCAAAATGGGAGGTTACCGTGAGAAACGTCCTCGGCGTCCTGCTGGGCGCGGCTGCGCTTTTGGTCTCAGTCCCCTCGCACGCAGAAACCAGCCTGACGATCGCCACCGTCAACAACGGTGACATGATCCGCATGCAGGGACTGACCAGCGAGTTCACTGCCAAAAATCCTGACATCACGGTCAAATGGGTCACGCTGGAAGAGAACGTGCTGCGCCAGCGCGTGACCACCGACATCGCCACCAAGGGCGGCCAGTTCGACGTCCTGACCATCGGCACCTATGAGGTGCCGATCTGGGCCAAGAAGAACTGGCTGGTGCCGCTCGACAAGCTTCCCGCCGACTACGACGCCGCCGACCTTCTGCCAAAAATCCGCGATGCGGTGTCGGTCGACGGCAAGCTCTACGCCGCGCCGTTCTACGGCGAGTCCTCGATGGTGATGTATCGCACCGACCTGTTCCAGAAGGCCGGCCTCACCATGCCGGAGAAGCCGACCTGGGATTTCATCATCGATGCCGCCAAGAAGCTGACCGACAAGTCGGCGGGCGTGTTCGGCATCTGCCTGCGCGGCAAGGCCGGCTGGGGCGAGAACATGGCATTCCTGACCGCTATGGCCAATTCCTATGGCGCGCGCTGGTTCGACGAGAAGTGGGAGCCGCAGTTCAACTCGCCGGAATGGAAGAAGACGCTCACGACCTATGTGGACCTGATGAAGCAGGCCGGCCCTCCCGGCGCCAGCTCCAACGGCTTCAATGAAAACCTCGCGCTGTTCAACGCCGGCAAATGCGCGATGTGGATCGATGCCACCGTCGCCGCCGCCTCCGTGACCAATCCGAGGGAATCCCAGGTCTCCGACAAGGTCGGCTTTGCGCTGGCGCCGAACACCGGGCTCGGCAAGAACGCGAACTGGCTGTGGGCGTGGAATCTGGCAATCCCCGCCGGCTCGAAGAAGATCGATGCGGCCGAAAAGTTCATCGCCTGGGCGACCAGCAAGGACTACACTAAGCTCGTCGCGTCGAAGGAAGGCTGGGCCAACGTGCCGCCGGGCACGCGGACCTCGCTGTATCAGAACCCGGACTATCTGAAGGTCGCGCCTTTCGCCAAGCCGACACTGGCCTCGATCGACTCGGCGGATCCGAACAAGCCGACGGTGAAGCCCGTGCCTTACGTCGGCGTGCAATATGCGGCGATTCCGGAATTCCAGGGCATCGGCACCGCGGTCGGGCAGCAATTCTCGGCTGCCTTGTCGGGCTCGACGACGGTCGATCAGGCGCTTTCGGCGGCGCAGGCCTCGACCGAGCGCGAGATGAAGCGCGCGGGCTACATCAAATAGGCGCGCTTCGCTTCAGCTCAATCTCCCGGGCTGAACAAACTGGCGGCCATCCTTAGTCCCAGACGGATGGTCGCCCTTTCTGCCACTGACGGAGGCGGGGATGGCCACCCGACAGACGCAATTGCTGGCGCGCACCTTGCTGACGCCCGCTACCGCGCTGCTCTTCATCTGGATGATCGTGCCGCTGGCACTGACGATTTATTTCGCCACGCTCCACTATAATCTGCTCGATCCTGAATCCGGGCAGTTCGTCGGCTTTGAGAATTTCCGCTACTTCCTGACCGACCCGGCTTTCATCGCCTCGCTCGAGAACACGCTGGTGCTGGTCGGCTCGGTGCTCGTGCTGACCATCGTGATCGGGATTCCGCTCGCGGTCCTGCTCGACCAGCCCGTGATCGGCCGCAGCGTCGTGCGGCTGATGGTGATCGCGCCGTTCTTCGTGATGCCGACGGTGAGCGCGCTGGTCTGGAAGAATCTCTTGATGCATCCGGTCTCCGGGCTGTTCGCGTGGATCGCTACGCTGTTCGGGCTGGCGCCAATCGACTGGTTCAATGACGCGCCAATGTTCGCGATCATCCTGATCGTCTCCTGGCAATGGCTGCCGTTCGCGACCCTGATCCTGCTCACCGCCCTGCAATCGCTCGACGAGGAGCAGAAGGAAGCCGCCGAGATGGATGGCGCCAGCGCGCTCTCGAGTTTCATCTACATCACGCTACCGCACCTGGCGCGTCCGATCACGGTGGTGATCCTGATCGAGACCATCTTCCTGCTCACGGTGTTTGCCGAGATTTTCGTCACCACCGGTGGCGGGCCAGGATTGCAGACCACCAACATCGCTTTCCTGATCTACGCGCAGGCCCTGATCCAGTACGACGTCGGCAGCGCCTCCGCGGGCGGCCTCGTTGCCGTCGTCATTGCCAACATCGTGGCCATTTTCCTGGTCCGCATCGTCGGCCGCAATCTGGAGGCATGACGTCATGGCGCGCATGGTGACACCGCAACGCGTCGCGATCTCTACGGCCGGCGCCTGGCTCGCGGGCTTCCTGATCTTCTTTCCCATCCTCTGGATGGTGCTGGCGAGCTTCAAGACCGAGCTCGAAGCCTTTGCCGTGCCGCCGTCGTTCCTGTTCGTCCCCTGGACCACCGAAAACTACGCCACCGTGCAGGAGCGAAGCGACTATTTCCACCACGCACTCAACTCCATCATCGTCGCCGGCGGCTCGACGCTTATTGCCATGCTCATCGCCATACCCGCGGCATGGTCGATGGCGTTCTCGCCGACCAAGCGCACCAAGGACATCCTGCTCTGGATGCTCTCGACCAAGATGATGCCGCCGGTCGGCGTGCTGGTCCCGATTTACCTGATCTACCGCGACTTCGGCCTGCTCGATACCCGGATCGGCCTGACCATCATCCTGTGTCTCGGCAATCTCCCGATCGTGGTCTGGATGCTCTTCACCTATTTCAAGGAGATCCCGAGGGACATCCTGGAAGCGGCGCGCATGGACGGCGCGACCATCAGCAAGGAGCTGGTCTATGTGCTCACCCCGATGGCGGTGCCAGGACTGGCGTCGACGCTGCTGCTCAATCTGATCCTTGCCTGGAACGAGGCGTTCTGGACCTTGAATCTCTCGACCTTGAACGCTGCGCCGCTCACCGTTTTCATCGCCTCCTATTCGTCTCCGGAAGGGCTGTTCTGGGCCAAACTCTCCGCGGCGTCGACGCTCGCGATCGCTCCAATTCTCGTGCTTGGCTGGTTCAGTCAGCGGCAGCTGGTCCGCGGCCTGACCTTCGGCGCGGTCAAATAGGGAAGGCGGCACACATGGGTCAGATCACGCTGCAGGGTGTCCAGAAATCGTTCGGGGCGGTGCATATCATCAAAGGCGCCGATCTCGACATCGCCGACGGCTCGTTCGTGGTCTTTGTCGGGCCGTCGGGCTGCGGCAAGACCACGCTTCTCCGCTTGATCGCGGGGCTCGAGGACGTCACCGGCGGCAGCATCCTGATCGACGGCAAGAACGTCGTCGACGTGCCGCCGGCCAAGCGCGGCCTGTCGATGGTGTTCCAGTCCTACGCGCTCTATCCCCATATGAGCGTGCGCGGCAACATCGCCTTTGGGCTGAAGATGGCGGGCATGCCGAAGACGGAGATCAACCGCAAGGTCGAGGACGCAGCCGCGACGCTCAATCTGACGCCCTATCTCGACCGCAAGCCGCGCGAGCTCTCCGGTGGCCAGCGCCAGCGTGTCGCGATCGGCCGCGCCATCGTGCGCGAGCCGAAGGCGTTCCTGTTCGACGAGCCGCTGTCCAACCTCGATGCGGCGCTGCGGGTGCAGATGCGGCAAGAGGTGACGCGGCTGCAGAAGCAACTCGCCACCACCGCGATCTACGTCACCCACGACCAGGTCGAGGCCATGACCATGGCCGACAAGATCGTCGTGCTCAATGCCGGCAAGGTCGAGCAATATGGCTCGCCGCTCGAGCTGTACGAGAAGCCGGCCAATCTGTTCGTCGCGGGCTTCATCGGCTCGCCCAGGATGAATTTCATCGCGGGCGATGTGGCGCGGCAGTACGGCGCGG
>Ga0207661_10001688_pt1 | contig 15064 bp, 7 predicted proteins | sample KBSC713LmetaG_FD_184337 | JGI IMG/M metagenome (GOLD analysis project Ga0207661, IMG submission 184337) | Corn rhizosphere microbial communities from Kellogg Biological Station, Michigan, USA - KBS C7.1-3L metaG (SPAdes) (version 2) | ecosystem: Host-associated > Plants > Roots > Rhizosphere ...
TGCGCGGCTCACTTCTGGAATGGCAACTCCCAAGATCGAGCAAAAACTGCTTTCAGCCATCCGTGAATTTACTTATGTCCCCGCCAAGCGCGATGGCTCACCCATACCATGCCAGATTGATCTGGTCATCCACATCCCCAGCTGATGGTGCTTACATAAAAAGGCAATTCTCACCGCTGATGACCACTGATAACACTGATAAGAAATCAAAACCTGCGATAGAGTCAGGCACAGAGCGTTGATCAGTGTCATCAGTGAAAATCAGTGGTGAATGCAGTTTTTGGGGTAAAACCATTGATGTTGCTTGATGGAACACAACTATAGACTCCCCTGTCGGGATCTCTGGTAGTAGGCGGAAATCTATCAGCGCCACGCGCTAACAATATTTGCCGAGCGGCCCAGAAGGTTCAGTCGATCTGTGCGATCAGCAAAATAACGAGCATTCAATGCCCTCGCATCCAAGTCTTCAATGCGTTGAAACTGAGTCAACTCCATCTTCATCTCTTCCGGAGTAAAGAAGAGCTGAAAAGGTTCTCCTATGCTTTCCACGCGGGCAGAAAGCGCATCGCGTGCTTCCAATTCATGCAGCGCCAGCGCATGCCTCGGCAAGGCGTAGTCGAAAATCACGCCGCTGCCTTCAGGGAGGCGTGCAATAAGATCAAGAGTTGTTCGAAAAGCTGGATGCGTAAGATACGGCACCACTCCAAGCCATGCGAAAACAGTAGGAGCCGTAAACTCCAAGCCACAGGCTGCTAGTTGTTGGGCGAGGTCCTGATGCTCGAAATCTACTGGGACGTAATGCAGACGCGGAGGATCCGGCAATCCGTTTGACAGCGTCAGCTCGCGCTTCCATTGTTGCGTGGCAGGATGGTCAACCTCAAAGACCTGAAGACCTGGATGCGGATTGCGATGCGCAAATGTGTCCAGTCCTGCTCCCAGCACAACATATTGACGAACGCCATAATCGACAGCGCGCGCGAGATGATCTTCCGCCAACCGGTTGCGAGCGACGAGCCAGGCGCGCAGTGACACTGAAAAGCTCTCATCAATGGACGCAGCTGCCTCTTCAAGTGCGGGACGGTAGCGTTCACCTAGAATCGGGACAGCGATTGGATCGTTCAGTATGAGTGGATGAGAATCGTAAAGTTGATGCGAGGCTCTGCGAATGGCAACACCAAGAGCGGTGCGGGACGGTTTAGCGAGTCCATGAACACTCATCTTGGCGATAGCCCTTCCCGAATTCAGCGCCTACTCTAAAACGCGCCCCCGCCACCGCCGCCAAACCCACCGCCGGAAAATCCGCCGCCACCGCCGCTCCAGCCTGATCCGCTGGAACTCGCACGTGGAGCTGAGACGAATGTCGAACTGGCCGTTGTCGCCATGGAACCCAGGCTGTTCACAAAATAAAACGTGCTGAAGTTCGGGCCGTATGTTCCCTGATACCACGAGGGCGGATTCTGCACGATGCCTTCAAACGCCTTGGCCCAGCGATGCTCCACGCCCAGCGCCATGGCATACGGCAGAAATTTTTCAAACGTGTCCGGAGGCATCCGCTTCAGCCGGTCAGCATCCACGCGATTCATAAATTCCTGGAAGCCCTTGATCTGTACCTGTGTGCGCGCGCCCTTCATGCTGGTTGCCGTGAGCTGCCGCCCGAAAAGGACGATAATCGCCGCACCAATCAGTCCCGAGCCGATAGCGAGAGGCACCGAACTCAGAAAGTCGGCAAAACCAAAGACCTGTAAGGCAAAGTAAGGCAGGAGCACAAGAATGAGCCCAAGCCCCTGGTAGCCGGAGGCTGAAGTCGGATCAAGTGTGTACATTCCTTTGGACTTCAGCGCGCCCAACACCCCGCGCTTGATGGCCGGCAAAACCGTGTAAAAGTGGTTGCGCAGGCTGGAAAGCAACACCACGTCGCTTCCGGCAAAAACATTGCCGAGCATGGCGACTTCATAGTCGGTGAGGTCATTCCAGTCGCCACGGCTCTTGAGCAAGTGGAATTCATAGTCCTTGGTGCTGCTCAAAAAGCCTTTGTGCTCCGTCTCCACAATCTTCACGTAGCCCCGCACTGCCAGATCAACCAGGACAGATGTGATGTCGCGGGGGTCGGTGCTGCCATCAATCAGCGTGCCCACTTCGGCAGGCCCCATCTTTTCCGGGGGCTCATACATGGGCGCAACGGACATTCCGGGATCCGGATCGCGGCCTTTCATCCACCACATGGGGAACATCACGACGAAGGCCCACAGTGGCGCTGTCACCACCGGATTGCTGCGAATGAACCTGAAAAATCGTGCGATTCCGCTGGGTTGGTGAAGCACGCCCTTTTCAATGTAGATATCGGCCGTAAGGCCGCCACGCATCGGCAATGAATCTGTGGTTTCTACGCTTGCCCCGGGACCGGTTACTGACGCCGATGCGTGCTGCGAAGAGCCATAAACGCCTTGGAAGGCCTGTGCCCGCAGCTTGCCGCTTGCCTCCGCCGGAAAGTAAATCATCGCTGATGCCTGTTCTATGGGCACCGGCCAGTCATTGCCGGTCACGTTCCAATAAAACTCATCGTGGTCTTCAAAAAAACGTGTGCCGTTAGCCACGGAATATTCAATGTTCACCGTCCGCGTTGCATCCGTCGCTCCAGGCACATAAATCTTTAAATGAAGAAAGCCGCCTCTGGTCTTCTTCTCATACTTAAGCTTGCTGCCGCTGTCATCCGTGATTGAATCAAGCTTGATAAAGAGTGTGTAATTGGATCCGCTTGGGCCAGGATAGTCCACGGGGATGTCGCGATAAATTCCCTGGTAGACGCCATTGAAGACAAACGTGATCTGCTCTTCAATGCGCGCTGAACCATCTTCTTCCACGTGAATATTGCTGTTGAATTTTGAGATGTGGTAGCTGCGCGCCCATGCCGGCAGGCTGCAAGCCAACAGCAGCACAGCCAGAACTTGTACGGCGGCAAAGGCCCGGCTTCGGGAATGACCAGTAAATTTCACTTGGCTTAGAACTTTACGGCCACATTTTCGCGGTCGGCGGGCGTTTCCATTTCAAAGAACTGCCGCGTGTGGAAGCCGAACATTCCCGCAATGATGTTCGTAGGAAACGACTGGACGCGCGTGTTGAAGTCGCGCACCACTGCATTGTAGTAACGCCGCGCATTCTGGATGTTGTCTTCAATCGAGTTGAGCGAAGCTTGCAGTCCCGTGAACTGCTCAGAAGCTTTCAATTCAGGATAATTTTCCGCCACGGCAAACAAGCTCTTGAGCGCGCCTGTAAGCTGGCCTTCCGCCTGGGCTTTGTCGGCAGGACCGGTGGCCTGCATGGCCTGCGAACGGAATTTCGCGATGTTCTCAAACGTCCCTTTTTCATGCGCGGCGTAACCTTTTACGGTCTCCACCAGGTTGGGAATCAGATCATGGCGGCGCTTCAGTTGCACGTCGATATCTGACCATGCTGAATCCGAGCGCACGCGTAGCTGCACCAGGCTGTTGTACATGCCGGCCAGAATGAAGATTGCGCCAACGACCAATATCCCGATCACAATCAGTGGCATCATCGTTTGCTCCTGCTCCCGATCTTCCGTAAAGAATTGTTGGAGCGGAAGTTATCATACTGAATCATCGCGGCGCAAATCGCTGGCCGGTAATATTCAAGAAGCAGACGCTCTGCTATGGTAATTCGTAGGATTCCGGAGCTCTGGCTATGAGTTTCGATATCTTGATAAGATACTTTTTGGCCCTGAGTTGCAATTTGTCCCTTGTTTCTTTGTAGTTACGGGTTTTTGAAGATGGCATCGCTCATGCTTTGCAGAACCGCGTACATGATTGTGGAACACCATTATCTTTTTGATCGTTTCGGATTTACTCCCTGCGCTTTGTTATCCCCCGGCCCGCTCCAAATCGAGCCACAACAGTGAGGAGGAAAGAATGAAAAGTTTAAGATCCTGGTTCGTTTTTATCCTATGTATTAGCCTGACATCATTTGCACTGCTCCCTGCAGGCGCACAATCCACCGTAGCCACAGGCAGCATTCAAGGCACGGTCACAGATCCAAACGGCGCCGTTGTTCCAGGCGCCACCGTTACCATCACCAACGTAGCAACTGGGCAACCCAGCAAGCTCACCAGTTCATCCTCTGGTACATACGCTTCCGGCGCGCTAATCCCGGGCGAGTACCGCGTCCGCATTGAAGCCAAAGGTTTCCAGACTCAGGTGCTGACAGTGCCTGTCCAGGTCGGCAATATTGCGCCAGGAAGCGCCAAGCTGACATTAGGCCAGTCATCGGAAGTAGTGGAAGTTACGGGTTCCGCCGTGGCGGTAAATACTGAACAAGCCACCGTGCAGGGCGTTCTAAGCACGCAACAGATTGAGAATCTCCCGATCAACGGCCGTAACTTCCTTGATCTTGCGCAGCTTGAGCCTGGCGTACAGATTCAGGATGGCGGCAACTTCGATCCCACGAAAAACGGCTTCTCTTCCATCTCTTTTGGCGGACGCTTCGGCCGCACCGCCCGCATTGAGGTGGATGGTATCGATATCTCCGATGAAACCGTGGGTACCACTACGCAGAACTTGCCGGCCAGCGCGATTGCTGAATTTCAGGTCAGTCAGTCGTCTCTCGATCTTTCCACTGAGCTCACGTCTTCCGGCGCGGTGAACGTAGTAACCAAGTCCGGTTCAAATAAATGGCATGGCGCGGCTTTTTATCTTTTCCGCGATGACTCCATTGCTGCCAACATCGCCAATGTGGATGTTCCGTTCCAGCGTAATAATTTCGGCGGTGAACTGGGCGGCCCCATCTTCAAGAACAAATTGTTCTTCTTTGTCGATGCGGAAAGACTGAAACAGGACCTGATTGAAACCGTGGCCAGCGGCGCTCCGTTTACCTCAATTACCGGAGGATTCAATTCGCCTTTCCGCGATACCAATGGCATAGCCAAGCTGGACTGGACAATCAGCGAGAAGGTCAAAGCCTTTTATCGCTTTTCTTACGAGCAAAACAACAGCACAAAGGGATTCATTCCCAACAGCTTTCAGCCCTTTACCAATGCCAATAACACTCCCGTGCATGCCGCTGGTATCGATTTCACTACCGGCAGCTTTACTCACGCGGTCCGCTTCGGCTTTACCAAGTTCCGCAACAATATCAATGACGCGACAAAATCCGGCGTCTTCAACCCTGCTCCTGACCTCAGTATTTCCATCGGCCCTAGCCTGACCTGTCTGGCGGGCGGCCAAAACTCTTTCTGCTCCGGCAGCAACATTCTGGCTCCGCAGAAAACTTTCCAGGAAAACACTCAGGGAAAGTATGACGGCAGCAAGGTCATTGGAAAGCACATCTTGCGCTATGGTTTCGGTTACAACCACATTCAGGGCGGCGGCTTCGCCAAGTTCTTTGCCCTGGCCCCAACCGTGAATGTGCAGGTGAGTACTCCTCTGTGCAGTCCCCAGTTTCCTACGGATTGCATCGGCAATGCTTTTCCCGGTGGCGCTACCAATCCTTTGAATTATCCCGCTGATTTTGTCTTCATGGGCAATGGGCAGGGATTCTCCTCAGAGAAGCCGGCTTTCGGCCTCCCCGGCGGCGGCTTGGGACCGGATAATCGCATCCAGTTCTATATAGGCGATGCCTGGAAAATTCTGCCGAATCTGACCATCACCCCCGGCTTACGCTACGTGCGCGACACCGGACGCACTGATTCAGACATCGCTCCGATTCCCTGCTCACAACTTGATCCCGGACTGGCTGCAGGTCTGGTTGCAGCGGGCACGCCTTGCAACGGGAACATTCTTGATCTTTGGGGCCTGGGGCTCGGCAATAGAGTTCGCGTCCCAGGACACAACTTTGGTCCAACACTTGGCATAGCGTGGGACCCGACCAGCACCGGCAAGACCGTGATTCGTGCGGGAGCGGGCATATACTATGAAAACTCCATCTTCAATAACAACCTGTTCAACAGGCCGGGACGGCTTGCTCAAGGATTGTTCCTGGCTGAACAAGCACCTTGCGCCGGAGGTGCTCCTAACCCCAATTTCGTCATGCCGGGCGGTGCGCCAGTACCGGTGGATCTCACTACGGTTTGCGGCCAGCCTATGGGGTTGGTCCATGCTCAGTTGGCGCAGATACAGGCAGCTTATCAGGCAGCCACCCTGGCTGTAGGCCCAGCCAGCAACGGTGCCTTTATCGGTAATACCTTGGCAGCAGGCGCAAATGTTACCGGCATTAATATGTTTGCTCCCAACTACCAGACGCCCCGTTCCGTGCAGATGAACATTGGATTTGAACATCAGCTCGGCAAAGGCGTGGTTTGGAGCGCCGACTATCTCAGAAACGTCGGGACTCATACGCTGCTCGCAATTGATGTAAATCACGTGGGCGATGTTAAGTTCTTTAATAAGTCAATCGCACAATCCGCTATTAACACGACCCTGGCAAATTGCGGTGTCACTACAATCGATCAAGCGATTAACCTATGCCCTACCAATCCTACTGGGTTGCCGGGACCTTACACACCGCGTCCGGCCACTATCGCCGATTTCGCTGGGAATGGTCTCGACTCGGGCGCGAGTCTTTGCAGTGGCGGCCCTTGTCCCATTGCAGCTTTTGGCGGTATCAACCCGAACCTGGGTGTAAACCAGATGCTCTTTCCTTCCGGGAGATCAACCTTTAATGCGTTCGAAACTTCGCTACGGGCCAATGTCCACGCTCCTTTTGCCGGCATAAAAGCCATGAACTGGATCGTTTCCTACTCGTTGTCCAGATCTCTTGGCTCGGCGCAGGACCTGGATTTTGTGAACGCTGCGGTCGATAACAATCGTCCCAACGCTTTCCTTGGTCCCAACGGCCTTGACCGCACCCATCAATTCTCTTTTGGCGGCACCATGGATATACCCATGGGCCTCCGTTTCGGCGCTGTTGGCCATGTTTATAGCCCGTTGCCGCAAAATATGATTCTGCCCGGTGGCGGCGCAGGCGGCATCTTCATCAGTGATGCCACCGGCGATGGCTCAGGCGATGGCAGCGCGGTTTATCCCACCGGCGACCCGGTTCCCGGCACCAAGCTGGGCGCCTTTGGCCGCTCCGTCAAGACCAACGATCTGGCTGGTTTCATTTCCAGCTACAACGCCAATGTGGCCGGAAGTGCCACGCCCGCTGGACAAACGCTGATCAGCAACGGATTGATGACGCTGGCGCAGCTGCAGGCACTCGGTGGTGTTTTCCAGCAGCTTGCCGCGCCGCCTCCGGGACAGGTTGGTCTGGGCTGGCTGAAAACCTTCGACCTCAAACTCAGCTATCCTCGCAAGTTTGGGGAACACTTTGGACTTGAACCCAGCGTGGCCGTATACAACGCATTCAACAATGCCAACTTCGACTTGCCCAGTTCTCCTATCAGCAGCGTGCTGAACTTGGCGAATGCGGCATGCAATCCCAGCCTGCCTCCGGAGACGAATAATTGTAGTGGCTCCGTAAACAGCACCACCTCGGTGCAGCATAACTCCAACCGCGTGCTTCCCGGATCGGGCGTGTTCGACCTGGGTGCTCCACGCGTAGTTGAATTCGGCTTGAGGTTGACTTTCTAACTTGAGAAAAAATAAGTCGTTGTTATTCGCCGCTGTGTTCGCAAGAACACAGCGGTTTTTATTCTGAACTATAAGTTTAAAATGGGAAATCCACAGCCATGTCCTTTAGTTCAGAAGAAACTGCTAGACAGCAGCAACTCACCTTGATAGATTTGCTCCCCAGACCTTAATCAATACTAGGGAGCCTCAGAGTGAACTATTCTCGAGTAGTTGTAGCTATTGCTTTGTTACTAGCTGTTGTGGTATTACCGTCGCTTGGCTATGGACAAGGCACCGGCATAGGGACTCCCGCATTTGGTTCTTTGCAGAGCGGTGATTTTGATTCCGTTAACCTCCAGAATCTTAACGTGAATCTTACAATACCCATCGTCAATCATCCTGGTAGAGGTTTGAGCTTCCAGCATGTGTTGGCTTACAATTCCCTGATCTTTTCAAAAGTGTCGGGTTCATCAACATCATGGGGTTTCAGTAATGGTTGGGCTCTAGACCGTGGCGCATTCATAACTTATCAAAAGATAGTTCCTGGCATTTGTCTTCAGTTCCAGTCAATGGCTGAAACAACAGGCTATACATTCACTGATCCTGCCGGAACCCCGCACCCTTTTTCTATCCGGACTTTCACAACCAATAATTGCGGTTTGACAAATGTCCTGTCAGGGTATGCAACGGATGCGAGTGGCTACTTTATGGATATCAGCAGCAACCCCGTTGTTGTTCGAGCTCCAGATGGAACTAAGTTTGCCTTCACGCCCACATTGGGGCAACTCTGGCAGTATCCCATCGTTACAGATACAAATGGAAATCAGATATTATCCTCTACTGATACCAATGGAAATTTAAACTGGTCGGATACGCTCGGCCAGATTGTTCTAAAGACCATCTTCCCGAATGGCGCTCCACCTTCTGAAACAGATTACAGCAGGCTCGCTGTAGATGGCACTTACCAGACAATAGCCCAAAAAAACCAGGCATTTAACATAAAGACCAACTTTGGATGCACTGGGATATCTGAATTTACATCGGGCAGCTCTGGCCTCAGCCTTGTCACCGAAATTGATTTGCCCAACTCGCAAAAATATGTTTTCAGTTATGAGCCCACGCCTGGCTTCCCAGGCTTTGTCACTGGCAGGCTTCAGCAGGTCACGCTTCCTACAGGCGGCACCATTACGTACCAGTATACTGGCGCAAACAACGGCATTAATTGCGCAGATGGAACTTTTATTGGGCTTACCAGAACAATCAATGACGGCACCACAAATTCAGTCTGGAACTACTCGCGTGTGCCGGGCAGCCAGTCCGCAGGTGTCACCACGGTGACGGCGCCCCAGCTTCCATATGACACAGCCGCAAACCACTCAGTCCTTACTTTCGATGCCTTGGGACGGGAAACCAGCCGCCAGATCTACCAGGGTGCGGTGGCAGGTACTCCGGTTGAAACCATCAATACCGCGTGGGCATCAAATGGTACGCCAGCCTCACGCACTATAATTTTGGAAGATGGAAGCACGCAGTCCCAGGTTGAGACCCAATATGATTCGAATGCCGCTTCCGGAACAAAATCTACCGGCAACCTGCTCGTAGTAAAAGAGCATGACTGGGGCCATGGCGCTCCTGGGGCGATTTTACGAACAACCACGTTAACATATCTGCCCGATGCCCCGTATGTTGCACTCAATATCATTAACAAATTAAAGAATAAAACAATCACTGATGCTTCTGGCGCAATCAAATATCAAACCGATATCAAATATGACGAAGCCGGCTTTGTTAATGACACTTGTGTAACTGGAGCCTCTCAACATGATGATACCAATTACGGTTGCTCATTTACCACCCGTGGATTGCCTACATCAGTAATTACATATAGTGACGCCGCGACACCTTCTGGCGGTGTGACTAAAAATTTCAGCTACGACTCTGTTGGCAATTTGGTCAAGATCAAAGTCAACAGCATTTTGCAGAAGCAGCTGAACTTCTCTGCCACTACTCAATATGCTTTTCCCGATTCAGTTGTCAGCGGTCCAGCCAGTGGCCCTCAACTAACCACCAGCGCTACATACCACCTCACCACTGGTCAAATCGCTACCGCGACGGATGAAAACCAGCAGGTTACGACATACACCTATAACGACACCGGACATCTGGACCGCCTTACTGACGTACTACGTTCTGACGGAACCCATTTCCCCATTGCCTACAATGATATTTCGCTCACGGTCACAAGTTCAATTCCGGTTCAAGGAACAGACGCGATACAAAAAATTACCGCCATGGATGGCCTCGGACGCCCGGTGACAAACACCACTGAGGATGCAACGAATGCGGTGTATTCCATTGTAAAAACCCAATATGACCCTGTCGGTCGGCCCTATATGTCCAGCAACCCTTATACAAGCAGCGCGCAATTCTCGACTACCCAGCAGTTCGACGCCGTCGGCCGGCCCACGGTTACTCTGCTTCCTGATGGTGCAAAGACAACCGTGGGCTACTCCGCGAATTCAGTCACCATCACTGACCCTACCGGCAAACAGCGCAAAAGCCATTCGAACGGGCTTGGACAAGTCATAGAGGTGGATGAGCCAGGTGTGCTTCCTGCGTCAGCTAATGACCATGCCACGATGCAGACTGACGGTAACTTCGTTTTATACGATCCTTCCAATAATGCTCTCTGGTCAACTGGCACAGCGGGATCTAATGCCAGTGCTATTTACATGCAGGATGATGCGAATCTGGTGTTATATGTTTTCAAGTGGTCAGCTGGCGTTTATGTGGCGCCCACAGGCGCAACAATTCCTTATGATAGCTGCCGCGTTAGCTCCAGCCTTTTCGCAACGCAAATATTAGCATCAGGCGCTTGTCTGGAATCACCCAGTGGGCGCTACATGCTGCTGATGCAAAGTGACGGCAATCTTTTCATTTATGATCGGTCCGCAGGACAAGTTACTTGGACAGCTAATACCTACGGTCATCCCGGCGGTTTTGCCAGCTTACAGTCCGACGGAAACTTTGTTGTTTACGATGTCAACGGGGTGGGTATATGGAGCAGCGGGACCTACGGCACCTTTTCAGAACGCCTTGACATGTCGGACGATGGGCGAATCATCATTTACAAATCCGCATGGAGCAGTGGCACATCAACCGGCAACTTCAGCGGGACGGCTATTGCCCATCCTAGCTGTGATATCGGCACGGGAACAGGTTGGACAGGAGTGTTGGGGACTGGATCGTGCTTTGTTTCTCCTAACGGTCATTTTGAGCTGTTGCTACAGCCGGATGGCAACATGGTTATTTATGACCGCTCGGTAAATCCTGCACAAGCACGGTGGAGCACAGGAACTCAATTGACTGCTCTTTCGCCGGGGGTGGCCCTCACCACAAACTATACCTATGGTGTTCTCGATAACTTGCTACTCGTCAACCAGGGATCTCAAACGCGCAGTTATGCCTATGACGGCATGGGCAGATCAACAGACGTCACAACGCCGGAAGCGGGCCATATTAACTTCCAGTACAACGTATTCAATCAGGTTTCCCAGCAAACTGATGCCCGTGGCGTGAAGACTAACTTGGGCTATGACACCCTCAACCGTCTGCACACCATCGGTTATGACGTTTCTGTCGCCCCCGGAGTTCCTGCCACTCCAGGCGTTACATACAATTACGGTACGAGCTCAGCGCAAAACAATAATGGCCGTCTCCAGCAGATACTCGATGGGCTTGGCTCAGAGACTTACACCTATGACTTGCTCGGCAGGGCTACGCAATTGCAGAAAGTTATCAACGGTCAAACGTACAACATCGGTTATGGCTACAATCTCGCCGGCGGACTAACATCTCTGACATACCCGTCTGGGCATGTGGTTCAGCAGAGCTTCGACGCGATCGGGCGGCTGTGCCAGATTGCTCCCCAGACCACGGGCTGCGGAACAACAACAAACCCTTACGCCAGCGGCTATTCTTACAACACGGCTTTTGAGACCACCGCCGTTAATTTTGGCAACGGTGTAAATGCTGCTTTTGGCTACTCGCCTGATCGTCTTCAAATGACCAGTGTGAATTACGTCAAGGGCACACAAACTCTGTTTGGCCTGAATTATTTCTACAAACAGGATTCCACGAACTGCCCTACCGGCGCCACAGTCAACAATGGGCAGATCCAATGCATCAGTGATCTGGTCGATTCCGGCCGCAACGCCGCGTACATCTATGATTCGCTCGGCCGCCTGAGCAACGCGTCCACCAAAGGTTCAGCTGGTTATCCGTTGTGGAACCTGACATTCACCTATGACCGATACGGCAACCGCACGGCGCAGAACTCATCCAATGTCACAATTGATCCTGCGACCAACCGCGTCAGCACTCTACCCTATGACGCCAGCGGAAACATGCTGAATGATGGAATCAATGCTTTGGCTTACGATGCCGCCGGCCGCATGGTGAGCAGCACGCAATCCTCCACGGTTTCCACGTACAGCTATGATTGCAAGAACCTGCGGGTCCAGAAAGTCTCCGGAGGAAATACCACGGTGTATATCTTCTCCGGCGGCAAGGTCCTCGCAGAATATGTAAACGGCGCAGCGCCTGCGGCGCCAACGCGGGAATACATCTATTCAGGTTCGGCGCTGCTGGCAAAAATTGAGGCCGGCGCCACTAACTATTCCCTAGCCGATCATCTTTCCACGCGCATGTTGACAGATGCCAACGGCGTATCTCTCGGACAACAGGGCCATTTCCCGTTCGGTGATCCCTGGTATGACACTCTGGCAAGCAACAAATGGAAATTCACTACCTACGAGCGCGACTCCGAATCGCAGAACGACTACGCCATGGCCCGGTTCTATGTCAATCGCAATGGGCGCTTTACGTCCCCCGACCCGCTTAGCGGATCCGTGGGCAATCCGCAGAGCTTGAATCGGTATGCTTATGGCGCAAATGATCCAATCAATAGCACCGACCCGACTGGCCAGGCTGTGTATGCATTCGAGCGCAGCTACCAGGGGCTATATCTGGGCGCAGCTGGGATGGCAGCAAGCATCGGCAGCGGCTGTAATTGGGACGGAATTGCCGCCAGTTGCGGTATGGTTAATTCATTCTTAAGAAGTGGCGGGGTTGTTCAATGTCCCGGCAACATATGTCGGGACGTGGGCTGGATCGTCGATAAACAAGGGATGGGCCATTGGATGTATCAGCAGTTTTGGGCTTTTGCAGGAGGGCATTCCGGGTATTTTACAATTGGCGACGGCCCAGGCGCTCTTTTCTACAGCATTCCATCAGCAGGTCGGGCTGCAGCTTTGTCTGACGATCCGCACGATCCCAACGATCATCATGAGTATGGTTCCAATGTTTATAAAGAAGGTGACGTTTATTCGTATACTTACCGCGAACAAGGACCTGAGTGCCAGCCTATGGCTGACTGCGCCTGGACTACCCCTCAGGATTACAACTACAGACCTGCGGGAACGGAACTAGTCGGCGATTCCCATTTCCATCCAGACGATACGGGCGGCAGCTTTTCGGACTCGCAGAAGGGTAGCGCCGCACTCGGTGGCGATATTGCCGTATACATGTCCCAGGCTCCGCCGATATATGGCTTTCTTGCAACTGGCAATGGCCGAGTTCTTATGTTTAATCCAAACCTGTTCGGTGCCTGGTCGAATGGAGGACCAAGTGCTGTTTGTGTCCTGGCTGACCCGTCGGGACAGCCCAATTGTCGATAAGGAGTCACAAATGCGCCGCCTTCTATTCGTCTCAATTTGGTTTTTGTCTTTGTCGCTCTGTGACATTCCTGCTCAATCTCTCCAGGGCAAATCAGATGATATTGTGCACGCAAGTATGTATGAATTGGTCGCCCTCCCTAACAAGTTCGATGGACGTCGAATTGTGGTTACAGGTTTTATGTTCTTAGGGCCGCGGTCCACGGAACTATTTGTGCACCAGGAGGATGAGAAACACGAAATACTTGAAAATGGGATTTCACTGGTCAGGACAAAACAAATGCAGGATCAAAAAGCGGAGCTCAATTTCAAATACGTTAGAATCGTGGGAAGATTTAAGGTCAGAGACTCTGGTATACCGCCGTTTACCGGCGGTGTTCTTACCGATATCGAAGGCTGTATGCTCTGGTCCGATCCCGAACATCCCTTTCATGATCGGCTGAAAGAACTGCCTTGAGTAAGACCGAATCGATAACCAGCATGTTTGAGAGAAGTGTGATGCGGCGGCGGAGATATCTCGTGCGGGCGTGCGAAGTGATGCTTTTGGGTGTGTTGTTGATGAGTTCAGTGGCTTCATGGCCACTGGTCGTGCAAGAGAGGAGGTTCGATGCTCCCTCGACACAGCAGCAAGCCACTCTTGAAGCCCACCAACGCCGCAACATTCCTGAAGTCGAAGACGCCATGGCCAAAGGCGAGGACCTGCTTTTTAAAAAGCATGATGCACGCGCCAGCCTGGATGAGTTCAAACGCGCCGCCAAGCTCGATCCCTGGTATGGGCAAGCCTATATGCTGCTGGGTCTCGCGCAGATGCAGCTTCAACAATGGAGTGACGCGCAATGGGCCTTTGAAGAAGCCGCAAAAGTCGAGCCCGGAAATGCCAAGGCTTATCTCGGCGCAGGGTCCGCGTTAAACGAAGAAAAGAACTATCCTGAAGCGCAAAAAGCGTTGCAGCATAGCTTGGAAATTCGTCCTGATTCGCCTGAAGCGCATTATGAGCTGGCACGTAGCTTATGGGGCTTAGGCAAGTGGCAACTGGCGGAACCGCACGTGCGGCAGGCCATTCAACTCAACAAGGACTATGCCGGGCCACACGCGATGATGGGCAATATTTATCTCCAGCGTGAAGACCCTGAAGCCGCGCTGGCGGAATTTCAGGAATGCCTGCGCCTCGATCCTGAGGGAAGTCTTGCGCCTTCCATCAAAGAGATTATTACCCAGCTCAAAAAAGTTCTGGGCAAATAAACGATCTGCCGTTGCGCATTTTCAATGAGTGGTCGAAAGCGAACTTTTTGATCCGTGTAAATCAATATGATCAGCGTCATCAGCGGTAAGGTTTGGATTTTCAGCAAAGCTAGGGTATTCCTCTCAAAATTCGGTGCTATCTATACCCAGAAGGACGATGACCTGCGTACTGCAAATTCCAGTCTGTTCCAAACCGTAACTATTTGGTAATATCTCTCACAATTCGCTGATTTCGGGCACGTTTTTCCTACTAGCCCTGGCCACAAACATGAGTTCCGCGGTTTTTCCAAAGCGACGCGAAACGCCCGGCAACAGGGCTTTGCCGATCATTACGTATTTTGCGTCGGATGCGTTCGCCGCAAAGTATTTTGTTGGCGTGCAGCGTTTTCGCCGCATACAGTTCAGCCAGCTTTCGGCAAGCCACGCAGAAGCGGAAAAGATTGTTCTGGTTTCCAATGAAGATCTGGTGGAGCAGCACTACAATCAACTTCGCGTACCCAATACGCGTGTGCTGGCCTTAACCAACTCGCG
>Ga0207661_10001689_pt1 | contig 15060 bp, 14 predicted proteins | sample KBSC713LmetaG_FD_184337 | JGI IMG/M metagenome (GOLD analysis project Ga0207661, IMG submission 184337) | Corn rhizosphere microbial communities from Kellogg Biological Station, Michigan, USA - KBS C7.1-3L metaG (SPAdes) (version 2) | ecosystem: Host-associated > Plants > Roots > Rhizosphere ...
GACCGTCGATTTCCTCTGGCGCCGCCAGCGTGTAGTGGTTGAGACCGACTACTGGACCTACCACCGCGGCTCGGTCGCCTTCCACGACGACCACGCCCGCGATCTCGATCTCCGCGTCGCCGGTTACGCCGTCCTGCGCTTCGACGATCGGCAGCTCGAAGACGAACCCGGGCGGGTGATCAGAAACCTGGAACGCGAACTGGCCCGAGCGAGCCGCGAGCGCGAGCGGCCCTAGCCGTCAGCCTCGGCCGCCGCCACCACCGGGTGCTCGCCCGTGGGCGAGGGATCGCCCTCGTCGGGCTCTACGTGCAGCCGCGGGAGGATGCGGTCGAGCCGGTCGGGGAACCACCAGGCGCGGGCGCCGAGGATCTGCATGATCGCGGGCACAAGGACCGAGCGGATGATCACTGCGTCGATGAAGACGGCGGAGGCGAGGCCGAGGCCGAAGAGTTTGATGATCCGGTCTTCGCCGAGCATGAAGGAGGCGAAGACGGCGACCATGATCGCCGCCGCCGCGGTGATCACGCGGCCGGTGAGGGCGAGGCCGCGGGTGACGGCGAGGCTCGCGTCCTTGCGGTGCTCCCACTCCTCGTGGATCCGCGACATCAGGAAGACCTCGTAATCCATCGAGAGCCCGAAGACGATCGAGAAGAGGAAGATCGGGAAGAACGAGATGATCGGTCCGGTGGCGTCGACGCCGATCAGGCTCGCGCCCCAGCCCCACTGGAAGACGGCGACGATGAGGCCGAAGGCCGCCCCGATCGAGAGCAGGTTCATCACCACCGCCTTCAGCGGCACCCAGACCGAGCGGAAGACGATCATCAGCAGCAGGGCCGAGAGCAGGACGACGACGCCGATGAAGAGCGGCAGCTTGTTGGCGATCGCATTGCCGAAGTCCTCGAAGATCGCGTTGATGCCGCCGACGTGTATCTGCGCCCCCGTCGCTTCCTCGACCGGCGGGATCGAGTCGGCACGGATGCGGTCGAGCAGGTCGGTGGTTTCGGCGCTCTGCGGCGAGGTCGTCGGGTAGAGCTGGAAGACGCCGACGGTCTTGTCGGGGTTGAGGGTGACGTCGGTGACCGCTTCGACCCCTTCTTCGTCCTTCAGATCGGTCCGCAGCTGCTGCAGCCCTTCGTCGTTGCCCTTTTCGGGCAGTTCGGCGGCGATCACGAAAGGTCCGTTGAAACCCGGCCCGAAGCCTTCGGCGAGCAGGTCGTACGCTTCGCGCGTGGTCGTCCCGGCCGGGTCGGTGCCGGCGTCGTTGGCGCCGAGCCGCAACGACAGGGTGGGGATGCAGAGCGCGATCAGCAGCGCGCCCGAGATCAGCGCCGCGATCCACGGCCGCCGCTGGATGCGCTGGCTCCAGCGGAACCACCAGCCGCCCTCGTCGATGCTGCGGGCCCCCTTGCCGAAGAACGGGAGCCGGATCCGGTTGACCCAGTTGCCGGCGATCGCCAGCAACGCCGGCAGCAGCGTCAGCGCCGCGATCATCGTGAACAGGACCGCGATCGCCGCCGCCATCGCGACCCCGTAGAGGAAGGGGAGGCCGAGCAGCATCATCCCCATCAGCGAGATGATCACCGTGATCCCGGCGAAGAGCACCGCCCGGCCGGCGGTGTCGACCGCCGCGATCGCCGCCGCGCGCTTGTCGAGGCCCTCGTCGAGCCCGTTGCGGAAGCGGGTGAGGATGAAGAGGGCGTAGTCGACGCCGACGCCGAGCCCGATCATGAACGCCAGCTGCGGGGCGAACTCGGCGGTGTTGAAGACGTGAGTGAAGAGGGTGATGAAGCAGATCCCGACCCCGAGCGCGAACAGCGCCGTCAGGATCGGCAGCCCCATCGCCACCACCGAGCCGAAGCTGATCAGGAGGACGACGACGGCGGCGAGGACGCCGATCATCTCCGAGCCGCCTTCTTCTTCTTCGCTTCGGACTTCCTCGGCGGGGCTGCCGCCGACCTCGACCTGAAGCCCGTCGCCGCCGGCCGCCTGCGCCGTGTCCATGATCTTCTTGACTTCGCCGTCGTTCAGCTTGTCGGTGGTGACGTTGAACTGGGCCGTGGCGTAGGCGATCTTGCCGTCGTCGCTGACCGCCCCGGCGCCGCCCTTTTCGTAGGGGCTGGCGACTTCGCTGACGTGGGGGAGGGCTTCGACCTTCTGGAAGACCGGTTCCATCGCCTGCTTGACGGCCGGCGCCTCGACCCCCGATTCCGCCTTGTAGACGATCTGCACCGTGTCGCCCGCCTGGGCGGGGAAGCGGTTTTCCAGCAGGTCGAGGGCGTCCTTGGAATCGGAGCTCGGAAGGCTGAATTCTTCGTTGAAGTCGGAGCCCACCGAGGCGGCGATCGCCCCCATCGCGACGAGGGTGACGATCCAGCCGACGATGACGACAGCCCGGTGACCGGTGATCCAGGTAGCGAAGCGACGCATTGGAGCGGGCAACGTACCAATGGCACCGGCGATTGCGTGTGAACGTCCTCACGTCGCGGCCGGGGGCTAGATTCTCGGTGGATGCCCGAACCCCAGATCGCCCGCTTCCGCCGGGTCGTCAGCTCTGCATATGCCTCGCTGGAGGCGCGCCGCCAGGAGGTCAACGACCTCAACGTCTTCCCGGTCGCCGACGGCGACACCGGCGACAACATGGCGATGACGATGCGCGCGGTGATGGAAGAGCTCGACCGCCTCGACGGTCAGGAAGTCGACGAGGTCGGCCGCACCGAGCTGGTCCAGGCGCTGGCCCGGGCGGCGTTGATGGGCGCCCGCGGCAACTCCGGGGTCATCCTCAGCCAGATCGTCCGCGGCGCCGCCGAGGAGCTCGCCTCCCGCCCCGGCGAGCTGATCGACCCGACCCTTGTCGCCGCCGCCTTCGCCAGCGCCGCCGACGCCGCCTACGACTCGGTCCGCGACCCGGCCGAGGGAACGATGCTGACCGTCTTCCGCGAGATGGCCCACTCGCTCTCCCGCCAGCTCGCCCACCTCGACCAGGAGAAGCAGCGGCTCGGCCGCGACGTCTCCGAAGAGGAGCAGGACGCGGTCCTCGCCGAGGTCCTGGAGCGGGCGATCGCCGACGGCGAGCGGGCGGTCGCGAAGACGCCCGAGCAGCTCGAGGTCCTGCGCGAGTCCGGCGTCGTCGACGCCGGCGGGCACGGCCTCGTCCTCATCCTCGCCGGGGTCGTCGCCGGCCTCCGCGGCGACGGGGCCGAGGTGCCGGAGGTCGCCCACCACGAGGCGCCGCGCCGCAGCCTGCCCCACCACGAGGACAGCCGCTACCGCTACTGCACCAACTTCATCGTCTCCGGCACGGGGCTGCAGAACCGCCAGTTCCTGCCGCGGCTGGAGGGCCTCGGGGACTCGGTGCTCGTCGTCGGCGACGACGTCACCCTCAAGGTCCACGTCCACACCGACGAGCCCGAGGCAGCGGTCGCGCTCTTCGAGGGGGTCGGCGAGGTCGCCAACCTCGACGTCGCCGACATGCGCGAGCAGATGGCCGAACGCGACGCCCGCCTCAGCGGCCGCACCGGCGTCATCGCGGTCGCCGCCGGTGAGGGCCTGCAGCGGCTCTTCGGCGAGCTCGGCGCCCACGTCGTCCCCGGCGGAGAGACGCTCAACCCCTCGACTTACGAGCTGCTGGCCGGGATCCACAGCGTCGCCGCCGACGAGGTCCTGGTCCTGCCCAGCTCCTCGAACGTGATCATGGCCGCCGAGCGCGCCTGCGAGCTCTCCGAGAAGCCGGCGCGGGTGGTGCCGGCGACCTCGCAGCAGGCGAGCCTGCTGGCCCTGATCGAGCTCGATCCCGAGGCCTCGCTGGAGGAGAACGCGGAGCGGCTGGGGGAGGCCCTGGACGGCGTCGCCACCGGCGGTGTCGCCCCCGCCGCCCGCGACGACGCCCAGGGCCGTTTCAAGAAGGGCGACGCGGTCGGCTTCCTCGCCGGCGAGATCGTCGCCTGGGGCGGGGCCGGTTCTACCCTGGCGAAGACCCTCGAGCACCTCGCCGCCGACGCCGAGATCGTCACCCTGATCGCCGGCGAGGGCGCCCCGATCCCGCTCACCGAGCTCGACAGCCACATGCCCGACGGGGTCGAGGTCGAGACACACGAGGGGGGACAGCCGAGCTGGTGGTGGCTCCTGGCCGCCCAGTAGTGCGGTCCTTCGGCGGCGAGCGCGAGCTGGGCCGGGCCGAGCTGCTCGACGCCCCCGTCCACTGGCCCCGCCCGAGCGTCCTCGACCAGGGCCTCGGCGCCCTCGAAGGCATCGGCCCGAAAACCGCCGAAGCGGCAGCCGCAGCCGGCCTCCGCACCATCGGCGACCTCCTCTTCCACATCCCCAGACGCCACCGCGACCTCAGGATCAGGCAGCTGGGAGACCTCCTGCCCGGCGAGACCGCAACGATCCAGGTAGAGGTCCTGGGACCTCAGCCCCGCCCCTTCCGCAAAGGCCGACTCCGCATGGTCAGCGTCAAAGTCGGCGACACCTCAGGGCACGTCAGGGCCACGTGGTTCAACCAACCCTGGGTAGCGGGCAAGCTGATCCCTGGGACCGCCCTCCTGCTCACCGGCAAATACAGCGGCAAGGGCTTCGCCATCCGCGAATGGGAGCACCTCTCCAGCCCCTCATCTTCTGCGGGTGGCGAGGGCGCCGGGGACCCCGAGCATCCAGCGCAGGGGTCCCCGAACAGCCCTCGACAGGACCCGCAGCCTGAGACCTTGGTCCCTAGCCACTCCTCCCCCGAAACCCTCCGTCCCTCCCAACTCCGCGACTGGGCCAAGCAAGCAATCGCGCTCTCCTCGAACGCCATCGAGGGCCTCCCCTCCAACCTCCGCACCCGCCGATCCCTCGCCGCCCTCGGCGACACCCTCAAGACCATCCACTTCCCAAGGGAAGAAAAAGACCTCGACGAAGCCCGCACCCGCCTCCGCTTCGAAGAGCTCTTCCTCCACCAAGCCCTCCTCGCCACCCGCAAGCGAACTCACCGCACAGCGCGCCCCGCCCCCCGCTTCGGCAAGCCCGGCGACCTCGTCGCCCGCTGGCTCGACTCGCTCCCCTTCGAGCCGACCGGCGATCAGCTCAAGGCCTTCGACGGGATCGAGACCGACCTCGACTCCGGCCAGCCGATGCAGCGCCTGCTGATGGGGGAGGTCGGCTCCGGCAAGACCGTCGTCGCCGTCTACTCGATGCTGCGGGCGCTCGAAGCCGGCTACCAGGCGGCGCTGATGGCGCCGACCGAGACCCTGGCCGAGCAGCACGCGATCACCCTGGGGAAGCTGCTGGTGAACGAGCCGATTCCGCTGGCGCTCCTCACTGGGTCCACCCCGGCGCCGATCCGTCGCCAGGCCCTGAACCAACTCGCCAGCGGCGAGTTGGGACTGATCTTGGGGACCCATGCGCTGATCGAGCCCACCGTCCGCTTCGCCCGCCTCGGCCTCGTCGTCGTCGACGAGCAGCACCGCTTCGGCGTCTCCCAGCGGCGGGCGCTGGACGAGAAGGGGGTGGAGGGGATGGCGCCCCACGTTCTCCACATGACCGCGACGCCGATCCCGCGCACGCTCTCGCTGACTGCCTACGGGGACCTCGACACCACCGCGCTGCACGAGCTCCCCGCCGGCCGCCAGCCGATCACGACCAAGCTGGTCGAGGAGCACCAGCGCGGCGAAGCCTTCGAGTTCCTGCGCCGGCGCCTGCGCGAGGGCCGCCAGGCCTTCGTCGTCTGCCCGCTGGTCGGCGAGTCGGAGAAAGTCGCGGGCAAAGCTGCGGCGGTCGAGGCCGAGCGGCTGCGTGCCGGCGAGCTGCGCGAGTTCCGCGTCGGCCTCCTGCACGGGCAGATGGCCTCTCCCGAAAAGGCGGAGGCGATGCGCGCCTTCGCCGCCCACGAGACCGACGTCCTCGTCTCGACCACGGTGATCGAGGTCGGGATCGACGTCGGCAACGCGACGGTGATGGTGATCGAGGGGGCCGAGCGCTTCGGCGTCTCCCAGCTGCACCAGCTGCGGGGGCGGGTCGGCCGCGGCGAGCACCCGAGCCAGTGCCTGCTATTCGCCGAAGAGGCCGGCGAGCTGGCGCAGAAGCGGCTGGGGGCGGTGGCGAGCGAGAGCGATGGGTTCAAGCTCGCCGAGGTCGACCTCGAACTGCGCGGCGAGGGGGAGATCCTCGGCACCCGCCAGTCCGGCCTGCCGCGCTTCGCCGTCGCCAAGCTCCCCGAGGACGGGTCTCTGCTGATCGAAGCGCGCCAGGAGGTGCTGGAGCTGCTGCGGGCGCACGGTTCCCTCGCCGACCCCGCGCTCGGCCCGCTCCTCGACGCCGCCCATCGCCGCTTCGGCACCGGCGCGGCCGATCCGATTCCTCTCTAGCCGGCGTTCGTCCTTTTCACATCTATTCCGGGGAAAGGACGAACGCCGAATAGGTTTCGGACGTGAGAGTGATCGCCGGTGAGCTCAAAGGGCAGCGCCTGGTCGCGCCCAAAGGCTGGAAGGTGCGGCCGACCTCCGACCGCGTCCGCGAGGCGATCTTCTCCACCCTCGGCGACCGGGTCGATGGCGCCGCCGTGCTCGATCTCTACTGCGGCACCGGCGCCCTCGCGATCGAGGCGCTCTCGCGGGGGGCCGAGCGCGCCGTCCTCGTCGATCGCGACACCCGGCCCGCCCTCGGCAACGTCCAGCGCCTCGGCCTCGGCGACCGCGCCGAGCTGGTCCGCGCCGACGTCGGTCACTGGCTCGGCCAGGTTTCGGCCGCTCCATTTGCGGGGAAATTCGACCTCGTCTTTGTGGACGCCCCGTATAAACTCGCCGACCGCGTGGCTCAGGACCTCAACATCCACCTGCCGAAGCTGCTGAGCAGCGGGGGTCGGGCCGTGGTCGAGAGCGGTGCCCGCCGGCCGCTGCGAATCGACTCGCTCGAGCCGCTGCGCCAGCGTCGCTACGGCGCCGCCGACGTCTCCATCTATGCCGAGGCGAGCGAATGAGCGAGCGGAACGGGACGGTCGTCTGCCCGGGTTCCTACGACCCGGTCACCAACGGCCACATCGACATCATCACCCGCACCTCCAACGTCTTCGAGCGCGTCGTCGTCGGCGTCGTCAACAACCCGGTCCGCAAGGCGAAAACGCTCTTCACCGCCGAGGAGCGGAGGGCCTTCATCGACGAGGCGACCGCCGACCTGGCCAACGTCGAGGTGCAGATCTTCGCCAACCTCCTGGTCGAGTTCGCCCGCGACAACGAGGCGAAGGCGATCGTCAAGGGACTGCGGGCGATCTCCGACTTCGAGTACGAGTTCGAGATGGCGCAGCTGAACCGCAAGCTCGACCCGGGAATCGAGAGCATCTACGTGATTGCCTCCCCTCACTACAGCTTCCTCTCGTCCACCGGGGTGAAGGAGATGGCCACCTTCGGGGGCGACGTCTCCGACCTCGTTCCGGCCGCCGTCGCGGGTGCGCTGAAAGAACGCCTGGGGGACAGGTAGGCTGTGCGAACCAGTCCGTCCGTATGGGCGTCGCCTTGCAAAAAAACGCTCTTTCAACGCCTTCTTCCCTAAAACCCCCGCATACACGTAGGCTTACGACCCTCATATGGACGTCCTGGTCCTCATAGACAAGCTCGATGACGTAGTTCACAACGCCCGTCCGGTCCCCCTGACGGATCAAGTTCGCGTGGACCGGGAGGAGATCTACGACCTCCTCGACCAGATGCGGGCGACGATCCCCGAGGAGATCAAGCAGGCGCGGTGGATCGTCAAGGAGCGCCAGGAGATGCTGGCCGAGGCGAAACGCGAGGCGGAGCGGATCGTCCGCGAGGCCCGCGAGCAGCAGGCCCGCCTGATCTCCGACGAGGAGGTCACCAAGCAGGCCGAGCGCGCCGCCGACGAGATCGTCGAGGACGCCCGCAACCGCGAGCGCGAAATCCGCCTCGGCGCCGAGGACTACGCCGACGAGATCCTCAACACCCTCGAAGTGAACCTGCAGAAGTTCCTCGCCGCCGTCCAGCGCGGCCGCGACCGCCTCGCCGGTCGCGAGGAGGAACAGCCGCAGCCCGAGCTCGACCAGCAGCCCTAGCGGCTACTCGAGCTTCAGGTTCTTCAGCGCGGCCCAGCGGTCGTCGACCGGGGTCTCGTGCTCGTGCGGGTTGTCGTTGAGGCTCTCGCCGCAGACGGGGCAGAGGCCGGCGCAGTCGGGGCGGCACAGGATGCGGGTCGGGAGGGCGAGGATCGTCGCGTCGTGGGCCCAGCGGCCGATGTCGAGCTCGTCCTCGGAGACGTAGGGGCTGCGCAGTTCGGGATCGTCGGTCCCGGCCTGGTCGATCTCGCGCGCCTCGACCTCGAGGTCGAGTGTCGCCGGCTCGAGGCAGCGCATGCAGGGGCCTTCGAGGTGGACTGGGAAGTTGAGCCGGAAGGCGAAGCCGTTGCTGGGGCGGGAGACCTCGAGCCGCACCTTCGGCGCCCAGGGCTCGGGCTTGTAGGTCTGGGCGGCCAGCTCGAAGGGCTCAAGCGCCACCGGCGTCTCCAACCGCTTGCCCTCGCCGTGGGCGAGCGAGAGCCGGGATAGGTCGATGATCGTCTGCGGCGCCTGTGACATGCTCCCGTCGAGGTTACGAGATGGGCCGATTCGACTGGAAACCCGACACCTACTCGGAGCTGATCCGCTCCGAGATCCCGCGCTACGACGAGCTGCAGGAGCAGGCGATCGCCGCGATCCCCTTCCCGCCCGAGCGGGTGCTGGAGCTGGGGATGGGGACGGGGGAGACCACCCGCCGCCTGATCGAGGCCTATCCCGACAGTTGGGTGATCGGCCTCGACGCCAGCGCCGACATGGTCTTCCGGGCGCGCGAGAACTACGACGACGTGCAGCTGGCGCGGATGGAGGACCCGCTGCCCGAAGGGCCCTGGGACCTGGTGATCGGCGTCCTCTCGATCCACCACCTGCGCGCCGAGCAGAAGCGCAACCTCTTCCGCCAGGTGCGTGAGCAGGCCCGCTCCTTCGTGATCGGCGACATCGTCAAGGCAGACGTCGAGATCGCTCCGATCGACCCCGGCTACGACTTCCCGGAGACCGCCGCCGACCTCTCCGAGTGGTGCGGCGGAGAGGTGACCTGGGAGGCCGACGACCTCGCCGTGGTGCGGGCGACGTACTGAAAGCCCTGCACCCGCTACCATCCCGCGACCGATGGCCGTCCCGAAGAAGAGAACTTCCAGCGCCCGCCGCGACAAGCGGCGCGCCCAGCACAAAGCCGGCAAGGCGACGCTGAACAGCTGCCCGCGCTGCCACAGCCCGCGGCTGCCGCATCGGGTCTGCCCGACCTGCGGCACCTACGCCGGCCGCGAGGTCGTCGCGCAGCGGATCGCTGACCCGTCGGCGCCCCACACCCACGAGTAGCCGTGGCGCAGGACCGCGCGGTGACCGTGGCCCTCGACGGCTACGGGGCTGAGCAGGGTTTCGACGTGCTCGCCCGCGGCGCGCGGCTGGCCGCCGCCGACGGCATCGGCGTCCGCGTCTTCGGGCCGCGGCGCGCGCTCGGGCTCGACGGAGCCGACGGGATCGAGATCCTCGACACCGCCGACCACGTCGGCAACGAGGAGGACCCGGTGCCGGCGGTTCGCGCCAAGAAGGAGGCCTCGGTCGTCCGCGCCGCCCGCGACGTCGCCGACGGCAACTCGGCCGCCCTCGTCAGCTGCGGCTCGACCGGGGCGACGATGGCGGCCGCCACCTTCGGCCTGCGCCGGCTCAAGGGCGTGCAGCGGCCGGCGCTCGCGGTGCAGCTGCCGGTCCCCGGCAAACCCGTCCTCTTCCTCGACGTTGGCGCCAACGTCGAGGTCCGCGCCCAGCACCTGGTCCAGTTCGCGTTCCTCGGCGCCGCCTTCGCCGACGCCGTGCTCGAGATCGAGGACCCCTCGGTCGGCCTGCTCACGGTCGGCGAGGAGTCCGGCAAGGGTCGGGAGGAGGTCGTCGAGGCCAACCGCCTGCTCAGCAGCGCCTCCGGAATCCGCTTCGCCGGCAACGTCGAGGGACGCGACCTTCCCGCCGCCAAGGTCGACGTCGTCGTCACCGACGGCTTCACCGGCAACGTCTCCCTGAAGCTGCTCGAGGGCACCGCGAAGACGGTCGCCGCCGCCGTCGGCGACGCCGCCCGCTCCAATCCCCTCGCTGCCGTGGGCGGCCTACTGCTGAAACCGTCGCTGAATGGGCTCCGCCGCGAGCTTCACCCCGACACCACCGGCGGCGCGATCCTCCTCGGCCTGCGCGGGATCGTCGTCGTCGGCCACGGCAGCTCCGGCGCCGAGGGGATCGCCAACGCTCTCCGCCTGGCCGCCCGCTGCGCCGAGGTCGACGCCGTCGGCCGCACCGCCGCGCTCCTGGCCGAGGGCGGCGCCGGCCGCGCCGCCCTCGCGGGTGACGGCGACGCCTGATCGCCGTGATCCCGCGTGATAAACAAGACCAGCTAGATGAACCGCGACGAGGTACTGACGCTGGTCCGCGAGCACCTCGCCGAGGAGCTCGAAGTCCCGCTGGAGCGGATCGAGGAGGGGACCCGCTTCAAGGAGGACCTCGACGCCGACTCGCTCGACCTCTACGAGCTGGTGATGGAGCTGGAAGACCGCTACGGGGTCACCGTCTCCGAGCAGCAGGCGACCCAGATCAAAACCGTCGGCGACGCGGTCGGGTTCGTGCTGGAGCACGCCCCAGCCTGAGCCGGTGGCGCCGGACCCCGACTCTCCCGTCGCGGCGCTGGCGGCCCTGGTCGAGGAGCTGCCCGAGGACCTGCGCCGGCAGGCGCTGACCCACTCCTCCTGGACCGAGCGCCGCGTTGACTCCTTCGAGCGCCTCGCCTTCCTCGGCGACAGCGTCCTCGGCCTCGCCGTCGCCACCAGCGTCTACGGGACCTTCCCGAAGCTGGCCGCCGGCGGCCTGACCAAGGTCCACAACCAGGCGGTCAGCGGCGTCTCCTGCGCGGAGGTGGGGACGGTGCTGGGGGTGCCGGCGATGCTGAAGGCGAACGAGCCCGAGGGGCTGGCGACGGCGATCCCCGCCGACGTCCTGCTCGACGGCGGCCGGCCGCTGCCGGAGGCGACCGAGGCCCTGATCGGCGCCTGCTACGTCGCCTTTGGCTTCGAGCGCACCGCCGCCGCGGTGGCCGAGGCGTTCGAGCCGCGGATCGAGCTCGCCTCCGAGACCCGGATCGATTTCAAGTCCGCTTTGCAGGAGCTTTTGGCCCAGCGCGGGGCGCGCGTAACCTACGAGGTGATCGCGGCGACGGGTCCCCCACACCGGCGAACCTTCGAGGTGGCCGCGATCGTCGACTCCGAGCGGGTCGGGAGGGGGAAAGGGCGGAGCAAGAAGGCGGCCGAGCAGCTTGCCGCCGAGGAGGCTTTGGCGCATCTTGGGGGTTAATAGAGCGACCGTCGCGTCCGGGCAGACCGGGAGCATCCAGGCGATGCGAGGTGTGCGCGCGTGTATCTGAGGTCGATCTCGATGAAGGGCTTCAAGTCCTTCCCCGAGCGGACGACGCTGGAGTTCTCTCCCGGCGTCAGCGTCATCGTCGGCCCCAACGGCTCCGGCAAGAGCAACATCACCGACGCCGTCCTCTGGGCGCTCGGCGAGCAGAGCCCGGGGGCGATCCGCGGCGCCTCGATGCAGGACGTGATCTCCGCCGGCGGCAAGGGGATCACCCAGCGCAAGGCGGCCGAGGTCGAGGTGACGATCGACAACTCCGACGGCCGCGCCGCCACCGAGTTCTCCGAGATCGCGGTCGAACGCCGGCTCGACCGCTCCGGCGACAGCGGCTACCGGCTGAACGGCGCCCGCTGCCGCCTCGCCGACGTCACCGACGTCCTCTCCGACACCAACCTCGGCCGCGAGATGCACTCGGTGATCAGCCAGGGCCGGGTCGAGACGATCGTTCACTCGAAGCCGCGCGAGCGGCGGCTCCTGGTCGAGGAGGCGGCCGGCCTCGGCAAGCACCGCAAGCGCCGGCGCCGGGCCGAGCTGAAGCTGCGCTCGGCGCGCGACAACCTCGACCGCGCCCTCGACGTCGAGCGCGAGGCGCGGGCGCGGCTGCGGCCGCTGAAGCGCCAGGCGCAGGCGGCCGAGCTGGGGGCGCGGATCGAGCGCGAGGAGCTGGGGCTGCGGGCGCAGCTGGTCTCCGAGGAGCTGCGCTTCGGCGCCGACCGCGCCGCCGCGGCCGAAAAGGCGGCGGCGAAGGCGCGCGGGGTGCGGGCGAAGCTGGAGGAGCGGCTGAGCGAGGTCTCCGCCCGGCGGGCGGCCGCCGAGGAGCGCTTCGCTGCGCGCGACCGCGAGCGGACCCAGGCCTGGGGCCTGCTGACGAAGATGCGGGGCGATCAGGAGCGGGTCGCCGTCCGGGTCGCCAACCTCTCCAGTCGCGAGGCCGAGGTGGAGGCCGGGCTGGAGCGGCTGCGGACCGAGCTGGGGCCGCTGACCCTCGACGTCGGGCCGGGGTCCGCCCCGGGCGAGCGGGCGCAAAAGCTGCAAGAGGAGCTGGGCGAGATCGACGCCGGCCTGCGGACGGCTGGCGAGGGACTTGGCGTTGCCCGTTCGGCCGACGCCGCCGAGGCGGCGCGCGAGAAGGCGCTCGGGGACGTCCGCGCCGGCGCCGAGCGCGCCTCCCGCCACGCCAAACGGGCCGAGGGCCTGCTCGGCGAGCGCCACCGCGAGGCGATGCGGGCGCGCCTGGCGGCGGGGGAGACGCTGCTCAACGACGTCTGCAGCGCTCTGAAGGCGGCCGAAGGCGCCGGGGCGGCGATCCGCGAGCGGGTCGAGCGGATCGAACAGAAGGTGATGGGGGGCAAGGACGACGGCGACGAGATCGCCGAGGAGCTGCGCGCCTGCTCCCAGCAGGAGTTCGAGCTGCAGGCGGAGATGAGGAAGACCTCCGACGAGCTGACCCAGGCCGAGGTCGAGGCCGCCCACCTCGGCGACCGCCGCGCCGAGGCCGAGCGCGAGCTGGCCTCGATCGCCGAGCGGCTGGGGGAGCAGATCCCGCCCGCCGAGGAGGCTCTGAGCGAGGAGGCACGGGGCGAGATCGACCGCAAGCTGGAGCGGCTGGAGCGCCGCCGGGCGCAGATCGGCCCGGTCAACCCATTGGCCGAGCAGGAGTACGACGAAGCCCGCGAGCACGTCGAGAGCCTGCAGGTGCAGCGCGAGGACATCGAGAGGTCGATGCGGGAGCTGGAGTCGCTGATCCGCGACATCGACGAGGAGATCGAGCGTGCCTTCGAGCAGACCTTCGAGGCGACGGCGAAGAACTTCGAGGAGATGGTCGAGCACCTCTTCCCCGGCGGCCGCGGGCGGCTGCGCCGGGTCAGCCTGCGGCCGGTGCGCGACGAAGAACGGCCCGCCGGCGAGCAGGAGGCGCCGACCGACGCCGAGCCCGAGCCCGAGGAGGAGGAAGAGGAGCGCGACGAGCTCGGAGTCGAGATCGAGGTCACCCCAGCCGGCAAGTCGACCCGCAAGCTGCAGCTGCTCTCCGGCGGCGAGAAGTCCCTGGTGGCGCTGGCCTTCGTCTTCGCCGTCTTCCTCGCCCGGCCGTGCCCCTTTTACATCCTCGACGAGGTCGAGGCCGCCCTCGACGACGCCAACATCGATCGCTTCCTGCAGCTGATCCGGCGCTTCTCCGACCGCGCCCAGTTCGTCATCGTCACCCACCAGAAACGGACGATGGACGCCGCCGATGTCCTCTACGGGGTCAGCATGGGCGGCGACGGCGTGACCAAGGTCGTCTCCCGAAAGCTCCCTCGCGAAGTCGCCGAGGACGAAGAGGACGAGGGCGAAGCCCCGGGCCTCTCCGCCGTCGCCTAGCGCCCGCTACCTTTCCTCGCCATGGCTACGAGCTGGCAGGAGATCGTCGACCTTGGATCGCGCAGCCCGAGCGCGGTTGCGACCGCTGAGGAAGAAGCGCCCGAGCAGCGGCGGGGTGTTTTTCGCCGTCTGCGCGAGAGCCTCTCGAAAAGCCGCCAGGCCCTTACCGAGGAGATCTCGGCGAGCCTGTTCGACCGAATCGACGACGAGACCTGGGAGCTGCTCGAGGAGGCATTGATCCTCGCCGACGTCGGGGCGCCGACCACGGCGGCGGTGGTCGAGAAGCTGGAGCACGAGGTCGAGTCCGGGGCGGTGCCGATGGACGGGGTCGCGGTCCGCGACCGCTTGATCGAGATGCTGGCCGAGGTGGCCTCGACCGGGCGCGCCCCGATCGACCTCAGGGCCGAGCCGGCGGTCCTGATGATGGTCGGGGTCAACGGCACCGGTAAGACGACGACGATCGGCAAGATCGCCTGGCACCTGAGCAAGGAGATGGGCCTGAACGTGGTGATGGCCGCCGCCGACACCTACCGCGCCGCCGCCGCCGAGCAGCTCGAAACCTGGGCCGAGCGCGCCGGCGCCGAGCTGGTCCGCGGCGAAGAGGGCGCCGACCCGGGCGCCGTCGCCTACGACGCGATCAACGCCGCCCGCGCCCGCGGCGCCGACGTCGTCATCGTCGACACCGCCGGCCGCCTCCACACCCAGACCAACCTGATGGAGGAGCTGGCGAAGGTCCGCCGGGTGATCCAGAAGCAGATCCCCGAGGCCCCCCACGAGACCCTGATCTCGATCGACGCCACCACCGGCCAGAACGGCCTGCGCCAGGCCAAGGTCTTCTCCGAGGCGGTCGAGGTCGACGGCGTCGTCCTCACCAAGCTCGACGGCACCGCCCGCGGCGGCATCGCCCTCGCGATCGCCTCCGACCTCGGAATCCCGGTGAAGCTGATCGGCGTCGGCGAGACCCTCGAGGACCTGCGCCCCTTCGATCCCAGCGACTACGCGAACGCGCTGCTGGCGGAGTAGCCCCTCCCAGGGGCTGCTCTAAGCTGCTCGGACATGTTCGACCAGCTCTCCGAACGGCTGCAATCGACCCTCTCCGAGGTCCGCTCGCGGGGGAAGCTGAGCGAGTCCGACGTCGACGCGGCGATGCGGGAGATCCGCCTCGCGCTGCTCGAGGCGGACGTCAACTTCAAGGTCGTCAAAGCCTTCACGAAGACGCTGAAGGAGCGCTGCCTTGGCTCCGAGGTGCTGGAGAGCCTCGACCCCGG
>Ga0207661_10001692_pt1 | contig 15052 bp, 13 predicted proteins | sample KBSC713LmetaG_FD_184337 | JGI IMG/M metagenome (GOLD analysis project Ga0207661, IMG submission 184337) | Corn rhizosphere microbial communities from Kellogg Biological Station, Michigan, USA - KBS C7.1-3L metaG (SPAdes) (version 2) | ecosystem: Host-associated > Plants > Roots > Rhizosphere ...
GCCGGATGTGGATAGCGGCGAGAATCACCGCAAATCACCGCAGTTCACCGAGGATCGCCGCAGAACCCCGCTTCTCCTTCTCCTTCTCCTACACTCTCGTCTGATCCAATAGTTGATACAGATGGGGAAGATACCGCTAGAGAGAGAACCTTGGCGCCGGTGGCTTCGGCTGCGCCTACGCACGGCGCGCTTGCTCTCGTCTCCCCCTCTCCATCAGCTAAATCCTCTGCGCAGACGGCCATCATCACGAGGATCCCCACGCCGCTGAAACCAATCCCCAAGCAAACATCCAAGCAAACATCCAAGCAAACATCCAAGCAAACACCTCGCACTGCTCGCGCCCCTGATCCCCTGTGGGACGCCTGCGTGCTGGCCTGCGATGGCGACGGGCCATCCAACGACGCTGAGCGGGGCAAGTGGAATAAAGGGCTGAAGTCGCTGCGGCAATCGGGCGCGACCCCGGAGGAGATCGCCATTCGGGCAGAACGCTACCGGCGGCGCTATGGCGAGGGCATCCCGCTCAACCCTATGGCGCTGGCAAACAACTGGACCCCACTCGCAAAAGAGATCCAGGAGGTACACGATCATGGACAACACACCAGTAACCGCTATGGCTCCGATCAACGAAGTGCTCGCGCGGGCAGCCGCTCGTCTCGCTGGTCCTCGAACGCGCCGAAGCCACTCCCCGATGCGGACTATTGGGAGCGGGAGCGGCAGCGGCTCGAACGTGAAGGCAGGCTCGCCAAGCCGCGCAACCACTCAGACGGTGGCTCCAGCGGTGAACTGCCAGATGTGCAGTGACCTCGGCTTTGTGCGCGCGGACGTGCCGCTGGGGCATCCCGACTTTGGGCGGGCGATCCGCTGCTCGTGCAAGGCGGACGAGGACCGGGCGACGCACGCGAAGCGGGCGCAAGAGGCCAGCAACCTCAAAGGGCGGCTGCTCGCCAAGACGTTCGCCAACTTCGACTGCTCGCGCTCACCTGCCGCGCGGGAAGTCTGCGCGATCCTGCGTGAGTTCGCCGATGCGCCGGATGGGTGGCTGCTGCTGCGGGGCAACCGTGGAACGGGCAAGACGCACCTGCTGGCGGCGGTGGCTAATGCCCTGATGAGCCGGGGAGATACGCCGCTGTATGTGGTCGTGCCAGACTTCCTTGACTATCTGCGCGAGGGCTACGACGCGGAGAAGCTGACCGAGAACGCTTCGCGGCGGATGCGGGATGCCCGCGACTGCCCGGTGCTGCTGCTGGATGACCTGGGTGTGGAGAAACGCACGCTCTGGACGGATGAGCAGCTGTATCGGCTGCTCAACCACCGTTACAATGAGGGGCTGCCGACGGTGATCGCCAGCAACGTCTCGCTCGATGAGCTGGAGCCGCGCATAGCGAGTCGGATGCAGGATAGCAGCCTTGCGCGGATGGTCGTGCTGGCGGGCGAGGATCAGCGGATAGCTGGAGCGGGGACGCGGCGATGAAGACGGTGAGACGCATGCGCGTCGTCTCGCTCTGCACCGGGATCGGCGGGATAGACCTTGCCGCTGAATCAACCGGTCTGGTGGAGATCGTTGGGCAGGTGGAGATAGACCCATTCTGCAATCGGGTGCTGGAGAAGCACTGGCCGCACGTCAAGCGGCTGCGAGATATACGTGAGGTGGTGGGCGATGAGTTTGGAGAACCCGGAACAATTGATCTGGTCGTCGCAGGATTCCCCTGCCAGCCCACCAGTACCGCAGGTAAGCGCCGAGGTGCGGCTGATGCTCGCTGGCTCTGGCCGGAAGTTGACCGGATCATTCGACGCATCCGGCCCGCTTGGCTGTGCCTTGAAAATGTTGCTGGACTCATCTCGTTGGGACTCGACACGGTATTCGATGATCTGGACGCTGCGGGCTACGAAGCGTGGCCGGTTGTATTTCCGGCTGCGGCGGTTGGGGCGCCGCACGAGAGGGAACGGGTCTTCATCGTCTGGCATAGGGCAGACAAGCTCGCTGTGGCTCACGCCGTCGGGGAGCGACGCGGAGGGATCGCGGACGCTGCCCGATGGCACGACGGCGACGGGGATGCGGCCAGACGGCAAGAAGGCGCAAGTGGGGCTGAACAATCAGGTGAACTTGTCGGGCCTCTGGATGACGCCGCGCGTCGCATCTACACACGCATCCGCATCTCGAAGGGCGCGCAGGATACCTGGGAGAAGGTCAAAGACGGCACACTCGCGGGCGCATCCATCGGCGCCTCGGATGTCGTGTGGCAGAATCAGCGGATCGCTGGCGAGGATGTGCCGGTCGCCACACGCTACGACCTCGTAGAGCTCTCGCTCGTTGACCTGCCGAGTAACCCGGACGCGCTGGGCGTGACGTTCGTACGAGATGGCGTGCCGGATGGCGCGCTGCTCGATGACCTGGAATCTCAGGAAGCAGCCGGGATAGCCGATGACAGTGGGCAAGCTCGCTCTGCCGCTGCGGCGGATACGTCAGACGCTCCGGCTGCCGACAATGGCCCACCTTCCACTACCTTCACCGAGCGCGACGGCTCACTCTCGGACGAAGATCCCGCGCTGCTCATCGCCGCCGATGCTCTCGCACGCGGCCAGTCTGATCTGTCTGCCCTGGTGGCTGGTTCGGGTTCTGCACCTCTTACCGAGCCCACCGCCAAAGCGCGACGGCTGGCCGCCCTTGGCGCTCCTGGCTACACCGCGCGTGCAGATCGCGCTACTGAGTCTCCCGCTCCCGGCGAGGGGACCACTGGCTACGGGGTAGATCAGCCCCTTGATATAGATGGCGATCACGAGGAGCCGGACGATTACGTCACCATTCAGTCCGGCCCGACCGCTGGCGCGGTCTTCGCTCCCTCGCCCGCTGAGAGCGTCGCACACATGGCCCATTCCCACCACCATACGGGTCAGTACGACGACCCCAGCAACCACCGTGAGAGCAGCCCGCATCAGCATCTCGACGGGACATCGCACACGCACGATCATGTCATGGATCACGACCACGGCGGCCACGATGGCGTTCCGAACGGGCATGCGCACCCGCATCTGCATGTGCCCGACCACGGCCACTATTACCGCGTCGCCGATGGCGCTCCTCTTGATAAGCGCCTGGTCGCTGGTGAGCAGGTCCGCACCCATGAATACGTCAGCTTGGCTGCGTTTCGCGCCGCTGGCGCAGTGGAGGGACAGCCTATGACGGCAGAGCAGTACCGTTCTGCTGTCACCCATGAGCTTCGCCTGATGCAATCAGGGGATCCTCAGACGCGCGCACAAGGGCCGTACAGTCGGAACCCCGACGGGCCTGCCGATGCGGGGAGGGCTGACGAGGCTCCGCTTGCCCCTTCCGCCGACATGGGCAATGGAGGACAGACGCCAGAGGGCAACGGTGGCGTGCCTGCGCTGAACCTGGCTGAACTCGAACAGGACTTGCGCCGCACCGGGCAATGCCCGCTCTGTCATGGGCAGGTGCGCGCGCTGGACCGCGACGGCAACCCGATAGCGGGCGCCGATGCCAACAGTGCTGTGCCCTCGGATACCGCCTCGATGGGCCAGTCCGATACCAGCGTGCCAGCAGACGGCTGGGATGGTCGCAGTGTGGTTGCTGAAATGACACGAGAAATCACGCGGGCGTTCCAGCCGCAATACTCCGCGCTGGCCTCGACGCTCTCTGACCTCTCGGCACGCCTCGCCCGTATCGAGCAGACGCCGCAATCTGGCGGTCCTGTCCTCCGTGCCGCCGACCGTGGTTCAGCTTTTGGCGCTGGTGGCTACGCTGCCGCTGGCAAGCCGACCGATAGTGACCGCTACGCTGCCCTCGAATCGCTCGCGGGCCGGATCACTGATCCGCAGGCGCAGACGGCGGTGGCCGCGGAGATGATTCGCATGCAGCAGGAAGCCGCGGGCATGCCTGCCAGTTATCAGGTGATGCCGCGCGCCGGAGCCAGATAGGCGCTCGCTAACCGTACATTCGCACACATTTGTTGAATTGAGATAGATAGGGTTGGGGGAGAAGGTTTCGAGATGAATCCAGCATTGTACGCGGGCGGGAGACCCGGCCCGACGATTTCAGATGAGACGGTGGACCTCGTACGTGCCGCGATGGCGGACACCACGCGCGCCATTACGACGGCGACGGGCTTCATTGGCTACGAGCTCGAAGCTCCGGCCAAAGTCATTGTCCCGGTGATTACGCCGCTGGTGAACATGATCCCGCGCCGCAAGGGCAACGGGATTGATGTCGTCCACTGGAAGGCGATTACCTCGTTCGATACTGGCCGCTCGTGGGGCACGCTCGCCGATGGCGGCTCGCCCTCGCAGGTGGCCTATAGCGTCGCCGCGATGCAGAACGCGATGCAGACTATCGCCGTCGGCAACAAAGTGAGCTTCCAGGCGCAGTGGCGCGGTCGCTCGCTCGAAGCCGATGTGCGCGCCCGTCGCACCGCTGAACTGCTCTACCAGCTCAAAATCACCGAAGAGCGCTGGCTGCTGGGGGCCTCCGAGAAGCTGATGGTCCCGCCCGCGCCCGTCCTCGCTACCGCCGCCACAGGTGGCACGGTCGCCGCTGGCACGTATTGGGTGAAGGTCACGGCGAAGAATGCCCAGGGTGAGACGACGGGCAGCGCCGCCGCCAAGATCGTCACCACCGGCGCGACCTCGACTATCACGGTCAGCATCATGACCGTGCCGAACGCGACGCAGTACAACGTCTACGTCGGCAGTGGCACGAATCAGCCCGCCGATAGCGCGATGTGGCTCCAGGCGGGCCTGTCGGGCGCCAACGCGCTGCAGCCGAATGTCGGGGCGAATGTGACCCTGCAAGATGGCTTGACCATCCTGCCCTCTGGCGAGGTGCAGCCCGCCTACTTCAACGCGCCGACGATCACCGCGCCACCTGCCACGTCTGGCACGGCGCTCTCGACCGTTGCGGCGAACACCGCCAAGACCTTTGTGGATGGCTCGAACAACAGCCTGATGTGGGACGGCATCATCAGTCAGGCGCTCTTGAACGCCACCACGGCCAACGGCGCAACGCTGGGCGCGCAGGTGTCTCAGCCAGCGGCGGCAACGGGGGTGCTGGCCTTGTCCGACATCGATAACCTGCTGGCGGCGATGTACCTCCAGGCGGCGGGCGACCCCGACTACATCATCATGAACCCGCTGGACAACGTGAAGCTGACCAATCTGGTCGTCGGCGCGGGCCAGCTGCGGTACGTGGTGCAGAGCACCGGCGGCGATCAGGGCGACCTGACGGCGCAGTACCGCGTCACCCGCTACCTGAACAAGACGACCGGCAAAGAGATGCCGATCATCCTGGATCGCTACTGCCCACAGGGAACGATGGTCTTCCTGCCGATGTCGATCCCATTCCCGGTGGCGGAGCAGAACGCCGCGGTGGAAGTCGAGACGAACCAGGAATACTGGGGCGTCGATTTCGCCATCACCGACAGCAATTTCAGCTTCGCCGACTACGTTGATGAGTCGTTGAAGGTGTACTTCCTCGGTGGCCTGGGCGTGCTGCGGGGCATCTACCCCAGCTTCTAGCGTTGAACGTCAAGCCGTTCTAAGGCTACGACGATATATTGGGTACCCAGAGAGCCGGTCGGGCTGCTTCCGGCGGGCTCTCACTTTTCAGAGAGATGGGCAGGTCTATGTTCGGTCTGTTGCAACGGGCACGTCTCTACGCCAACCTGACGCCGGGAGAACGGGCGCTGCTGAAAATCGTTGAGGGGCTGATCGTCAGCGCGGCCATTGCGGGGATTGTCGCGGCGCTGCCAGCGGTGAGCACGCAGAACCTCGCCGCGATCAACTGGATGGCGGTCGGCTCGGTCTTCGTCGCCGCCGCGGGCAAGACGCTCTACGATGGCGTTGCCAAATACTTCAAGGCATTCGGTGATCCACCACTGCCGCCCGCGCCGCCGACTGGTGACACTGGCGCATAGGCGTCGCAGAGGAGATGCGAAGATGGCCTTATGGTGGCGGAAGGATGAGGCAGGGTTGGATGGCAACGCCATGCTCGCCGAGCTGCGCGCCATTCGTGAGTCCGTCGAACACCTGAGCGAACGCATCGGTCAGGCGGCGACGCGCGACGACCTGACCAAGTACGTCACCAATGAGGTCTTCAAGCACCATCTCGAATCGCACCAGAAGTCGCTGGAGAACTGGCGGGTGTGGCTCCCCCGGGCCGTCATGGTGCTGCTGGGCCTGCTGGAACTGGCGAATGGGCATCTGATGAAGCTATTGGGTGGGTAGCGGCTGAGGTAGAGCGTGGACAGCTTTGTGATGGTCGGTATCTGCCTGCTGCTGGCGCTGTGGATACTGCTCATCTTCTGGTCGGTGGATGTGGACGCGCGTAAGAACGGGGAGATAAAGGGAGAAGGCGAACATGACGACGGGATTGGGCCTCTCGGCCTATATCGACGTGCCGACGTACCTGCGCGCCCCCGCGAATCAAGAGACGGCGAGCCTGCTGGGGATGAACACGACGAGCACCGGCAGTCAGGCGGCAGGCGTGACCAACTTCGCCGTCGCCTCCTCAACCTCGTGGGTGGCAGGGCCAGCGTGGATCCTCGACGGTCCAACCAGCGAGGTCGTCACCATAACCGGCAGCGCGGACGGCACGCACGTCACGCTCGCCGCGCCAGGGTGTGCGTTTGCCCACACTGCGGGCGCAAGCATCTCGCAGGGTGGGAGTAGAGGCAGCCTCGCCGAGATTATCCTGCGCGCCTCCGCCTGGATCGAGAACTACTGCCAGCAGGGCACAGCCGGTGGCGACAGATCCCTGTTCGCGCTCTCGCGCACCGAACGGTGGGGTATGCCCTCGACCCGCGCCTGGGTGGATCGTGATTTTGTCGTCAGCGTGCGCCCTGGTCACTTCCCCGTGCAATCGCTGGCCTCGCTGTCCATCGAGCTCGGCCAGGGCAGTAGCCTCGCCATAGACGTGAGCCAGCTCGAACTGGCGACCGTCGGGCGACTCATCGAGATCCCGTACCTGTTGCAGACCACGCCGACCGTGGGGCAGCAGCTCCTGCTCGAAACGCGGGGACTCTCACGCGCCAGACGGCAATGGGCCGTACTGACCTATACCGGCGGCATAACTGTTGGTCAAGTGCCGTATGACATCCAGCAGGCGGCGATATGGGTCACGTCGGACATGCTGAGCCAGCGGGCGAACCCCACTGGCGCTGCGGAAGTGGCGCTGGGCAAGCGGACGCATGTCTTCCGCCAGCGCGGCGATACCGTCGGCGATAGCATTCTGCTGCTGCGCGCCCATGACGCGCTCCAGCCGTACAAAGCGGAGCTATGGACATGAGTTTCGGTGAGCGTGAGATAGCGATTCTTGCGGCTGATGTCTTTGCTTGTGGCAAAGGTTGGGCGAGTGTAGACGAGCGTAAGGTGACGGTGGCAGGCGATTTCGATTACAGCCTGTTGCCTTATCGGATGCTGAACGACGTGCCACTGCACGCTGCTTGGGATGTGCGGATCGCTGTGGATGGTGGTGAGACGTATCGGCTGATCGTTGGGCGTAATGGTCAAGGGCGGTACGGGACAATGTGCTGGGAGGTCTATCAGCCAGAACAGGCGGAGGCTCGGCCATGATCGCCTATCAGAGTTGCCGCCGGACACGGAACTGGCTGATCGTCCTGCTCTGGCGCTTTCGGTGCAATGGAGGGCGCAAATGATTCTCACCACCGTCAGAATCGAGCGGCCACAGGGAACCACCGTCGCCTCGGGTGTGCCTGTCCAGATCGATCAGGCGAGCCTGGAAGAGCGGGTCGAGTTCGACGGTGCGCGGCCCTACGATGTCTTCACCGTCTACACACTCTGGCCGCCGATCTCGCCCGCCATCATTCGCCGACGTGACGTGCTGGTGGACGAGAACACTATCGACCCTGAGACAGGGACGAATGCCAAATATCGCGTGAGTGGGCTGGTCGAGACATTCGCTGACGATCATCAGGAGATGCTGGTGGAGAGGGTGGTTGGGGCATGAGCAGGAATGGTAGACGCCAGAATCGCAGACAGGCGGGTATGCCTGCTGGCGCGTCCGCTCGCGCCCTGCCACCGCAGATGCCGCAGCCACAGCCAACGATGCCTACGAATGCGAGCCTGCTAGGGGCCAACGCTGGGGCCACCAATCTCTCGAACGGGAGCATGTTCCCACCGGGCGAGCCGATACGGCCGACGCCGGGGATTGTGCCAGCGGATCAGGGGCCACGGCAGTTCGGCTACATGGTCGGCTACAATATCGCCCAGCGCCCACGCGCGACGGAGCAGACATCCTTTGAGATGCTGCGGAACCTCGCCGCCCTCTACGATGGCATCCAGCTGTGCGAACGGGTCTACTTCGATCTGCTGGGGCGGCTGGAACTGCGCGTGACGCCGCGTGACGAAGTGCTGGCCGAGGGGGAAGATGCGCGTTCGCCCAAATGGCGCGACGGCGCGGCAGCCATCGAGGACTTTCTCGAATGCCCGGATCGGGTACAAGATCTGCGCTCCTGGATGGTCGCCTTCACGCGGGACATTCTCGAAATAGACGCGGTGGGCATCTATCGCCGACGCACACGCAACGGCAGCCTCTACGCGCTAGAATTAGTGGCTGGCGATACGCTGAAGCCACTGATCGAGGAGCATGGGCGCACGCCACTGCCACCGGACCCCGCCTATCAGCAGTTTGTCTATGGCGTGCCGGGCGGCTGGTATACCCTCGATGAGCTGGACTACCTCAAAGAGACGGCCAGAACCGAAAGCGTCTATGGCCTCTCACGCGTGGAGCGCATCATCCTGAGAGTGAATCAGGCGCTACGGAAGCAGGACTTTGACCTCTCGCGCTTCACCGATGGCGTGACGCCGCTGGGCATCATCCAGCCACCGGCTGATCTCGCCTGGACGCCAGAGCAGCTACAGACGTTTGAGGCAGCCTTCAACGGCATGCTTGCGGGCAATGATCAACTGCGCGTGCGCGCCAAAGCCCTGCCCCCTGGCTCGACGTGGCAGAGCCTCGCCGGGGATGATCCGCTGGTAGAGTTCGACCGCTACCTGCTCAACTGCACTGTCGCCGCCTTCGGCCTCACGATGGATGAGCTGGGCTTCACTGATACCAGCAACCGCAGCGTCGGCATCTCGCAAGAGGGCGTCGTTTACCGCAGGGCTGTGCAGCCGCTGGTGACGATGGTAGCCAACTATTTGACGCGGGTGGTGCGCAAAGAGATCGACAACCGCTACACCGTCACCTTCGGCGGATTCGAGGAGCCAGAGGACTTCGCCGCTCGCGCAGAGGCGTTTGCCCGACTGATCCCCACTGGCGCTATCTCGCCCTCTGAAGCGGCCAAGCTGCTGCGTATCCCGACTGATAGGGATGTGCCAGCCTATGTGCTGACGCGCAACGGGGTGATCCTCGTGGATGACCTGCTCAATGGTGGCGCGCAGACGGTGATCCAGCCACCAATGAACGGCGCAGACAGCGATGCGGTAGGGCAGCCGATAACAGACGAGGGCAATGCAGCAGCTCATACTGGGGCCGGAGCATAGCGATATGACAGCGCGCAAGAGCAGTAGCAAGAGAGAGCGCGAGGCGATAGCCGAGCCAACAACGGCCAACCAGGAGCAAGCTTCACAGCAAGCGAGCGAGTATCAGCATGTCGCAGAAGACGCTCGCGCGCGCATGTGGGAGATGCACCTGCGTGGCATCCCGAAGACGCGGATCGCTGATGCGTTGAGCGTCAATCGTGCGACGGTGGCGCGGCTCATCAACCAGTCATACGCGGAGATTGCCGCTGAGCGCAAGCGGTCAAACGCGCGCAAGCTCGACGGGGCGGTCGGACGGATGCGGCGAGTGCAAGAGCAGGCGTGGGCCGACCATGACGAGGACGATAAGCGCGAACAGCAGGTGCTGGCGCTGGCGCTGGACGGTTCGGACGCACAGGACGCAAAATCGCGTGGGCAATCGTCGAACGCCTCCATACGGTTTCAGTCCCAGCGCAGCCAGTATCTGCGCATCATCCTCGACGCTGAGAAAGAGATCGCGCGGCTCGAAGGGCTGTACGAGGGCATGCTTGATATTGACGGTGGGGCGGTATTCCGCATCCAAAAGCTCAGCCAGGATGATGTGGTGAGGCTGTCAGGCGCAAATCGGGCCATTTCAGCGCCTCAGTCTGAGTCGCAGTCGGATGGTGAAGCGCATGGCTAGCGTCGGAACAGTCCAACGGGCGCGCCGTGCGCCAGTGACAAGGTCGTCAGTCAACAGATCCAAAGCGACGCAACGGGATAGGCGGGACATCAGTCTGAATCCTCAGCAGTATGAGTTCGTCTTCTCGCCGGAACGGTTCTCGTTCTACGTCGGTGGGGTAGGCGCAGGCAAGACGTATAGCGGCGCGCTGCGTGCGGTGATTCGCTCACAGGAGCATCCTGGCTCCCTTGGCCTGATCTGCGCGCCCACCTATGCGCTGCTGCGGGACGCCTCGCTGCGGACCTTCTTCGAGTTGCTGCCAGAGTCGCTGATCGCCACCTACAACAAGACGGACAAGCATCTGGTGCTCCGCAACGGGAGTGAGATCCTTTTCCGCTCAGCGGATGCGCCGGATAGACTGCGCGCCGTCAACCTCGCCTGGTTCTGGCTGGATGAAGCGCCGCTCTCGGGCTACTACGCCTGGCAGATGCTCAAAGCGCGCCTGCGCCAGTCGGGCTACCAGACGGCAGGGTGGGCCACCGGGACGCCGAAGGGGCGAGACGGCTTCGCCAGAGACTTTGAGCTCGACCCCAAGGCGCACCATGCGCTCTACCGGGCGAGTACGCGGGCCAACGCGCACAACCTGCCGCCAGAGTACATCGAAGACCTGGGCTACAGCGGAGCGTTCGCCGATCAGGAGATCGAGGGGCTGTTCGTCGCCTTCGATGGGCTGGTGTATCAGCTGGATGTCACGCCGGGGGGACATATCCGTCAGGCGGATGGTGGCGCTGATTTTAGTCGCGTGGTGGGTGGTATAGATTGGGGCTATACCAACCCCACCGCTCTCTTGGTCTTCGGGCTGGATGGTGACAAACGGGCGTGGCAGCTGGATGAGTTCTACCAGCGCCGGGCCAGCCAGGAAGAGATCGTGCGGCCCGCGCTGGTCAAGCTCACCAAACAGTACAACGTGGCCGTATGGTACGCCGACGCCGCCGACCCCGAAGCGATAGACGGCGCCAATAACGCGCTCGCTCGCGCTGGCCTGCAATGTCGCGTACGCGCCGTTCAGAAGGGCGCTGGCAGTGTGCGGGCGGGGATACAGACCGTCACATCGCTGCTCGCGCTCAGAGGGGACGGGACACGCGGGCTGTATATCGACCCGAAGTGCGTCAACACCATCGCCGAGTTCGGCAGCTACGCCTACGCCACGACCGAACGAGCCAAACGTGACCCCGCCGAGGAGCCGATCAAACAGAGTGACCACGCGCTCGATGCGCTCAGATATGCGCTGCGCAGCGAGTTGGGACAGGCGACGGCGGTGGATGCCTACCTGCACGAGATGGGCAGGCTGGTCCGACCCAAGCCAGAATTGCCGGAGGGCTACTTTCGATGACTATCACCTACACCATACCGGGCGTGCCGCTCTTGAACCAGCTCAAAGAGCCGACGCTCGACGGCAAGCCCGACGAGAACGCGCGCAAGAACTGTGTGTTCGCCTCCAACGCCGCGCTCGCCACGGCCTACCTGGGCAAGCCGTACTACGGCGATGAGATCAAGAATATGGATAGCACCTATGGGCAGGGCTATCTCGGTGGGGCATCGGAGAAGAACCTCGTCGATACGATGGCTCGCCTCGGTATCCAGATGACGCGGGTGGCGCATCCAACGCAGGCCGAGCTCATCGATGAGATTCACTGGCATGTGCCGCAGGGGCATGGCGTGATTGTCACCATGCCCTCGAATTGGGGCACGGCTCCCTCGAACCCACGGACATACAGCGGGCCGTCGCATGTTGGCCTCGCCTGTGGCGTCGGGCCGGGGATGATACGAGTCATGAACCCTTGGGGTGGGTTCTGGCAGGATGAAAGCGATAGCTGGTGGGCGGCGCGTCTGCTCGACGGCGAGGTATGGGTTGGCACGAAGATGCCAGCAGCAAAGGAGACGGCAGTGATACCTTCGGGTTGGAAAGACGACGGCAAGACACTGGTAGCGCCCAACGGTGTGCCGGTGGTGCGTGGGTTCCGAGACTATATCATGGCGCGGAGCTGGGACGCTAAGAACTGGCCGCTGGCTGCGGAGCAGGTGGTATCGTCAGGCAGCATCGAGCCGGGCAACGCCGCGATAGGGCCGGGGTCACGGCAGGACTTCCGGCTGACCTCGCTGGGTTGGACGCAAGCGAGGAACGTCTACGTGATCTATGTCGGGCAGGACATCCGCGCGCTGGAGCAGCAGTTAGCCGCGGCGAACGCGCATGTCGCCCAACTGGAGCAGCAGCTACAGAGCCAGCCCGCGCCAACACAAACGCCTCCCGACCCGAAGGCCACGGAGGCGTTGAATGCGGTGCTCGAACTGGCGAAAGCGCTCAACGTGGTTCAGACGTAGGCGCTAGAAGATCCTGGAAGTAGAGTGGGCCATGGCTGAGGAAGCGGCCCAGCGCCGGATCGTACGTGTGGACGCTCGTCCAGTAGAGACCAGTTTCGCCGTCGTAGCGTACCCCCATCGCGCCCATCATGGCGATACGGGTTCGTCCAGGTTGTGCCGCTCGCGAAGTTCTCGGAGGCCGGGACGTTGCACCGCTGGGGCGACTACAGCGCGATGCAGATCGATCCCGTCGATGATTGCACCTTCTGGTACACCAACGAGTACTTACCAGCCAACGGCAGCTTCAACTGGGCCACGCGGATCGCGAGCTTCAAGTTCACGGGCTGCGCATAGGTGTAGTACAGTCTCCGTCGGGCATGTGCACGTTTACGTGCATGTAGCGTTCTAACAGCGGCGGTCTGGTCACCTTTGTCAGGTGTGGTCAGATCGCCTATTTGTGTGTCCGCGAACTGTTGGCACTCACGTTTCGCCGCCTGAATCAGCAACTCGGTAGAGCGTCTCGCAGAACTTTCCCATCACCGCCACGACGCCAGGTGATCCAGACGTTCAACGCGCATGTCCTGTATGAGCCTCATGCAGCCCCCTCCTCAATTCAACGAACACATGCTCCTAGACATACCCAACACTCATCACCAGCCGCTGCAGCATACGGATATAAGGGCGCTCTGAAACTCCTACCAATCACCGTTCAATTGGGCTGAGACAGGGGAAGATTGTCTGCATTTCTTGACAGGCTCCAAAGTCGCTGCTAGCCTAAAAAATAGCTGTCGGTTTTGATCACCAGTGAGGACTGTGAGAGGTCATGGCGCAGAGATCGCGCGGCAATCACCCTCCCCAACCCATCCAACCCTCGCACGCACGTGCATCACATGGTAACACCGCGCCAGTGATTATAGGGCCACTCATCGCTCGCTTTCTGGAAGAGGATGATACTGACTATCTCGTAGGTGACCCATGGGGCAATCGCACAACACGCGTCCCGAAACGGCGGGCCTTCATGGATCCATCCACTCCACGGCCACGGCGTCGCACCGCAAGCGAGCGTCTGGTGCGCTGGTCAGTGTACGCGCTAGTCGGTGCTGTATTCGGCGGTATTGTAGGCACTGCACTTGGCGCCGTCGTCGTACTGGCAGCACTGATACGATTAGCGCGCCTTTCAAGACGCATTCATCGGTGGCAACGACGCCAAAAGGCGTCAGGAGACTGGAAAGCGCTTCCAGCGGAGGCATCCTGGGAACGGATACAGCTGCTCGCGGCACTTGGGCAGAGTGCTATGGCAATGTTGGTTGGCAGCGCGGTGCTGTACGCCGTCCTTCTGTTGCGATAGTGGGAGAGCAGTGGTCTGCGCGACCACATACTGTCTGGGAGGGTGATGATGCTCTTTCACGCGCTCATACTGGCACTCCTCTGGCTGCTCCTCTCGGTAGTGATCCTCCTTACCATTGGACGTAAAGCCGGTGGCCCGGCACCGTTCGTCTCGATTCTGCTGGCGCTCGCTATCGAGTGTGCCGGCGGCCTGCTTGCGGTCAAACTCGGCATCCCACGCAATGAGGTAATCGTCTGTGTAGCGATTGGGATTATGCCCGCTCTCACGCTCATCGCCCTCTTCCGAGATTGGAATCCGGTGGGCCACGTCGCCTGGCTGTTCCTTGCCGAGACAAGCGTGCTGTACCTGGGTGTTGCGACCGTCATTACACTCTTTGTGCCAGCGAGTTTGGCCGGCCGACTCCTCGGTCTGATGCTGCTGGCTATGCAATGCGTCGCCATTGTCCTGACGCTTTCCTATTCACACGAACTGATTGATGTGGTCTGTCGCCGTCGTTGGCGTCATCCAGAAGCGCGTCCCCAGCGGCTCAGTCCACCCAAGAAGTCTTCATCGCGTGGCACGGCACACGATGACCGTGATCAGCACTATCCAACAATTTGGGATGACGCTTCAGAGACGGGTGCGCTTGATAGGCCACCGCTTGTTGCGCTGCATGTCCCCTGTCATGAGGAGCCGCCAGAACTGGTCGAAGAGACCTTATGGGCACTGGCGCAGTTGGAGTACCCGCGCGATGCGTACCAGGTCTTCGTGGTCGATAACAACACGCGTGACCCCGAGGTCTGGGAGCCGCTGGAGGCGCTCTGCGACCGGCTCGGATTCACCTTCCTCCACCTGGAAGACTGGCCGGGCTTCAAGTCCGGCGCGCTCAATTATGCCCTGGCGATGACTCCACTTGAGTTTGAGCTCATCGGCGTGATCGATGCCGACTATGTCGTCGAGCCAACCTATCTGCACGACCTCGTCCCCTATTTCGCTGATGACAATGTCGCGTTCGTTCAAACGCCTCAAGACTATCGCGACTACCGTCCAGAGAGTACGCTGTATCAGCGTGCCTGCTATCACTCCTACCGCTATTTCTTCGATCTCAGCATGCCCAGTCGCAACGAGCGCAACGCAATTATCTTTGGCGGCACGATGGGTCTTATTCAGGCTGATGCCTTGCGCGAGATCGGTGGATGGGACGAGTGGTGCAT
>Ga0207661_10001693_pt1 | contig 15030 bp, 17 predicted proteins | sample KBSC713LmetaG_FD_184337 | JGI IMG/M metagenome (GOLD analysis project Ga0207661, IMG submission 184337) | Corn rhizosphere microbial communities from Kellogg Biological Station, Michigan, USA - KBS C7.1-3L metaG (SPAdes) (version 2) | ecosystem: Host-associated > Plants > Roots > Rhizosphere ...
AAGGGCTCGATCGTCACGCTGACGATCTCCAAGGGGCCGACGACCGCCACCGTGCCGGACGTGTCCAGCCAGGACGTCGGCTCGGCGACCTCGACGCTCGTGGACTCGGGCTTCAAGCCGAAGATCCAGTACCAGGACGTCAGCGACCCCTCGCTCGACCAGACGGTGCTCGACCAGTCCCCGTCGGGCGGCGACCAGGCGAAGCCGGGGTCGGCGGTCACGCTCACCGTCGGGCGGCTGGCGCAGTCCGACACGACGACGACGACGGACACGACCACGACGCCGTGAGCGGGCGGCTGCGCGTGGCCCTCCTCGCCGGCGGCCGCTCGAGCGAGCACGACGTCTCGCTCGCGTCCGCGCGCTCCGTCCTGTCCGCGCTCGACCCGGAGCGGTACGACGTGGCCGCGATCGAGATCGCCCGCGACGGCCGCTGGTCCGTGGCGAACGCGTTGCAGAGCGGTGACGAAGACGTCCGTGTACTTGGTACGGGGTCGTCCTCGTCACAGCTCGTGCCGAGCGACGACCGGACGCCGGCGGTGCTCGGGTCGGTCGACGTCGTGCTGCCGATCCTGCACGGGCCGTTCGGGGAGGACGGGACGGTGCAGGGGCTGCTCGAGCTACTCGACGTCGCGTACGTGGGCGCGGGAGTGGCCGCCTCGGCGCTCGCGATGGACAAGGACCTGTTCAAGAAGGTGATGCGGGACAGCGGGATCCCCGTCGCCCGGCACCACACGATCCGCCTCGGCGACCCGGTCGAGAACCCGTACGGCTACCCGGTGTTCGTGAAGCCCGCCCGGCTCGGCTCGTCCGTCGGCATCTCGAAGGTGCACGACGAGCCCGAGCTCGAGCCCGCGGTGGCGCTCGCCCGTCGCCACGACGAGAAGGTGCTCGTCGAGGAGCACGTGGCCGGCCTCGAGGTGGAGGTCGGCGTGCTCGGCAACCGCGTCCCGCCGCCGATCGCGTCGCTGCCCGGCAGCATCGACACGCTCGAGCACGACTGGTACGACTACGCGTCCAAGTACGACGAGGACGGGATGCGGCTGCTCGTCCCGCCCGACCTGCCCGAGGAGACGATCGAGCTCGTCCAGCAGCGAGCGGTCGACGCGTTCGTGGCGTCGGAATGCGAAGGCCTCGCGCGCGTCGACTTCTTCGTGCGCGCGTCCGACGGCGAGGTGGTCGTGAACGAGCTGAACACGATGCCCGGCTTCACGGCGACGAGCGTGTACGCGAAGCTGTTCGAGGAATCGGGAATCGGCTACGCGGAGCTGCTCGACCGGCTGATCGCGCTCGCGCTCGAGCGCCACGAGCGCCGACGCGGCCTCGAGTACTAGCCCTTCGCCGTGACCTCGTTCACGTGCGCGGAGGCGTTGCCGCCGAGATCGGTGATCCAGACGATGTAGTAGCGCGCCCGCGCGCCCCGTAAGTCGAACGTCGTCGACGAGGAGACCTGCTGCTTCGAGGAGTCGATCTTCGGCGACGCGCCGCTCACCGAGTCGCCGGCGAGGATCTCCGCGGTGAAGCCGGGCGTGTCCGTACGCACCGTGATGCTCGACACCTCGCGGGCTCCGCCGGCGTCGAGCACGAGCCCGACGCCCTCCTTGCCGAGCCCGTCGCGGTAGTGCTCGGTCTCCCACGCCGTGGCGAAGTCGCCGTCCGTCGCGAGCGGCGCGGCCGAGTCGTGCTCACGGCCGTCCCCGGCAGGGTCGAACGCGCGCGTTCCCGCCAGTGCGATCGCGGCACCGCTGCTGCTGCCGCCTCCTCCGGACGAGCCCTTGCTCGGCGATCCGTGGTCGCGGCCCGCGACGACGAAGACGATCACCGCCGCGATGACGAGCAGCGCGAGCAGCGTGAGCCAGAGCGGCCGGTGCGACCGGCGCCGCGCACGCACGCGGTGCGGCGCGCCCTGACGCACGACGGCGCTCGGCGCGATGAACGTCGCGTCGTTGTCGGGCGAGCCGAGCTCGGCGAGGCACGCGCGCAGCTCCGACGCGAACGCGTCCATCGACGCGAACCGGTTGGCCGGATCCTTCGCGAGGGCACGCTCGACCGTCGACACGAGCCGCATCGGCAGGTCGGGGCGGCGCTGCAGGAGCGACGGCGGCGGCTCGTTGATGTGCTTCATCGCCACCGCGACGAAGTTCTCGCCGGGGAAGGGCACCTCGCCGGTCAGCAGCTCGTAGAGCACGACACCGAGCGAGTAGACGTCCGTCGCAGGTGTGACCGTCTGCCCGCGGGCCTGCTCCGGCGAGAGATAGTTGCTCGTGCCGAGCACCGTTCCGGTCTGCGTCACGCCGTGCTCGACGTCGAGCGAGCGAGCGATGCCGAAGTCCGTCACCTTGGCCTCGCCGTCCTCGGTGACGAGGACGTTCTGCGGCTTCACGTCCCGGTGCACGAGCCCGCTGTGGTGCGCGAACGCAAGCGCATCGGCGATCTGGAGCGCGAGCTCCGCCGCACGCCGTGCCGGGAGCGGCCCGTCCCGATCGACGAGCTGCTTGAGGCTGTCGCCGTCGACGTACTCGAAGACGATGTACTGCTGCCCGTCGTCCTCGCCGCGGTCGATCACCGTGACGATGTTCGGATGCGAGAGCTGCGCGACGGCGCGCGCCTCGCGGCGGAAGCGCTCGACGTACTCGTCGTCGTCCCCGTAGTGGGGATGGAGGATCTTCAGCGCGACGTTGCGCTCGAGCAGCGTGTCGAGCGCGCGGTAGACGCTGGACATGCCGCCGGTCCCGACGAGCTCCTCGAGCTCGTACCGGTCGGCAACGCAGTCACCTGTCGTGCGGGCGCGCATGGTCGATCGTGCGGGGGACGCCACGTTCGTAGAACGCGGCAGCGGCCTGAACGGCTACGCGAGGACCGCGTCCAGGGCCTCTTCCCAGGCCCCCAGCCCCTCGTCCAGCTCGCCGTCCGAGATCGTGAGCGGGCAGAGGACACGGATGCAGTTCCCGTGGATGCCCGCCTTGAGCAGCAGCAGGCCGCGCCGGGCGGCCTCCTCGGCCACCCTGCCGGCGAGCCCCGGCGCGGGCGACTTCGTCTGCGGTTCCTCGACGAGCTCGATCGCCAGCATCGGACCGAGCCCGCGGACGTCGCCGATCGCCGGGAACTGCTCCTGCCACCCCAGCATCCTGCCCCGGATCGTCTCCCCGACGCGCCGACCGCGCTCCACGAGGCCCTCCTCCTCGAAGACCTCGAGGACGGCGACCGCGGCGGCCTGCGCGACCGGGTTGCCGACGTACGTTCCGCCGACCGCGCCGTCCTCGGGGGCATCCATGACCTCCGCCTTGCCGAGCACGCCCGAGAGCGGCAGCCCGGCCGCGATCGACTTGGCGACGGTCATCAGGTCGGGCTCGACGCCGAAGTGCTGCATCGCGAACATCTCGCCCGTCCGGCCGAACCCGGTCTGCACCTCGTCGGCGACGAAGACGATCCCCTCGCGGTCGCAGATCGCGCGGACGCCCTCGATGAACTCGCGCGGCGCGGGGACGAAGCCGCCCTCGCCCTGCACGGGCTCCAGTACGATCGCCGCGACCGTCTCCGGCGCGACCTGGGTCACGAACGCCCGCTCGAGCGCGTCGAGCGCCTGCCGCGCCGACACGCCGCGGTACTCGTACGGGAACGGCACGCGGTAGACATCCGGCGAGAAGGGGCCGAGCCCCGCCTTGTACGGATGCGTCTTCGACGTCAGCGACAGCGCGAGCAGCGTGCGGCCGTGGAAGCCGCCCTCGAACGCGATCACCGCCGGGCGCCGCGTGTAGGCACGCGCGAACTTGACCGCGTTCTCGACCGCCTCGGCGCCAGAGTTGAAGAACGCCGCCTTCGCATGGCCGCTGAACGGCGACACCGCGAGCAGCCGCTCGGCGAGCGTCACGTACACCTCGTACGGCACCATCGTGAAGTCGGTGTGGAAGAACTTCGCCGCCTGTTCCTGGACCGCTTCGACGACGCGCGGGTGCGTGTGTCCGGCGTTCAGCACGCCGACGCCGCCGGTGAAGTCGACGAAGGAGTTGCCGTCCACGTCGGTCAGCGTCGCTCCGTGCGCCTCGGCGACGACGACCGGCAGGTAGATCGAGAGCGGGTCGGCGATCACGCGCTCCTTGCGGGCGAGGATCTCCTGGGAGCGAGGCCCCGGAATCGCCGTCTGCAGGTGGATTGCGCGCGTCGTGGCCATCACGGCCACGATACCGCCCGTCAGAGCTGAGGCGCCGGGAGGACCGGGAGAGGAGGCGCCTTCGCCGCGGGGTGGAGTTCCTTCGCCGTGTAGACCCCGGCCGCGTTCCAGAGCATGAAGCCGCCGGTGTGCAGCGCACGGGCGGCCTGGACCTGCGCGGCGACGTCGCGCGGCGTGTACGTCCGGTAGAGCGAGAAGTCCTGCAGCCACGGTACGAGCACGGCGCCGCCGAGCGGCAACTGCTTGCGGAAGTCCTGCAGGGAGAACATGACCGTCGCCCCGGGAGCGGCGTTCGGGTCGTCGAGGTTGTACTCGCCGCGCGTGTAGTGCGAGGGATAGACCATCGGGTAAATCGCGTCGAGGATCCCGCCCAGCTGCGCCGGCAGCTGGCCGATGCCGAGGTCGTGTGCCGCCGCGAGGCCGAAGACGTCCGCGGAGATGCGCACGCCGAGCGGGTGCAGCCGCGAACGCGCGTAACGGAGGAAGGCGGGGATCGTCGCCCGCATCGGCTGCGGGTGCGCGCCGGGGTAACGGATGATCGAGAGGTCGCCGTCGCTCGGGAAGCGCACGTAGTCGAACTGGATCTCGTCGAAGCCGGCTTTCGCGGCGCTCACGGCGACGTCGACGTCGTACTTCCACGCCGTGCGGTTGTAGGGGTTGAGCCAGGCGAGCCCGCCCGACGTCTTCCAGATCGACCCGTCGGACTTGCGGATCGCGAGCTCCGGATGCGCGCTCGCCGTGATCGGGTCCTGGAAGGTGACGACGCGGCCGATCAGGTAGACGCCTGCAGCGTGCGCCTGCTTCACGACCTTCGCCGGGTCGAAGTAGCTCCGTGTCGCGCCGTCCTTGCGCGCGATCGCCGGCGCGCCCCGTTCGAAGGAGACGTTGCCGCTCTCGTCCTTCAGGTCGACCTCGACCGTGTTCAGTCCCTGCTTCGTGAGCGCGAGATATCCGGCGAACCTGCCCGGCAGGCTCATCAGCGGGCCTGTGATGTGGACGCCGCGGATCTCCTCCGGCGTCGGCGTGTGGAACGGCGTCTGCGGGACGGAGGCCGCGACCGGCTGCAGGAACACGGACGCCGCGCCGGCGTTCGCGCCGGCGACCAGGCGGACGAGCCCGAGGAGCGCCGCCCCGGCGAGCACGACGAGGACGGCGAGCGCGCTGAGCCGGCGGCGTCGCACCTGGCGTCTGCGCAGGGCACGCCGCTGCTCCCGCAGCTCGGCGTGGTCGAGGTCCGAGACAACTGCCACGAGGGCCAGGGATGGTATCCGTAGAATCGCCGCCGTGGTCCTCTCCGACGCCACGATCGCCCGCTATCTGGCGGAGGGCCGGATCGAGATCGACCCCTACGACGAGTCGCTGCTGCAGCCGTCGAGCGTCGATGTCCGCGTGGACAGGCTTTTCCGGGTCTTCCACAACAACCGCTACCCGTTCATCGACGTCAAGGTCGAGCAGGCCGAGCTGACGGAGCTCGTCGAGGCGGACGGCGACCGCCCCTTCGTGCTCCATCCCGGGGAGTTCGTGCTCGGCTCCACGCTCGAGCGCGTGAAGCTGCCGGACGACCTCGTCGCGCGCCTGGACGGCAAGTCGTCGCTCGGCCGTCTCGGCCTGCTGATCCACTCGACGGCAGGCTTCATCGACCCGGGCTGGGACGGGCATGTGACGCTCGAGCTGTCCAACGTCGCCAAGCTGCCGATCACGATCTACCCGGGGATGAAGATCGGGCAGATCTCCTTCATGCAGATGACGGAGCCGGCGCGCACGCCGTACGGGTCGGGCGCGCTCGGTTCGAAGTACAAGGGGCAGCAGGGGCCGACCGCATCGCGCTACTTCAAGAACTTCGAGGCCGGCGAATGATCCTGGTCACCGGCGCGACGGGGTTCGTCGGCCCGCACGTCGTGCACGCGCTGCGGGAGCGCGAGCTGCCGGTGCGCGCGCTCGTCCGCGATCAAGCGCGCGCGGGGAGACTGGCCTCGTGGGGCTCGGAGCTCGTGCGCGGCGACGTCACGGATCCCGCATCGCTGCGCGAGGCGTGCGCCGGCTGCGATGCCGTGATCCATCTCGTCGCGATCATCACCGGCCGTCCCACGGACTTCGAGCGCGTGATGGCGCAGGGAACGCGCGACCTCGTGGCCGCCGCGGAGGACGCAGGCGTCGGGCGCTTCGTGCTCGCGAGCGCGCTCGGGCTCGACGAGCGCACGAAGGACCGCGTCCCTTACTACCGCGCGAAGTGGGAGATGGAACGTGCGGTGCGCGACTCCGGGCTCGACCACGTGATCTTCCGGCCGTCGTTCGTGTTCGGTAAGGACGGCGGCGTCCTGCCGACGTTCGTACGGCTTGCGCGCTTCGCCCCGGTGACGCCGGTCGTCGGGCCGGGCACGCAGCGGCTGCAGCCGATCTGGGTGGACGACGTCGCCGAGTACTACGCCCGCGCGCTCGACCAGCCCGGCGTGGCCAATCGCACGTTCGAGCTCGGCGGACCGGACGCGCCGACGTGGAACGAGTTCTGGGACCGGCTGAAGCGCGTGCTCGGCGCGCGCCGTCCGTCGTTGCACATCCCGCTCGGCGTCATGCGCGCGCAGGCGGCGCTGACCGAGCGCCTCCCGGGCGCGCCGGTCACGCGCGACCAGCTGACGATGCTCCAGCTCGGCGACAACGTCGTCAGCTCCCCGGACGCGGTGGAGACGTTCCAGTTGCCGCTCGTCCCGCTCGACGAGCAGCTGCGGCGCGCTGCGGCATGAGCGCCCGCGGGCTCGTCTTCGCCGAGCCGGGCGTCCCGCCCGCGCTCGAGGAGATCGTCCTCGACGAGCCCGGGCCGAACGAGGTGAAGGTGCGGGTGAAGGCGTGCGGCGTGTGTCACACCGACCTGCACGTGCTCGAATCGGGCGGCTGGCACATGCGGTTTCCGATCCTGCTCGGCCACGAGGCGGCCGGCGTCGTCGAGGCGGTCGGCGAGGGCGTCACGCACGTCGCTCCGGGGGACGCCGTCGTCGTCGCCTGGCACGTCCCGTGCGGCGAGTGCCGCAACTGCGCGCGCGGCGACGCGCGGCGTTGCGCGAACTACCTGCGGGGTGCCCGGAAGATGCGCCGCGCCGCGGACGGCTCGCCGCTCGCAGCCGTGCTGCGCACCGGCGGCTACGCCGACGCGCTCGTCGTGCACGCCGCATGCGCGGTCCCGATGCCCGCCGAGCTGCCGTTCGAGCAGGCGTGCCTGCTCGCGTGCGGGTTCTCCACGGGGGCGGGCGCCGCGCTCTGGACGACGCCGGTCCAGCCGGGGTCGTCCGTCGCCGTGATCGGCTGCGGCGGCGTCGGCCTCGCCGCCGTCCAGGGCGCGCGGCTCGCGGGCGCCGGGCGCATCGTCGCCGTGGACACCGTCCCCGAGAAGCTGGAGCTGGCGCTCGAGCTGGGCGCGACGGAGGCGGTGGAGGCGGGCGGCGAGGTGAGGGAGATCGACTTCGCCTTCTCCGCGGTCGGCGCGCCCGCGGGGCTCGTCGCCGCGGTGCGGATGCTCGCGTACGGCGGCACCGCCTGCCTCGTCGGCGTCCCCCCGTCGGGCCGGACGCTCGACCTCGACGTGGAGATGGACCTCTTCGCCCGGCACGCGACGATCGCCGTCAGCCACGGCGGCGACGTCGTCCCCCGGCAAGACCTGCCGTTCCTCGCGCACGCGGCGCTGGACGGCAAGCTCGATCTCGAGAAGTTCGTCACGGCGACGTGCTCGCTCGAGGAGGTTGCCGCTGCGCTCGAGGCGCTGCACGCGCCGACCGGCGTGCGGACGGTCGCGGTCCTCTAGCCCAGGCCCTGCCGCCGCGGCAGGTCGACCTCGGGGTTGACGAGGTGTCCGTCGCGCTCGACGTAGCCGCCCTTGCCCCCGACGACGTAGACGATCGCGTCCTCGTCGCCGGCGTTGGAGATCCGGCGCGGCGTCGTCGCGCTGCAGTGGAAGAGCCCGCCCTCGGCGAGCTCGCGGCTCTCGCCGTCCACGTCGACGCGGATCCGCCCCTTGTGGACGAAGTAGAGCTCGTCCTGCGTGTCGTGGTAGTGCTCCGGCCCCTCGTAGCGAGGCGGATAGACGATCGCGTTGACGCCGAACGCGTCCACGCCGAGCGCCGCGCGCACCTTGCGGAAGCCGTAACCCTCCCCGAGCTCGTCGAGCGAGGAGAACGAATGGCTCATTCCCGCTCCCGGCGCCGGCAAAGCCGGCGCCTCCGCTCTTTGGTGAGCTCCGTCGAGCCTACGCTCACTTGGAGCAGGCCTCGGCCGTCTCGGCCAGCGGCAGCCGGCCCAGTAGCTCGGCCAGCTGCTCGCGCTCCTCGTGGCTGAATCGCGAGGCGAAGAGCTCCTCGATGTCGGCGCGATGCGCCCGCTGCGCCTCCTCGAACTTGCGCACGCCCTTCTCCGTCAGCGCTGCATAGCTGACGCGAGCGTCCGAGTCGCACGACCGCTTCTCCACCCAGCCGGCCCGCTCGAGCCCGTCCAGCAGGCGGGTGATCCCGGAGGCGGTCAGGAGCACCGCCCGGGCAATGTCCACCCGGCGCAGGGAGCGCTCGGGAGCGTGGTAGAGCTGGACGAGCACGTCGTAGTCGCTGAGCGTCAGCCCGTGGGTCGACTCGAGGCGTGCCGAGAGCTCGCGCGTGACCGCCGCGTGGGCGCGGAGGAAGCGGACCCAGGAGGCCTCGACCGTCCCGGAAAGTGGTTGTGTGCTCAATACTTGACTAGACAAGGACTTCTCGCTAAGATCGTTGACGACTCAAGTATAGACCACGAGGAGAGCACATGTCCACGATTTCCACCACTCCGCTCGCGCCCGCCGGCACCTGGGCCGGCGACCCGGTGCACTCGAACGTCGCGTTCGAGATCGGCTACGCGGGCGTCAACACGTTCCGCGGCAGCTTCAGGGAGTTCACCGCCGTCCTCTCGGGCGACTCGCTCGAGGGCGCCGCGACGGTCGCGTCCGTCGACGTCAAGGACGAGCAGCTGAACGGCCACCTGCAGACGCCGGACTTCTTCGACGCGCAGCGCTTCCCGGAGATCACCTTCACGGCCACCGGGCTGACGAAGGCCGACGACGGGACGCTCACCGGCACCGGCGAGCTGACGATCAAGGGCGTCACCCGCCCGATCACGCTCACCGGCGCGATCGCCGACGCCCCGGCTACGGATCCGTTCGGCCGCGAGCGGCTCGGACTCCGGCTCGAGGCGACGATCGACCGCAACGAGTACGGCGTCAGCTGGAACGCACCCAACCAGAGCGGCGGCAACTACCTCGCCGACGACGTGGCGCTCTTCGCCGAGCTCGCGCTCGTCCGGCAGGACGGCTGACGATGAAGGTCCTGGCCGTTTCCGGCTCGCTCCGCGCCGACTCGCACAACACGCGTCTCCTCGAGGAGGCCGCGGCGGCCGCGCCGGCCGGAGTCGAGGTCGAGCTCTTCGACCCCGCGCTGGTCGCGGCGCTGCCGCTCTACGACCAGGACCTCGACACCGGGGACGCGCCGGTGTCCGTCCGGCTCCTGCGGGAGGCCTGGGCGGACGCCGACGCGCTCCTCTTCGCGACGCCGGAGTACAACGGCTCCATCCCGGGCGGCCTGAAGAACGCGATCGACTGGGCCTCGCGGCCCAAGCTCGACGCGGCGCTCACGAACCAGACCGTCGCCGTGATCGGCGCCAGCACCGGCCAGTTCGGGGCGATGTGGGCGCAGCAGGACCTGAAGAAGGTGCTCGGGATCGCCGGCGCGCGGGTCGTCGGCGACGTCCTCCCGGTCGCCCGCGCCCACGAGGGGATGCCCGAGCTGCTCGACGAGCAGCTGCGGGGGGTGCTCGAGCGCCTCGAAAATGAGCAGGGGCCGCGCGTGAGCACGGCCCCTGAACCGGTTACCAGCTGGGTCTGAGTAGAGACGCTCGGCGCGCGACGCGCCGTCCCCCACGCTGGCTAGGCGATTCCCGGTGGTCCCGGGGACACGCCTCTACCCGCTGGTACCTCCACTGCCCGTACTTGATGAAATCACTGTCCGGACCACCTCCTTTCCGCGGTGGACTCAGGATAGCGTGTCCGTCGGTGCGCGCGGAGCTCAGCCTCGAGATCGCCCGGTCGCCGGAGGAGGTCTTCGACTACCTCACCGACGTGGGCAACCTGCCGGCGTGGCAGTCGGGCGTCCGCTCGGCTCGGCGCGAGGGCGGCCGCATCGTGGAGTCGCGGCACCTGCTCGGCCGCGAGCTGACCACGACGCTCGAGGTCACCGAGGAGGAGCGGCCGCGCGTCTTCGAGCTGCGGGCGCTCGACAGCCCGGTTCCCTTCACCGTTCGCCACGAGCTCGAGGCGAGCGGCGGAGGGACGCGCCTGACCGTGACCGGCGAGGGCGACGCGGGGATGCTGCCCGGCTTCGCCGCAGGGATCATGGCGAGGCGCGCCGAGAAGCAGTTCAGGAAGGACTTCGAACGGCTGAAGCGCTTGCTCGAAAGCTGAGCGGAAGGCAGCAGGATTCATCCTGCTGCCAGTCGTCCTAGCGAGCCGGGGCGACTGGTGCCTGCATGAATGCAGGCACCCCGGCGCGCTCCAACTCGACGGTCTCGCGCACCCAGCAGTCGGCGCGATGGTCGTCGACCACTCCGCACGCTTGCATCGCGGCATAGACGGTCGTCGGGCCGACGAAGCGGAAGCCCGCGGCCTTGAGCTGCCTGGAGAGCTCGCGCGACTCCGGCGTCTCGGCGGCGGCCGAGGGGCCGTCGTCCCGCCGGAACGACCAGACGAGCTCCGGCAGCGGCGTCCTCGCCTCGCGCAGGGCCAGCACGCCCCGCGCGTTCGCGATCGCCGCCTCGATCTTCCCGCGGTGGCGGACGATCCCCGCGTCGCCGAGCAGCCGCTCGACGTCGCTCGGGCCGAAGCGCGCGACCCGGTCCGGCTCGAAGCCCGCGAACGCGCGGCGGAACGCCTCGCGCTTGCGCAGGATCGTCAGCCAGGAGAGACCGGACTGGAAGCCCTCGAGGCAGAAGCGCTCGTACAGGCCGCGCTCGTCGAGCACGGGCCGGCCCCACTCCTCGTCGTGGTAGCGGGCGTACGCCTCGTCCGGGGTCGCCCAGCAGCGGACGAGCTCGGGCTCAACCGACGTCGACACGGACGACGCCGTCCTCGCCGACCTGCACCGGATACACGGCGACCGGCTCGAACGCCGGCAACGAGAGCGGGCGCCCCGTCGAGAGCTCGAACGCCGAGCCGTGGCGGGGGCAGATGACGCGACACGTCTCCTCGTCCCACTCGCCCTCGCAGAGCGGGCCGTCGTCGTGCGAGCAGCGGTCCTCGATCGCGTAGAACGCGCCGCCGCAGTTGTAGACACCGACGTACTCGGCCGGCCCCACGACGACGAGCTTCATCGAGCCGGGCGGGAGCTCCTCGGCGTTGCCGACGTCGACGAGGCTCACGCTACGTGAGCTCGAGATCGTCGAAGCCGGCGAGCCCCTGGGGAAGCGGCGTCCCCTTCGCCTTGTGCAGCGCGACCTTCAGGGTGGTGAGGCCGAGCATCGCGCACTTCAGGCGGACCGGGGTGAGCGGGATCCCGATCGTGTCGAGCAGCTCGTCCTTGTCGAGCGCCGCCACCTCCGCGGCCTTCCGGCCCTGCACCATCTCGGTCAGCATCGACGTCGCAGCCTGCGAGATCGCACAGCCGCGGCCGGAGAACTTCACCTCGTCGATCGTCTCGCCGTCCTCGCCGAACGCGACGAAGATCGACACCTCGTCGCCGCAGAGCGGGTTCTGCCCCTCGGCCTCCGCGTCCGCGTCCTCGAGCACGCCGTGGCCGCGCGGGTTCTTGTAGTGGTCGAGGATGACCTCCCGATACATCTGGTCGAATTCACTCACGCGAAGACCTTCTTGACGGTGTGCAGCCCCTCGACGAGCTGGTCGATCTCCTCCTGCACCGTGTACAGGTAGAAGCTGGCGCGGTTCGTCGCCGCCACGCCGAGCTTGTGCATGAGCGGCTGGCAGCAGTGGTGGCCGGCGCGGATCGCGACGCCCTGCATGTCGAGGATCTGCGCGACGTCGTGCGGGTGGATGCCCTCGACGTTGAACGAGACGATCCCGGCGCGCCGGTCGGCCGGCGGGCCGTACAGCGTCAGCCCGTCGAGCTCGGAGAGCCGCCCGAGCGCGTACGCGGCGAGCTCGTGCTCGTGGGCGGCGATCGCGTCCAGGCCGACCGCCTGCAGGTAGTCGATCGCGGCGCCGAGACCGACGGCCTCCGCCATCGGCGCGGTGCCCGCCTCGAACTTGTGCGGCAGCTCGCCCCACGTCGTCTTCTCGAGCCGCACCGACTGGATCATGTGGCCGCCGGTCAGGAACGGCTCCATGCGCAGCAGCAGCTCGCCGCGGCCCCAGAGCACGCCGATACCGGACGGGCCGCACATCTTGTGGCCGGAGATCGCCAGGAAATCGACGCCGAGCGCCTGCACGTCGAGCGCGAGGTGCGGCGCCGACTGCGCGGCGTCGCACACGAAGATCGCGCCGCGCGCGTGCGCCCACTCCACGAGCTTCGCCACCGGGTTGATCGTCCCGATCGAGTTCGACACGTGGTTCGTCGCGACGACCTTGACCGTGTCGTCGCCCGCCACGCGATCGAGCTCGCCGAGGTCGAGCTCACCCTCCTCGGTCAGCGGCAGCATCGCGATGCGCGCGCCGGTGCGGCCTGCGACGTACTGCCACGGGACGAAGTTCGAGTGGTGCTCGAGCTCGCTGACGATCACGACGTCGCCCGGCCCGAGGTTGCTCATGCCCCACGCGTACGCGACGAGGTTGATCGCCTCGGTCGCGTTGCGGACGAAGATCACCTCGCGCGCGTCGGGCGCGTTGATGAACGCGCGCACCTTCTCCCGCGAGCCCTCGAGCGCGGCGGTCGCGCGCTCGGCCAGTACGTAGACGCCGCGGTGCACGTTGGCGTACGACGTCTCGTAGAACGTCGTCATCGTCTCGAGCATCTGCCGTGGCTTCTGCGAGCTGGCGGCGCTGTCGAGGAACGCGAGCGGCTTGCCGTGGATCTTCTGCTCGAAGATCGGGAAGTCGGCACGAACCGCGTGCGCGTCCACCGTCTTCGTCTCGGCCCTGACAGCCACGACTCCCATGGTAGTTAGGGCACGCGGAACGAGGCGGACACGTAGCCGGCGGCCCGCGCCGTGCCTCGACCGTGCGGCACTTTCGCCTTGCCCGTCGCGTCGCCCACGACCGTCCGGGCGCCGACCCGGAAGCTGGGGTGGGGGACGCCGAAGCCGTCGTCGAGCGCCTGCGCCCACCAGGTGACGACCTTCCTGCCCTTCTTCTTCGCCGTCGTCCTGAACATCCGGACCGAGAGCCCCGGCTGGACGTCCTGGGTCGCGAGCGCCGTGCCCGTGTTCACGACGACGCTCGCGTGGCCGGCACCGCCGGAGATCCCTGCCGCAGCGAGTTGGTAGACGGAGCCCGGCTCCGGGACGGTGACCGTCGCGCCGAAGTGCAGCCCGTGCGAGCGCGACCGTGCGGCGCGCAGCTTCCCGCCCTGCGTCCACACGACCCAGAGCCGGTCGTCGCGGTCGACGGCGAGCGCCAGATGCGGCTCGGGCCCGCTGAACGGCCCGTGGAAGCTGACGCCGTCGCCCGAGGGCGTGCCGCCGCGGAAGGGCACGACGGACATCGTCTGTGCCGTCGGATAGCCCGGCGCCCAGGCGAGGAAGGTGGCGCCCGAGTGGTCGGCGACGAGCGGTGCCTCGTGCTGCGCGACCGGCTTCAGCACCGTCGGCGGCACGCCGCCCAGGGTCTGGAGAACGGTCGCCGCGTTCGCATCCGCGTTCGAGTAGAACGCCACCTCGACGAGGCCGGCGGTGTCCACCGCGAGCGACTCGAAGTAGCCGCAACAGCGCGTGTAGACGTTCGTGACCTGCTCGCCGTTCAGGCCGCGGAAGACGTTCACGAAGCCGGTGCCGTCCTGCGCGAAGTACGGCGTCCCGTCCGGCGCGACCGCGGCGGCGTTCACCGGACCGGTCGTGTGCGACTGCGTCTGGATCGGGCCCGTCCACGTCCGTCCGTCGTCCGTGGAGGTCATGCGCCCCACGCCCTGCGCGTTCGGGAAGTAGAGCTGGAGCGCGCCGTCGGGCTGCTGCACGAGCTGCGGGCGCCGGTCGGAGACGGGGTCTCCGCCGACGACGGTCTGCGGCGCGGCGCCCGCCCGCGAGACGACGACCCCGCCGCCGGGCGCGTCGAACGCGGCGAGCAAGGTGCCGGCCTGCGTGACGAGCAGCGACGGGACGGTGGTGTTCCCGTTCGCGCTGCCGAGCGTCGTCCAGGCGCCCGCGGCGGGAGCGAGCACGAGTGCGGCGACCAGCACGGCCAGGTGACGCACGTCACGATCGTATGCACTCATCGACGTCTCAGGAAGAGCTGGGAGGATGCCCGGATGCGCGCCCGTACGCTCGCGTCGGCGTCGCTCGTCCTCCTCCTCGCGGGGTGCGGCGGCCATCGCCGGGCCGCGTCGACGACGGCGGCCGCGACGACGACCCGGAAGCCGGTCGTTCGGCACGCCGCGCCGCCGCTGCGGAGGCTGAGCGCGGTCGGTGCAGGCCGGTTGCCCGCGCCCGTCCAGGACGCCGCGGCCGCGCCGTACGCCGGCGGCGCCGTCCTGCTCGGCGGGCTGACGAGCGCCGACACGTCGACCGACGGGATCGTCGTCGCGACGCGTGCCGGCGCCCGCGACGTCGGGCGGCTCTCCGGCGCGTTCCACGACTCGGCCGCAGTCTCGCTCGGGCGGCTCACCTACGCCTTCGGCGGCGGCAACGGCGTCGCGCAGCTCGATGCGATCGTCCGCGTCGATCCGCGCACGGGCGCCGGCGAGCGCGTCGGCTCGCTGCCG
>Ga0207661_10001696_pt1 | contig 15020 bp, 11 predicted proteins | sample KBSC713LmetaG_FD_184337 | JGI IMG/M metagenome (GOLD analysis project Ga0207661, IMG submission 184337) | Corn rhizosphere microbial communities from Kellogg Biological Station, Michigan, USA - KBS C7.1-3L metaG (SPAdes) (version 2) | ecosystem: Host-associated > Plants > Roots > Rhizosphere ...
CTCGGTCAGGAACACTGGATCGTCGATCACCGTCACCACGGTCAGATAATCTCCGTGGCGCATCCAATGCTCGGTCACAGTGGCCTGATCGCTGCGCGGTACGCCATTGCGCCGGATGTAATTCTCTTTGAGATGCGTGGTGGTGACGGTCAGCATATTGCCTTCCCACTTCGCCGTCGAAAATCCCTGCCAAGTGTGATTGGCGTACTCCGGCGGATGCGGCCGGTCATCCATATATATGGTGCGTTCGCTGTCCCAGGCCAGCATGTGCGTGTGGAACGCTGTCAGGCGCTGCGTGGCCACATCGATCTCCCGCCACACTCGCATATTGCCCAGGCCGCGCAGCGCATAATCCGACCCGTGCGGACGGCATTGATACTGTTCGACTACCGAAATCCGGTCGGCGTCCCAGCTATCGGCTCGCAGGCGGGCAGCATCATTAATAGGAAGCTCGGTGTAATCGCCGAGCTCGGGACCGGGCAGGCGCTCCGGCGCATTCTCGTGATACAGCGGCGCCCATTCGCCCGAGAAATCGACTTGCGCGAACGCCGGGACGACCGCCAACGTCGCAAACACAAGCAGATGAGTGCTCTTGCTCATAGCGTCAACCCCGCAACGCATTATACAATCGTTGCCATGCCAGGATCGAAGATCCGCCAAGTAGAACCGAATCTGACGGTAGTCGAATTGTCCGGGCACCTGAATTTGGGCAACGAATTAATGACCCTCGAATCCGCCGTGAAGAGGCTGATCGAGGACGGCGCCCGGAAACTGGTGATCGACGTAACCAAGCTCGACTACATCGATAGCGCCGGGATCGGCATGCTGGTCGGGTGCAACGGCCAGATGGATCGCGCCGGCGGCAAGATGCGCGTATGCGGCGCTCACAATACGGTGGCCAAGGCTTTCGAAGTGGTGCACATGGACCGCATCATGTCGCTCGATGCGGATGTCGATACGGCCGTGAAAAATTTGCCCTGATTTGTGGGGCCGGACATGTCCGGCCCTCCGATCTAATTCGCCGGACTAATTTGCCACTCCGGCCTTACCCCACAGCTTCTTGCTCGCGATCGCCGCGCCCTCGGCCAGAGACTTCAGCTTCATCCAACCGATCGAAGGATGTACCGGACCGAAACCCGCGAAGGTTCCGAATCCGCAATCGCTACCGGCGAGGATGCGCTCCCGTCCGATCACGTCGGCATAGCGAATAATTCGCTGCGCCACCACTTCCGGATGTTCCACGTAATTGCTAGTGGTCTCCACCACGCCCGGCACCAGAACCTTGTCTGCCGGGAGCTTGAACGTCTTCCACACTTCCCACTCATGCGCGTGCCGCGGATTCGCGCCTTCCAGTAGGAACGCCATGGGCTTGGCTTTCATGATGATCGGGAGAATCTTCGGCAACGCGATATCGTGCGTGTGCGGACCTTCGTAATTTCCCCAGCACACATGCATGCGCACGCGGTCGGAGGGAACGTTGGCCAGCGCATGATTCAACGCTTCCACTTGGATCTCGGCATTTCTAAGGAACCCCGCCTCATCCAGATCCTTGAAGCGCGAGTGCCGGCCCATCGCCAGATCCGGGCAATCGAGTTGCAGCAGCAATCCCGATTTCACGATCTCTTCGTACTCCGCCTTCATCCCTTCCGCGACGGCGGTCATATAGGCCTGATGCGATGGATAGTATTCGTTCGGCTGGAACACCGCCACCGTACCAGGCGATACCGAATTCATGAAGGCCTCGGTGACGTTGGCCTTCGCCATCGCGGCTTTCATGTGCGCGATATCTTCCCGCACCGGGTCGAGCGACTTGACCTTGATCTCGCCCTTGCACACCGGCCGCTTATAGGTCGCCGAATGGCCTTCCTTCACCAGTTTGTCGCGATAATCCGGAAAGTCGTCCAGATCCTGCGGAGTCGGCCGCGAGGAATCGCCCTCGAACCCAGTCAGCCGGTGGCGGATGTAAGTGGCGTAGCTGATCTTGCTCTGCTCACCGTCGCTGGGAATATCGACGCCCAGTTCCACCTGCTTCTTAATGACGTCGTCCACCGCGCGCTGCACCACCGCATCGAATTTTGCTTGATCGATGGGCTCGCCCCGGTCCTGCGCGAAGATCAGGTCCACCACATCCTGCGGGCGCGGCAGGCTGCCGACATGGGTGGTGAGAATGCGGTCCGTGCTCAACTTCATTTTCGGGTTGGCTCCTTGTGGTTTATGCGGATCGTTCGCGCAACGTATGAGGATATCATGGACCGTGTGGGAACTCCGCTGAAACCAATCTCGCGGACCGCCATCCAACCATGAAGGTGTGCGCGTGAGTGTCCTCGCCGACTTCTTCAAGGGTTCTGAAACCAAGATGGGCGTCTTCGCCCCCCGAGGCTACGTGATCGCCTTGTTCCCGGATTTCGAGGCCGCGGCCAAGGCCGAGCGGAGCCTGCTCGATGCCGGTTTCCCTTCGGATGAAGTGATCGCCGCGCCAGGGGAAGACGTGGTCAATCTGGTGAAAGAGGAGGCCAGCCACAGCGGTATCGCAACGTTCGTAATGCAGGGACTCTCGCGGATGTTTGAGACCGAAGAAGTCTACGCGGACCACGATTTGAAACTCGCGTCCCGAGGCGCCGGCTTCCTGGCCGTGCACGCCGCCAGCGACGCTAAGAAGCACCAGGCCTGGAAGCTGATCGAGCCGGCCAATCCCCTTGTCGCGAGGCATTACTCGCTTATGGGCGTGGAGCACTTCAAGGGCGAAACATAACAGCTAGTTGTTTTGGCTCCCAATGTACCTTTTGAGCGCTGCGGAACGCCTGATCTGATAGAGGTACAATCAGACCTTCATGTCTCCCACGCCGCCCCAGAAGGTCGGCCCCTACGAGATCATCGGGCCCCTTGGCGCCGGCGGAATGGGGCAGGTTTTCCGGGCTCGCGACCCGCGTCTGAACCGGGACGTGGCGGTAAAGCTGCTCCCTCCCGAATACAGCGCCGATCCGATGCGCAAACAGCGTTTCGAGCAGGAAGCCCGCGCTATCGCCGCGCTTAACCATCCCGGGATCGTCAGCATCTACGATGTCGGCGACGGCTGGATGGTCACCGAGCTGATCGAGGGCGAAACCCTTCGCGCCGCGTACGAAAAAGGCGAGCTTACCCAGCTCCAGGTGGTCGACCTGGGAGCGCAGATCGCCGAAGCTCTGGCGGCGGCCCACGAAACCGGCATCAGCCATCGCGATCTGAAGCCGGACAACGTCCTGCTCACGCCCGACGGCCGCACGAAAATTCTGGATTTCGGTTTGGCCAAAGTGGTCACGCCCGCCACTGCTCATGAGAAACCGCAGAACCGAGTCACGCTGACGAATCCCGGCGTGCCCACAGGAACGCCGGGGTACATGTCACCGGAACAGGTCCGCGGACAGGAATCAGACTACCGGTCCGACATCTTCAGCCTGGGCCTGATGCTGTACGAAATGCTCGCCGGCAAGCCCGCGTTTCAGGCCGATTCCGCCGTGGAAGTCATGCACGCCATCGTGACCGAGGATCCGCCGGAATTGCCGCAGAGCGTGCCCGACGGCCTGCGGCGCATTATCAAGCGCTGCATCGAGAAGAAGCCGGCGTTGCGTTTTCAATCGGCTCGCGATCTGGCCTTCGCGCTGCGCTCCTTCGCCGGGCTGAGTTCGTCTCCCAACATCACAATGCCGACGATGCCGGCAGGGGTGGCGCCACCCGCACAAGGTGCACGGCGCAAGTGGCTTTGGCCCGCAGTGGGCGCGGCGATCATCGTGGCGGGGCTGGTCTCGGCCTTTTTGTGGTTTAAGTATCAGCCCTCGCTCCCCGATATCTCCTCCTACCAGTTCCATCCGTTCGCTTACACCCACAATCAGGAATACTCAGGCGTCTGGTCGCCCGATGGCCAGAGCATCGCCTACGTCGAACAGACGACGGAACAGACCCATTTGATGGTACAGTCGCTCGACGCGCCCGCGCCGACCCAGCTCGCCGTCACGTCTCAGCAGCCCCAACCGGTCTGGTCCGCCGACGGTACACGGATCTACTTCTTACGAGGACCTGGCATCTTCGCCGTGAGCCGCGCCGGCGGCCAGCCCGAACAGATCGTGAACAACGCAACTGCGTTCCATGTCTCGCGCGACGGCAAGAGTCTGGCCCTGTGGCGCCGCACCGATGCTGGCGACAGCACCCGCTACTCCGTGTGGATCTCCTCGCCCCCCGGAACCGAACCCGTCGAGTATAAGGACGGTCCCTCGGTGAATACGCCGTTTACTCCCGCGTATCTGCGGTTCTCGCCCGACGGCAAGTCCCTCTATCTTTCTGTGTACACCGACGCGGGCGCCGAAATGTGGCTACTTCCGTTCCCGGCTGGAAGCGGCAAGCCGCGGCGTATCTTCGAAAAAATACTTTGGAACCGGCCGGTGTCTGCGGCCTGGATGCCCGATAACCGCCGCTTGGTGCTGGCGGGCAATCCGGCCCCGGCTACGGGGGCAACGCTCTGGCTAGCCGACACGCGTAGCGAATCCATGACCCGGCTGCTGGCGGATCCCGATGGCGGGCAAACCACACCCTCCGTCTCGCCCGACGGGAAGCGCCTGCTGTTCAGCAAGCTCGTCACCGATCGCGACATCGTCGAACTGCCGCTGGATGGCTCCGCGCCGCGCACGCTGCTCGCCACCAGCCTGCCGGAGTTCGCACCCACCTGGTCTCCGACGGGCGATCAGTTCGCCTACATCACGCGGCGCAACGGCACCGATGAGCTGTGGGTGCGCAGCGCGCAGGGCAATTGGGACCGGCCGGTCGTTACCGCTAAGGAATTTCCAACCCTCGAAGCATTACTCAGCCCGGTATTCTCTCCCGATGGCTCGCGTATCGCCTACACCGCGCTTCTGGCCGGCAGCGATCGACGCCGGAGCTTGGCGATTTCCCCGGCCAGCGGCGGAGCCCCGACAATTGTTGCAGATGGCTACGCCCCCAGTTGGTCGCCGGACGGCAGGCAGATCGCCTTCCTGTGGATCAAGCCCGACGGCAGGATCCCCATGGCCACCATCTCCGTCGGTTCCGACCGTCAGCCGCACGAAATCGGCCCGGCGAACAACGCACCGGAATGGTCGCCTTCAGGCCAATGGATCGCCGTGTCCACATTCATGGGTCTCACGCTGGTGTCTCCGGATGGAAAAGGTACGCGCACGCTGCCGGCGATTCTCGGACAGGCCTTAGCTTGGTCCAAGGACAGTAAAACGATCTACGGTCTCGCCTATAACACCGATCCGGCGACTTTGAAGGCCCTGGATGTCGCCACCGGTAACGTCCGAACGCTGGCCGAGTATCACCTCGGGTTCCAACCCTTACAGCTGATCGAGAACAGTTATACGGGCAGTATCCGGATCAGCCTGAATCCGGATGGGAAGAGCGTAGCTGTGGGAACCGCCACCAGCCAGTCGGATTTGTGGATCCTGGACGGCGCTCTCAAATAAGCCGTTCGGTGGGGTGGCCTTGACAAGCAGGGAAAAAGGGCAGTTAATCAAGGTTATAGGAGCTTAATCCTGCATGCGCGCAGCTGCCATTCTGCTTTCTCTCGCCGTTCCCGCCTGCTGGGCGCAAGCGGTGATTTCCGCCCGCTCCGGGATGGTGAACTTCGTCGACGGCAATGTTCAGCTGGCGGGCCAACCGGTGAAGCTCGACGGCGCGATTTTCCCGGAAGTGAAGATCGGTCAGGTTTTTTCAACCCAGTCCGGGCACGCCGAGATTCTCCTGACTCCGGGCGTCTTTCTGCGCCTGGACCGGCACTCGTCCTTCCGGATGATTTCCAACAAGCTCACCGATACGAAGGTCGAAATCCTGAGCGGATCGGCGCTGCTGGAAGCCAACGAAATCCTGAAAGACAACCATATCTCCGTGAAAATGGGCGATGCCGAGACCGTGCTGCTCAAGACGGGCCTCTACCATTTCAACTCCGCTGCCGGACAGGTCCGCACCTTCGCGGGCAAAGCTCAAGTGTCGAACGCCTCCAATTCCGCCGAGCTGAAAGGCGGGCGTACTCTGCTGGTGGGTTCCTCGCTGACGCCGGACAAGTTCAACAAGAAGAAATCGCAAGACGAACTGTACGCATGGAGCCTGCAAAGAGACGCCCGGCTGGAGCGAGCGAATATCTCAGTTGCACGGGGCATGCGCTCCGGCGGCTTGAGCAACAGCCTGTGGGCGTGGGCTCCCTCATTGGGCATGTACACGTACCTCCCGGGTTCGGGCTCCATATATAGCCCGTTCGGGATTCCCTGGTACAGTCCTTCGACCGTCTGGGTAGTGTTTCAGCCGGTAAACACGGAATATCAAGGGAACGGCCTAGCCGCCAACTCCGCGTCCAATTCCGCACCGTCAAGCTTCGGACAGCAGTCGGCCGCGGCCTCGATTGCTCACACCTCGACCGACCGCAGCGGGAGTCTGGGTTCGTCATCTTCCGCTCCGACTTCCTTCGGCGGGTCCACCGCGGCCGCAGCTCCCCCGCCTCGCGGCCGGTAAGCAGTCATCGCGATTACATTCGAATCCCCTGCCGAGAGGATACGGTATCGCTGTAGGCATGTGCTAAATTGGCAGTTTTGGAGGCATGTGCGCACAAACCTAATATTGGCCTTCGTCTTCGTCGCTGCCGTGCCCGTCATCGCTTTTCAGGCAAAATCTCCCAAACTTGGCGACTCGAAGATGAATCCCAAGGACGGACTTACCTACCTGTGGATTCCACCCGGCAGCTACGTCGGCGGATGTTCCCCTGGCGACAAGCAATGCTTCGGGGATGAATTGCCGAACCGCAAGACGACCCTGACCAAGGGATACTGGCTGAGCCGGACCGAAGTTCCCCAGTCCGCTTTCGAGAATGTCATGGGCTACAATCCCAGCATTTTCCAGGGATCCGATCTGCCCGTGGAATATGTATCTTGGGAAGAAGCCGACGCGTATTGCACCGCGATCGGAGGAAGACTCCCGAGCGAAGCTGAGTGGGAATATGCCGCCCGCGCCGGAACAACGGGGAGCCGCTACGGCAATCTGGATGAGATCGCCTGGTATTACGGGAACAGCAAGCTCTCGACTCACCCTGTGGGGAAAAAGAAACCTAACGCGTTCGGCCTGTATGACATGCTCGGCAATGTAGTGGAGTGGACCCACACGTTCTACTGGATCCAGCACAACCAGGAAAACATCAATCCCACGGGTCCGAGTCTCGCGGAATACGTGGAGCTGCGTGGCGGCGGGTGGTGGGACGAAGCAAGGTTAGTCCGCGTGTCGTATCGCAGGCACTTTGAGAAGACCGATATCGACTACAATATCGGCTTCCGCTGCATCTCAGAATAAACGATCCCACTATTGAGCGATCTTCGCCAACACCAGCGCAAGCGCGTCGTCGGACGCCGGCGCTGACGAGCGGCAATCCTTGCTGCGAGCCTGCCACAGCCGCTCCGTCAGCTGCAGATTGGACTCGGTCGCGGCGTTCTGGCGCAGCTCCGTCACACGGGCTTGAAGGGCGGTGTTGGCGGATTTCACCAGCTCCTGGGACGCTGAAGTTCCCGAACAACGATGGATCGCATCCAACGCCAAGTCGACCAGCTTGAGACTACGCTGGTACCGCTCGTTTGAAGCCAGCCCACGACGAGTCGGATCCAACGACACGATCTGCTCGCATAACTCCAGCCTCCTGCGGATCGCCGCGTCGTCAGGCTTCAGGCGGGAGGCGGTGAGAAAGTCGGTCCGTGCCGCTGGATAGTTGCCGCGCGCGAACTCTGCTTCGCCAAGGCCATTGTAAGCTTCCGCATTCCGCGAATCGCGGCGCAAAATGTCCTGAAAGACATCCGCCGCGCGAGCCGGAGATCCCGCGGAAAGAAACAGCTCACCGATCCGTGTTCTGGTCGGAACGTCAGCCGACGCTTCTTCCTGCAGCGGCAGCAGCTCGGCCAGGAGTTCCTCTTTGGCATTCTGGCGGGCAAGGAAATCGACTAACTCGAATCGCACTTTCAAACGATTCTGGGCAGCGTTCGTCGTCCATCGGCCATAGATCGCCCGGTGATAAAACGAGATTCCTTCCGGGATCTTCATCTCTCCGACCAATACCCGCGCCATCGCCAGATTTGCATCGCCGTCCGTGGAGTCTTTCTGGAGCAGTTCGCCCAGCGCATTCTCTGCTTCTGTGTAGTTCTTTGCCGCGAGGAGCGCATCGGCAAGCGCCAGCCGATAGTCGCGGTTGTCGCGCTCAATGGAGATCGCATCCTTGAATCGCTCGGCCGCCTCTGCATAGCGGCTTCCCTGCATCATTTTTCTACCCTCTGTGACCAGCCGGCCGGCCTCAGCCCGGTCTTCGGCTCGCTCGACTCTCACCAGAAAAGCGTCGGTCCCGAAGAGCGCCGCGATGGCAATGAAGACCAGAGCAAAGGTGCCGACAAACGACGTTCCCGATAGCAAGGCCGGGCGTGGCATAGCTACTCGCTGTACTCCTGCACCGCGGAAGGCCGGCCGACGCCGTACGCCTCAAGCACATCTTCTAGAACAATAATTCCAAGCAGGTGTCGCACATTCGCCCGGCTCACGACAGGTAGAACGTGAAGCTTTGTGGTTCCCATCCTCTCCAAGGCCAGGCTTAAGGTGTGATCGGGGTGAACGTGCGGAAAGTCTTTTGCTTCGGGGCGATGATGCCGGAACCCGTGGTCGGCTACTTCGGCTAGCGTTTTGGCGGATTCTCCGCTGGAAGCGGCCTGCTGGAGCTGGGAATCCTGGACCATGCCGATAAGTTCACTTCCATCTGCTACCGGCCATGCATCCAGGGGCACGGCTTTGGCGCCGGCGATTACATGGTGATCTTTCACCAGATCGATCGCCGAATTCACACTTGTGTCGGCTGCCAGCAATACCGGCGCGCTTCGCATCACTTGAGAGACCCGAACCTTGCCGTGCTCGGCGCGGGATTCGGCCGTTGGAAGGTGCACGCCATCCTGGTGCGCCAGAGCCTCATAGATCGGTTCTCTTTGCAGCCGCTGCGAGATAAAGAAGGCAATCAGGTTTGAGATCATGAGCGGCACGATAATCGTGTAGTCCCGCGTCATTTCGAAAATCATGATGACCGAAGTCATCGGCGTGCGGACGATCCCAGCGAACGCCGTCCCCATGCCGACCAGTGCGTAAGCGCCCGGACCCGCCGTATAGTCAGGCAGGAAGTGATGCGCGACGCTACCGACGGCGCCGCCCATCATGGCGCCAATGAACAGGCTCGGACCAAAGATGCCGCCCGCGTTTCCAGACGAGTAAGACACTGCTGTGGCCACGATTTTCAAAACTGCCAGCAAGGCTACGACCTGGAATACCATGTCGCCATTGAGTACCTTTTCGACGTAGTTATAGCCGACACCCATCACTTCGGGCACGAAGTAGCCCATTACGCCCACCGTCAATCCGCCAATCGCCGGCTGCAACCAGACGCTCCATTTGGGCAAACGCATGAACCATACGCGAAGGCCCAGCAGTAATTTCACGAAACAAACCGACCCGAGGCCGCCGATGACACCGAGCACCGCGTAGATCCCGAATTCCGAAGGATGAACCAGGCGATAGCCGGAAACATGGAATAGCGGATCGTCGCCCAGCACCAGGTGCAAGACCATCCAGGAGGTTGCCGAACTCAGCACCGCGGTGCCCAAGACCGAGGCGTGCAGATCGCCCATGATCTCTTCGAGCGAGAACAGGACACCTGCTATCGGTGTGTTAAACGCCGCGGCCAACGCCGCCGAGCAGCCCACGGGGACCAGTGCTTTCACCCGCTCCGGGCTGAGACCTAGCCTGCGGGCAATCACCGATGCCAGCCCCGCGCCTATATGCGCCGAGGGCCCTTCCCGGCCGAGTGCGATGCCGCTCGCTAGGGATGCCGAACAGCAGAAAAACTTCCCCAGTACGGTGCGAAATGAGATGCGGCCCTCATTCACGAAAAGCGCGAATTTGGTTTGGGGAATGCCGCTACCGCGCGCCAGCGGGAAGTAGCGCCAGAGGAGATATCCTGTGGCCAAGGAGCCCAGGGTGGGCACCAGAATTCGATGCCAGCCGGCTCCTCCCGGCGGATACATGCGAGCGGCCAAACGTCCGGTTAGGAGAATGAACGCGACGATCACAAGGCCGACCAGCGCGCCGATCAGCAGGCTCAGAACAATGGTTAGCTGATTCTCGTTTTGCCGCAGCCTTTCGAGGGGATTTCGAACTCCGGACACGTCAGCTGGCGGGGGGCTATCCATCTTCCGATGAGCGATTTATATGCGATGCCTTACCTCGGCATGCGCTCGCCAATACTATTATGCGGTTTAAACAGTCCCGCAATGAATCGGAACAAGACGTCTGTTCCCAAAACAAGAGGGCAGGTCCTCCCCTAGGAAGGACCTGCCCCTCTTTCGATCTGCGTTATCGCGCGTGTTATCGAGCCAGAGGATTGGGCCGCATCTGGAACTTCACCAGCTTGCCCTTGGTTCCTTTTCCACCCTCGATGTGCCACACGAAGTGTGTGCCGTAGTTGGAATACAACGCACGGCCCTTCCATCCCGCATTCGCATCGTCGATGCGTCCGTCCATGCCGCGCGCGTAGAACCCAAGCGGATAGGGGATGCGGAAGTAGGTCCATTTCTTATTCGCCACATCCAGCCCGATGAGCGAGTCGGAGTTCGATCCCGTCAGGAATGGAGTATCTTGCCCCATTTGCATAATGTTATGCGAATCCGTCCAGTTGAAATAGTGGAAGTCGGCCGGAACATTGGTGCCCTTCAGCTTGGGGCCGGGAGTTTGATACAGCGTCCAGCCTTCCGGACAATCGCTGCCGTCCACCTTCATCTTGCCGGTGAGGTTCTTGCACTTCCGGACATCGAAGGAAGCCAAGTGGCTGGTGGCCGCAAGACCGGTCCACACCACGCCCTTGCTGTCGACGTCAACGCCGCGAGGATCGTAACCCGGCGAAGGCACCTTGAAGATCTGGGTCTTGCAGCTTTCCGGCGGATTATTGCCGCGCTGCAGCCGGATTAGGTAGCCCGGGAAATCTTCCGCAACACCCCATACCGAATCGTCCACCGGGCTCGGCATTACCGAGTACAGCGAGAAACTGATCAGAGTGTCGAGCTTCGGATCGAAGGGAGCCGCTGCGCCTTTGCCCTTACCGTCCTTGCCCGCGCGTCCCACGGGAGCCGCGCCGGCCGTATCGGTTCCGTAGAGAGCTGCCAGGTCCGCGCCGCGTCCGACCACGTTCCAAGGCCTGGTGATCTTACCGTCGCCGTTGGTGTCCACGGTCTGTTCGCACCAGCCCACCGCAGCCTGTTCGGCTTTGCTTTCATCGCCGTTCGTCTCGGCCATCGTCTTATCCCAAACTTTGGAATCGATCCATCCGAAAACCGGACCGCTCAGCTCGTTGAAGTAAACGGTCTCATCCGGATCGTTGTCGATCACCACGTGGTGCGTGGCATAGCAGGTTTCGATCAAGCTGAACTTCTTGGTCTTGGGATCGTATACCGACGCCTGGCGTGCGCTGTTGCGGCGCGGGAACCACTCGGCGTACTTGTTGCTCGGATCGCTGCACCATGCAGGCTCCTGATTGCCGCGAATCTTCGAGGTGATCCACACGCGGCCCTTGCTGTCCATCATCGGATTGTGAGGATCGGCGGGGTTGTACGGGGGATTCGCCCAGAGATGCTCGTTACCCCAGAAGAAAGACGGGCGATTCGGCGAGGGGAAGCGCGACGGCACTTTGTCCTTCGACTCGCGCTCCGGAATATCGATGGAGTACTGGCTGTTGTCGGCCTGGTCCAGAATGACCAAGGCTCCGTGTCCCGCGTTCACGGCGTAATTAGGACCACCGCCGTTGATGGTGGGATGATTCTTGTCGGTCGAGATCTCATCGTGCATGAAGGAATGGTCGTCGCCTACATCCCATTGCGTCGAGACGATGTTGCGCTCGTTCCCGGTAGGACGCGGCGGCACCGGCGGAACGGCGCCCTTCTCAATCGATTCGGTCCAATCCGCGAGAGCCTTCAGAGTGATATCTTTGCCCATCTGGGTCATGGTGCCGTACATGTTCGTGCCACGCACGCCCACACCGAGACGCCATTCCCATGCGTCCGTATCGGTGTGAGGAAGGTCAGGCTTCGCCGCGAATACGTGCGACAAGTCGCGCGTCAGAGGATTACCAAGCTGGTGGCAGAAGTTGCAACCCTTCTTCAACTGATCGATCCAGTGGTCCTGATCGACCATCCGGATGGAGGCTTGTTCGGTTCGCGGGAAAGCGCTCGGAGGCGGAGGAGCCAGCATCGACAGCCAGTAATCGCCTGGATAAACCTTCGCGGCTTCCTGAGGAGTCTTCGCGGAGGTCACTTTCAACGCCAGCGACGAGGTGGTCGGCTTCGTCTCGATCGGCGTGGAATCTACGATTCCATACCCTCGAACCCAAACCTTATAGTTGACCGCCGGAAGATCGGGCAGCATGTAGCGCCCCTGGTCGTCGGTCACGACGGTCTTGATCATGCCGGTCTGGAGATCTTTAGTTTCGGCAATCACCCAAACGCCGGCTTCGGGACCCTTGTCGCCGGTGACCGTACCGGTGATGTACCCGGGATAGCTGATGCGGGGATTCACGGCAACCTTGCCGTCGGCCTTACCTTTGCCTTTAGTCTGCTGGGCGCTGGTTGAGTAGGTCGAGAATAGAGCGATCAGGCAAATCACGCCGGCAGACAACACGACGTTCATCGCCTTGGAACGGGAAATCTTCATGGAACTCCTCCTCATGGAGCTGTGCACGCACAACTTTCCAACGTGAACGCGCAATGAATAAGTATAGTGCTCGGCACGAGAATGTTGCAACGTGGCTGCATGCCGATTCTATCAAGGCTCTTGCGTTTCTTGTCAATAACAAGTACTCTATGACACAGAGTTCACTATGACGATCTTCGATCTGGTGTTTTTGGGGTCTTTCTTGGTGTCCGTCGTCGCCTTAATCGCCGCCGCCTACGCGGCCCTCCGTGGCCAGGTGCCACGCGCGTTTACGATCCTCGGAGTGTGGCTGGCGTGTGCCGTCGTGTATCTGGGAATCTCGGTAGGGGTGGCCTACGCCGCGCCCCAGCGGGTGATCGAGGCCGGCACACCCTGGTGCTTCGATGACTGGTGCCTGACGGTCACCAGGGTTATGCATGCGGATACGAACTACAACGTGGATTTATTGATTTCGAGCCGGGCGAAACGCGTCACCCAGCGGGCCGCGGGCGCCTGGATCTACCTGCGCGATGAAAACGACCGGCACTACGAGCCTTTTGACGATCCCGGACAGACCCCGCTGGACGTTCTCCTGCAACCCGGCCAGACAGTGGAAGCCCATCGGCGCTTCCATGTGCCGGCGAAGGTTCACGAGCTCGGCGTCGTGACCGGACACGGCGGTGGCGGCCCACCGTGTGGCGTCATGAGCCTGCTCGTCATCGGAGAAGCCGGCTGCCTGTTTCACAAGCAGACCATGATCCGGCTGCCGCTAGAATACTAGCTGTGAAGCTCGCAGCCCTCTTGATCGCATGTGTCGTTCCTCTAATGGCCCATCATTCCAATGCACCTTTCGACATGGCCCACGATTTCACGGTCTCGGGCACAGTCACGAAATTCTTCTGGGCGAATCCGCACTCCTACATCGAATTGGATTCAGCCACGGATGATGGAATCGAGCACTGGCGCCTCGAGATCGAGGCCGTGAATCTGCTCCGCCGCTATGGTTGGAGCAAGAACAGTCTGAAAGCCGGCGACAAGATCAGTTGCACAGGAGCGCGCGCCAAGGATCCCGCGGTATTCGCGCAGAAGTGCTTCACGATCGAGTTCCCCGACGGCCGCAAGCTAATTGCTACGCCGATCGGAGCGCCGCCAGAGCCTTACGTTCCTCGCCGTTAGGATCGTTGACCACCTTGCATTCGTTGTTGAAGATCATGGTGGCGCGCTGCGTGGCGTTGAACTTCGGCCAGTTGGGCAGACCCTTGTGGTTGGGATTCCCGGTGCGCGCGAACGCCGCCCAGGCCGCGCTCATCTTATCCTGCAGCGCGTAACGATCCTGACCCGTTCCGGTCATCGACTTACCGTTGTCCACGTTGTCGGTGACGAACGGAATCTCGAGCGTATGGAACGTTTTCAACTTCCCGTCGTGCACGGGAGACCGCCACGTGAAGTAATACATGTACACGGGAGCCTTCTGCGCCGACTTCAGCTCGGCTTCCGTCACGACGCCTGGGCGGAAACGCAGGTCCGATTCCAGGATCAACGCGACGTCGATGTTCGAAACACCGGGCCGGCCCTTCTTGTACAGATCGATCAGGTGCTTGGCCTGCGCGTCATCGGCGCGCGAGGCCTGCTTGACGCGCGTGAGCAGCGCGGCGTCGTCGATGGGCTCCATCTGCGTGTTGGGAAAAAACGTGACTTCCGTCTCGACGGTCCCCAGCAACACCGGAACATCGGCCGACATAGGAGGCGCGTCGGGTGAAAACGGATCGCGCGGCAGGCTCGGACCGAGCACGGGAGACAGGCGCAAGCCTTGTGTGGAATTGGTGGCCGCGATCAGCTGATCCATGGGGATCTTTTGCAGATCCTCCGCGGTCTTAACGTTGAGTTTGGCCATCAGCGCGCGCGCGGATTTGGTCGCGTCGTCCGCCGTGACGCCCTTCAAATTCGATCCGCTCTGGATAATCGCGCGGTGGAACAGGCCCTTGGCTCCCGGCATCGCCAGCAGCGTGCTGACTTTCCCCGCCCCGCCGGATTGCCCGTAAATGGTGACGTTGTTCGGATCGCCGCCGAAATTCGCGATGTTGTCATGGACCCATTGAAGCGCGGCGATCGCGTCCAGCATTCCAGCGTTCGATGCCTGCGCAAATTTTTCGCCGCCGATTTCCCGGAGGTCCAGGAACCCGAACGAATTCAGGCGGTGGTTGATCGTGACCGCGACCACGTCGCGTTTGCGGGCGAGATTTGCGCCATCGTAAATCGTGTAGCTGCCGTTGCCG
>Ga0207661_10001699_pt1 | contig 15015 bp, 17 predicted proteins | sample KBSC713LmetaG_FD_184337 | JGI IMG/M metagenome (GOLD analysis project Ga0207661, IMG submission 184337) | Corn rhizosphere microbial communities from Kellogg Biological Station, Michigan, USA - KBS C7.1-3L metaG (SPAdes) (version 2) | ecosystem: Host-associated > Plants > Roots > Rhizosphere ...
CGATCCGCGCACGTCGCTCGCGTTCCGCGTCCGCCGCATCTTCGGCATCGGTCCGTACTTCGTGGCGCCGGGGTCCATGCCGGCGGCGCAGAGCTACACGAACCTCTCCGCCGCCTTCTACAAGCGTTTCGGTCCGAGCGAGATCTACGTGGTCTACGGCGACCCCAACCGGCTCCGGACCCAGCCCGCGTTCATCATCAAATACATCCTGTACGTGGGAGCGCAGAAGGGCACGTAGTATACTCCTCGCATGATGCGACGTATCGTAGCCCCGATCGCCCTGGCGGCGATGGCCCTGGCCTCGTTCTCGGCGGCGCAGGCGCTGCCCGGCCAGCGGCTCCCGGTCTGGCTCGCGTGGGCGAAGGCCAATCCCGTCCTGCAGAACCTCAAGCACACGACCGACGAGATGAGCGCCGGGACCATCTACAACAAGCACGTGAAGGCCGGCGGCATGGCGTTCTATTTCGCGGCCGAGCCCGGCTACGGCGATAACGGCGGCCCGGCCACGATCTTCGGCGAGAATCTCGCCCTCGACGGGCCGCCGGCCGGTTACGATCTGCGCCTGCACCGCGCGGCCGCCGCCAAGATGGCCGGCGTCGTGTACGGCCCCGCCATCGCTGCGGATCTGCTCGCCGCGAAAGTTGCCGGCGACTTCGCGATCTACCAATCGACGCAGCGTCAGCAGATCCTCAAGGGTAAACGCTACATGTACCAGGTCAACGGACCGGGGCTCACGGTCTCGGCGCTCTCCGGGCTCGCCGAAGCGCTCAAGAACGCCAAGATCTGCGCGACCACCGAATGCGGCGACTGATCGCGGCGGCCTTCTTGGCGCTCGCGACGATCGCACCGGCATCCGCGACCCCGGGCCAGACGCTCGACGACTTCGACCGTTGGGCGCGCGGCAACGTCAATCTGCACGGCGTCTCGGGCGACGCCGGTCTCGACGGCGCGATAGCGTATACCACGTCGTTCAAGGCGGGGATGACGACGGCGCAGTTCCGCGCGACCAGCGACCCCGCGCAGACGCGCATCGCGCGCGAATCGATCGTCTACGCGGGTCCGGACGACTATCGCTTGGATCAACACCGCGAGACCGCCGGGCGACTGCTCAGCGCCGTCTACGGCAGCGTCATCGCCGACGATTTCCGCAACGCGCCGGTGACCGCGACGAGCCCGGGCGACCTGCCGACGGTCGCCTATCGGGGCAAGCTGTTGGGCTACGAAGTGACCGGCGAGCGCATCACCACCCGCGTTCTCGCGGACTTCGATATCGATCTGGTCTGCATCGAGGCCGGCGACTGCCCGGTCGGCGACTAGCCGCTCCAGTCCTCCGCATCGAGGACGTAGCGCCCGTTCTTCTCCGAGCGGAAACCGAGCCGCGTCAAGAGCGCCTTCGAGGCCGCATTGCTCGCAAGGGTGCGCGCGACCACGCGCTTCATCCGTAACGTCCCGAAGAGCATCCCGAGGACGGCGCGCACCGCCTCGCTCGCGTAGCCGTTGCGTTGATGGTCGGGCGCGATCGTGTAGCCGATCTCGGCGTGCCGGCTATCGGTCTTGAGCACGTGGATACCGCAGTCGCCGATCAGGGCGCCGCCGGCGCGTAGGGCGATGCCGAGCTGCCGCCACGTGCCGCCGGTGTAGGGCGGGTGGAGCTTGAGGCTTGCGATGAACGCACGCGCGTCGTCGAGCGACGCCGGCTGCCAGGTCTGGAAGCGGGTGACGTGTGGATGCGCGCGATACGCGAAGAGCGCGTCGGCATCCTCGGCGGTGAGCTCGCGCAGGACGAGGCGCTCGGTCGTGAGTTCGGGATCCACGTCACCGTCGTTCGAGGGCGGTGCTCTTCAGGAAGAGCTCGTACCAGTCGTGCTTCTGCATCAACTCGTCGTGTACCACATCCGTGGTCACCGCAAACGTCGGCGCGCGGGTCTGGAGCTGCGCGAGCGTCATCGCACCGGCGTCGAGGACGTTGGGATTCGAGCGAGCCGCTTGCATCTTCGCCATCAGGATGGTGTTGCCGTAGGCGGTGTCGTTCGTGAACAGGCTCAGGAAATGGTGTGAGGGCGAGGCGTTCGCCCAGGCCGCGAACGCATCGAAGTAGCCGTAGGCCGAATCGAACAGGATGACGTCGGTGATGGTGTCCACGCCGCCGAGCGCGAGCGATCCGCCGCAGCCGCCGTAGCCGCCGCTGTGCGCGGTCAGCACCACGCGACCGACCGTCGTCGCGGTCGCTACGCCTTGGGTGTTGAGGTACGCGACGACGTCGGCCAGGAGCCGCGCGAGGCCGCCCCGATCGAGTTCGAGTTTGCCGTCGTTGGAATCGGGCGCGTCTTTGGGCCCTTGCGGGACGATCAGGACGGCGTTCACGCCGCTGGCCTCGACCTGCTCGCGCAGTCGGTAGCGCCGGAAGACCTCGTCGACGTGGTTGTTCCAACCGTGGAAGTGCACGATCGCGTCGACGCTCTTTCCGGCGGCGAACGTCGTCGGCACGTAGATGCCGACGGTGGAGTCCGCGTACGCGGTAGCGGCGTCGTAGTGGACCTTGTTATAGTCGTGCCCGTTCGCGCGACTGGGGTGCGGAAACGGAGCGCTCGGGAGCGAGGGAGCGAACGTTCGACCGGGGAGCGCGTCGGCGCGAGCGAGAGTGGGGGAGGCTGCGGCGACGGCGGCGATCGTCGCAAGGGCGGCGCGTCGGTTCATGAGGCGTACTCTGGCAGAAACCTGGGAAATCCTGGGAAACGCGATGCCCGGCGTTCGCGTTAGTGAGCCACGGAGGATACCATCACCCACATGAAGTTTCGCGTTCTTCGCCCGGTCGCTGCAGTCGCGGCCTTGGCGCTCACCCTCACTGCCGGGCTCGCGCCGACCGCTGCTTCGGCACAGCAGCAAGTCTTCGGACAATGGTCGACGCAGAACAACCAGAACCAGCGCCAGGTCGTCGGTACGGTCACGTACTTCAACCAGTTCGATCTGCGCATCGCGAATAACAACGGCCGGTACGCCAACAACGGGCAGTACCCTCAATCCGGCAACGGCAACGGCCAGCAGCGCCGGCGCCATCGCCACCACGACAACAATGGTCAGAACGGCCAGACCGGGCGTGGTCAGTATCCGAACGGTCAGTATCCGAACGGTCAATACCCGAACGGCCAGTATCCGAACGGCCAGTATCCCAACGGTCAGTATCCCAACGGTCAGTACCCGAACGGTCAGTACCCGAACGGTCAGTACCCGACCGGCCGCAACGGTGGCGATCGGGACAACGACGGCGACAACGGTCGCAACGGCAACAATGGCCAGTACGGCAACAACGGCCAGTACGGCAATAGCGGCCAGTACAACGGCGGCGAACAGCGCATCCGCCTGCATCAGGGCACGGTCATCAACCCGCGCGGGACGACCTTGCAGAACGGCATGCAGATCCGCGTCTCCGGCCACCCGAGCGGCGACGGCACCTTCGAAGCCGACCGCATCGACGTCCTCAACGGCCAAAACGGCCAGGGCTACCACCGCCAGTAAGTTCCGGCTCGCTTGCTTCAAAGGCGCCGCCCCCTCGGGGGGAGGCGCCTTTTTGGCTTGCACTCTCCGGGGGAGTCTGCTAATATTCCCTGGCTGGCACTCCCAATGGTCGAGTGCCAAAACCAACCTTTCTGGAGGTCCTAGTGAATCTCAAGCCCTTGGGCGATCGCGTGGTCATCGAGCACGTCGAGCAAAATGAGAAGTCTGCCGGCGGCATCTTTCTCCCCGATACGGCCAAAGAAAAGCCCCAAGAGGGCATCGTAGCCGCGGTCGGCACCGGCCGCGTGACCGACGACGGCAAGACGCTCTCCATGAGCGTCAGCGTCGGCGACCGCGTCATCTACTCGAAGTACTCGGGTAGCGAAGTCAAGATCGACGGTAAAGAGTTCCTGATCGTCTCAGAAAAAGACGTCCTCGCCGTCGTCCCCAAAGCCTAGTCGGATCTAAGGAGTTATAGGAAACAACATGGCTGCAAAGCAACTCGTATTCGACGAAGCCGCTCGTCGCGCTCTCGAACGCGGAGCGAACATCCTGGCCGACGCCGTCAAAGTGACGCTCGGACCCAAGGGTCGCAACGTCGTCCTCGACAAGAAATTCGGTTCGCCGACCATCACCAACGACGGCGTCACCATCGCCAAAGAGATCGAACTGCCCGACGTGTTCGAGAACATGGGCGCGCAGCTCGTCAAGGAAGTCGCTTCCAAGACGAACGACGTCGCCGGCGACGGCACGACCACCGCGACGGTGCTCGCCCAGGCGATCATCCGCGAAGGCCTGCGCAACGTCACCGCCGGATCGAACCCGCTGCTGATCAAGCGCGGCATCGAGAAGGCCGTGGAACTCGCGGTCGCGGAGATGGAATCGTTCAAGCAGATCGTCGACACCAAAGAGAAGATCGCGCAAGTCGCGTCCATCTCGGCGAACGACAAAGAGATCGGCGGACTGATCTCCGAGGCGATGGAGAAGGTCGGTAAGGACGGCGTCATCACGGTCGAAGAATCGCGTACGCTCAAGACCGAAGTCGAGACCAAAGACGGCATGCAGTTCGACAAGGGCTACATCTCGCCGTACATGTCGACCGACACCGAGCGCATGGAATCGGTCCTCGACGATCCGTTCATCCTCGTGACGGAACGCAAGATCTCGGCGATCGCCGACATCCTTCCGCTGCTCGAGAAGGTCGTCCAGGTCCAGAAGCCGCTGCTCATCATCGCCGAAGACGTCGAAGGCGAAGCCCTCGCGACGCTCGTCGTCAACAAGCTGCGCGGAACGTTCACCTCGGTCGCCGTCAAGGCGCCGGGCTTCGGCGACCGCCGCAAGGAGATGCTCAAGGACATCGCCGCGCTCACCGGCGCGACCGTGATCTCCGAAGAGCTCGGCCTCAAGCTCGACAAAGCCACGCCGGAACAGCTCGGCCGCGCCAAGCGCGTGACCGTGACGAAGGAAGAGACGACCATCGTCGACGGCGGCGGTAAGGCCGAAGATATCAAAGGCCGCATCGACATGATCAAGAAGCAGGCCGAAGATACCGACAGCGACTTCGATCGCGAGAAGCTGCAAGAACGCCTTGCCAAGCTCTCGGGCGGCGTCGCCGTCATCCAGGTCGGCGCTGCGACCGAGACCGAACTCAAAGAGAAGAAGCACCGCATCGAAGACGCGCTCTCCGCGACCCGCGCCGCCGTGCAAGAAGGCATGATCCCGGGCGGCGGTTCGTCGCTGATCCACGCGATCAAGTCGCTCGACAAGTACGTCGAGGCCGGCCCGCAGGGCGATAACCCGACCTGGGTCGACGAGAAGATCGGCGTCCAGATCGTGAAGAAGGCGCTCGAAGCGCCCCTTCGTCAGATCGCGCAGAACGCCGGATTCGAAGGTTCGGTCGAAGTGAACAACGTCAAGGGCAAGAACGCACCGGAAGGCTTCGACGCCATGTCCGGCAAGATCGTCGACATGTTCAAGGCCGGCATCGTGGAGCCGTTCAAAGTCACGCGCTCGGCGCTGCAGAACGCGGCCTCTATCGGCGCGCTGATCCTCACCACCGAGACCCTGATCGCCGACAAGCCGGAACCCAAGAAGGACGCCGGCGGCGCCGGCGGCGGCATGCCCGGCGGCATGGGCGGCTACGACATGATGTGATCGCCTCGCGCGAGAACATCGAGAAGAGCGTCGCGAAAGCGGCGCTCTTCTCACATCCTCTGTCAGCTGACGACGAAAGTGCGCGGGACGGTTCGATTCGATCATACGAACGTCCAGCCGGCGGGAGGCGACTTCGGCGTGCGTACGGCTCCGCTCGTGAAGAACGGCAGGACGGTCGTCTATCTCACGTGGTGCGTGGCCGGCGAGTTCGACTCCTATCAAGGCCCGCTGGCAAGCCCGCGAGCGGCCATGGCGAAATGCCGCGCCTTTTGGAAATCCGGCAGTGATGCGCATCTCCAGCTGTCGAAGGACGTCGGATGAAGACGCTCCTATCTATCGTCGCTCTCGCCGCCGCGCTTTCACCTATCGCGGCCGGCGCGCAGGCGTTTCCCGAATACGGCTCCATGATCGGCACATGGCACTGCACGTCGGCCGTCGGATCGACGGTCACGTATACGTTCGCGATGACGGACGATGGAGGCTGGCTCGCGTTGCGCTCGGTCTGGAACAATCCGAACGGGACCGGGTCGTCCGGTTTCTTCCAGAACTATTTCCGGCGCAATAGCGACGGCTCCGGCGTCGCGCTCAGCTACGGCAGCAACGGCTGGACGTTCCAGGGACGCTCTTCGTCGTGGACCGGGTCCGCGTTGACCTTCACCGGCATCCAGCAGACCGGCCGCGGCGACTACCGCGCTCGCGAGACCTTCACGTGGATCGCCGGTAAGCTGCAGCACCGTTGGCAAGAGTACTTCAACGGCGCGTGGCGCACGACCAGCGACACTAGCTGCGTCCGCGGCTAGTACGTCAACGCATAGATGGTGCTGAAGCCGCCGAGCCAGAGACGGCCGTCGGGGCCGGGGGTGATGCCTTCGGTACCCGCCTCGTTCGCGAGGACGATCGGGAACTCCGAGACCCCACCGGTAGAGAGCACGACGCGTCCGACGTTGGGCTTGTTGTTCTCGCTGAAGTAGAGGTTCCCGTCCTTACCGATGGCCAGAGCATACGGGAACGTGAGCGGCGGCAGTGCCGCCAATTCGGTGATGACGCCGGAGGTGGAGATCTTCAAGATATGGTCGCCGACGCCGGCCAGAGCGACGTCTTCCGTGGCGTAGAGGTTGCCGTCCGGCGCGCCGATGATGTTGAAGATGTTCTTGGACGTGATCCCGGCGGTGTAGGTGTGGAGCAGCGCGCCCGCGGTGGAGTATTGGTCGATGGCGCCGTTGCCGGGATCGGCCAGCCACAGATCGCCGTCCCCGCCGCTCGCGATGCTGCGCGGTACCACGCCCGCCGGCACCGGGTACGACGTGATCGCGCCGGCGGTGGTGATCTTGCCGATCGTCCGGTTGCCATAGTCGGCGAACCAGATGGTATTGTCGGCGCCGAGGGTGAGCGACTGGATGTGCGATCCGGGCAGCGCGTAGTTCGTGACGACGCCGGCCGGCGTGATCTTGTGGATGCCTGGGCCATATCCGCCGGCCCACATATTGTTGTCCGGACCGAGGATGATCGCGCCCGGTTGGCTGAAGGCGCCGGTCGGATACGTCGAGACGACGCCGGCGGCGGTGACGGCCGCGACGGCGTCGCCCGCCGGGGTGTTGAACTCGGCGAACCAGGTCCGTCCATCGGGGCCGCTAGCCCCTTGGTCCAAGGCCGCACCGTGGGGAATACCGGCGGTGAAGGTCCCGGAGACGGCGGGCGACGACTGCGGTATCACCACCGGCGCCGGGTTGTTCGAATTGGAGCCGCACCCGCTCGCGACGAGCGTGAAGATAAGAGCGGCGACCGTTGCCTTAAGGGTGTCGTGCACGCCTGCGGTGTTCATTGGCGTCCTACCGTTCCTTTCACGGATGCGAAGATCTTGGCGGTGTCGTAGCCGACGCCGTCCTTGAAGACGATCTCGGTCTTCTCGATGTCTGCGATGTCGGCGGACGGATCTCCGTCGACCAGGATCAGATCGGCGTTCTTCCCGACGGCGATCGAACCGATGCTCGCCTGTCGATCCAACGCGATCGCGCCGTTGAGCGTCGCGACCTTGATCGCTTCGAGCGGCGTGAGGCCGCCTTCGACCATCAGCTCCATATCGCGCCAGTCGCCCAGGCCGGCGATGGTCGAACCGTAACCGGTCGGATCGGGACCCTGCGTCAGCAGGCCGCCCATCCGGAAGTAGGCGATCTCGAACGCGACTTCCTTATCGAAGACGGACTTGGAGAGCGCGATCGCTGCGGGCGTGCGCTTCGCGAGCGCCGCTCGGATGCCGGTCACGTCGGCGACCGTCTCCGGATCTTCCATGTCGAGCATCTTCTGTTCGACCGCCGCGGGTTGCGGGACGCTGCCTTCGAAGTTCGCCAGCGTCGAACTCAACTCGACGTGATGCGCGAGCATCGACTTCAGCAATAGCTGCACCTTCGGGCCGTTCAGATCGAGCGTCGCGAGCGACTTGCGAACGGCCGCGCCGTCGCTCGTGCAGACGCCCGGCTTGTATCCAGGCACGAACTCGGTGTCGACGAGCAATCCGTGCTCGAGACTGTCGACGCCCATGCGGACCGCGTCGGTCAGGCCGATCGAGCAGAGGTGCGCGAGCACTTTCGCATGGCGGACGTGTGCCTCGGCGATGACCGCCTTCGCGATGTCGACCGGCAGGCTGGTATACAACTTGAACGACGTGACGCCGCGGTCGGCCCAATAGTCGACCGTCTGCTTCGCGTCCTTCTGCGAGCGCAGCGCGCCCATCTGGACGAAGAACGGCTCCCAGCCGGTCATATACGGGCTGGTCGCGGCGATGTGCGGACCGACCATCTCGCCGCGATCGATAGACGCCTTGATGTGCAGGTCGGTGTACGGCTCCACGCTGCCGGTCGTGCGGATCGTCGTGACGCCGGCGCCGAGATACAGACGCGGAAAACTCCACGGCATCTCGCGTACGATGAAGAGCGGTGCCGTCGAAGGGCCGACCGTGTCGTAGTACAAGTGATCGTGCGTTCCGACGATGCCGGGCATCAAGGACTTGCTCGTACCGTCGACGATCTTCGCGCCGGCCGGAACCGCGATGCCGTCCGCGCCGACGGCGACGATCTTGCCATGCGAGATCACGACCGTCTGGTTCTCGCGCGTCGCCGCACCGGTGCCGTCGATGACGCGGACGTGCTCGATGGCGATGACCGGATCGCCGTAGTCGATCACCGCGCTCGGCAACGGCGCCTGGAGCGTGTTGGGTACTTGGACGTCGTCGGCGTCGTCGGCGCGAAGCGGGGCGACGGTGGCGGCCGAAAGCAGGGCGATCAGGAGCAGGGCGCGCGAAGCGGACATACGGTTGACCCTCCTAGGTCCGTGGGTACAAGCCAGCCATACGCAATCCATTCTCGGAGGAGCACCTATGGTTTCATTCGGTCGAATCGCGCTGGCGGCGACGCTGGCCCTCGGCATCTCGGGAGCGGCCCTGGCCGCGCCCAACACCATGAATCACATGACCAACGCCATGTCGGCGCACGCCATGACGATCAACATGGGCGCGCAGAACGGCTCGAAGCAGGACGGCCAGGCCTGGCTCAAGGACACGCCGGGCGGTCTTTGGGTCAAGGTCATGGTCCACAACGAACCCCGGGGCGCGAGCGAGCCGGCCCATATCCATGCGGGTACCTGCGCTAAGCTCAATCCGGCTCCCTGGAAACCCCTCTCGAACATCGTCAACGGCAACTCGGTCACGACCCTCAAAGGCGTGACGATCGGCATGATCAAGAAGGGCCAGTACGCGATCAACGGGCACCAGAGCGCGGCCAACCTCAAGCGCTACGTCACCTGCGGCGACCTCTAAGACCGCCGCGGCCGATGACGCGAAGGCGTGGCGCGAAAGCGCTACGCCTTCGCGTTCTTGCGGTGGAAGAGCCCGACCACCAGCCCCGCTGCCATCAAGCAGAGCACGACGGAGCCGCCGTCGATGAACGTGAGGGAGAGCGGCTTCTGCTCGAACGTGTTCTGGACGAGCAGGTTGAGCGCGAAGATGCCGACCCCGAAGAACAACCCGAACTTCAGACCATGCACCGGCGGGTTCGGATCGGTGCTATCGTGGAGCGCGGTCTCGACCACGAACCCGATGACCAGCGCGACCACGAACGCGACGATATAGGGAGTGGCGCTGGGCTGGGCCGGCGGCGTGACCCCGGCGGCGGCCTGCCAGGCCGATCCGAGGGCGATGTACCAGACGGATTCGACGGCGTAGAAAGCGATGCCGGCGACCAGCGCCGAGACGGGGTTGAACTTCATAGTAGGATCCCCCTCGATCAAGCAAGCGACTATTAGGCGCCCTTCGCCTCGAGAGCGAGGGCTCATCCTGGCAGTTTTCTCCCTGGACAGCGTTCCGGCACGGGAGTATGATAGAATGGCCTATATCGTTAGGTGGAGGTAGTTCGTTGGCCCGGAAGAAATCGGCGACCTTGACCGAGGTCGAGCAGCAGATCATGGAAGTGCTTTGGGAGGCCGGCAGCGGGACCGTCGCCGAGGTGACCGAAGCGCTGACCCGCTACAAGAAGGTCGCGTTCAACACGGTCCAGACCGTGCTGCGTATCCTCGAGGACAAACGCTACGTCCGTCACCGCGCGGAAGGCCGCGCGTTCCGCTACACGGCGATCGTCGATCGCGATACGGCGTCCACCAGCGCGGTCAACTATCTGGTGCGGCGCTTCTTCGACGGAGCTCCCGGAAAGCTCGCCATGAATCTGATCGAGAACGAACGCCTGTCGCCCGAAGAGCTCGCCCAACTCAACGCGCTGATCGAGAAGGCGAAGCTCTAACCCATGCTCGAGGCGCACGTCGTTGCGGCCCTCGTCAACTCCACCTGGCAGAGCGCTTTGGTCGCGCTCGTCGCGTTCGTCGCCTTGCGCGCGTCCAAGCGCACGAGCGCGGCGGCACGTTGCGCCGTTTGGTACGGCGTCCTCACCGTCGTGGCGGTCTTGCCGATCGTCGACCTGACGGCATCGCTCTCGATCCACAGCGCGTCCATGCCGCGCGCGGTCGCCAGCCGGATCGTCGGACCGATCGTCGCTCGCGCGTCGATGCAGTCGTCGAATCCGTCGGCGGTCCTCGCGCTCTCGCCGGGAGAACCGCCGGTCGCCGAACGCATAGCGATCGCGATCGGCTCCGTCGCGCCATGGATCGAACGCGCGTGGCTCGCGGTCGCGTTGCTGCTCGCCCTGCATCTGCTCTACGAGACGGTCCGACTCGTCCTTGCGAAGGGTCGCGTCGTTCCGCTCGATCGCGTGGTCGTGGTGCCCCCCGGCACGCGCACGTTCCGGGTCGCCGCCTCCGACGACGTCGAGACGCCGTGCGTGCTCGGCCTGTTCGACCCGATCGTCGTCCTGCCGCGCGCGCTCGCCCGCACGCTCTCGGATGAGGATCTCGCGCGGGTCGTGCTGCACGAAGCCGCGCACGTCGAACGGCGCGACGATTGGATCCACCTGCTCGAACGCGCCCTTCACGTCGCGTTCTTCTTCAACCCGATCGTCCATGCGATCGGCCGCCGGCTCGAGGTCGAGCGCGAGATCGCCTGCGACGACCTAGCCGTCGCGCGCTGCGGCAACCGGCTCGCATACGCGTCGTGTCTCTCGAGCCTGGCCGTCGTGCTCTCGGGCGCCCGTCCGGCGCCGGTGCCCGCGCTATTCAGCGGACGGCGCCAACTGATCGTCCGGGTCGAACGCCTGCTCGATGCCGGACACGACGGATCGACGCGCACCGGTCCGCGCGCGCTCGTCGCCCTCGCAGCGGTGGTCGCGGTCGCTTTCGTCGTCGCGCACTTCGGCATGCCGGTCCGCGCGCAGTTCGCGAAGGTCGCGGATATGCCGAAGGCCGCCGTGTGGACCCCTGCGGCGCCGAAGGTCCGCACGCCGATCGCGAAGCCGCGCTTCGCACCCCCGGTACGGCACGCCGCAGCCGCACCGGCCGCGCGGGCTCGCGTCGCAACCCCGGCTCGCGTCGCACCTCCGGCTCGCGCCGCGCTGCGACTCCCGCGTCGACGGAGCGTGAGCGAACTGATCCTGATGCGCAAACACGACGTCAGCGCGAAGTTCGTCGCCGATGTCGATACCGTGCTCGAGGCGAACGAATCGACGGTCGCGATCGTCGCGCTGCGCGATCACGACGTGACGCCGGCGTACCTCGCTCGCCTGAAGGGCGCCGGCGTGATCTCGAAGTGCGGCTTCGATTTCGTCCGCTTGCACGACCACGGCGTGACGCCGCGCGTCGTCGCGATGCTCCAGCGTCGCTTAGGCGGCCTCAGGAACAAGATGACCATCGAACAACTGGTCCGGATGGCCGACGCGGGGACCTAGAGCCTTTCGCCGCGAATCGGCGCGGATGGAGGTTCTTTGATGTCGGTCCCTCGCGCGAACGATTTCACCATCCGAGTCGGAACGATCAACGGCTCCGGGAGCCAGTCGTCCAACCTGGTCCTGACCAACGCGATCTTCCGGCTCGGCATCCCGGTCGCGCCGAAGAACGTCTTCCCCTCGAACATCGAGGGCCTGCCGACCTGGTTCGACGTGCGGATCTCCCCCGAGGGCTATCAATGCCGGTCGCGCGACGTCGATCTGCTGGTCTCGCTCAATCCGGCGACCTGGGCGACCGACGTCCCGACCGTCAAGCCGGGCGGGGTGGTCGTGCACGAGGCGACCTATCCGATGAACGGCGACGTCGTCCGCGACGACCTGACGTACTATGCGGTGCCGTTCGCCGCGATCGCCAAAGAGCACATCGAGGCGGGCGACCTGCGCAAGTACCTCACCAACATGATCTACGTCGGCGTGCTCGCCGAGTTGCTCGGCATCCCGCCCGAGACCATCGAAGACGCCGTCCGCGGCCAGTTCAAGAGCAAGCCGAAGGCCGTCGACACCAACATGGACGCCGTCCGGCTCGGCATCGACTATGCCAAGGAGCACCTCACCAAGACCGACTCGTACCGCCTCGAACCGATGACCGGCAAGACCGACGGCCTGCTCTTCATGGACGGCAACCGGGCCGCGGCGCTCGGCTGCGTGCAGGCCGGCTGTACGGTCGCCGCCTGGTATCCGATCACGCCGTCCTCCTCGCTCTGCGAGTCGTTCATCGCGCTGACGGACAAGTACCGCATCGATCCCGCGACCGGCGCCAAGAACGTCGCCATCATCCAAGCCGAAGACGAACTCGCCTCGATCGGCATGGTGATCGGCGCCGGCTGGGCCGGCGCGCGCGCGATGACCTCGACGTCGGGTCCCGGCATCTCGCTGATGGCGGAGTACGTCGGCTATGCCTACTTCGCAGAGATCCCGGCGGTGATCTTCGACGTGCAGCGGGCCGGACCGTCGACGGGCCTGCCGACCCGCACCATGCAGGCCGACCTCGCGTTCGCCTACGCGCTCGGACACGGCGACACCAAGCACATCGTGCTGCTGCCCGCGACCATCGACGAGTCGTACGACTTCGCGATGCAAGCCTTCGATCTGGCCGAGCGTTTCCAGACGCCGATCTTCGTGCTGCTCGATCTGGACCTCGGCATGAACTCGTGGCTGACCAAACCGCTGCCGTATCCGGAGAAGCGCTTCGATCGCGGCAAAGTCCTGACCGCCGACGACCTGAACAAGCTCGAGTCGTGGGGTCGCTATCGCGACGTCGACGGAGACGGCATCCCGTATCGCACGGTGCCCGGCACGAACCACCCCAACGCCGGATTCTTCACGCGCGGCACCGGTCACGACGAGCAGGCGCGCTACTCGGAGATGCCCGACGTCTGGCTGCGCGGCTTGGACCGGCTCGTGAAGAAGCACGACACCGCGCGCACGGTGGTGCCCGCGCCGATCCTCGACGAGAACAACCATCCGATCGCGATCCTGGCCTTCGGCACGACCCACCATGCGGTCGTCGAAGCCCGCGAACGCCTTCGAGGCGACGGCATCGAAACCGACTACGCGCGGATCTGCGCGCTGCCGGTCTCGCCGGATCTGGCGGCGTTCATCGGCCGGCACGAACGCGTCTACGTGGTCGAGCAGAACCGCGACGGCCAGCTCTACGGGATCCTCCGCCAAGAGCTCCCGACGCATCTGATCTCGCGCCTGCATTCGGTGCGGCACTACAACGGGGTGCCGATCGACGCGCACGCGATCGTCGACCCGCTGCTCGAAGCAGAACGCGCTCCCGCCGTGATCGCGGACTAGAGGACGATATGGCCAGCAACGCTCCCGCCACCAACATCAACATCATCGGGCTCTCGCGCGACGTCTATAAGGGTCTGCCGACCACGCTCTGCGCCGGTTGCGGGCACAACTCGATCACCAACCATCTGATCAAGGCGCTCTTCGACTACGGCGTGCAGCCGCATCTGCTCGCCAAGATGAGCGGCATCGGCTGTTCGTCCAAGACGCCCGCCTACTTCGTCGATCAGGCGCACGGCTTCAACAGCCTGCACGGGCGGATGCCCTCGGCCGCGACCGGCGCGAAGCTGGCCAATCGGGAACTCGTGGTGCTCGGCATCTCGGGCGACGGCGACACCGCCTCGATCGGCCTCGGACAATACTGCCACATGATCCGGCGCAACGTCGACGTCACCTACCTGGTCGAGAACAACGGCTGCTACGGTTTGACCAAAGGGCAGTTCTCGGCGACGGCCGACGTCGGCTCGACCATGAAGAACGGCCGTCCGAACGAGTACGACGTGATCGACGTGTGCGGCCTGGCGATCGAGCTCGGCGCGACCTTCGTGGCGCGTTCGTTCTCGGGCGACGGCAAGCAGCTGGTCCCGCTGCTGCAGGCGGCGTTCGCGCACAAAGGCACGGCCATCCTCGATATCGTCAGTCCGTGCGTGACGTTCAACGATCACGTCGGCTCGACCAAGTCGTACGCCTACGTGAAAGATCACGACGTGCTTCTCCACGCGCCCGACTTCATCCGCAAGAGCGAAGAGGTCGTCGTCGATTACGAACCGGGCACCGTCCAGGACATCGCCTTCGAAGACGGTTCGCACGTGCTGCTGCGCAAGCTCGATCGTGAGTACGATGCGACCGACCGGATCGCGGCGCTTGAGACCATCCACAAGACGCGCGAATCCGGCGAACTGGTCACCGGTCTGCTCTACGTCAACACCGCGACGCCGGATCTCTCGACCCGGGAGAGACTGCCGGTCGAACCGCTCGCACGTCTCGACGAAGCCGCCCTGCGCATCTCGCGCGACGACTGGGCGAAACTGATGGCGACCTAGGGAGCGGCCACCGGAGCCCGCAGCGATTCGCTCGCGCGGGCGACGATCTGGGTCTGGGCGGCTTTGAACGCCGCGACCACCGTCGGGTCGAAGTGCAGACCGCTCTCGCGCGCGATCTGGTCGCACGCGTGGCCGGCCGAGATGGCCCC
>Ga0207661_10001700_pt1 | contig 15014 bp, 16 predicted proteins | sample KBSC713LmetaG_FD_184337 | JGI IMG/M metagenome (GOLD analysis project Ga0207661, IMG submission 184337) | Corn rhizosphere microbial communities from Kellogg Biological Station, Michigan, USA - KBS C7.1-3L metaG (SPAdes) (version 2) | ecosystem: Host-associated > Plants > Roots > Rhizosphere ...
CGCCACTGGCAGGCCCAGCGAGCGACCGTAGACCCGCCAGACGTTCGTCGCGCCCACGTTCCCACTGCCGTGGCGACGGATGTCGTCGCCGCGGAGCAGGCGGGGAAGGACATAGCCGAAAGGGATGGAGCCGACGAGGTAGGCGGCAAGGACGAGGAGGCCGTCGCCGATCACGGCGTACCCGCCCGGTGCGTCAGGAGGAGATGCCGTACGCGGCGATCCATCCGTTGACGACGTCCCAGTCGAGGTTCTCGAAGAACGCGTCCACGTACGAAGCCCGATCGGTCTGGTAGTCGAGGAAGTACGCGTGCTCGTAGACGTCGAGCGCGACGAGCGGGGTAGCGTTCCAGACCGGGAACGTGTTCTGCGCGTCGCCGATGTAGTTGAACAATCGGCCCTCGTCCCGGTCGTGCGCGGTCCAGGCCCACCCTCGCGCGGCCATCGCGGTCGCTTTCAGGTCGGTCCTCCATCCGTCGACAGAGCCGAAGTCCCGCTCGACCAGCGCCCTGAACGCGCCGTCCGGGTCGCCTCCCGCGCCGCCGAGGTGCGCGAAGTAGAGCTCGTGGTTCTTGATCCCACCGATCGCGAACGTGAGGTCGAGCTTGAGCGACCTCACCTCCGAGTACACCTGGTTCGCCTTCTCCCGGTCGGCGCCCGAGAGGAGACCCAGGATCTCGTTGCGCTTCACGACGTACCCCTGGTAGAGCCGATGGTGCGCCTCGACCGAGGCGCGGGAGATCCCCGAGAGCTGGAGCAGCCTCGGGTCCAGCGGACGGGCGGAGATCTCCTCGAACGGGGGCATCGTGGCTCCTGGTGCGGCAGGACGGGACGGTCGGGAGCATATCCTTGCGTCGACAGACGACGACCGAAGGAGAGAGACCCGATGGCGTACTCCGTGCCCGACCTCGCATATCCCTTCGACGCGCTCGAGCCGCACATCGACGCGCGCACGATGGAGATCCATCACGACAAGCACCACGCCGCCTACGTCACGAACCTGAACGCCGCGCTCGAGGGCACCGAGTGGATGGACCGGCCGATCGACGCGGTCCTCTCGAACCTCGAGATCCTCCCGGCCGACAAGCAGGCAGCCGTCCGCAACAACGGCGGTGGGCATGCGAACCACACGCTCTTCTGGGAGATCATGGGCCCGGACGGCGGCGGCGAGCCTTCGGGCGAGCTCGGCGCGGCGATCTCCGACACGTTCGACTCCTTCTCCGACCTCCAGGCCCAGGTCAACGACGCGGGCGCCAAGCGCTTCGGCTCCGGCTGGAGCTGGCTCGTGTGGGACGGCACCGGGCTCGCCGTACTTTCGACCCCGAACCAGGACTCTCCCGTGATGGAGGGCAAGACGCCGATCCTCGGCGTCGACGTCTGGGAGCACGCGTACTACCTCAACTACCAGAACCGCCGCCCGGACTACCTCGCCGCCTGGTGGAACGTCGTGAACTGGGACGCCGTGGCGGCGAAGCTCGACGCGGCGCGCTCGGCATAGCCCGACGACCAATCCGATCGGCCGCTCCGCACGTATTCCGGGGCATGGACACGGCGATCTCCGTGCGGCTCGACTTGCCCCGCGCACCGAGAGCGACCAGCATCCCGGAGGTGCGCGCCGACTCGCGAACCGACGCGGAGCTGATCGGCCTGGTCGCCGACGGCGACCACCGGGCGTTCGAGGAGCTCCATCGGCGCTACGCCAGGCCGGTGCTCGGGATCGCCCTGCGCAGGATCGGCGACAGGGGCCGAGCCGAGGACGCGACACAGGACACGTTCGCGAGCCTGTGGCGCTCCGCCGGGCGCTTCGACCCGACGCGGGGCAAGGCGACGTCGTGGCTCTTCACGGTTGCCCGCAACGCGATCATCGACGGTCTCCGTCGTCGGCCCGAAGCGACGGTGGAATCACCGCCCGACCTGGCGGAGCCGGGCCCCGGGCCCGACGACGCGGCCGAGAGCGAGTGGGTCGCGTGGCGCGTGCATCGCGCCCTCGAGACGCTGCCCGACGACGAGCGCACGCTCGTCGAGCTCGCCTACTGGAGCGGGCTCTCGCAGTCGGAGATCGCAGACCGTCTGGACCTCCCGCTCGGGACGGTCAAGACCCGGACACGGTCCGCGCTGAGCCGGCTCGCGGACGAGCTCGGAGACGAGCTGCGATGACCGACCTGCGCGATCTCGTCGGCGACGTCGACCCCGAGGAGCTCGAGCGGCTGCAGCGCGTGCACACGCTCCTGGAGCAGGCGGGGCCGCCTCCGTCTCTCTCTGCGGACATGGCGCGTCCGCCGGCGCGGAGTGCCGAGGTGATCCGGTTCCCCCGCCGCTACCGGCCGTTCGCGGCCGTCGCGGCCGTGGCCGCCGCCGCGGTGCTGTTCGCGGTGGGCTACGTCGTCGGCAACAACGGGCCCGGCGCCGAGTTCACCGTCGCGATGAGCGGTGCCGGCGGCGCCTCGGGGACGCTCGAGGTCTACGAGATGGACGGCGCCGGCAACTGGCCGATGCAGTTGCGCGTCGCCGGTCTCGCCGACGGCCGCTACGCCCTCTGGCTGACTCGGAACGGCCGGCTCGCGGAGCCGTGCGGGACGTTCGCGGTCGTCTCGGGCGTGACGCGAGTGCCGCTCAACGCGCCGTACAAGCTCCGCGCGTTCGACGGCTGGGTCGTCGTGCCCTCGGGCTCGAGGCAGCCGGTCTTGACCACCTGAGAGCGTGCCGGGCCGAGACGGCCCGGCACAGCCTCTCGTCCTAGCCGTGGTTGCCGTGCCCGTTGGCGTTGCCGTTGCCGTTGCCGTGCCCGGACGGTGGGCCGCTCGTGGCCCCCGTGGTGGGCTGGGCAGCGCCGGCAGCCGACGTGTGCTTCGGCCCCTTCGGGCCATGCGCCTTGCCCGGAGACCCGGACGAAGTCGTCGTGGTGTCCTCCGTGGTCACCTGCGACTGCTTGCCCTTGAGCTTCGCGGCCTTCACCTTCGCGGCCTTGATCTTCGCGGCTTTGACGGCGGCGGCGGAGCAGGGGCCCATCGTGTCACCGTGGCGCTGATGCGCGCGAAGCCACGCGACCATCGCGACCTTGATCGTCACGTGGCCCTTGTGGCAGATGGTGACCTTGCCGTGGTACTGCCCGCCGGCCCCGTACTGCGCGTTCCCGGGGTTGGCGAGATCCTTTGCGAGCCCGGTGCCGCCGATCACCGCGAACGCGGCGACGGCACACACTGCGACGAGCGAGGCGATACCGACACGCGTGCCGAACGTTCGTTCTCTCATGCGTGTCCCCCTCTCTTGTGGACGACCAACACGGTATCGGATCGTGTCGCCGCGGTCGCAAGTCAGACCCCCCGATCTAGGGATTGTGGGTCGCGACCTCCGGCGCGAGCGGATTGAGAGCCCGCGCGCGGGCAATCGCGTCGGCGCGTTCGCGCTCGACAGACGCAGCTCCGAGCGAGAGCCAGGCGCTCCACGAGCGCGGATCCCTGCGGATCGCGTGACGCAGATCCACGCGGGCTTCGGGAACGTGCCCGAGAGCGAGCTCGGCCTCGCCCATGAGCTCCCACGGCTCCGCCGCCCATGGCCTGAACCGGTGCGCGCGGACCGCCGCACGCCGCGCCGCCGCAGCATCTCCGCGGTCGAGGAGATCGCTGGCGTCCGCAGATGCGCCGTTTCCGACGTGAACCCCGATCGACGCGACGGCGAGCAGGATCGCGCCGCCGAGGACGAGGACGCGGGCGGGCGCGGTGAGCGCGCGCGGCGGCTCGGGCGGGCCGTGTCGAACGAGTGCGACGCCGAGTAGCAGCGCGCACAGAGTGACGGCCGGCAACTCCCAGTCCCAGTCCAGGGCGGCATGGGCGACGAGCGCCACGTAGGCGGCGATCGCAGCGCGGCCGTCCGCGACGGCGGCGGCTCCACGCGCGACGAGCGGCGTCCCAAGCGCCACGAGGAGGAGCGCGAGGCCGACCGGGCCAAGCTCCGCGAGCGTCTCGAGGTAGAGGTTGTGGGCGTCGCGGACGAACAGGAGCGCCGGCCGCTCCCGAAGCCAGACGCGCGTGAAACCACCCGCGCCTTCCCCTCCGAGCGGATGTCGCTCGACCATTCGCGCAGCGACGTCCCAGTAGTCGCCGCGAGAGCTCGTCGAGGTGCTCAGAAGCCGGTCGGGCGCACCGACGCCCTGAAGCGTCGACGGAGCCGAGCGCGACTGCCGGACCTCGTACGCGCCGACGGCGACGACTCCCAGCGCGAGCACCGCGGAGCCCGCCACGACGAGGCGCCGCCACCGGAAGCCCGCATCGTCGGTCACCTCTGCGGGTGCCCGCCGGGTTGCGAGCCATCCGCCTGCGACCCCGAGGATGGCGACCGCGACGAGCGCGACCAGCTCGCGCGGAGCGACGCCGTCGTCCTGCAGCCGACCGGTGGCGGAGACGACACCCACGCCGAGCAGGCCCGACGCTCCGACGAGCGCGATGGTCGCGAGCCCACGCGGCGCAGCGGTCGTCACGCAGAGGACGAGCAGCCCGAGCGCGGCCGCGAGGACCGAGCCACGCGACAACGAGAGGGCGAGCGCCACGGCCGCCGGCGCAGCGAGACCGCCCCCGAGCGCGCGGCCGAGACGCCATCCTCCCGTGGCGAGCCCGAGACCGAGCACGAGCGCTGTCGCCGCCACGATGCCCGCTGCGTTCGGATACCCGACGGGAAGCTCCAACCGCTCGTCGGGCACGCCGGAGCCGAGCGCGTGCGCGAGCAGCCCCGTCACGGTGGTCGCTCCGGACCCGGCGAGGACCGCAAGGACGAGGTCGCCGGCACGGCGCGAAGGTACGGCGAGGAGCGCCACCAGCACCGCCATCGCGTAGATCAGCGTTCGCTCGGCCTCGAGCAGCGGCGCGTCGGGTGCCACGGCCCACGCCGTCGTCACCAGCTGCCACCCGGCGAGCGCGAAGAGCGCACCGACGAGCGCCGCCGTGCGGCGTCCCACCTCGACCGTTTCGGCGACGATCCCGACGGCAGCAAGCCCGATCGCGCCGAGAAGCAGGAGCGCGCCCCAGCTCCTGGGGAAGTACCCGCCGCTCCACCACGCCACCACGGTCAGCGCGGTGGCCGGCACGGCGACGGTGAGGACCCGCTGCACCAACCGGAGACACGCTAGACCCGGCCGCCGACGGCTGGGATCTGCCCGGAGAAAAACACTGAGCCGGCAAACCCGAAGGCCCACCGGCTCAGATGCCGAGACTCTACGGTCCCGCTCCCGGTCACCGCAAGGGCAGCTGTCGAGAGAACTATCGCAATTTGCGGCTTTTGAGCGGCGGGCTACGCGCGGCGGATCGAGAGGACGCGTGCCTTCCACGCCCCGCGCGGGGCTCGCACGTCGACCACGTCGCCGACGGTGGCGCCCATCAGCGCCGCGCCGAGCGGGGAGTCGGTCGAGACGCCGCCGCCGACGGAGGAGATCGTCACCTCCATCGTCTCGCCGTCCTCGTCCGCGACCTCGACGATGGAGCCCGGGCCGACGTGCTCGTCGGTGTCGTGCTCGACGACGACGGAGTTGTGGAGCCGCTCGCGCAGCTTCGCGATGCGGGCCTCGAGCAGCCCCTGCTCGTTCTTCGCCGCGTGGTACTCGAAGTTCTCGGAAAGGTCGCCGAACGAGCGCGCGGTGGCGATCGCCTCGATCGCCGCGGCGCGGCGCGGGCCTTCGAGCTCCTGCAACTCTGCCTCGAGCGCTTCCTTCTGCTTCTGGGTGAACACCTCGCCCTGCTCCGGCATGCCGGGCAGGCTACCGCCCCTCAGCCGGGGTCGCGCTCGTACGTCACGCGGACCCACCCGTCGCCGGGCTCGCGTGTGGTCTCCCGCCACTCGCGCCAGTCGACCTGCGGAAAGGTGGTGTCGCCGTCGGGCTCGTGGTCCACGTGCGTCAACAGCAGCCGGTCGGTGTGCGGCAACGCGGCGGCGTAGAGCTCGCCGCCGCCGACCACGAACACCTCCTCGTCGATCGCGGCGGCTCGCTCGAGCGCCTCCTCGATGCCGTAGGCGACGATCACCTCGCCTGCCCCAGGCGACCAGTCCCGGTCGCGGGTCACGACGACGGTTGTCCGGCCCGGCAGCGGACGGCCGATCGACTCGTACGTCCTGCGGCCCATCACGAGGACATGGCCGAGCGTCGTCTCCTTGAACAACCGAAGCTCGTCCGGCAGGTGCCACGGCAGACCACCGTCGGCGCCGATCACGCCGTTGCGCGCGACGGCGACAACGATCGTGACGCTCACGACAGACCTCGACTAGACGGCGATCGGGGCGCGGATCGCGGGGTGCGGGTCGTAGCCGACGACCTGGATCGACTCGAACCCGAAGTCGTCGATCTCGCGACAGGCGGGATCGAGCTCCAGCCGCGGCAGCGCACGCGGCTCACGGCCGAGTTGCTCGCGTGCCTGGTCGAGATGGTTGAGATAGAGGTGGGCGTCCCCGAGCGTGTGGACGAAGTCGCCCGGCCTGAGCCCGGTCACCTGGGCGACCATGTGCGTCAGCAGCGCGTACGAGGCGATGTTGAACGGCACGCCGAGGAAGAGGTCGGCCGAGCGCTGGTACAGCTGGCACGAGAGGCGGTCGCCCGCGACGTAGAACTGGAACAGCGCGTGGCACGGCGCGAGCGCCATGCGCGGGAGCTCGGCGACGTTCCACGCACTGACGACGTGCCGGCGCGAGTCGGGGTCTTCACGGATACGGTCGACCACGCCCTGGAGCTGGTCGATCGAGCCCCCGCCCGGCGCGGGCCAGGACCGCCACTGGACGCCGTAGACAGGCCCGAGGTCGCCGTTCTCGTCGGCCCATTCGTCCCAGATCGTCACACCGTGCTCCTGGAGCCAGCGGACATTCTGGTCGCCGCGGATGAACCAGAGCAGCTCGCCGACGACGGAATGCACGTGCACCTTCTTCGTGGTGACGAGCGGAAACCCGTCCTCGAGGTCGAACCGCAGCTGGTGCCCGAAGATGCTCAGCGTCCCGGTGCCGGTGCGATCGTCCTTGCGGGCGCCCTCGTCGAGCACGCGCCGCAGGAGATCGAGGTACTGCTCCACGCGACGGACGGTACCAACCGACCCGGCCGCATCTTTCGGCCACGTCACCGACTGGGAGCAGTGGCCCGCGGCTCTCAGAAGAGGCCGACGGTGTTGCCGGCCGCGTCGATGTCGATCGAGAAGGCGGCAGGCTGCTTGCCGAGCCCGGGCATCGTCTGCATGTCGCCGCAGAGCGCGACGATCCAGCCCGCGCCGGTGTACGGCCGTAGGTCGCGCACCGTCACCGTGAAGCCCGTCGGCGCGTTCAGGAGCGACGCGTCGTGCGAGAGCGAAAGATGCGTCTTCGCCATGCAGATCGGCAGGTTGCCGAGGCCGCGCGCCTCGAAGGTGGCGGCCTTGTCGCGCGCCGTCTTGAGGAGGAACACGTCGTCCGCGCCGTAGACCTTCGTCGCGATCGCGCGGATCTTCTCCTCGATCGACGCGTCGAGCGGGTAGGCGTACCGGAAGTCGTTCTGCTCGTCCGCCGCCGCGACCACCGCCTCGGCGAGTGCGCTCGCGCCCTTCCCGCCATCCTCGAACGCGGTGTTCACCTCCGCCGCGTACGCGCCGTGCTCGACCGCGAGCCGCCGAACGAGCTCGAGCTCGTCGTTCGTGTCCTCGGCGAACTTGTTGACTGCCACGACCGCGGAGAGCCCGAACTCGCGGATGATTCCGATGTGGCGCGCCATGTTGGCGGCCCCGGCCTCGAGCGCGGCGAGGCCGCCGTCGACGTCGCCGCCGTGGTGCTTCAACGCCCGCACCGTCGCGACGAGGACGACGGCGCTCGGACGAAGCGCCCCGATGCGGCAGGTGATGTCGAAGAACTTCTCCATGCCCATGTCCGAGGCGAACCCCGACTCCGTAACCAGGTAGTCGCCGAGCTTCAGGCCGACCCGGTCGGCGACGAGCGAGTTGTTCCCGTGCGCGATGTTCGCGAAGGGCCCGCAGTGGACGAAGGCAGGCTGGCCCTCGAGAGTCTGCACGAGGTTCGGCTTGAGCGCGTCCTTGAGCAGGACGGTCATCGCGCCGGCCGCCCCGATCTGCTCGGCGCTGATCGGCTCACCGTCGTAGGTCTCACCGATCGTGATGCGCCCGAGCCGCTCCCGGAGGTCGTGGATGTCGCGCGCGACCGCGACGACGGCCATCACCTCGCTCGCTGCGGTGATGTCGAATCCGGTCTGGCGCGGGTAGCCGTTCACGCGCCCGCCCAGCCCCGTGACGACGTCGCGCAGCGAGCGGTCGTTCAGGTCCATGCACCGCCGCCAGGAGACCGTCAGCGGGTCGACGCGCAGGAGGTTCCCGTGGAGCCGATGGGCATCGATCAGCGCAGCCAGCAAGTTGTTCGCGGCCGTGATCGCGTGGATGTCACCCGTGAAGTGGAGGTTCAGATCCTCCATCGGCACGACCTGCGCGTAGCCGCCGCCGGCGGCACCGCCCTTGATCCCGAAGATCGGGCCGATCGACGCCTCTCGGATCGCCAGCACGGACCGCCGGCCGAGGACTCCGAGCCCCTGGACGAGCGAGACGGACGTCGTCGTCTTCCCCTCGCCCGGCGGCGTCGGCGTGATCGCGGTGACGTTGACGATCTTCCCGTCGGGCCGGTCGGCGAGGCGGTCGAGGATCGAGAGGTCGACCTTGGCCTTGTATCGACCGTAGAGCTCGAGCTCGTCTGGCTCGATCCCGGCTTCGGCTGCGACGTCGGCGATGGGGAGAAGCGTTGCGGCCTGCGCGATGTCGAGGCTCGAGCGCATCGTCGGTGTCGCTCCTGTCGGTCGGGTTCGTTGCGGGTAGGCGCGTGTTGTTTCGGGGCTGCGGCTCGGGCGCAAGTTACAAGCTGCAACTTGCGCTCACCCGGCGAGGCGGAGCTAGTGCTGGGCGAGGACGCCGAGGTGCCGCTCGTGGGCGCCCGTCGCGAGGATCTCCTCGACCTGCGCGATGACGTGCCGGAGCTCGTCGTCGGAGGTGAAGTAGTGCGGCCCGAGACGAATGCCCGCATCCGGCCGGAAGTCGCAGAGGATCTCCCGTTCCGTCAGCTCGCGGTGAACGGCAGGGAAGTCGGGGACGTCGATCGTGACGGTGCCGCCGCGTCGCTCGGGGGTTCTCGGACTGCGAACCTCGAAGCCTGCCCGATCCGCGAGGTCGAGCAGGAGCTGTGTCTGGCGCAGGGAGTTCGCACGGATGCGGTCGACGCCGATCTCCTCGATCAGGTCGTATCCGGGGGTTGCGGCGAAGTGCGCGGGCACGTTCGGGGTCCCCGTGAGGAACCGCGCCGCCCCGGACGCGAAGCGCATCTCCTCCTCGAAGGCGAACGGCGTCTCGTGCGCCTGCCAGCCCGTGTAGGTCGGCGTGAGTCGCTCGGCGAGATCGGGGCGGACGTAGAGCCACCCGTTCCCGGGACCGCCGCAGAGCCACTTGACCGAGCCGCCGACGGCGAAGTCGACGTCGAGCGCGGTGAGGTCGAGCGGGACGATCCCGGCCGACTGGTAGCAGTCGAGGATCACGTGGGCTCCGACCTCGTGCGCCCGGCGGACGATCGGCTCGACGTCCTGGATCTCGGCGACCTTGAAGAGGACGTGGCTGATCGGGACAAGGAGGGTCCGCTCGTCGATCGCGTCGACGATCGCCTCGTCGTCCTCGCAGACCACCACCTCGAGCTCCGGTTGCGCCTGGTACAGGTAGCGCACCGAGGGGAAGTTCGCGCGCTCGTAGACGATCCGGTTGCGGCGGGCGTCCGGCGGGAGGAAGCAGCTGAGCACGACCGCCTCTGCGACCGCGACGTTCTGATGCATGACCGTGGAGCCGGGCGGCGCGCCGACGATCCTCCCGACCTGATCGCCCACGTCCATCGGCGTCGTCCACCACCCCTCACCCCAGCTGCGGATCCCGCGCTCGGCCCACATGCGGGCGTACTCCGCGAGACGCTCCTCGGCGCGCCGCGGCATGGCGGCGAGCGAGTGGTTGATCAGGTAGGTCGTGTGCTCGAGGATCGGGAACTCCGCGCGATAGTCGAGCAGCTCCCGCATCCCGGGAGGGTAGACCTTCCCGTGGAACGATTGGCACACCAGCGGCACAGGCTTGCCCTTGACAAAAACCGTGTCTGACACCCCGTTGCGTACCGCCGCCACGCGATGAGGGCGATGGTGCTGCGTGAGCAGGGCCGGCCGCTCGAGGAGGCAACGGTGCACGACCCGGCGCCGGGGTCCGGCGAGGCCCTGCTCCGCGTCCTGGCCTGTGGTGTCTGCCGCACCGACCTCCACGTCGCGGACGGGGAGCTTCGGCACCCCAGGTTGCCCCTCGTCCTCGGGCACGAGATCGTCGCCGAGGTCGTCGAGAGCGCCGGACGGTTCTCGCCGGGCGAGCGTGTCGGCGTGCCGTGGCTCGGCTGGACGTGCGGCCGTTGCGCCTACTGCCTCTCCGGACGCGAGAATCTCTGCGACGCCGCGCGGTTCACCGGCTACGACGTGGACGGCGGCTACGCCGAGCTGTGCGTCGCTGACGAGCGCTTCTGCTTCCCGCTGCCGGAGAGCTACGGCGACGTCGAGTCTGCGCCGCTCCTCTGCGCCGGGCTGATCGGGTTCCGTTCGCTCCGGATCGCAGGCGACGCGGAGCGCATCGGGCTCTACGGCTTCGGAGCAGCCGCGCACATCGTCTGCCAGGTCGCGGTCGCCGAGGGCCGCCGGGTCCATGCCCTGACCCGGCCCGGCGACCTCGAGACACAGGCGTTCGCGCGCGCCCTCGGCGCCACGTCGGCCACGGACACGCGGGAGGGCCCGCCCGAGGAGCTCGACGCGGCGATCCTGTTCGCGCCGGCCGGGGAGCTCGTCCCCGTGGCGCTTCGGCATGTCGCGAAGGGCGGCACGGTCGTCTGCGCCGGAATCCACATGAGCGAGGTACCCTCGTTTCCCTACGAGGTCCTCTGGGGCGAGCGCGTCGTCCGCTCCCTGGCGAACCTCACGCGCGCGGACGGCGAGGAGTTCCTCGCGACGGCGCCGCGGGTGCCCGTGCGGACGGAGGTCGAGGCTGTGCCGCTTGCCGACGCGAACGAGGCGCTCTCCCGCCTGCGCTCGGGCGCCGTGCGCGGCGCGCTCGTCCTCGTACCGTGAGCTAGGGCCTAGGACACGCGCCTGAGCAGCGCGAGCGCGCGCTGATCCCAGGGGACACGGTGCGTGATGCCCGCGGGGCGCATCGTCCCGCGGTGCGCGAGGTACCAGTCGTACGTCTCGCAGAGCGTCTCCGCGTTCGAGAGCCGGGGCTCCCAGCCGAGGAAGCTGCGCGCCCTGTCGATCGAGACGAACGAGTCGCGATGCGCGGTGCGGTAGTGCCATTCGGCGAGTGGCGAGAGGCGCGCGAGCTCGAGCGCACGGAGCGCGAGCTCGGCGGGACGCGCCGGGACAGGCCGGAGGCGAGAGCCCGAGCCCGCGTGCGCGACGAGCGCCTCGAGGTCCTCCCTCACGGTGCCGAAGCGCGCCGCACCCACGTTGAGCGCCTGTCCGGCGACGTCGGCGTCGAGGCAGCGCACCACCGCGTCACAGAGGTCCTCGACCGCCAGGAGCTGGTAGCGGTTCGTCCCGTCGCCGAGGATCGGGATGCGGCGTCCTTCGCGGATCCAGTCGAAGAGGATCTCGAAGACACCGAGGCGCTCGGGGCCGAGAAACGTCTTGGGGCGCACGATCACCGACTCGAGGCCCCGCCGTGCGAACGCGTCGCAGAGTCGCTCCGCGTCGATCTTCGACGCGCCGTAGTGCCCGACGCCGACGAGCGGGTCGTCCTCGTCGATGGGATGGCGCTCGGGCACCCCGTAGACGGCGGTCGAGGAGATCAGCACCACGCGCCCGACGCCCGCTTCGAGCGCGGCGGCCAAGGTGACCGCGGCGCCGTCGACGTTGACCGAGCGGATCGCGGCGCGGCTCTTCTGGATCGGCAGCGCGGCCGCGGCATGGACGAGCACGTCGGCGCCGGCGACGAGGCGCCGTGCGTCGACGGTCGAGCGGACGTCGCCGCGCACCTCCAAGACGCGCCCTTCGAGCCCTGGGTCGTCGAGCGGCGCAACGTCGAGGGTGCGCACCGCATGGCCGCCGGCGATCAGCCGCCGGGAGAGATGCAGGCCGAGGAAGCCCGCGCCGCCGGAGATCGCGACGAGCACCTCGGGAGCCTAGTGACCCGTCAGCGAGATGCCGCGGGCGTGGCGTTCTGGGCCGGCGTCTCGACGGGAGGCGGCGCGCCGTTGACGAGCACTGCGGCCGCGAGGAGCACGACTATCGCGACCGAGGTCTCGGCGAGCAGGCTCACGCCGACGCCGTGGACTCGGTCGCCGCGCTCGAGCCGCGGCCGGACGACCATGTGGTGCATCCCGCCCCATGACAGGGCGAAGAGGACGAGCCCGATCTTGATCAGCAACGTCTGGCCGTACGAGGTGGTCCAGAGGTCGTGCACGTCGGGGAGGCGCTCGATCGCGACCACGGTTCCCGCGAGGACGAGGACCCCGACGAGACCGATCGCGACCCGCGAGAAGCGGAGGAATGCCGCTCGCCGCATGTGCGGCGCGAGCGGCCACACGACCACTGAGAGGGTGATCACGCCGCCGGCCCAGAGCATCGCCGTGACGAGGTGCACCCAGTCGGCGACCTCGCCGACGAGCGACGCATTTGGTTCCGTCGCCTGATGGCTCGACAGCGAGTAGCCCCACGCGAGGGCGATCGCGAGCAGGAACGCGGGCCACCTGAGCGAGGGCAGGTCGAGCGCCCACGCGATCGCGAGGATCGTCATGCAGGCGCCGTACCCCAGCGTCGTCAGCAGGAACGCGATGCCGAAGCGGGTGGACTCGGCGAACGGCGAGAGATCGGAATAGAGGAGGTCCACACCGGAGACCTGCAGCGCGTTCGCGCAACGGATGATGAACCCGATGATCCCGGCGTTGACCGCGACGACCGCGCCAAGGGTCCCGAGCAGGTGGATCCGGCGCTCGACCCGCGGATCGACCGGCCGAGGCAGGATCAGCAAGCGGATCCCGACCACGCCGATCAGGAGTGCGAGCGCGACGAAGAGCACCCAGCGGGCGACGTCGTCGCGCCAGGTCTGGCCGGACGAGCCGACTGCCTCCGTGGGCGACGGCGCGTCGACGCCGACTCCGAAGGTGAAGACCCCGTTCGTGACATGGCCGTCGGCCGAGATCTCGTGCCAGCGAACCGTGTACGCCTCGCCGCGCACGAGCCCATGCACCGGTGCGCGCACCACGGTCCCTCCTGCGGCCTGCGTGACCGTGCCCGAGAGCCTGCGTCCGTCGGCGCCGAGGACGATGATCGAGTTGGCGGTCGCTGTGACGGACTGGTCGTAGCGGAGCGTGATCTCGGTCGGCGGCGTCTCGACGCGGCTCTGCTCGCCCGGGTGCGCCTCCTTCAGCGTGGCGTGCGCGGCCGCGGCCGCCGGCACGAGCAGCGCAGCGAGAACGCCGCAGAGGAGCGCACGCCTCACCGCGAACCGCCGGCGAGGTCTGAGAGGTGCCCGAAGATCGGCGCGATGTCGCGGTCGGCGAAGAGCATCACCGCGACGGCGATCCACGCGATGGCGAACCCGAAGGCCCAGATCGCCCGCCGCGGGAGGAACGCCGCGCCGAGCGGGAAGAGCGAGGAGATCACGAGCGTCCAGCCGATCAGGTGGTGGAGGAACGCGGAGCGCGCGAAGAGCCACCCGTTCTGCTCGTGGACGAGGAACGACGCGCCGGAGACGAACAGCGCGCCCGCGGTGACGAGCGACCAGTAGGAGGAGTGCAGCCTGCCGCGGATCACCGCGAGCTGCACCGCGCCGGCGGCGGTCGCCGCCTGGGCCCAGACCGAATGCGCGACGAGGTGCAGCGTCGAGAAGGTCGAGAAGATCGCGATGAACCAGAGCCAGAAACCGGCCGCCAGCGCAAGCGAGGGCCAGAGATAGGCGCGCCAGCGGCGCTGTCGGAAGACCGTTGGGCCGACGATCGCCTCGGCCAGGACGACGAGCCCGAAGAAGAGGAACCCGGCCGCGAACAGCCAGTGGGCGATCTCAGCCCTCGGGAGCATCCCGGCGCTCGCCGGACTCGAGGTCGTCGACGATGCCCGGCGCGACGACGAGCGCGAACAGCAGCCCGACGAGCACGACGAGCAGCGGCGGCTGAACCGCCCAGTCCCAGAAGCCCTTCCCCTCCGGGTAGAAGAAGGTGACGCGGTACGGCTGCGCGAACGCCCACACGATCCCGCCGAGCACGGTCAGCGGCCCGAGCGCCTCCACCGCAAGGACGCGGAGGCCGCGTCGCGATGCGCGCGCGCGAACCGCGGCTTTGGTGCGAGAGGTGACGAGCTCGTTCACGACTGATCTGCCTCCGCGAGTCAGTCTGGCATGGCCGTCACGCCCTGCGCAAACGGGTGATGTCGCTAGCGCGTGAGGACGCCCTCGGGACTGACCTTGACGCCGTGACGCCCGAAGTCCTCCCGCGAGAGCGTCCGTACGAGGCCGTGCGCCGCCTCCGAAGGGTCGAGTGCCGGCAAGCCGGCGCCCACCATGTGGGTCGGCACGAGGCGGCCGGCCTCGAACCGTCCCGCGCCGTCGAGCGTGACGCGCAGGATCGCGCTCGTCGACAGCGGGCCGCCGAGCGAGAACACGTCGTAGCCCGCGAAGTTCCCGAGGGAGTACGCGATCAGCCGGCCCTTGTACCACTCCATCCCGCGCAGGACATGCGGCCCCGAGCCGACCACCAGGTCGGCGCCGGCGTCGACGACCGCGTGCGCGAAGCGCATCGGGTCGCCACGGTTCTCACCGAGGAAACGTTCCGTCCCCCGGTCCACGTGCTGCTGCTCGCGGCCCTCGGCGCCGGCGTGCATCGTCACGACGACGACATCGGAGATGCGGCCGGCGGCGCGGACGAGTTGCTTCGCCGCCGCGATGTCCGTAAGCGAGGCGGCCCATGGGTAGGGCGCGAACCCGACGGTCGCGACGCGAATGTCGCCGACCTTCTGGATCGTGATCTGG
>Ga0207661_10001701_pt1 | contig 15009 bp, 12 predicted proteins | sample KBSC713LmetaG_FD_184337 | JGI IMG/M metagenome (GOLD analysis project Ga0207661, IMG submission 184337) | Corn rhizosphere microbial communities from Kellogg Biological Station, Michigan, USA - KBS C7.1-3L metaG (SPAdes) (version 2) | ecosystem: Host-associated > Plants > Roots > Rhizosphere ...
CTGACTGTATTTTTCGGCGGCCACGGCCGCGCGGCGGCCCTTCTCCACGACCGAAGCACGATCGGAGGCGGCGCGCAGGATGGCGTCCGCAAGCGCGCGCGGATCTTCGGGCGGCACGACCCAGCCGATCGCCTCTTCATCGACCACGAGCGACGGCTCCGAATGCGGCTCGGCGGCGACGATGACGGCGCGTCCGACGGCGAGGTGGTTGTAGAGCCGGCTCGGAATCGATACACCGGCGATGTTGCGCAGATAAGGAATGACCCAGACATTGGCAGCCGAGAGGAAGTCGGCAAGCTCGGCCGGCGGCACGGGTTCCATCAGCGTGACGTTGTCGAGTTTTTCCGCCGCCTGCAATTCGCCGAGTTCGCTCCAGCCGATTCCCCATCCCGACAGCAGGAAGTGAATATTGCCGTTGTCGCGAAGCAGCCGTGCGGCCGCCAGCACCGTTTTCGGGCTGTGGGTGAAACCGAGATTGCCGGACAGGCCCACCACCAGTTGCGCCTCGCGGCCGGCGCGAAACCTGTTGCTTGAGGCGATCTCGCGATAGGCGACCGGAAGCAGCGTCCAGTTGGGGATGAAATTGATCTTGGCCGAGGTGACTTCACGGTAGGCCACCAGCAAGGGTCCGACATCGCGGCCGATGGTGATGATGGTATCGAGCGCGCGGAACAGGAGGCCGTTGGCGAAACGGATGAGCCGCGCCGTCAGCGACGACGGCTTGATCAGCCCGGTCTTCTCCAGCGCTTCGGGATAGAGGTCGTAGACCAGAAGCGCCGCCGCCGCGCCGCGGAGTTTCGCGGCAAGCACCACCGCGTAGGGTATGGTGAAGGGCGTCGTGACGCAAAAGACGACGTCGTCGCGCCTTGCCCGCTTCAGCGTCGAAAAAAACATTTTCAGCGCGAGCAGCGAGATCGCGATGGCGCGGCGGACCAGCGCGTCCTTTTGCGGAGACCAGCTTTTGATCTCGACGACCTCGGGCTTTCCAGGTCCGCCTTCGGCCCTCGAATTGGCCGAGCCCGAAAGCACCACCACCCGGCTGTCGGCCGCCAGCGCTTCTGCAATTGCCGCGATATAGGTCGCAGTCGTACTGGTGTCCGGCGGATAATACTGGCAGGCGACCAGGATTTTCCCGGGTCTCTGCAGGTCAGGCGATGGTGCGGACGACGTTGGCATGACCCGGAAGTCTACTCGGGAACTTCGATCGGTGCCGATCCCTTGGCCGCCTTTTCGTCACTGAAGATCCAGACCAATCCGCCGAACGCACCGACCAGGAAGGTGACGGCGCCGAACACCAGGGAAACGTTGACGCCTTCGTTGGATATCAACCCCGCATATCCGAACGCCAGCCCCATCGCGGCTTCGCGCACGCCCCAGCCGGCGATCGAGATCGGCACCATGGTGATCAGCATCACCGGCGGCACCAGTTGAAAGATCTGCCCGAAGCTCACGGGTGCGCTAATCGATCGCACGACGCACCAGGCGATGACGACCGTGAGGACGTGAACGAACAGCGACATCACCGCGACTTTCGGTCCGCGCCTGCGGCTGAAAATCACCCGATTGGTAATGACGGCGCAGGCGTGAATGTGATGGGTGGCCCACCAGCGCTTCAGCCAGGGCCATTGCAGCGTGCCAAACACCAGAAAACCGAGACCCGCTGCGAGTGAGACGAAATCGACCAGCACCAGCGCCGAGCGGCCGCTTGGATCAGTGATCAATTGGTAGCTCCAGGGCAGCGTTGTGACGATGACGATCGCGAGCGCGATCAGGCCGATCGCCCGGTCGATGAAGATAGAGTAGGTCGCCGCACGCCAGCCGGCGCCGCCGCGGGCCACCAGCCATAGCCGCACCGCATCGCCGCCGATCGAGGACGGCAGCGTCTGGTTGAAGAAGGTTCCAATCAGGTTGAAGCGCATCGCCTGCCTAACCGGCAGCGGGGCATGGCATTCCGCGCTGACCTCGCACCATCGCAGGACCCCGACGAAAATCTGCAAAAAATATACCGCAAAGGCCAGCCCAATCCACCCCAGGCTCGCGATATTGTTGACCCGCGACGCGAGCTCGAACAGGTTGACCTTGCGGAGCGCGAGATAGAGCAGCGCCGCCGAGATCAATACCTTGATTGTGGAAAGCAGGATTTGGCGCATTTCGCCCGCGGTTCGCGTGACAGGGAAACCGGTGAGAATTCGGCGCCTTGGTATGTCCTTAACACCGATCTGGCAATAGGTCCGCCTGGCAACCCTGTGTCGAGAGGGAGCTCGTGTTCCGGGCGATTCGGCTATTGCGACCCGCTCCGCGCCATGGCTAAAGAGACCGGCCAGTGGGGCATTGGCCCTCGCCGGGACTGTCAGGGGCACAATGTCGGATCGCGCAATTTTGGTCACCGGTGCGGCGGGATTTGTCGGCTTTCACGTCTGCCGCCAATTGCTGGCCGAGGGCCGGGACATCGTGGGTCTCGACAATCTCAACAGCTATTACGACCCGGCGCTGAAGCAGTCGCGGCTGGACATCCTGCGGCAGGATCCGCGCTTCGATTTCGTGCGCATCGATCTTGCGGATCGACCGGCCGTGGCCGCGCTGTTCGCCGAACGCCGGTTCGAGGCCGTAGCGCATCTGGCGGCCCAGGCCGGCGTCCGCTACTCGATCGATGAGCCGCATGCCTACATCGATGCCAACCTGGCAGGCTTCGCCAATGTGCTCGAGGGGTGCCGGCACCACGGATGCCGCCATCTCGTTTATGCTTCTTCCTCGTCGGTCTATGGCGCCAACACGAAACTGCCGTTTTCGGTTCGGGACCGTACCGATCATCCCGTCAGCCTTTACGCCGCGACGAAGAAGGCCAACGAGCTGATCGCGTATTCCTACAGCCATCTTTACCATCTGCCGGTCACGGGCCTGCGCTTTTTCACGGTATACGGCCCGTGGGGCCGGCCGGACATGGCGATTTTCCTGTTTACCAAGGCGGTTGTCGAGGGCACGCCCATCAGGCTTTTTAACCATGGCAAGATGCGCCGTGATTTCACCCATATCGCCGACGTCAGCCGGGTAGTATCGAAGCTGATCGATCGCATTCCGGAGGCCGATCCGGCCGCCGGAGGTGTGCGGGCAAAGGTCTATAATGTCGGCAATCACCGCCCGGAAGAACTGCTGCATGTCGTAAGCCTTATCGAGCAGGAACTGGGCCGTACGGCCAGGAAGGAGATGCTGCCGATGCAGCCTGGCGATGTCCCGGAAACCTTCGCCGATATCGAGGAGCTGACGCGCGACACCGGCTTTCGACCCCAAACCCCGATCGAGGACGGCATCCGCGATTTTGTCGCGTGGTATCGAGAATATTATAAAATCTGAGACGCGATGGCTGACCGACGAATTATCCCTCTGATCATGTGCGGCGGCGCCGGGACGCGGCTGTGGCCGGCCTCGCGCGAGGTTCGGCCAAAGCAGTTCCTGCCGCTGTTCGGGACGCGCTCGACCTTTCAGGACACGCTGCTTCGCGTCTCCGATGCTACCCTGTTCGAGCGTCCGGTCATCATCACCAATGCAGCCTACCGCTTCATGGTGCTGGAGCAACTTGCCGAGATCGGCATCGAGGCGGACGTGCTGCTCGAGCCGGTGCGGCGCGACTCGGGTCCCGCGATCGCGGCCGGTGCCGTGTTTGCGCACGCGCGCAACGCTGACGCCGTGGTGCTGGCGCTCGCCGCCGACCATATGGTTCGCGATACCGCGGCCTTCATCGCCGCCTGCCGGCAGGGATTGGTGGCGGCTGCCGACGGCCGCATCGTGACTTTCGGCGTCAAGCCGGAACGCGCGGCGACCGAATATGGCTATATCAGCCCGGGCGAGACCGTCTCCGGCGAAGTCCGCGCAGTCGCGAAATTCGTCGAGAAGCCGGATCAGCCGACGGCCGCCGGCTACATCAAGAGCGGCTATCTCTGGAACAGCGGCAACTTCATGTTCCGCGCCTCCGTCCTGCTCGACGAGTACCGCAAGTTCGATGCCGCCAGCGTCGAGGCCGTCACCGAGGCCGTCGCCAGCGCCGGGCGCGATCTCGGCTTCGTCACGCTGGACCCCGCTGCCTTCGGGGTCGCAAAGGCGATCTCGATCGACTATGCGGTGATGGAGAAGACGGCGCGCGCCGCCGTCGTGCCGGTGTCCTGCGGCTGGTCCGACGTCGGCTCCTGGCATGCGGTGTGGGAATTGTCGGAAAAGGACGGCCACGGCAACGCCGCCCAGGGCGCCGCCGTGTTCGAGGATTCGCGAAACTGCAACGTCGCGACCGACCGGGCGTTGGTGGCGCTGGAAGGCGTCGACGATCTCGTCGTGGTGGCGACACAGGACGCCGTGCTGGTGTCGCGGCAGAAGGACGCCAATGGCCTGAAGCGGCTGGTCGCGAAGCTGAAGACGGTGGCGCCTCAGGTCACCGAAGAGCATCTCAAGGTGCATCGTCCCTGGGGTAGCTACCAGTCGGTCGACAATGGCGAGCGCCACCAGGTCAAGCGCATCATCGTCAAGCCGGGCAGCCGGCTGTCGTTGCAGAAGCATCACCACCGCGCCGAACACTGGATCGTGGTGCGCGGCACGGCGCGCGTCACGATCGACGAGACGCTCAAGACCGTGCACGAGAACGAGTCGGTCTATATCCCGATGGGCGCCGTGCACCGGCTTGAAAACCCCGGCAAGATCGTGCTGGAACTGATCGAGGTGCAGACCGGCAGCTATCTCGGCGAGGACGACATCATCCGCATCGAGGACGACTACCGGCGCGAATGACGCCGGTTGTCCCGGTTGCTCTCAACCGCCGAGCGGTCTTGCTGCGCCGACGATATGTCCGTTGGGCGCTTCGAGGATGACGGCGACATCTTCGCCTTCGGGAAGCTTCTCGTTGAGGCGGAGCGGGGCTCCCTGCCAGTCGCCGATCGCGCGGATCGACCGAACCACGTTGGACTCGGCGAGCGTGCGCCCCCCGTTTTCACCGCGCCGGATCGCGGTCTGATGATCGTGGTCGAAGCCGATCAGCAACACCTTGCCGCTGCCGATCTTGATCACCAGATCGCCGCCATTCTTGCTGACGCTGACGGCTGCCGCGGTCTCGCTCTTCTGCCGGGCCTTTTCGATTGCCGTGCCGACCTCGCCGCGGTCCGAGCCGACATGGCTCGAGGCGCCGTCCACCACCATCTCGGGCGTATAGGAGCCGTCGCCGAAACGGTGGCCGTAGCGGCCCTGACGCGCCGTCGCGGCTTCCAGCGAAAACGGGTCCTTCCAGCCAAGCCGGTCCCAATAGGTCACGTGGAACGCCAGCGGCAGCACGTCGCGCCGGTCGCGGGCCATTTCGTTGAGATAGGCGTTCGCCGGCGGGCAGGACGAGCATCCCTGCGACGTGAAGAGTTCGACCACGACAGGATGGTCGGCGGCGCGAGCGCTCAGCGGGATCAGGGCGGCGGCAAGCAGGCTGAATGAGGCAATCAGGCGCGGTAGTCTCATTGGTTCCTCCAAAGGTAGTCCGTTTCAGTTCGCAACCGGTCCGCGGTGTGTTACACGAAGGTGTGCACACGACTTCTTGAACGGCGCGCCGTTGGGATCGACGGCCGGCCTGGACGGTGTCGGAGAGCAGTCTTGAACGTTCAGGGTGGGCTATGAGCGAACCGTCGGGGTCCGGGCGCGCCTGGACGATCACCGCCCTGCTGACCGTCTTCATGCTGATCAACTTCCTGGACAAGATCGCGCTTGGGCTCGTCGCCGTTCCCATGATGGACGAGCTGCACCTGACGCCAAAACAGTTCGGCGACGTCGGCAGCGGCTTTTTCTGGCTATTTGCCATCGGCGGTGTCTTCGGCGGCTTCCTCGCCGACCGCTTCAAGGCAAGGGCGCTGATCCTCGGCATGGTTCTGCTCTGGTCGCTGTGCCAGCTGCCGGTCGCCTATACCGCGTCGATCGGCAGCATCATCGTTTGCCGCGCCATCCTGGGTGTCGCGCAGGGCCCGGCCTGGCCCATCGCCGTTCACGCGCTCGCCAAATGGTTTCCCGACAACAGGCGCAATCTGCCGATCGCGATCGTCGCGCAAGGCTCTGCCATCGGCCTCATCGCCGCCGGCATCGTCATGCCTCTGATCACGGCGAAATGGGGTTGGCGGGCGAACTTTCTGGTGCTGGCGGCGATCGGTTGCGTATGGGCCGTGATCTGGCTTGCGGTTACTGGCGAGGGAGCGCAGGACCGCGCGGCCGACGCCGATGCGGCCTCCGAAGGGGTCGTGCTGCCTTACTCGCAATTGCTGTTCGATCGCAGCGTGCTTGGTTGCGCGATCACGCATTTTGTCGGCTATTGGAGCCTTGCTCTCACCTTGACCTGGCTGCCGGCCTATTTCCAGCTTGGGCTTGGTTACGACGGCATCACATCAGGATGGCTGTATTCCCTCGTTATTGCGCTGATGATCCCGCTCGGGATCGGATTGGCCTGGGGATCGGAGCGCCTCCTGCAAAAGGGGATCCCGTCGCGAACGGCGCGGGGGCGTTATCTCTCGGCGTTATTGATCATGGCGGGCCTGTTCTTTGCGGTGATCTATGTCAGCCCGCATGCCGACTGGCTGCGCGTCGGCTTGATCGCGCTTGCGCTCGGATGCACGCCGATCGTCTATTCGCTGGGACCCGCCGTTCTCGCGGAAGTCGTGCCGGCATCGCAACGGGGATCGATGCTTGCCATCAACAACTCGGTGGCTTCGCTGGCCGGCGTCGCCGCGCCGGTCGTGACCGGTCTGTTCATTCAGGGTGTGCCCGGCGCGCAAGGCTACGAATTGGGCTTTGCGCTATGCGGCGCACTGATGGTCGCGGGCGGCCTGTTCGGATTCTGGCTGATCGATCCGCAACGCTCGCTGCGTTACGCGACGTGAAGCCGCCGGCGTGATTTCCGCGAGCCTCGCGCGCGTCACATCTTCACGATGTTGCTTTCCCAGGTCAGTCCCTCGAACAGGTTGACCAGCGGCGGGCCGTGATACTGCCCCGGCAGATCGCGCGGGTGGATGAATTCGTCGCGAAACCAGGGGAAGACTTTCGGATCGAAATTCTCGACGATCCAGTCGATCATCCGCCGTACCCGCGGCACGCGTGCCGCGTCGGGATGATAGGTGAGCCAGATGTCGAACGGGAACACCGCATCGAGATCGAGCGGAACCATCTTCGGTCCCATGATGTGGATGTAGGTCGGCGACCAGCCGATGCCTGCGCCCTTGATGATGGCCCAGAGCAGCGCGCTGGAATTGTTGGTCGAGAATTTCACGAGCTTGCGCAGCTCGACATCCGGAAACAGGCCGGTGAACACTTCCTGGCTCTTGGTCTGGTCGGCAAACTGCATCGCAAGACGATGTTTGCGCAGATCCTCGATCGTCTTCGGCGTGCCGTAGATGGCGAGATAGGAGGGAGACGCCGCGAGCATGGAATGGATACGGCCGAGCCGCACGACTTTCACGTCGGGGCTGCTCGGACGATCGAGTTGAATGGCGACGTCGACTTCCATGCGCAGCACGTCCGCCGATCGCATCGCGCACATCAGGTCGACGGCAAGCTGCGGGTAGGCGCGCTGGAATTCCACGAGGCGGGGTCCGAGCCAGAAGGTACCGAACGCCTCGGTGACGCCGATGCGGACTTCACCGCTCATGGCGGGGACCGCGCGGTTGCGGGCCCTCACGAGGCCAAAGGCGGCTTCCTCCATGCGCTTGGCGGCGAGCAGGATCTCGGCTCCCTCGGGTGTGGGACGAATCCCATCGACGTGCCGGGTGACCAGCACGGTCCCGAGCGCGCGTTCCAGATCGTCGATCTTGCGGCGCAACGCATTGGGAGAAAGCCCCATGCGGTCTGCGGCGGAACGAATGCTGCCGCAGCGGGCGAGCTCCAGAAAGGTGCGAACCGCTTCCCAATCGGGACCGCCAGCACACGAACTGAGATCGACGTGTTCGTTTTCCGGACCGCCCCGGTTCACAATTATCGGCATACGGCGCCCCTGCGATCCCCCTAATCTATTCAGACTGAGTGCGTTTTGGCAACCGGAGTAACCCATGACCCTGCATGATCGCCATACCACACGGACCGCGCAGGCTCTTGTCGAAGTTCAAAATGAAGCCAGGTTCGGCCTGGAGGCACCGGGATTCACCAATTTATCGCAGCGTCTCGTCGTCTTTAGCGCCACCTATCAAGATATCGAAACGCTGATCCCCCGTGCGCGCAAGGCCATGGGCGCCGGCGCCACAAATCAGGTGATTCACCGGGTGGCCCGGCACAATCCGGATTGTCTCTGGGGCATTGCCCGCCGCGATCGTTATGCAACCGGCGATACTGCGGCGGAAGGCTATGTCGCCTTTTTGATGCTGAACGAGGAGGGCGCCGATCGGCTCCTGAGCGGCGATCTCGATGCGACCGATCCGCCGCTGCACCTTCTCACCCGCCAGCACGAAAAGCCGGCCGCGATCTACTTCTGGGGTGTGTTCGCCTCTGGCACGATCGCCGGTGGCGTGCCGCTCGCCTTCGAGAAGACCTGGACGCCGCTCTATCGCGATGCGCCGATCTTCGCGCGTCCGATCACCATCGAAGGGTTGCGGCTGACCGAAAGCCTCGGCTTCCGCCGTGGCGCCAAATTCAGGGGCAAGACCGCCTCGAAATTTCACATGTATCCGCGCGGCGCCTCGGTGAAGGAAACGCGCGCGATCTGGGACGACTATCTCGGCCTCGACGACGACGACGTCTCGATCACGGTGGTGCGCTCGATCGAGGATTTCATGCGGGTCGTCTCGGTTCGCAGCGCGACCTTCGTCGCCGAGCAGGACTGTCCCTATGACGAGGAGTTCGACGGCAACGATTTCTCCGCGAGTCATCTGCTCGCCTATGTCGGAAACGAGCCGGTCGGCTGCCTGCGCATTCGCTACTTCGCGGGCTTCGCCAAGCTCGAGCGGCTCGCGGTTCGCCACGAATTCCGCAATCGGCATATCGGTACGCGGCTGATGAAGGCCGGCGTCGAGTTCTGTCGCGCGAAAGGCTATCGCCGCATCTACGGCCGTGCGCAAAAGGACCTGCTCGACTACTACGTCAACATGGGCTGGAAGCAGCTTGAAGGCTCTTCCGAGTTCTTCTTCTCCGACTACGCCTATATCGAGATCGTCATCGACACCGATCCGAATCCGAATGCGATCGCGCTCGGCGTCGATCCCTATGTGCTGATGCGCCCCGAGGGCCGGTGGGACCGTCCGGGCGTGCTGGACCGTTCGGCGCAGCGTGGTTCGGTGAAGGTCGCAGCGGGCAAGAAACGATCATGAGAAACGTCGTCAATCTCCGCTCCTACGTGGATGTATCGTTGATCCCGACGCTGGTGCTGCTGGACATGCAGCAGGAATACATTGCCTCGCCGCGGCTGTATTCGATTCCGGATGCCGAGACGGCGCTGGAGAATTGCCGGCTGGCGCTGATGCATTCGCGCCGGGCGGGACTGCCCGTCGCCTTCCTTCGCATGGTCGACCGCTCGCCGTTCTTCAATCCGGTGCTGTCCTATTCGAGCTGGATCCCCGGATTCGAGCCGCTGACCTCGGAGATGGTGTTCGAGCGCTCCAAGCCGTCCTGCTACGCCAACCGCGAATTCACCCACGCGATGACGGAAGGCGGCGGTCATTTCGTGCTGGCGGGCTTTTCCGGCGAGGCAGGTTGCCTTGCGACTGCGGTCGAGGCGTTTCATCGCGGTCATCGCATCACATTTCTCGCGGACGCCTCGGCAAGCCACGGTCTCAACCAGATCTCGGCGCCGACCGTTCACGACACCGTCGCTCAATTGATCGGTCTCTATGGCGAGGTCACCACCACGCAGAGCTGGATCGCCGGGCAGACGGCCAATTTTTCCTGTTTGGGGGGATAGATGAGCAGCACAATCGACCACAAGCTTGATCTGATGGCGCGTTCGCTTCAGGAGCACATCAATCTGGCCAAGGAACTGAATCTTAATTTCGTGGCCCAGCTCCTGACCATGACGGCGATGGAAATCAGGATCAATCTGCACCGGATTTCGGAGCAGGAGATGGACACGCTCTGCGCCCGCGCCGAACAGCAAGCTCAATCGACTGGCCCGCGCGAGCCGCAGGAAACGGCGCGGGTGATCAATTTCCCGGCCCGCGGCCGCTATTCCTGACCGGCAAGGTTGTTTTGCCTTCGCCGCCATTTTTCGACGGCGTTGCGGGGAAGGCAGTGCGGCATCGCCGCTTCCGGTTTTGGGTTCCCGTGAATCAGGCAGGGAATCAGACCAGGGCGCCCGGCAACGGCGCGAAAGCCGGCGGCTTCCACATGGCATTCGAATCATTGCGCTTTTGGTGATTCGCGGATGTAATTTTTTGCATCAAATCGTGTCCGCGATCGCGTCTCAGCGTTCGCCACATGTGTGACGACGTGCTAGAGAGCGGCGGGGTGTTTGGCGCTTGATTTGGTGGGGTCGATGAAATGAGTTCCAGGGATTTCGGGTCGAAGTCCGAACCGAAGGGTGCGCTTCGGGTCGGCGTCATCGGCGCCGGCGTGATGGGCAGCAATCATGCGCGTGTGCTCGCAGGCCTGCCTGACATCCACTTGGTCGGCGTGGTCGATCCGCTCGAGGCGCATCGCACGCGCGCGACCGAGCTTGCCAATTGCCGCACCTTCGACGGCCTGGAGGCGCTGCTCGGCGAAGGCGTGGATGCCGTGACCGTCGCGGCGCCCACGCACCTGCACCACGAGATCGCGCTCGCCTGCATCGCGCACAAGATTCACGTCATGGTCGAGAAGCCGATTGCGTCCACGGTGGACGAGGGCAGGGATATCGTCAACGCCGCACGGCGCGCCGGCGTCACCTTGATGGTCGGTCATGTCGAGCGTTTCAACCCGGCGGTCGCGGCGATCAAGCAGGCAATCGCCAGCGAGGACATTCTTTCGATCGCGATCACGCGCGTCGGACCGTTCCCGCCGCGAATGTCGAATGTCGGCGTCGTCATCGACCTCGCCGTGCACGACATCGATCTGATCCGCTGGTTCACCGAGTCCGACATCGTCGAGGTGCAGCCGCAGCTTTCCAGCGCGGTCGCCGAGCGCGAGGACATCGCGCTCTTGCAGTTCCGCACCGCGTCCGGCGTGCTCGCCCATATCAACACCAACTGGCTGACGCCGTTCAAGGCGCGCAACGTCACGGTGGCGACCCGCGGCAAATATGTGATGGGCGATCTGCTCACGCGCCAGGTCACCGAATGTTTCGGCTTCAAGCCGGACGGCAGCTATTCGATGCGCCATCTGCCGGTCGGCCATGACGAGCCGCTGCGCGCGGAATTGATCGCGTTCCTCGGCGCCGTGCGTTCCGGCGCCGCGCCGGCGGTGACGGGCGACGAAGGCGTCGCAAGCCTCGAGATCGCCACCCGCTGCCTCGAAACCTCGGCCAGGCCCGCCGCGACCTCCTCGGCCCGCACGGGGCCGCGCCGCGTTGCGGGCTAGCTAGCGCATGATCCGGAAAAGTGGGAACCGGTTTTCCGAAAAGATCATGCGCAACAATCAAACCTTGTTGTCTTCCTCTCCATCCGTGCAAGGCTCCATGAATCAACATCTGCGTCTGCAAGCCATCCCCTTCATCGACGTCGCCTCCCAGCGCAAGCGGCTCGGCAAGGCGATCGACGAGGCGATCGCCCGCGTGCTCGGGCACTGCCAGTTCATCAACGGTCCGGAAGTCACCGAGCTCGAGGCGGAACTCGCCACCTTCAGCGGTGCGAAGCATGTCGTGAGCTGCGCGAGCGGCACCGATGCGCTGCTGATGGTGTTGATGGCGAAGGGCGTTGGCCGCGGCGATGCCGTGCTGTGCCCCTCCTTTACCTTCTGTGCGACGGGTGAAGCCGTCGCACTCACCGGCGCGACGCCCGTTTTCGTCGACGTCGACGAGGCGACGTTCAACATGGATGCGGCCTCGCTGGAGCGCGGCATCGCCACGGCGCGCAAGCTCGGCTTGAAACCGCGTGCGATCATCCCGGTCGATCTGTTCGGCCAGAGCGCCGACCATGATGCGGTTGCCGCGGTTGCCGAAGCCGAAGGCCTGTTCGTGCTCGACGACGCAGCCCAGGCCTTCGGCGCAAGCTACAAGGGCCGCCGCCTCGGCACCCTCGGCCTTGCCACCGCAACCAGCTTCTTCCCCGCAAAGCCGCTCGGCTGTTTCGGCGACGGCGGCGCGATCTTCACCGATGACGCGCGGCTTGCCGAGACGCTGAAGAGCATCCGCGTGCACGGGCAGGGGGCCGATAAATACGACAACGTCCGCCTCGGCCTCACCGGCCGGCTCGACACCATGCAGGCGGCGATCCTGATCGAGAAGCTGAAGCTCTTCGAGGACGAGATCGCCGCGCGCAACAAGGTCGCCGACCGCTACGCGCGCGGCTTGAGCAATGTCGTTGCCGTGCCGCGGCTCGCGGCCGGCTGCACCTCGGTCTGGGCGCAATACACCATCCGCCTGCCGAGCGGCGTCGACCGCGACGGCTTTGCTGCCGCGCTGAAGGCGCAGGGCGTTCCGACCGCGATCTATTATCCGAAGTCGATGCACCAGCAGACCGCCTACCGGGATTTCCCGGTTGCCGAGGGCGGCCTGCCGGTCAGCGAGCGGCTGTCGGCGGACGTGATTGCGCTGCCGATGCATGCCTATCTGGACGAACCGACCCAGGACCGCGTCATTACGGCCGTGCGGGACGCCGTTCAGGCATGATCCCGAAAAGTGGTCTTCCGGTTTTCGGACAAGATCATGCCTAAATCAATTAAAGCCTGATTTCGCCGTTTTGAAGCGCCGCCCTTTCAGGTAAGAGACGGCGCATGCTCGGGCGCATCTTCACCGTCGGCGGCTATACCCTGCTTTCGCGGCTGACCGGCTTCGCGCGCGACATCATGCTCGCGGCGATCCTGGGCGCCGGCCCGGTCGCCGACGCCTTCTTCGTCGCCTTCCGCCTGCCCAACCATTTCCGCGCGATCTTTGCCGAGGGCGCCTTCAACGCCGCCTTCGTGCCGGCCTATGCGCATGTCCATGGCGAGAAGGGCGAGGCGGCGGCAAGGCTGTTCTCCGACCGCGTCTTCACGCTGCTGTTTTTCTCGCAGGTGATCCTGCTGATCGCCGCCTGGGCCTTCATGCCGCAGGCGATGAGCCTGCTCGCGCCGGGCTTCACCCATGATGCCGGCCAGCGCGATCTGGCGATCGAGCTCACGCGAATTACGTTCCCGTATCTGCTCCTGATCACGCTGGTGACGCTCTATGGCGGCATGCTCAACGTGATGCATCGCTTTGCGAGCGCAGCCGCCGCCTCGATCTTCCTCAATCTTGCGATGATGATGACGCTTGCGGTCGCAGCCTTCTTTCCGACCGCGGGCCATGCCGCGGCCTGGGGCGTCCTCATCTCCGGCTTCCTGCAATACTTTCTGCTCGCGGGCGATCTTGCGAGACATGGCGGCTTGCCGCGCTTCGCACCCTTGAGGCTCGACGAGGACATCCGCGCCTTCTTCCGCGCGCTGGGACCCGCGACGCTGGGATCGATGGGCACGCAGGTCGCGATGTTCGCCGACACCATCATCGCGACCTTCCTGCCCGCGGGCGCGCTGTCGGCGCTCTATTACGCCGACCGCCTCAACCAGCTTCCGATCGGCGTGATCGGCATTGCGATCGGCACCGTTCTGTTGCCGGAAATGTCGCGGCGGATCGCCGCGGGCGACAATGCCGGCGCGATGGAGCAGCAGCGCCGCGCCTTCGATTTCACATTGCTGTTTGCGGTACCTTTTGTCGCAGCCTTCCTCGCCGTGCCCGACGTGATCACCCGCGCTCTGTTCGCGCGTGGCGCCTTCACCAAAGGCGATGCGGCGGCGGCCGGTGCGACGCTTGCGGCCTATGCGGTGGGCCTCATTCCCTTCGTGCTGATCCGAAGCGCGGTATCGACTTTCTACGCGCGCAAAAATACCGCGACGCCGGTCAAGGCCTCGCTCACGGGCCTCACCGTCAACATGGGCCTGAAGCTGCTCTTGATGGGATCTCTCGCCCAGGTCGGCCTTGCGCTCGCGACTGCCATCGGCGCCTGGATCAATCTTTTGCTCGTGCTCGGCTTTGCGGTGCGGGCGGGCTATCTCGAACTGAACCGGCCGCTCGGCCAGTCGCTAATGAAGTTCGCCATTTGCGGCGTGGTGCTGGCCGCCGTGTTCTGGCTGGCGGCCAGATATGCTGCAGCGCATTTTGGCAACATGGCCTTTCATGACGAGATCACGCTGCTGGTGCTGATCGGCGTTGGCGGCATGGTCTATGCCGGATCGATTCTCGGCCTGTTCGGCCCGAGATGGCTGAAGGGCCTAGTCAAGGGCTGACGGCTGCCAAAGTGGGTTTGCGCTTGCCGGCAAAGCACTGCAATATGGCCGAAAATCATAACTGAAGGGTCGGAGAAAAGATGGCTGCTCCCATTAAATTCGGCGTCGGGCAAAGCGTGTTGCGCAAGGAAGACGACGCGCTCATCCGCGGCAAGGGCCGCTACACCGATGACCTCGCGCCGCAGCCGGCGCTGCATGCCCTGATGCTGCGCTCGCCGCATGCGCATGCGAAATTCACCATCGACGCGGGCCGCGCCCGCGGCCGTCCGGGTGTCGCCCTGATCCTGACCGCCGAAGATGTGAAGGAATTGGGCGACCTGCCGTGCCTGTTCAATTTCGAGGTCGATCCGTTCACGGGACCTCCCTATCCGATCCTTGCGAAGGACGAGGTGCGCCATGTCGGCGACGCCGTCGCCTTTGTCGTGGCCGACACGCTCGATCATGCGCGCGACGCCATGGAGGCGATCGAGGTCAACTGGTCGCCATTGCCCGCGGTCGCGGGCGTCGCCAATGCGGTGAAGCAGGGCGCACCGCAGGTCTGGCCGAACAAGCCCGGCAACATCCTGTTCGACGTGCCGGTCGGCGACAAGAAGGCGACCGAGGAAGCCTTTGCGAAGGCGCATACGGTCGCCGAAATCACGATCGTCAATC
>Ga0207661_10001705_pt1 | contig 15002 bp, 7 predicted proteins | sample KBSC713LmetaG_FD_184337 | JGI IMG/M metagenome (GOLD analysis project Ga0207661, IMG submission 184337) | Corn rhizosphere microbial communities from Kellogg Biological Station, Michigan, USA - KBS C7.1-3L metaG (SPAdes) (version 2) | ecosystem: Host-associated > Plants > Roots > Rhizosphere ...
CCGCATCGACGCCGGGGTGGCGGTGTTTGCCGTGTCGGTACCGGAGCGATTGTCGGTGCCGTAGTCGATGTGGTCGAGCCAGCCGCCGCGCACGTAGGACGCGGCGTTGGTGTCGGTGTTGTTGCGGGCGTACTTGTTGGTCTCCGTGCCGTAGTACATGGACATCGTGTTGCCGTTGGTGTCGACCACGTAGTCGAGGTTCCACCGCCACGCCTGGTCGCAGAACGACGCGGCGAACGAGGCGGCGTGGCACGGCTCGCCGGCGTGGTTGCCGGCGACCGGCACGGTCCAGGCCGACTTGGTCGTCTTGTCCGCCGGAGCGGTGCCAGTGTACCCGGGCAGCCGGTTCAGCCCGAAGAAGTACTGCGTGCCGTCGGATGTGGTGATCTTCCAGTACTCGTTGTCGTTGTCGCCGTTGACCGTGGTGGTCAGCCGCTCCACTCTGGAGTTGTCGTCGTTCTTGACCCGCCACACTCCGGTGGCGCCGTCCTTGACCAGCTCGCCGCCGGAGCCGTTGAGCGACATGGTGGCGTTGTCGGTACCCCAGCACTGGTCGCCGGTGTCCGCGATGTTGTTCGCGCCGGTGCCCCGGTCCTCGGCGCAGGGCTGATAGCGGCGTTCGACGTACCCGGGCCACCAGTCGAAACCCTCGCCGATCCACGACGGCTGGTTGTTGGTGGCCTGGCTGCGCCCGTCGACCGCCGACGACGAGTACGCGAACGACATCTTCGGCGCCGGGCCGTTGAGCGCCGGCGGCATCCGCAGCGGATAGTTCCAGCCGAACGTGCCGGCGTTACCACCGGCCGACCAGGTCGCCGACGCCTGCAGGGAGGTGACGCCGAAGTTGCCGGAGCTGCCGGCCGCACCGGCCGTCACGGCGAGCATCGTGCCGCCGGCGGCCACCAACACGTCGGCCGAGACCCGCCGCCGCGCCGCATCGTTGCGGGAGGGCAACGGCATCGGCTGGCAGCCGGCCGTACCGGGACTGGTGAGTGCACAGGCCGGCACCCGCAGCAGCCGGAGCCGGCTGGCCCAGTCCGCACCGAACGCGGCGGCGAAGCCGGAGTAGTCCACGACAACCGCGACGTTGCCGGCGGTGCTTCCGCCGGCCGGGGCCAGGTCCAGGACGACGCCGTCACGATAGTCTGTCGGGAGTTTGGCCCGGTCCCGCGCGCTGACCCTGACCTGGGACGGCCCGGCCGCACCCTCAGCGACTGGGCGCAGCCACACCGGCAGGTTGCCGGCGCGCACCGATGCGGCCGCCGGCCCGGCCAGGGTGACCACGGCGGCACCCGCCGGCCACACCACCGGCACCGGCTTCTTCGAGCCGGCGCCCTGGGTCAGGTCGGCCGGGCGCGGCGCCGCCTTCACCAGCGTGCCGTGGACGCTCGGCGTCCCCGGCGCTGAGAGCGTCGACAACTTCGGCGCTACCGACGCCGTTACCGCCACGAGCGTGCCCGCGACGAGCAGCCCCGCTGCCGCCAGTGCCACGGCCCGAGCCGGCCGACCAGACTTTGCCATTGCCCGCATGTGACGAACTCCTGGATCAGACGCGCACGGTCGGGTTGAGGGTGGTGCCGATCAACTACTGGCGTAGAGGTTCGCGATCTCGCGGGCGTTGAGCAGGCCCTGCCAGGCGCGGACGTCGTCGATCGTCCCGCCGAAGCGGGTACTGCCGTTGTAGGAGCCGATGGTGAGGCTCTCGGCGCCCGCGGAGCCGGCCGCGCCGGTTGGCGCGACGCTCTGCAGCACACCGTTGACGTACAGGCGGACCTGGCCCGTCCCGGCGTCGAACTGGCCGACGAGGTGGACCCAGGACCCGGTCACCGCGATCACGTCGGAGCGTGCCTCGGTGTTGACGTACCCGCCGGAGCCGTTGGGCGTGCGTACCGTGACGCCCCACTTGTGCTCCCAGCCGCGGTAGAAGAGGTTCATCGCGCCTTGGTGGACGACGTGTTGGTCGACGTTGGTGATCTGGTCCAGCTTCACCCAGGCCGCGACCGTCACCGACTGGTTGGTGATCAGGACCGGGTGGGTCACGTTGTCGGCCGTCTCCGGGGTGCCCCGGTCGTCGGTCGTGGAGGCGTACCCGCTGAGCCCGTCGAGCCGGAGCCCACCGTTGCCGTCGTGGGAGTCGGCGGTCAGCCACGCGGCGGTGGTGGCGGGATCGCCGCTCCAGTTCGGATCGAGGGTCCAGTTGGGCACCAGCGTGGCCGGGCGCCCGAACGGCGAGGCGTCCGGGGCAACCGCGCAGAAGCACTCACCGTCCGGGAAGGTCCACCAGCCGACCTGCATCGGCGCGGTCAGCCCGGCATGGGCGGGTACGCCGGTGGCCGGGTTCGCGTCGGTGCCGGCGACGTCGTTGCCGACGACGACCCGGTTCCAGATCCGGACGTCGGCCACCTCGCCGTAGAACCCGCCGCCGTTGGCGTCGTTCCACCGGTCCCGGCCGATGACGACCGGTCCGGTTGCCCGCCAGCCCGCACCGCGGGAACTGATCCAACCGGCCGGCGGCGTCGCGGTCTGGGCCAGCGTGCCGTCCACCCACAGACTGATCTTGTTCTCGTTCTCGTCGTACGTACCGACGAGGAACGTCCACCTTCCGGCGACCGCGCTGTTGTCGGCCGACACCGCCGACGCGGTCGACGGCTGGGCGACGTTCTGGTCGTTGACGCGCATCCGCCAGCGCTGCTGGCCGCAGTCGTAGCCGAGGTAGAACGCACTGGCGTGGTTGTTCGCCGCGGTCGTGTCGGCATCCACCGAGACCGCCGTCTGGTTGCCGGCGCAGCTGGGCGGCGCGAGCCGGACCCACGCGGCGACGCTGAACGAGCCGGACGTGTCCAGCGCGGGCACAACCTGCGTCCCGCCGAGACCACCGTTGAACTTCGCCGCCCGGGCGCCGACGTACCGGCCGTCCTGGGTCCACGTAACGCCCGGCGCCGTGAGCGCAGACCCGGACACCTGGTCGGTGAGGTCGTGGCCGTTGAGGCTGTCCAGCGGCCAGTGGGCCAACGCCGCGGACGGCCCGTCGACGAGCAGGTGGAAGTTCGTCGTCGGGCTCTTGCGCCCGGCCCGGTCGACGCTGTAGACGGACAGGACGTTGAGCCCGTAGCGCGGCGGCGTCAACAGCATCGACGGGCTCGCGGCGGTGACCGTGACACTGGGCGAGTCCCAGCCGTATACGTAGCTCACCACGTCCTGCCCGGCGGTGCCGGGCGGTTCGCTGAACCTGAACGCGCCGGCCACGCCCGGGCCGCCCGTCGCGGAGCAGCCGTCGACGTCACTCGGATCACAGGCCGCGTAGACCGGAGCCGAGCCGGCGGCGATCGGCGTGACCACCGGTGCCGGCGGCGCCGTGGTGTCCACGGTGAACGCGCACCACGGTGACCACGGTGACGTGTCAATCCCGTCGGAGGTGCGCACCTGGAACCGGTACGATCTGCCCTCGGCGCCGCTGCCGAGGTTCAGCGTCACACTGCCGTTGTTGTTGGCCGGCTTGGCCGGGCCGGGGGTGCTGATGAGCATCCCGGACGGCACCTCCTGCCAGTTGAACGTCGCCGATAGCGTGTCCGCGCCGTCGGCGTCGACGTACTGCGCCTGCAGCACCGGCGAGTACGTGCCAACCACCCCGCCGCAGGCGACCTGCCCCTGGTGCGGGGACAGGTTGGCCGGGACGTCCGGCACCGTGTTGTACGTGACGCTCATCGTGGTGTTGCCGTCGACCCGAAATCGCTTCCACCGGTTGGGCGTCGCCTCGTTGGCGCCGTCCGCGTCGCAGGCGCAGAGCCCGATGGTGTACGTGTTCCAGCCCCCGTTCGCGGCCGTCTGCACGTCGGCCCGCATCGCCTCGTTGGCGCCGAACACCATCTGCACGTCCGGCTGGATGACGCCGCAGCCGCCGGCCTCGTTGGCGTGACCCGAAGCCGTGCCGAGGTGCACCGCGCCGGCGCCGAGCGGGCGTACCCCCCAGTCCATCCGGCCGGCGTTGGCGACGGTGATGCCGGCCGTACGGAACGCGTTGGCCACCGTGTTGGTGCACGAATACGAATGGGTGAGCGTGATGGCGAAACTGGCCGCCACGATGTGCTTGCCCTTGTACGTCTGGCCGTTGGACGTCGTCGGGAAGTCGAAGAATGCGCGGAACAACGAGCCGTCGCCGCCGTACTCCGGCGGATTGCGGCCCACCCACGCGTTGCCGTCCATCGCGTACGCCCGGTTGACCGATCGCGAGTACGCCCAGTTGGTGCGGGTCGGCCCGACCGACGGATCGATGTACAGCGGCAAGACCGTCGCCGCGCCGCGCAGCAGCGACGCGTCCGGTGTCAACTCGAGTCCGTGACCGTCAGCGCTCGCCGCCACCGCGACCGGCGCGCTGCGCGACGTCGCCCCGGGACCACGCTCGGTGGACACCAGTTCGGCCGGCGGCTGCGCCTTCATCGCCTCCAGCACGGCCGGGGTGGTCGTCACCTCACCGGTCGCGCCGGGGTTGACGGCCGAGTCCCACATCGTCGCCGTCTCGGTCACCGCCACCGTCCGGCGGGCGCTGGTGCTGAAGCGCACCCGGCCGTCCCCGGCCGGTCCGGCCACGACGTCTCCGCCCACGGCAAGGCGGATGCTCGCCATCGCCGAGCTAGCCGCGGCAGCCGCCGACTTCACCACGAACACGTGCCGGAACGTCGTTGCCGACGCGGTGACCCGCAGGTCCACATCCGGCCACACATTCGGATACACCGCCGTGGAGCCTTCAATCCTCGGCGCGGGCAGGGTCACCGGGAGGCCGAGTGTCACCAACGAACCGGCGTCCCGGTAGGTCGCGAACGGTCCGGCGCCACCACCAGAGAAGGCCATGTCGGTCAGCGCCGCCACCGGCGCCAACCGGCCATCGGCCCGTACCCGGAGCGTGGTGTCGACCGGAACCCATGACCCGTCGGCCCGGTGCACGCGGACCGGAATCGCCGAGGACGTGAACAGCGACGTGCCGTCCGGGTTCGCGAACAGCTGCGTCGACTCACCCCGCCCGCTGAGGACCTCGACCCGCTGTCCGCAGGCCGCGGCCAGCTGTGCGGCCGAGTCGGCGTCCGGCGCTGCCGCCGGACAGACCGGAACGGCGGTCGCGGGAGTCGGTGCGGCGGCAACCCACCACGCCGCCGCCACCACCGTGGCCAGCCCAAGACCGGCACTTGTCCAACGACGACGCGCGGATGAACGGCGCCAACCCAGCATCCCGACCTCCCTGGTCCCGAACCAGGGTGGATCAGCGTTCCCTACACACGCGTATGCGCGCGCTCCACACCGACCGACACAAGCCGCGATTCGTGCATTCGCCGCGATCGGCACGCCACCGGATTTCCCGGGCCCGACTGGCACCCTGACAGAGCACGGGCGGCGGCCTACTCGCTCAGGTGCGCTCTGCCGATTCAAGAAACGCCGAAGGTTTGGCGAAGGTCGCTCCTCAATACTGCCGTGCATGTTGAAGACTCTTCGCCGGCCCGGGGCGTTTGCCGGGCTGCTGGTCCTTACGGCGACCGCAGGGATCGTCGGCCTGCCCACTCCGGCGACGGCGTCGTCGGGGCTTGGCATCGAGACGGTCAGCGACCCCGGCCGCACCGACTCCCTCGATAAGACGACCACCGTCACCTGCCCGAAGGGCAAGAAGGTCATCGACGCCGGCGGAAGCATCGAGTACACCGCCGGCGGCAAGGTCGTCATGGACGACGTGTTCCCGGACCCGACCATGAAGTTCGTCAACGTGACCGGCCTGGAGAGCGACCACATCACAACGGATTGGCGCGCCGAGGCGGATGCCGTCTGCGCGTACCCGCTGCCGGGCCAGGAGTGGATCAAGGCGCAAACCGTATCCAACAGCAGCTCGCCGAAGACCCTCACGGTCGCCTGCAGCCACGGCAAGACCGTCCTCGGCAACGGCTACGCGATCACCGGCGGCAGCGGTGAGGTGTGGGTCGACGAGGCCGTGCCCAACGGCGACGAAACGCACGCGGCCACCCAGGTCAGCCTGGTCGGCGTCGAAGGCGACCCGTACGACGGCGACTGGGACCTCGAGGGGTTCCTGATCTGCGCCGACCCGCTCCCCGGCCAGCGGGTGCTGCGCGACTCCACCAGCCCGTCAACCCACGGCGACCTGGCCGCCATGTACTGCGTCGACGACGATCAGGCCCCTACCGGCGCCACGGCCGAGATCCACAATGGCACCGGCACGGTCGTGCTGACCGAGGACCTCCTCCTCAACGGCGTCTCCATCGCCGACGCCGACGAGAACGACAGCCCCGACGACGACTGGTACCTCACCACCTACATCTTCTGCGTGGATGCCTGATGACCGACATCAACCGACTATGAAGTTGAACACGGCCGTGACGGTAACGTTCTTCCCCACCGTCACCGGGCACGTCGCTGCACTTCCAGTGCAGGCACCCCGCCACTCGATGAACACGATGCCGTCCGGTCCGTGGAAGGGCGGGGGAACCTCGGTCAGCCTGACGTCGGTCTTCGTCGGGTCGTCGATCGTGACGCGACAGATGTTCGTGCAGTTGACCAAGCCGCGGTCGTCCTTGACCGTGCCAATATCTTGCGTGTTGTTGCCCTTCAGGTCGACGACTCGGATGGTGAGGATCGCGATGCCCTTGCCGGCTAAGGTCGCGGCCGACCGGTGTCCCTGCCTGTCGATGATGGTGAGCTGTCCCTGTTGGGGGCCGGCGGCGTTCGGCCGGAACACCACGGTGACCTCGCATGTGGCGGTCGGCCGGAGTCTCTGCCCGCGGCAACGTTGGGCGCCTATCGCGAACGACTCGCCTTCGACCCGCACGTCATTCACTGTCAACGTCTGGTGATTCGGGTTCGTGATGGTGAACGTCCATCTCGTCGCGACCCCGACGGCCTGCTTGCCGAAGTCGCGGCGGTCAGGATTGACACTCGGTGCCTCGACAACCGGGCCGGGTGGGGAAGACGTCACCGTTGGTCCCGGCGGCTTCGGTGGTGAGCTCGGTGGTCCGGTCGTCGAGCGTGGGCCCGGCGTGGGTGTCGAGGTCGGCTCCGCAACGATGTCGATACCGCCGTCTGCCCCGGCCCGTAGAACGCCGACCGCGATGACGACCGCCACGACACCGGCGAGGACGGCCACGGGACGACCCAGATTCGGCCACCGGCGCGGCGACGTGCCAGCGGTCTGACTATCTCCGTCGCGCTGCCGCGTGAAATGCGCCTCACTCACGAGAGCACCGATCTCGTGCGACGCGGTCACGCCGAGGTCTACCAGGTGCTGCCACGCCTGCATGCGGCCGGCGAGTCTCATGATGGGCTCCAGGGCCCGGGTCACCGCGAGCACCGACGTCCATTCGCGCCGCTCGGCCAGTTCGTCGGCGAGGGTGAGGGCTGCGCCGGCGACGTCCAGTGTCGTGTCTGCCTGCGGGTCCTGTCCGGCGAGCCAGTGCGCGATGATCCGGGTCGCTTCACCGAGGTCGAGATACTGCATTGCCAGTGTGCGGTAAGCCGTCGCCCGGCACACCGGCAGCATGAACCGGTCGCTGCCGCTGCCGGTGTCCTGCTCGACGATGTGTGCGGTCCGCAGTTCCCGTAGCGCTTCAGTGGCCTGGTCCAAATCGCTGAGGGCGGCGACGAGGTCTGCCGGGAGGAACGCGCCGGCAAGCAACGCGAGTGTCTGTACGGCCCTTCTGGCTGGTCCGGAGAGACGCCCGCGGCTCATCTCGTCCAGCGTGCGAGGTGCGCGCGCGAGGTCGGCGAGCGACGCTTCGCCGGCGCGCACCAGGGCGGCCGCCTGCCGCAGGTGCAATGGATTTCCGTGCAGGGCCGTCGCCAGCCGCCGAACCGTCGCTGCCTCGTCGGCGGTCAGCGACCGTCCCAGATCGTCGGCTACCAGCGTGCAGGCGGCCCCGCCGCTGAGCCCCGGCAGCGTCACTGACCGGCCGGGGTAGTCGAGTCGCCGCCGCTCCGCGCCGACGATGACCGTGCAGTCGCGCAACGCCTCCATCAGCACGGTCACCTGCTGGTCGGAACCGTCGAGGTCGTCGACGGCCACGATCGGACGCCATCGAGGAAGCCCCCCGGGTCCACCGAACCGCTCGGCGATCTGGTGCAGGAGATCCGACGGGTGTTGCCAGCCGGCCACGAGGTACACGACCGGTCGCCCCGTTTCATGGCCAAGCCGCTCTGCCAGGTACCGCAGCAACGTGGTCTTGCCGAATCCGCAGGGCGCGTTGAACTCCACCGGCGCGTTTGTGCCGATATTGGCAACGGCCCAGTTGATATGAATGTCGCGTCCGATGGGCAGTCGCATCGCGCACCTCCGTGCAAATCGAGCGGAAACAGCACTCAATCCACGGTGGCGTTTCGAGGTCGATGGCGCATGACCAGATTTGCGCAAACGTCCGCGCCGTCTGGGTTAGTGAATTCTGCTCATGGCCGGCGTCGGCTAGCCTGAACTCGTCGAATGTCCGCTCGGGAAAGCGAATGGAGTGAGCGGCATGCCAGTCTTCATGATCGAGCGGCGGTTCGCCGAGGACTTTGAGCCGTCGATCGAAGGTGCCACCGACGTCAATCGAATCAACGACGAAGAAGGCGTGCGATGGCTGTACTCGTTCTGGTCAAAAGACAAGCGTAAGACGTTTTGCCTCTATGAGGCCGAGTCGGCCGACGCTATCCGCCGGGCGGCTGAGCGGGCCGGGCTGCCGGCGGACGTCGTGATCGAGGTCAGCCATCGGATCAGCGCTCGCGGGCAGCTGCAACCGATCACCGCGTGATCACTCGATCAGGCCGTGGTCGACCGCGTACCGGGCGGCCTGGGTGCGGTTGGCGCAGCCGGTCTTGAACAAGATGCTGCGTACGTGGTTCGCGGCCGTACTTTCGCTGATCGTGAGCCGTTTCGCGAGCTGCCGGTTGCTCAACCCGGTGCCGAGGAGCCGCAGGACCTCCGCCTCCCGGCCAGTGAGGCCGTCCGGGTGACGCTCGGGCGGCAGTTCGCACGTGGCGAGGCGATTGAGCACCCGGACCAGGCTGCGTGGCGTCGCGAGGCCGGCCGCCGCCGTTTCGAGCGTGCGCGCCTGGGCGACGTCGCCGGTACGCCGGGCGTAGCGGGCCCAGGCGGCTAGCGTCTCGGCCTCGTGTAGTGCTGATCCGGTCCGGCGGTCGAGGTCGAGCGCGCTGGCGAAGAGGTCCGCCGGCGAGTCTGTGCCGCGGATTGCGTGCAGCTGGGCGCGGTACCGGTCGGCCGCCCCGAACACCGCGATGAACGGTCCCATCACGACGTTCATCCCGGCGTACTCGTCGAGCAGCGGTCCGATCCGCGACGCCGCGTCGGCGTCATCGAGTGCGGTGGCCGCCTCGGCCAGGAACGCCAGCGTGGCCGGCCACCGCGGCGACTGCATCTCGACGGGGAGGTCGCGGTCGAGGATGTGGCGCAGGACGCGAGCCGCCGGCCCAGCCATCCCGAGCTCCACGTACAGGGCGAGCAGTGCCGGGGGCCAGTGATCCTCGGGTGCCTCGGTGCCGCTAATGAACGGTCTTACCTGTTCGATGTCGCCGGTCTCTCGCCGGAGCATGAACGACTGCACGCCGAACGGGCCTTCGATTACGTCGTCGCCGAACTGCTTGCCAGACTCGAGCAGCTCCTTCGAGATCTGGGCCGCGCCGGTGAAGTCGCCGGTGATCAGCTGCAGGCCGAAGTCGACGCAGCCCACGAGGTATGTCCAGTACCGCTGGCCGGTGGTCTCGCCGGCCCGCCGCAGATCACGCCGGGCCTCCTCCAAGGCGGGCCGGTCGCCGCGATGGTAGCTGATGACCGCCCGGTGGTACGCGGACGGGCCGATGAGCAGCCAGTTCCCGGTGCGTGCGGCGATGCCGGCGACCTCGATCGCGCGGTTCAGCTTGGTGTTGTGGCGGTCCAGCCCCATGCCGACCTGCAGGCTCGCGGCCAGGGTGTCGCCGAGCAGCCGCTCGTCGTTCGCCTCGCGGGCGAGTGCGATGGCGCGAGCGACCAGCTGCTCCGCCCGTTCGTGGGAACCGGTGAGCGCGAGCGCGCGCCCGAGGCCGGCGAGGGATCGGATCTGGTCGGACTCGGACGGGTCGGCCGGGGCCGCCCGCATCGCGGATTCCAGGAGAACGAGCGCCTCCGGGCAGGCGCTGGCAGTGTGCCAGGCGGAGTCCTCGTACGCGATGGCGGCCGGCAGCCGGGACATCGCCTCGCCCTCGTTGGCGACGATCAGGAGCAGGTCACGGCCCTTCTGAAACTCGCAGGCGAGCTGGTAGCTGCGGGCCGCGGCCATGCGGTGGCCGTCGCGTTCGAGCGGGTCGTCGCAGATGTCCGCCGCCCGCTCGAGCAGCCTCCCGGCCTCGGCGTGGGCCAGGCTCGCGTCCGCGGTGGCCGCGGCGGCGGCGAGGTAGCGGACCGCCTTGCGGGTGTGCCCGAGGACGTGCGCGGCGGCGTAGTGGTGCGCGAGTTGCTGGACCGACCCGCCCCGGCGCTCCAACGTCGTCGCCACCACCTCGTGGAGTCGGATTCGCTGGGCGGTCGAGGTGAGGTCGAGAACGGCCCGGCGGGTGAGCGAGTGGACGAACCGGTACCGGCTGTCGAAGTCGTCGATCGACTCCAGCAGCCCGGCCGCGATGAACGCGTCGAGCGCATGCAGCACGTCCGAACTGCCGGCGGCGGTGACCAGCGTCGCGGCGTCGAACTCCTCGCCGACGACCGCGGCGAGCCGCAGCGCCTCCTGGTGCTCCGGCGCCAGCGCGGCCAGCCGGTGGTGCACAATGTCCCGGACGATCTCCGGAGCGCGCTGCGAGCCGGTCGTGAGCCCGGCAAGCCCACCGCGGCGGCCCAGATCGCGCCACAGCTCCCGCAGGTAGAACGGATTGCCGCCGGTCCGTTCGCGCAGGAGACCGGCGGCATGCCGGGCGCGGTAGCCAGCGATACATGCTTCACGCACGAGGTACTCGGCGATGTCGTCGCTGTCCAGCGGCCCGAGATCGACCCGGGTCACCCCGTCGAGCCGGTACATCGGCGCGAGCCGGCGGACCAGCTCGTCCGACTGGTCCGGGGCAGTGGTCCGGTAGCTGGCCAGCACCAGTACCCGGCTGCCAGCGGTGCGTTCGACGACATGGGTGAGGAGCTGCAGTGAGGTCGATCCGGCCCAGTGCAGATCCTCCAGGGCCAGGACGACCGGCCGCTGCCGCGCCAGCTCGGTCAGCACCAGCGTCAACGCACCGTACACCTCGCGTTGTTCCGCGAGCGTCGCCGCGACCGCGTGGTGCGTGGCCGCCCGGCCGACGAGCGTACCGAGCCGCTCGGCGATCAGCGGTATCGGCCATGCGTCGGGGTCGGCCGGCGCGAGCGTCCCGTCGACAACGCCGGCTCGTAGCGCCCCGACCGGGCCCTCGAACGGCTGGTACGGCGGGCCCAGCTCGGCCACGCACGAGCCGACCAGGATCACTGCCCCGTGCTGCTCCAGTTCCGTGCACAGCTCGACGATCAACCGCGACTTCCCGGCGCCCGGCTCGCCACACAGGAACACCGCCTGACGGGCGCCAGCGCCCACCGACTGCCATGCCTCGGCGAGCAGCGCCCGCTCCGCGTGCCGGCCCACGAACGGCGGCTGCCGTACCGCCGACCAGCTCGCTGGCAGTGCGGGATGAGCCCAGCTGGACACCCCTCGACGGTAACGACGCGACTCCCGGGTGTCGATGGGCAGAACTCACTACCCCGGACGGTCGGCCACGTGGGCCGAACTTGGGCAGAACTGGTCATGCGCGCGTGCAGGCCGAGCCTGCAAGGTGGCGGAGACGGCCGGCAACGTGCCGCAAGCAAATGAGCGACCTGATGGCTCGGACAAAGGAAACAAGGTCATACATTTACGTTGCCGGCCTCGATCTCGAAACATATCACCGCCTTGCGAAGCCCACCAAGGGACTTAAAGGAGAACTGCCATGACCATTCAACTTCCTGATTTGCGGCAGGCCGTGATCGCGTACCTGAACACCAAGGTCACGGTCGACGTGCTGGATTTCCAGGTTAGCAATCCACCGTTCTTGAAGGTGGGGGAACCTTTCTCGTTCACAGTTCGTGTAGCTAATGCAACCACGGCTAACGGTGGCATCGCTCTGACGAACGTGCGGTACCAGGTGTCTACATCGAATCCTGAAGCCGTGAAAATTACCGTACCTACCAATGGGTCGGCAATTGACCGCCACGGCCATCCGCTATCCGCCAGTGACTCAGTCGACTTCTTTGAATTCAACCCGGCGGGAGAAGATGTATCCTATCTCAGGCGAGATGAGACCGACCTCCTAGCTTTCAACGCTCGCGCCGTAGGAGCCGGGAGCTGCTCCATTCGCGCGAGGATCCTGGCCGATCCGGACATTAATGAGCTATTCCCGCGCAATTTCCCCTCCGCGAAAGACTCGTTAAGTTTCAGCGTTATATCTTGACGGTTGCGTCGACCTGGCCGTCGCACTCCGGGCGGCCCATGTGGGCACCTCGTACGACCCGCCGTCGGCCAATGTGTCTGTTCCGGACGCTCCTTAGACCCTCAAGTAGCTTGACGCGGGCAACAACGCGCGGGCGCGCCGAGTTTCAACAGATCCGAGGTGGAACCAATGGTACAGACAGTTACGCTTGCGCCGAGTTCTCGTCTTGACGCGCTGCCTGAACTCGGCGCGGCCGGTCGACCATCGACCGTCCTCCACCCCTGTGACTTCGCCAATTGGGGCGACGTATTCCACCATTTCCCGAACGCCGAAGACTACCTTTTGACGCCCGGCGACTACCGAGCCTGGGGCAGATGCATGATCAACCAAGCCAACCCGGCCGACCACCGGCGGCTCATTCGGTTCATCGAGACCGCTAAACGACCCTGGGACCGTATAAGTACCGAGGCAGTGACCGACGGCTTCCAATTCACCTCCGGCGCCGCCCACTGGGCCGTGCACGGGTTGACCATTCGCGGACCAAATCTGGCAACCTGTATCGTCAAGCAAGGCGCGGAACACATCACCTTCGACTCGATGTTCATCGAAGACGTCGACACCCACGGGATACAGCTCGAAGGGAACCACTGCACCGTGCAGAACTGTGTGATCCGCCGGGCATGGGCGCCACACGACGTGGTCGCCATTTTGATCAGGGTCAACGGGGCGCCCAACGTCGGCAACCGGGTGCTCGACAACGAAATTTGCGACTGCGTCGACGGCGTGGGCGTCACCTGGGACGACGCCAAAGGCGCCAACCCGTACCAGGAGTGCCTGGACCTGGTCGTCGAGGGCAACGACATCTACCTGACCGAAGTCCGCCACACCCACCGGCCCGAACCCGTATTCCCGCCCAGCCCCGGATGTCCACGGCTCCACGCGACAGCCGAGAACGGTATAGACATCAAGGCCGGACCTCGAACCAGTACACAACCACTCGAGTTCGTACACAACCGCATCTGGGGCTTCCGGACGCCGGAGCCGGGTTCTGCCGCACAATCCGACGGCGCCGCTATCACCATCCACCGGGGAGCGCAACGGATCCTCTTCGCCCACAACGTCATCTTCGATTGCCCCATCGCCTTCCACGAAGTCGCTCGCGACCCGGCTGACCCCAACCAGGGCGACCGGGAAGTGACGTTGCGTTCGAACATCATCTCCTTCATGCACCCGTATAATCCAGAAGATCTGGGCGCCATCCTGCGAACCAAGCTGCCATTCCGCCTCGAAGGAAACTGGTTCTCACACAGCCGCACCTTGTCAGCATTGCCGAAGGTGCCCAACACCCACGACATGTTCGTGGACAACGTGCTGCACGACGACACACCGCTCGGCGAGGCCAGCCACGATTGGCAGGAGCCCGACACGAACAACCGGGTTCTGCCGGCTGACGACATGAGCGACGTTCTGATCGAGCGGTGCCGGTGGACGAATCCGGGCCTCGTCCGGCTGCGCAGCGCTGTGCTCTAGCTGAGACCCGAAACCCTTCATCTGGACCAAGACAGCCGACGAGATCCTGGCAAACCTCGTCGGCTATCTCACCCGACTCGATCAAACAATCAACGACTCGTCCCCCATTGCCGACCGCATCACCGATCGGCAGCCATAGCACTCCGAGGTCGGGCGACATTACTACACCGCGCTGTCGACTGTGGAACGTTCATGGTCGTACCGGATCCGGTAGGCCGTGGTCAGTCCCAGGTCAGGCGGCATGACTGAACTGCGCCTCCGACCGCGGAACATTCATGGCCTACTGGATATCGTTGACACTCCCTCCGAGACCGGACAATACTGCCCGCCGTCGATGTACCTGAACGGCGTCGATCCATAACGCCACGACTGGCCTGTGGCCGGCAAGCCGACGGACGGCCGGCCCTCGCCGCGTGGAACCACGCGGTCCGGCGGCGTCCTGCCGCCGGACGTCCCGCCGCGGTCATGTCACGCTGTCTCGCCTCGCCCGCCAGCTTTGCGAGAAGTTACGAGGAGGAAGCACCACATGAAAGGCGCCCCCACCCGCCCGACGCGCCGCCTGCGCCTGCGCACCGGCCTGCTGGTCGCCGGCGTCGCCGTGGCCGTGACCGCCAGCGCAGTGCTGCTGACCAACCCCGCGAGCGCGGCGACGCAGTATTGCTCGAACTCCACCGGCGGCAGCAACGGCAGCTACTACCAGATGTGGACCGCCGGCCAGGGCTCGGCCTGCATCTCGTTGAACTCCGCCACCAGCTACACCGCACAGTGGAGCGGTATCGGTGACTTCGTCGCCGGCGTCGGCTGGAAGCCCGGCAGTACCAGCCGCGTGATCAACTACAGCGGCAGCCTCAACGCCAACGGTGGCACCAACCTGCTGTCGCTGTACGGCTGGTCGACCAACCCGCTGGTCGAGTACTACGTCATCGACGGCTACGTCGGCTCGCCGAACTACTCCGGCCAGAACATGGGCACGATGACCAGTGACGGCGGCACCTACACCATCATCAAGCACCAGCAGGTCAACCAGCCCTGCATCACCG
>Ga0207661_10001706_pt1 | contig 15000 bp, 15 predicted proteins | sample KBSC713LmetaG_FD_184337 | JGI IMG/M metagenome (GOLD analysis project Ga0207661, IMG submission 184337) | Corn rhizosphere microbial communities from Kellogg Biological Station, Michigan, USA - KBS C7.1-3L metaG (SPAdes) (version 2) | ecosystem: Host-associated > Plants > Roots > Rhizosphere ...
TTAGCATCCCGTGCAATCAGTAAACGCTATGTTCATCGAAAGGAACGGAGATGCTGACTGCAGCCCCCTTCGAGAAGCTGTCCAGAGAAATGCACGGGCGCGTCGTGACCGCGTCGGATCCCGACTGGGACACGACGCGGCAGGTGTTCAACCTCGCCATGGATCTGAGGCCCGCCGCCGTGGCGCTTCCTCGCGACGCACGCGACGTGAGCCTCGCCGTCGACTACGCCCGCGCGAACGGGCTTCGCGTGGCGCCGCAGGCGACCGGCCACAACGCCGACGCGCACGGGGCGCTCGACGACACTTTGCTCGTCGACGTCCGCGAGCTCCAGGAGGTCTCGATCGACGCCCGTGCGCGGCGCGTGCGGGTCGGGGCCGGCGTGAAGTGGCAGCGGGTCTCCCCCTTGCTCTCCGAGCACGGGCTCGCCGGGCTGCACGGGTCGTCCCCCGACGTCGGCGTCGCCGGCTACTCGCTGGGCGGCGGCATGGGCTGGCTGGCCCGCACGCACGGCTTGCAGGCGAACAGCGTCACCGCGATCGAGCTCGTCACGGCCGACGGACGCGCGACCCGTGTCGACGCGGAGCACGAGCCGGACCTGTTCTGGGCGCTGCGCGGCGGCAACGGCAACTTCGGCGTGGTCACGGCGATCGAGTTCGCCGTCTATCCCGTCGAGGCGCTGTACGCCGGGGTGATGTTCTTCCCGTTCGAGCGTGCGGCCGAGGTGCTCCACGCCTGGACCGAGCTCGTCCCGACGCTGCCGGACGAGATGATGTCGTGGGCGTCGCTGCTCCAGTTCCCCGACGCGCCATTCGTGCCCGAGCCGGTGCGCGGTGGCTCGTTCACAGTCGTCTACGGCGCCTTCCTCGGGAGCGAGGCGGACGGCCGAGCCCTCCTTCGTCCGGTGCGCGAGCTCGGACCGGCGATGGACACCTTCGCGATGGTGCCCCCGGCGGCGCTCGGCGAGATGGCGATGGACCCGCCCGATCCGCTGCCGTTCCGCATCACTGCCGCACTGCTGGACGATCTGCCCCGCGACGGCGTCGACGAGCTCGTGTCCGCCGTCGGCCCCGGGTCGGGCTCCCCGCTCGCGATGGTCGAGCTCCGTCAGCTCGGCGGTGCCCTCGCGCGGCATACCCCGGGTGCTGGCGCGCGCGCGACACTCCCGGGCACGCTCAGCCTGGTCGCGCTCGGCGTGCCCGAGGACGAGACGTCCGACGAGGCCGTGAGGTCGTATCTCGGGTCACTCGATCGCGCGGTCCGCCCCTATCGCGTCGGCGACTACGCGAACTTCGTGATGGAGCCGACCGACGCAAGCCGCTTCTTCGACCCGGACACCTGGGCCCGCCTGCGCGAGGTGAAGACGCTCTACGACCCGACCGACCTCTTCAAGGGCAACCACCATATCCCGCCGGTCGACTGAGCCGAGGGGGACTCGGGAGACGAGCCCCGGGCCCGGCGCCCGGGGCTCGAGTCCTCAGGAGAAGCCGAACAGCGGCGGGAGCACGACCACGACCGCCGCGGCCCACAGGGCGAAGACGGGAAGGTACGTCGTCTGCCAGCGCTCGAGCCGGTGGAGCGTGCTGCGTCCCGTGAGGAAGCGGACGGACAGGAACGCGGCGCCGGCGAGGTTCACGAGCAGGACGAGGTTGAGGCCGAGCGCTGCGGTGCGGTTCGGGGTGAACCCGAGATCGCCGATCCGAGCGATCATCGAGCCGAGCACCATCGCATCCAGCAACAGGGCGCTGGCGACCGCGATCAGCTGGATCCAGTCCATCCAGTTCGCCGCCGTGGTCGGCTCCCGCGCGGACATGGCGTAGAGGACGAGCGCGAGCACGACCACGAGCAGGGCGTCGAAGACGCTGAGCAGGTCGCGGTCGAAGGCGCCACCGAGCTCCGTCACGGCGTAGACGACCGCGGCGCACGCCAGCATGAACGCGAACAGCGGCGTGAACAGCATCGTCAGGACCGGCGCCATGTTCTCCACCACTCGCTGCTTCGACTCGACGAGCCATGCGGCCACGATCACGCCGCCGGCCGCGCCGGCGGGCAGCACCCACTGGGCGACCCGGTCGACGTCGACGCCCGCGGGCTCGAAGATCCCGGCGGTGAGGGCCATCAGCACGCCGCCGCCGAGCGCGATCAGCACGTAGTAGATGAACCACTCGCCCGTGAAGCGGACGAAGTCCATCCGCCGCTGGTGCGATCGGAGCGACCCTCCCATGTACGGGAACGCGACCACGAACCCCAGGACGACGGGAAGGTGGAGCGCGACCAGGATCTCGGTGTCCGAGTCCGCGTCGTACGGATAGACGTTGATCACGACCGCCGCGAGCACAAACGGCGCAGCCGTGACGAACCAGGCTCGGGGCTCGAGCTGCCGCTTGCGCGCGAAGTACGCGGCGAGGAACGGCAACACGAACAGGCTCAGGTTCCGCGTGAACCAGGTGGGGTGCTCGCCGGGAAAGCCCGCAATCAGGCGAGCGAGCTCGATCACGACAGCCGCGGCGGCGGCGAAGAGGAGGGCCTCGAGCCAGCCGCTCGGCACCGGCAAAGCCTCCTCGGCGGGCCCGAGCAGCTGCTTCCAGAGCCGGTCGCTGTGCTCGCGCGCGAACTCCCGAGAGACCGTGTCCATGTCGCCCATGCGTTTCACGGCGACCAGGAATGCCTCGTCGTCTGTGAGACCGGCGGCGTTCAGCTCGGCGATCTGGTGGCGAAGGTGGTCCTCGAGCTCGTCGACGTCGTGGCCGTTGAGCGCCGGAGCGTGGGCGACGTACGCCCGCCACTCGGCGATCTGCGAGTCCATGTTTTCCATCGTCACGCCTCGCCCAGCGCGGTCAGCAGCGCCCCGGAGCCGGGCCACGCGTCGTTGAGCGCACGGGTGACCGCGACCCATTGCCGCTGGTGCTCCGCGAGTGCCGCTCGTCCGGCGTCGGTGATCACGTAGTACTTGCGACGGCGCCCCTCCGGCGGCGTTCGCCACTCGGTCGTCACGTAGCCGAGCCGACCGAGGCGGTGGAGCAGCGGGTAGAGCATGCCGTCGCTCCATTCGAGCTCGCCCGCCGAGAGTGCTCGGACGCGCTTGAGGATCGCGTAGCCGTAGCTCTCGCCGTCGCTGAGGATCGCCAGCACCAGTGGCGTCGCCGAGGCCGCGACCAGATCCTTGTCGATGCGCAGATCAGTCCTCCATAGCTCGAAGTGTCATGCATAGAAGCACAAGGTATGGACGTCGGCAAGCGCCTTCGTCGTCTCCTTGACGGAGCTGTCCCCTGCCGCGTTCCCCGTTCGTCCTCCCAGTGAAGGACACGAATGCGAAGGAGGACTCCCATGGACGCACGGAAGAAGATCGCCATCGCAGGTGCGACCGGAAGGCTCGGACGCCAGCTCGTCGACGTGGTCGAGGAGCGCGGGCACGAGGTCGTCCCGATCTCCCGCACGCACGGCGTGGACGTCGTGACCGGCGAGCGGCTCGCGGCCGCGCTCGCCGGCGTGGACACGGTGATCGACGCGGCCGCGTACCCGTCGAACGAGCAGGAGCCGGCCACCGAGTTCTTCGTCGCCTCGGCGCGGAACCTCCAGCAGATGGGCGCCGCGGCGGGCGTGAACCAGCTCGTCGTCGTCTCGATCATCGGCATCGACCGCTTCACGGCGGGCTTCCTCGCCGCCAAGAAGGTGCACGAGCAGGAGGTCGTCAAGGGACCGCTCCCGGTGCGGATCCTGCGCGCCGCGCAGTTCCACGAGTTCGTGGAGCCGCTGCTGGGCTGGATCCCACAGGACAACGGCGTCAAGCGCGTGCCGAACATGCGCACGCAGCTGGTGGCCGCCCGCGCGGTTGCCGAGGCGCTCGTCGAGCTCGCCACCAACACCGACGCATCGGCGACGAACGGGACGGCGATCCCCGAGATCGCCGGTCCTCGCGCGGAGACCCTCGTCGAGGTCGCGAGGCTCGTCGCCGCGCGTCACGGAGACACCGTGACGATCGAAGGTGTGACCGACCCGTCCGATCCGGACGGCGAGGCGTACGCGAGCGGCGGGCTCTTGCCGGGGCCGCAGGCAACTCTTGCGGGCCCGACCTACGCGGAATGGCTCGACCGCGAGGCGGACGCGTGAGCACTTCCCGACCGCTCACCCGGCAGATCCGGGCGCCGCCCGAGAACCGGGACGACGGCGGCATGCTTGCGTTGAATCAAGCACGAGCACCGTCGCTCTGGCTCAGCCGACCGCCTTCTTCACGAGCGCAACGATCTTCTTCTCGTCGGCGGCGGTCAGCTTCTTCAGCGCGAAGGAGGTCGGCCACATCGTGCCGTCGTCGAGCTTCGCAGTGTCGTTGAAGCCGAACGTCGCATACCGCGCGCCGAACTTCGCCGCGCTCTGGAAGAAGCAGACGATCTTGCCGTCCCTCGCGTAGGCGGGCATCCCGTACCACGTCTTCGGCATGAGGTCGGGCGCCGTCTTCGTGACGATCGCGTGCAGTCGCGTCGCCATGTCGCGGTCGCCCTTGGGCATCTCCGCGATCTTCTCGAGCAGGTCGCTCTCCCCCGCCGCTCGGTCCTTCCCGCGTCGCGCCTCTGCCCGCAGCTCCTTGGCGCGCTCGCGCATCGCGGCCTTCTCATCCCCCGTGAATCCCTCGCTCTTCGCAGGGGCCTGCTTGCCCTTCCCGGTCGCTCTCTTTTCAGCCACGCAAAAGCACCTCCCTCGGGTCGACGTCCTCACTGATATTGGCTGCTGGACCGGTCCGGGGCGGAGCTTGTGATCCGAGCGCACGGCTTAGACTCGCCCAATGTCTGCCTGCCCGACGTGCGGACGCGAGCTGGAGGGCGACTTCGCCTTCTGCCCGTACTGCGGCGCCACGCTGACGGCGACGGCCCCGCCGTCGCGCGAGCAGCGGAAGGTCGTGTCGGTCCTGTTCTGCGACGTCACGGGCTCGACCGAGCTCGGCGAGCAGCTCGACCCCGAGGCGCTGCGGACGCTCCTCGCCCGCTACTTCGAAGAGATGAAGACGATCGTCGAGCGCCACGGCGGCTCGGTCGAGAAGTTCATCGGCGATGCCGTGATGGCCGTCTTCGGGGTGCCGGTCGTGCATGAGGACGACGCGCTGCGTGCCGTTCGGGCAGCCGTGGAGATGCGCGACGCCTTCCCAGCCCTCGGCTGCCAGGGCCGGATCGGCGTCACGACCGGCGAGGTCGTCACCGGCACCGCCGAGCGGCTCGCGACGGGCGACGCCGTCAACCTCGCCGCGCGACTGGAGCAGGCCGCCGCCCCGGGCGAGATCCTGATCGGCGATGCGACGTTCCGGCTGACGCGTGACGCAATCGAGGTCGAGGAGGTGCCGCCGCTCCCCCTGAAAGGCAAGTCCGAGCCCGTCGTCGCGCATCGCCTCCTCTCGGTGGGCGGCGATCAGGCGTACGCGCGGAGGCTCGACACGCCGATGGTCGGCCGCGAGACCGAGCTCGACCGGCTGCGCGACGCGTTCGGCCAGGCCGTGCGCGACCGGTCGTGCCAGCTCTTCACGGTCCTCGGCCCCGCGGGCATCGGCAAGTCGCGTCTGCTGCTCGAGTTCCTCGCCTCGCGCGACGACGCCCTGATCCTGCGGGGGCGCTGCGTTCCCTACGGGGAGGGGATCACGTACTGGCCCGTCGTGGAGGTCGCAAAGCAGCTGCCCGCCGTGGCGTTCGACGGCGCCGGCACCGAGCCGATCGCCGCGCTCCTGCGTGACGAGGACCTGGCGACGTCGCGGGAGGAGATCGCGTACGCGTTTCGGAAGCTGCTGGAGACGGTCGCCTCGGAGCGCGCGCTCGTGTGCGTCTTCGACGACATCCACTGGGGCGAGGAGACGTTCCTCGACCTCGTCGAGCACGTCGCCGACCTGTCGCGGGACGCACCCATCCTCCTCCTCTGCTCCGCGCGACCGGAGCTCCTCGACCGCCGCCCCGGCTGGGCGGGGGGGAAGGTCAACGCGACGACCGTGCTGCTCGAGCCGCTGCGCCCGGAGGATGCCGACGCGATGATCGAGAGCCTCGGCCGGGTCGACGTGACCCTGGCCGCACGGATCCGCGAGGCGGCCGAAGGCAACCCGCTCTTCGTCGAGCAGATGGTCGCGCTCGTCAAGGAGTCGGGCAACGGAGACGTGGTGGTGCCACCGACGATCCAGGCGCTGCTGGCGGCGCGGCTCGATCAGCTGGAGCCGTCGGAGCGCGCCGTGCTCGAGCGCGGGTCGGTCGAAGGCCGCGTGTTCCACCGGCGCGCCGTCGAAGCGCTCGCGCCCGAAGAGGACGGCGCCGTGACTCGGCTGACGTCGCTCGTGCGCAAGGAGCTCGTCCGTCCGGACAAGCCCGTCTTCGTCGGTGACGACGCGTTCCGGTTCCGCCACATGCTCGTTCGCGACGCCGCTTACGACGCGTTGCCCAAGGCGATTCGCGCGGAGTTGCACGAGCGGTTCGCCGACTGGCTCGAGACGCACGGACGCGATCTCCTCGAGCTCGACGAGATCCTGGGTTACCACGTGGAGCAGGCGCACGCCTTCCGCCGGGAGCTCGGCGCCTCCGGCGAAGCCGAGGCGGCGCTCGCCGAGCGGGCAGCCGGCCACCTCGCGACCTCAGGCCGCCGGGCGTATGCGCGCGGCGACGCTCCGGCGGCGGTGCGGTTGCTGCGCCGGGCGGCGGCACTTCTCCCAGCGGAAAGCTCGGAGCGGCTGAAGCTGCTCCCTGCGCTCGGCGATGCACTGACCGAGGTCGGCTCGTGGGACGATGCCAAGTCACTGTTGTCCGAGGCGGCGGCGACCGCCCGGAGCATCGGCGATCGCAGCGCTGCCGCGGAGGTCGCGGTGACGCTCGTGTACGTCGACCTCCACACGGACCCCGGGGCGAGTCACGCCAAGGGCCGGGCGGAGCTCGAGGTCGCGATTCGCGTGTTCGAGGAGATCGACGACAAGGCCGGCCTCTCGCGCGCGGTCGGCACCGCGGCGCAGATCCACTCCTGGGCCGGCGAGAGCGCGCGTGCCCTCGAGGAAATGGAGCGCGCCGCGCGCCTCGCGAAGGAGAGCGGCGACCGGCTCCAGGAGCAGCGGAGCATCTCGGGGATCGTGCTGACGCTCACGTACGGCCCCCTACCCGTCGACGACGTGCGGGAGCGACTCGACGAGATCGAGCCTCGGGTCGAAGGCGCGATGAGGCTGCGCGTGCCGATCCTTCGCTCCCGAGCCCTCTTGGACGCGATGCAGGGGCGGTTCGACGACGCACGCTGCCTCATCGCCGACGCCGACAAGATGTCACGCGAGCTGGGTCTCGAGACGACACGTGCGGCGGGTGTCCTCCGCGCCGCCGGCGAGATCGAGCTCCTGGCCGGCGATGCGCCGGCCGCCGAGCGGGCATTCCGCGAGGGGTACGAGACGCTCGAGCGCGGTCAGGACTGGGGCCACCTGGCAAGCGTCGCGCCGCTCCTCGCGCTAGCCCTGCTCGCGCAGGGGCGCGTTGACGAGGCCGATCCGCCGCTCGAGCTCACCGCTCAGTGGATCCTCGAGGACGACAGCGACGCGCAGATCAGCTTCCTCCGCGCCCGAGCGAAGCTCGCGGGCGCACGAGGCGACCCGGCCGAAGCCGAGATGCTGGCGCGTCGCGCGGTCGAACGCGCCGCCGAGGGCGACGATCTCAACGCCCACGCGGGAGCGCTCGTCGACCTCGCTGAGGCGCTCGAGCTCGGCGCGCGCCCCCACGAGGCGGTCGGCGCGCTCGACGAGGCGCTCGGTCTCTACGAGCGGAAGGGCAACCTCGTCGCCGCGCAGCAGGTACGCCGGCTCGTTCGCTGACTCCTGGTCCTCTACTCACGGCCGGGCGAGGAAGAGTCGCTTCTCGGCCGCGAGGTGCGATGGCCACGCGAGCTGCTCCAGGCCGGCGAAGCTGAGATATGCGCGGAGGGCCTCGCGCATCGCCTCCACGAATCCGTCGGCGCGCCGCGGCGCGAAACCGTCCTCCCACCAGACGTTCAGCACCTGCACGCGGCCCTCGTCGCGCTCGATCTGCGGCTCGATCCGGCCGACGAGCCGGTCACCGAAGAGGATCGGCAGCACGTACCAGCCGAAGCGGCGCTTGTCCGCCGGGAAGAACCCCTCCCACACGAACTCGAAGTCGAACAGGCTCGCGAGGAGGGCGGTGTCCCACAGGAAGGAGTCGAACGGGGCGATGAACGCTACAGTGGGCGCGGGCTCTGGAGGCGACTGCAGCAGCGCGAGCTCGTCGGCCACCACGAGGCGCTTGCCGCGTACACCCTCGACGTCGACCGGTACGAGCGCGCCGAGCTCGAGTAGCTCCTTGCGAAGCTCGTTGCGCTGCGGCGGGGGAGCGATGCGGGCGAACGTGCCCCCGGCGCCGCCGGGGCCGAGGAGGCCGTGAGCGCGATACCGGGACAGGAGCTTGTGTCGGACCTGTTCACGCTCCGGCACCTCGCGTGCGAGCAGCTCGGCCGGGAGCAGCCGTTCGAGGAGGTCGTAGTAGCGGAGGTTGCCGTCGCGCCGTACGAGGCCGAGCACGCCCGCCACCGTGTACGCCTCGAGCACCGAGCGCACGGCGTTCTCCGGCAGACCGAACCAGTCGTTCGTCGCGCCGCTCTTGCGCTCGAGGTCGGCCGAGCACAGCGGCCCGTCCGCGCGAATCCGCTCGAGCACGCTCTCCGCCACCACGGCGTTGTCGGCCAGGGCGTCGGCGTGGAACCGGGGGCCCTTCCGACCCCATCCGAGACGGAACCAGGGGAGCTCGCTCGTCGGGACGAACGACAGGGCCTTGTTGGTCGTCTCGAAGATCTCGCGGCGTTCGTAGAGGACGTCGCACCAGGCAGGCTCGTAGCCGGCGACGCGCGCGTGCAGCACGAGGTCGTGGTTCCGGCCGGCGACCGCGATCGGGTCGAACTGGATCGACCCGAGCTTCCGGAAGACCTCGAGCACCCCGTCGAGGCCTCCCGCGAGAGACCGGGCAGGCGCGAGGAAGTGACGCGCGACGAGAAACCGACGTGCCGCCTCCGCAGCGACCTTCACCGCGAGGACATTAGCTCCACTCCCAGACCGCCGCGATGCGTTGGGGAGCGGAGCCAGGCCAAAGAGCTCGGCGTGACATTAGATGACGGCGTGCCTCAGCTCGGGTACTCGTCCTTGCGCCACGTGCGGGGCTCGTCGGGCTGGGCCTTCGGTGTCCGCTCGAGCAGGGAACTGAAGTACGGCGCGACGAACGGGTCGGGGGCCGACACCGTGTACGTGTGGTAGACGGCTCCGTCGTCGCGGGCGAAGACAATCCAGCTCGGGTTCTCTTGCAGGCCGACCTCGAGCGGCGCGCCGACCTGACCCGACCACTCCTCGAGCCAGTCGGGCGGGCTTTCGATCAGCTGCTCGACCTCGGGGACCTGCTGCAGCTGCTCCCCGGTGAGCGCGAGGCCGAAGTCGAAGGCGAAGTCGTTCTCGTACGTGGAGACGTAGGGAAACTCCCAGCCCATCCGCTGCTTGTAGGCGGTCAGCCGCTCGATCGGCGCGCGCGAGAAGCAGATCAGCGTGACGTCGCGGTGGTTCAGGTGGACGAGCGAGCCGTCGAGCCCGTCGGCGAGGCTCGTACAGCCGGGGCACGCGCCGAGCGTGTAGTCGGGGCCGAACATAACGTTGTAGGCGAGCAGCTGCGAGCGGCCGTCGAACAGCTCGGCAAGCGTCCTCTTGCCCTCCTCGGTGTCGAAGACGTACTCCTTCTCGACCGCGACCCAGGGAAGCTCCAGACGCTTTCTCTTGATCTCCTCGTTGCGCTCCGCCTGCTCCGCCTCCAGCTTGGCCAGCTCCTCACGGGCCGCCTGCCATTCCTCGCGGCTTCCGATCGCGTGCTCGGGCATGCTCGCTTCCTCCTCTTCGCCGCGGTAGTCATCCGGTCAGCTGTCCCCGAGAAAGGTGTACACCTTCACCGACACGGGCCGGCGGCGCGGCGGCACGGCCGCCACGAATGCGAGATCCGGAAGGAGGTGTTGGATCGATGCCCGAGCACAGGATCGCGACCCAGGAAGAGTGGCAGGCCGAGCGAGACGCGCTGCTTGCCGAGGAGAAGGAGCTGACGCGCCGCAACGACGAGCTCGCACGCAAGCGACGGGAGCTCCCGTGGGTGCCAGTCGAGAAGGATTACCGCTTCGAGACCGAGCACGGAACCAGGTCGCTCGCCGAGCTCTTCGACGGCCGCTCGCAGCTCCTCGTCTACCACTTCATGTTCGGGCCCCCTTACGTCGCGGGCTGCACGGTGTGCTCGTCGATCGCCGACACGCTCGCGCCGCAGGCCGTCCATCTGCAGGCGAGGGACACGACCCTGCTGCTTGCGTCCCGCGCGCCGCTCGAGAAGCTCGTCGCCTATCGAAAGCGGATGGGCTGGCCGATCGAGTGGGTCTCGAGCGGTGGCACCGACTTCAACCGCGACCTCGGCTTCCTCTCGACCGAGGAGGAGCTGAAGCCGTTCCTCGAGAGCGAGATCCCCCCGGTCGTCGAGCAGATGGCGAAAGCGAGCGGCACCGATGTGGCCGGCTACGTTGCGGAGGGCCCCGGCCTCAGCGCCTACGTGCTCGCCTCCGGGAACGTCTACCGGACCTACGTCACGACCGCCCGCGGCCTCGAGCCGGCGATGGCTTATTACGGTCTGCTCGACCGCACCGCGCGCGGGCGCCAGGAGGACGGGGAGCGCGACCACTGGCTCCACCGCCACGACGAGTACGAGACACGCTAGACCACGTGACCGAAGAGCACGACCTCGGCGCGGTGGCACGGTCGATCATCGACAAGCACCGCTACATGACGCTTGGAACCGCCGACGCGGACGGGCTTCCCTGGGCGTCGCCGGTCTGGTATGCCCCGAGGGACTATCGGGAGTTCTTCTGGGTCTCGTCTCCGGAGGCCAGACACTCGCGGAACCTGGCGGTCCGGCCGCAGCTGGCGATCGTGATCTTCGACTCGCACCTGGCCGGCGGCTCGGAGGCCCTCTACATGTCGGCCGTCGGCGAGGAGGTCACCGACGTCGACGACGCGATCGCGCTCTTCTCGCGGCGCTCCGAGGCGCAGGGGCTGCCCGCGTGGACCCGAGAGAACGTGATGCCACCTGCCCGCCATCGCCTGTACCACGCCATCGCGTCGGAGCATTTCGTGCTCGACGGGCTCGACCGGCGGCGGCTCGTGAGCCTCGACGAGATCGACCGCGCGACGTCGCCGCCGGCAAGCTAACTGGGCTCAGCGTTCGCGTTCTCAGTGTGCCGTCGGTGGCGAGACCAGACCCTGCGTCAACAAGCGCCGGAAGCCCTCGATCGAGTCGGCGATGCCGTCGGCGAGCGGACGGTTGACCGAGCCGCCGACACTCGACGAACGACGACCCGTCGGCCTTTCCGGGGAACGGCAGCGGGTCGCCGCGCCACGTGATGGTTCCGTGGTCGACGCCGCTGGCCGCCTCGATCAGCCCGACGACCTCGTCGATCGAGGCCGACGGTCCGTCGAGCGTGTGGACGCAGGCGTCGCGATGGTCGAGCTCCGACGCGCGCACGAACGCCTCGGCGACGTCGGGGAGGTACTGGAGCTGCGCTCTGCCGCCGAACGGGATCTCGTACGGTAGGCCGGCTGCCGCGGCGAGCATTGCCACGGTCGGCGCCGAGGTGAGCCCCTGGTCGCGACCCGGCCCGTAGACGGTGTGCGGCCGCAGCCCGATCGACGGCACGCCATAGTCCTCGAAGTAGCGGAGGGCCGTCTCCTCGTTGGCCCGCTTGAAGACGCCGTAGAGCGTCTGTGGGAGCGTGCCCTCGGTCGGCCCGAAGACTGCGATCGAGGACGCATAGACAACCGGCCCGGTCATACCGGCGCGCCGGGCCGCCTCGAGGACGTTCACCGTGCCGACGACGTTGACCAGAGCGCCGAGCGCCGGCCGCTCGCGGACGAGCGGCACCTGCATCGCCGCGAGATGGATGACGTTGGTGATCCCGTGGCCCGCGAGAAGCCGCTCGAGCGCTTCGAGGTCGGCGATGTCCCCCTGGACGAGCTCCAGCCCGTCGCGGGTACGGGGCTCGAAGGCGATGTCGAGCCGGTGCTGGGAACCTCCGAGATCGAGGCCGACGACCGCTGCCCCACGCTCGACGAGCGTTCTTGCCGTCCAGGCGCCGATCGCGCCGAGCACGCCGGTGACGAGATAGCGCCGTCGCGGCTCGCTCACAGGGTCAGCGACCGCCGACGGCGGTCAGCGCGTAGCCGCCATCGAGCATCGCCGGCGCCCGGGCCGCGAGACGCTCCGGGCTGGGCACGTCCCACCCCAGCGAGTCGGCGAGGCGCACGATCATGCTGAACAGCCCGCAGACGGTCGCGGCTTCACGGAGCGCCTGATCGGAGACGCCGGCTGCGCGCGTCGCCTTCGCATCGGCGGCCTCGAGCTCGTCGGGTCGAAGCGTCAGCTTCTCGAGGAAGACGAGAGTTGCTGCGAGCTCGGGCCGAACGGGTGCGGTCCGCCAGTCGGCGACGATCGCGTCCCACACCTCCTCACCGAGCGCATACGACGCGACCGCGCCGTGGGAGCCCGCTCAGAAGTGACACTGGTTCAGCAGCGAGGTGAAGGCGGCGAACAGCTCCCGCTCGCCGGGCGTCCACTCGGACTCGCCCCGCATGGCGTGGTCGAGCGCCTCGGAGAAAGGGCGGCCGAAGAGCTCGGGTCGGTACATGAGCGTCTTCACGACCCCGAGCGGCTCGTTGCCGCTGCGCTCGCGGATCACGTCGAGCACCGCTGCCTGTTCCGGTGCGTGGCCCGAGTCGACGACCGAGAGCCTCATCCGATCGCCCGCCGAGCCGCGTCGAGGCGCCTCAGCCCCTCCATGATCGCGGCGGAGACCGTCGCTTCGAAGATCTCGTCCTCGGTGACGCCGGCGTCCTTCAGCGCGTCGACGTCGGCGTCGGTGACGGTGGACGCGCGCTCGTGGACCTTCGCGAGGTACGGCGCGAGGGCCGCGGGCGGGTCGGCGTCCGCCGCGAGCGTCCGCAGTTCCTCGAGCGGCTCCGCCACGGGCGGGCAGTCTATCGGCGGCGGCGCCGATCGGCGGCCGCGGCGACCCGAGGAGGAGACGCATGGAGATCACACGAAACACGCTCGGCACGACCCCGGGCCGGGCCGACTGGTTCACAGGCGCGGTCTTCATCGACACGATCGCCGAGCCTTCGGCCGGCTCGCGGATCGCCGCGGCCTACGTGCACTTCACCCCGGCCGCGCGGACGGCCTGGCATACGCATCCACACGGCCAGACGATCTGGGTGACCGAGGGTGTCGGCCTGTGTCAGCGGCGCGGCGGCCCGGTCGAGGTGATCCGACCGGGCGATCGGGTCTTCTTCGAGCCGGGTGAGGACCACTGGCACGGCGCCACCGCGACGCGATTCATGGTCCACGTCGCGATGCAGCAGGCCGCTGACGACGGCACCTTCGTCAGCTGGGGTGAGCACGTCACCGACGAGGAGTACGGAGCCGCACCCAGCTAGCCGGCCACGGGTGCGAACGTGCCTGCCTTGTAGACCTGACCCTCGAGCTCGCGCCCGAGCTGTGCCTCGAGCCATTGCGAGACCTCGATCAGCCCGTCGAGCTCGATCCCCGTCTCGACACCCTGCCCGTGTAGGAGGTACACGAGATCCTCCGTCGCGATGTTCCCCGTCGCGCGGGGCGCGAACGGACAACCGCCGATACCCGCGATCGACGCGTCGAACACGGTTGCTCCCGCCTCGAGCGCCACGAGGGCGTTCGCATAGCCGGTGTTGCGCGTGTTGTGGAAATGGACGCCGACGCGCACGCCGAGCGGCAGCAGCCGCCCGACGAGGTCGCGGACCTGCCCCGGGACGCCGACGCCGATCGTGTCGGCGACGGCGACCTCCGCCGCCCCGGCCTCGGCGAGACGGGAGGCGAGCGACTCGACGCGTCCGGGGTCGACGGCGCCGGCGAACGGGCAGCCGAAGGCGACTCCGATCGTGACCGCGACGCCGATCCCGTCGGAGGACGCGCGGGCGAGGATCGTCTCGGCTATGGCGACCCCTTCCTCGACGCTCATCCCGGCATTGCGCCGGTTGAACTCGTCCGTCGCGGCGAACGAGAAATGGACCTCGTCGAGCCCGCTCTCGAGGAGGCGATCGTAGCCCCGCTCGTTGAGCGCGAGACCGGCGTAGACGATGCCGTCGCGCCGTTCGATGCCGGCGACGACCTCCGCAGCATCCGCCATCTGCGGCACCTGCCGCTCGCTCACGAAGCTCGTCACCTCGATCCGCGGCACGCGGGCGACGGAGAGCCTGTTCACGAGCTCGGCCCGGATGCCGGGGGCGAGCGTGACCGGCTGGTTCTGGAGGCCGTCGCGCGGGCCGACGTCGCAGACCGTGATGCTCATACGACACCATCCTGACGTCTGGTCGCGGTCAGGCGGCGTGTGAGGCGTCCGCGATGCGGCCGTCGTCGAGGACGACGATCTCGTCCATGCGCTCGAGCCCTTCGGGACGGTGCGTGATGAGGAGCACCGAGCGTCCCTCGGCTGCGTCGAGGACGTCGTCCATCACCGACTGCGCTGTCGACGGGTCGAGGTGCGCGGTCGGCTCGTCGAGCACGAGGACCGGCGCGTCGGCGAGGAGGGCACGGGCGAGCGTCAGCCGCTGGCGCTGGCCGCCCGAGAGGCGCGACCCCTCCTCCCCGACCTGCGTGTCGAGCCCGTCGGCGAGCGATGCGACCCAGTCGTCGAGACCGGCGCGGCGCAGCACCGCCCGGAGCTGCGCATCCGAGGCGTCGGGGCGTGCGAGCCGGAGATTCTCGCGGATCGTCGAGTCGAAGACGTACGCCTCCTGACCGGCGATCGCGAACTGGCGCCGTACGTCGGCCTGGGCGTACTCCCGGAGGTCGTGGCCGGCGATCGTCACCGTGCCCGCGCGGGGGTCGAGGAATCGGAGCAGCAGCCTCGTCACGGTCGTCTTGCCCGCGCCGCTCGACCCGACCAGGGCGATCTTTCGTCCC
>Ga0207661_10001708_pt1 | contig 14996 bp, 13 predicted proteins | sample KBSC713LmetaG_FD_184337 | JGI IMG/M metagenome (GOLD analysis project Ga0207661, IMG submission 184337) | Corn rhizosphere microbial communities from Kellogg Biological Station, Michigan, USA - KBS C7.1-3L metaG (SPAdes) (version 2) | ecosystem: Host-associated > Plants > Roots > Rhizosphere ...
GCGCTTGCGTCGCTGAACGACGAGGTCTTCGCGCGCCTGGCGCTGCCCGTCGACCAGCGCGAGCTGATCGTGGTGTCGGGCTACGCGGGCTTCATCTACGCGCGCACCGCCGACGCGAACGCGAACCTCGTGCGCGCGTACGACCAGGAGACGGTGGGCGGGCTGGTCAGCGTCCAGTTCGGGCACCTCCCGCTCGCCGGGTCGCTGGAGTACAACTTCGTCGATCAGCACGGTGGTCCCGGCGTGCTGATCCCGGTGCCCGATCTGAAGCGCCACGTGTTCATGCTGCACCTGACCGCGGCGCTGGAGTTCGGTCCGGGGACGCCGCCGCTCAGCGAGGCGGGGCGCCTCATGATGCCGGAAGCGCGGTGAGCGCCCGTCAGGGGACGTAGACGATGTCGTTCGCGAGCAGCGGCAGATCCATCTCGGGGTGCGTCCCCTTCAGGATCGAGAGGTAGTCGACCGGGATCCGCTTCTTCGACTTGCCGGGATCGTCGCGGATGATCACCGCCTCGTTGGCGCTCGCGAACCGGTTCGGACCGCCCGCCAGCGCGATCGCCTCGGCGACCGTCACGTAGTGGTTGCTCGTGAAGACGCCCGTGTGCTCGACGTTGCCGTTCACGACGAAGCGATAGCTGTTGATCGACGAGACCGAGACCGTGACGTTGTTGGACTCGAGGTCCTTGATGAACGCCTGCAGCTTCTTCCAGATCTCGCCGCGCACGTCGCCGGCTGACCGGCCCGAGGCCCGGATGTCGCCGACCAGCGGCAGCGAGATCGTCCCGTCCGGGCGGATGGGCACGTCACCCGACAGCTCCGGGTTGCGCCACACGTTCACGCGCAGCACGTCGGACGGGCCGAGCACGAACTCCTGCTTCCGCGGATCCGGCTCGCTCGCGTAGTCGTAAAGCGGCCGCGTCGTGTTGCAGGCGGTCAGTCCAGCGGCGACGACGACCAGCGTGCCGGCGAGCCCCAAAACCGTTCGCAGCCCGCTTCGCATCGGCCCCCTGAAATAGCACAAACGCGGGGCGTTCGATATCCCGACCACGCTTCAGCCGCGGCGTCCGGCGTACCAGGCGATGGTGCGGTCGAGCCCCTCCTTGAAGGAGATCGCGGCCTCCCAGCCCAGGCCCGCCCGCGCGGCGGCGATGTCGGCGAGCGAATGCTTGACGTCGCCCACCCGCGACGGCGCGTAGGTGATCGGGATCGGGCGGCCGAGGTTGTCGCTGATCATGCGGACCACGTCGTTCAGGGTGGTCGCCGCGCCGCAGGCGACGTTGAAAACGCGGCCCGATGCCGACGCCGCCGGCGCCGCGGCGGCGGCCAGGTTCGCGGCCACGGTGTTGTCGATGTAGCAGAAGTCGCGCGACTGCGTCCCGTCGCCGAAGATCGTCACGCCCTCACTGGCGAGGCCCGCGGTGACGAAGCGCGGGATGACGGCCGCGTACTCGGACTTGGGATCCTGGCGCGCGCCGAACACGTTGAAGTAGCGGAGGCAGACGGTCTCCAGCTGGTACGCGCCGGCGAACACCTGGCAGTAGTGCTCGCCCGCCAGCTTCGACACCGCGTACGGCGACAGCGGCGACGGCGTCATCGTCTCGATCTTGGGCAGCGTGGGCGTGTCCCCGTACGCCGAGGACGACGCGGCGTAGACGACCCGGCGAACGCCGGCCTTCTTCGCCTCGTGAAGGACGTTCAGCGTGCCGCTGACGTTCGCCTCGTTGCTGGACACCGGATCGGCGAGGGACCGCGGCACCGACGCGATCGCCGCCTCGTGAAACACGACCTCGACGCCGGCGCAGGCGCGGGCGGTGGTCGCCTTGTCGCGGATGTCACCCTCGATGAGGTCGATGTCGGCGGCGATGTCGGCCAGGTTCTCGCGCTTGCCCGAGAAGAAGTTGTCGAGGATCCGCACCTTGTCGCCGCGCGCGAGGAGGGCGCGGGCGATCGAGGAGCCGATGAAGCCGGCGCCGCCGGTCACGAGATAAGAGCTGGCCATGCGCCGAAGCTACCCGAACCGTAGCGTGCGTAACAAGGGCCGACCGCGCGGTCTTTTATTAGGTAGTATCCCGCGGCCCGTGGACTGGAAGTCGACACTCAACCTCCCGAAGACCGAGTTCCCGATGCGCGCGGATCTGGCGCGCCGTGAGCCCGAATGGCTGGCCCGCTGGACCAAGGAGCGCCAGTACGAGCGCATCCTCGAAGAGCGGCTGCGCGACGAAGCGCCCGAGTACGTGCTTCACGACGGCCCGCCCTACGCGACCGGCGCCATCCACTACGGCACCGCGATGAACAAGGTGCTGAAGGACATCGTGGTCCGGTCGCAGCTTCTGATGGGCCGGCGGGCGGTCTATCGCCCCGGCTGGGACTGCCACGGGCTGCCGATCGAGCAGCAGGTCGAGAAGAACCTGGGCAAGGACGCGCGCGGGCTGGACGCGGTCGCGTTCCGGCAGCGCTGCGAAGAGCACGCGATGAAGTTCGTCGACGTCATGCGCACGGAGTTCAAGCGGCTGGGCTGCGTCGGCCGCTGGGAGGATCCGTACCTGACGTTGGCCAAGGACTACGAGGCGACGATCGCGCGCCAGCTGGCCGGCTTCGTCGAGAAGGGCCTGGTCTACCGGGACAAGAAGCCGGTGCACTGGTGCTTCTTCCACCGGACCGCGCTCGCCGAGGCCGAGGTCGAGTACGAGGAGCACTCCTCGCCGTCGATCTACGTCCGCTTCCCGATCGTCGGCGACATCGGCAAGGCCGAGCCGCGGCTGCGCGACAAGCGCGCCGCGTTCGTCATCTGGACGACGACGCCCTGGACGCTGCCCGCGAACCTGGCGGTGGTCGCGAATCCAGAGCTGGACTACGTCGCCATCCCGCGCGACGGGGAATACCTGATCGTGGCGGCCGGCCTCGCCGAGTCATTCCTGGCGGCGACGGGCATCGCGGCCCCGAAAGAGACCTGGATCGAGATCCCGCGCGCGGGCCTGCGCACGCTGGAGGGGACGACGTACACCCCGCCCTTCCCGCGCCCGAACGCCGACGCGAAAAAAGACTACCGGCTGTGGTTCGCGCGCCACGCGACGCTGGAGGCCGGCACCGGCCTGGTCCACACGGCCCCCGGCCACGGCGCCGAGGACTACATCGTTGGCCGCGAGCATGGCCTGGAGATCTTCGCGCCCGTCGACGAGCACGGCGCGTTCGCGGGCGCCGTCGATCTCAAAGCGTGGATGGGCAAGCGCGTCCTCGACGCCAACCCCGAGATCGTCGCCGACCTGGCCGCGCGCGGCGTGCTGCTGAACAAGCCGGGCGAGACGGTGCGCCACTCGTACCCGCACTGCTGGCGCTGCCACAACCCGATCATCTTCCGCGCCACCGAGCAGTGGTTCGCCCGGCTCGGCCAGGCCACCGACGAGACCTCGCTGCGTCACCGGGCGCTCACCGAGATCGCGAAGACGCAGTGGATCCCGTCGTGGGGAGAGAACCGCATCCGCGGGATGATCGAGGCGCGCCCCGACTGGTGCCTGTCGCGCCAGCGCGTGTGGGGCGTGCCGATTCCGGCGTTCCGCTGCACGAAGTGCGGGAAGGATCTGCTCGACGCCAAGGTTATCGAGCACGTGGCCGACATCTTCGCGCGGGAGGGTTCGAACGCCTGGTTCGCGCGGCCGGCCGCGGAGCTGCTGCCGGCGAACGCCCCCGCGTGCGCGTGCGGCGGGCGCGAGTTCGACAAGCAGTTCGACATCGTCGACGTGTGGTTCGAGTCGGGCGTGTCGTGGGCGGCCGTCGCCGAGGGCAAGCTGCTGCCGGCCGGCGAGAAGGTCGACCTCTACCTGGAGGGCGCGGACCAGCATCGCGGCTGGTTCCACTCGTCGCTGCTGACGGCGGCGGCGACGCGCGGGCAGGCGCCCTACAAGGCGGTCCTGACGCACGGCTGGGTGCTGGACGAGCGCGGCAAGCCGTACTCGAAGTCGGAGATCGCGAAGGCGCGCGCGGCGGGGGCGAAGGTCAACTACGTCGACCCCGCGGCCTGGATGGAGAAGAACGGCGCCGAGCTGCTGCGCCTTTGGACGGGCGCCTCCGACTACCAGGGCGACGTCGTCTTCTCGGACACGATCCTCAACCAGCTGGGCGAGTCGTACCGCAAGATCCGCAACACCTGCCGGTTCCTGCTGTCGAACCTCTATGACTACGTGCCGTCTCGCGATCGGCTGGAGGACCACGAGCTGCGCGAGCTGGATCTGCTGGCGCTGGGCGTGCTGCGCGAGCGCGACCACCAGGTCTTCGATGCGTACAAGCGCTACGCCTTCCACGAGGTCGTGCGCATGATGAACGACTACGCGATCACCGTGTCCGCCGAATACCTGGACCCGATCAAGGACCCGCTCTACTGCGAGGCCCCCGCGTCGCGCATTCGTCGCAGCGTTCAGACCGCGGTCTACGAGATCGTCCGGACGATGTCGCTGTGGATGGCGCCCATCCTGTGCTTCACGGCGCAGGACGTGGCCGACGAGCTGGGGCGCGCCACCGGTGAGGCGTTCGACGTGCACGGCGCCGTGCGCGTCGTCGACGAGGGCGAGAAGCTGGGCAACCCGAACAGGCGCTGGACCGAGGAGATCCGGCCGCGCCGGGAGGCGATCCTGCGCCAGCTGGAGGCGTTCCGCGCCGCCGGCCACAAATCGCTGGAGGCGCGCGTGCACGTCACGCCCGCCGCCGACGAGCGGCCGCACTGGCAGTGGAGCCTCGCCCACCTGGCCGAGCTGTGCGTCGTGTCGCGCGTCGAGCTGGACGCAGCCGACGCGCCCGAAACGCGCATCGCCGTCCACGAGGCACCGGGCCCGACCTGCCCGCGCTGCTGGCGCCGCACCGGCGAATCGGCGGGCCCCAGCGCGCCCGATCCCGACCTGTGTCTGCGGTGCGCGGGCGTGATCGCTGCTATGAAGGAGAAGCCCTCGTCGTGAGCGACCAAGTCCCCAGCGTTCGGCGCAAGTACTTCCTGTTCGCGATCTTCACCGTGATCAGCCTGGTGCTGGACCAGTGGACGAAGATCATGGCGCGCAACCACCTGCGCGCGCTCGGCGCATACCGGCCCAAGGTGGTCATCGACGGATTGTTCGACCTGCGCTACGCCGAGAACCCGGGCGTCGCGTTCAGCATGCTGCAGGACATCCCGGGCGGGCGGATCTGGCTGACGGTGCTGGCGGTCGCGGCGTTCCTGCTCGTCATCTACTACCTGCGCAAGACGCCGGTCGAGAACACGCGCCTTCACGTCGCGCTGGGCCTGGTCGGCGGCGGTGCGATCGGCAACCTCGTCGATCGCGTGATCTACGGGAAGGTCACCGACTTCATCGTCTGGAAGTATCACGGGCACGAGTGGCCGGCGTTCAACATCGCCGACGCAGCGCTGTGCATCGGCGTGGGACTGATGTTGCTGGACATGGTCATCGGCTGGCGGGCGCAACGCAGGACGCAGACCGGGGCGCCGCCCGAGAAAGCGTAGATTCGCGGTGTTCCCGACGCTGTTCACGCTCCGATTCGGCGGACGCGAGCTGGCGTTCCACACCTATGGAGTCCTGATCGCCGTCGGCCTGGCGGCGGGGATCGCCCTCGCCTACCGCGAGGGAAAGCGGCGCGGCTTCGACGGCGGGCGCGTGCTGGACGCCGCGTTCTGGATGATCGTCGCCGGGCTGGTCGGGTCGCGCATCGTCTACGGCATCGTCAACGCGGGTGACTTCGCGCGCGCCTGCTTCCGCGGCGGCGGCGAGCCGCGGTCGATCGGCGCCGTCGTCTCCGACTGCACGCGCATCCTCGCCATCTGGCAGGGCGGCCTGGTGTTCTACGGCGGCGTCGCGGGCGCGGCGCTGGTCGGCTGGCGCTTCGCGAAGCGCGAGGGGTGGTCGTTCGCCTCGTTCGGCGATCTGTTCGCGCCGGCGCTCGCGCTGGGCCACGCGTTCGGGCGGCTGGGCTGCTTCGCGGCCGGCTGCTGCTTCGGCAAGGTCGGCGGCGGCCACTGGGGCGCGTCCTTCCCGCGCGGCTCGGTCGCGTTCGACGAGCTGGCCGCCATGGGCGCGATCCCGTCCGGCTGGGACACGACGCCCGCCCTGCACCCGACGCAGCTCTACGAGGCGTTCGGAGAATTCGCGATCTTCGCGGCGCTGCTGCTGCTGCGCCCGCGCGCGCGGCGGCATCCGGGCACGCTGTTGGTCGGCTACCTGGGCTTGTATGCGCTGCTCCGCTTCGTCGTCGAGATGTTCCGCGGCGACGTCATCCGCGGCCTGGTCATCGCCTTCCAGACGCCCCGCCTCGCCGCCCTGCTGCACGTCCCGCCCAAGGAGCCGATCTTCTTGTCGGTCGGCCAGCTGGCGAGCCTGCTCGTGCTCGCGCTGTGCTGGTTCGCGTGGAAGCGATTGCGCCAGCACCCTGCGGCGACCAAGCCGGCGCGGTCGCGGACACCCGCAGACTGACGTCCGCTCCGACGAACCCTACAAGCGGATTTCAGTTGGCGTGGCGTGTGGTTGGCTGGAGCGGTCCGGGCCGGTGGGAGCACGCAGCCGTTCGATCAAAGGCTCGTGCGCTCCAACGACCTCCAGCGTCGAGCCAATTGGCCGGCCGTGCTCAGGTGTTCGTCCATTCCCCCGCGAAGGGTGCCGAATCAAGATTCGGTCAGCGACCGAACGGCGATTGTTGCCCTTTTCACGTTGGGATCGGCACCGCCGAATCGCGGTCAACGCAACTATCGCGGATTCAAGTTGGCCCCCGCCGCGCACACGCGGCCGCTCGAACCATCGCGGCCGCTACTGCGGCGACACGCGCCGGTCGACCCACGCGGCGACGGCGGCGAGGACCACGTACGCGACCAGCGCAAAGATCGCGAACCCAGCCGGGCTCGACGGCGGTGGCATGAACGGGGTGGACAGCAAGACCAGCGTCAGCACGGCGAGGAACACGAACGCGGTCCCGCGGCGGCGGGCGACCCCGGCGGGCATGCGCAGCCAGAGCAGCGCGCCGGCCCCGAAGGCGATCAGCTCGGCCAGCAGCGACAGCTCGCGGTGGTGCCAGAGGCCGAGGCCGATCTTCGTCGACTGGTTGCCCGCGAGGGGCATGTCGGCGGTGTGCATGGGCACGTCCAGCAGCCAGTGCGAGAAGACGGCGACGCCGATCGCGACCGCGGCGGCCGCGCCCTTCCGTCGCGTCAGCGCGAACGTCAACAGCCCGAACATCACGCTCCAGGCGAGCGCGCCGACCAGGCCGTGCGTGTACGGCATGAAGAAGAGGTCGTACGGGTTGTACGCCGTGAAGCCCGGAACGATCCTCAGCTTCTCGATGCCGAGCAGGACGAAGGTGCAGAACAGCAGGTCCAGGGCCTGCACGGCGAGGAACAGCCACCCGAGCGACAGCCCGGGCGCCCAGCGCTTGGCCGCCAGCGATACGCCATAGTGACCGATGAACACCCGCCGAGGCTACCAGCGGGACGCGATCGTCACCAGCGGGAGCCGGTCGTTGCCGAACGGATGACCCGCAGGATCACCAGCAGCACCAGCGCGCCGACGAACGCGACCAGGATCGTTCCCGGAATGCCGCTCCACGGAACGTGGATGTGCAGACCGCGAAAGATGAAGCCGCCGATGAAAGCGCCGACGACACCGATCACGATGTCGCCGATCAAACCGTAGCCGCCACCCGCCACGGCTGACGCGAGCCAACCGGCGATCAGGCCAACGACGAGCCAGATAAGGATTGTCTCGAGCGTCATGTCCGCCTCCCACCCCAAGCTAGCCACGCGAGCGCCGAGCGTAAGGGATCGTCTTAGCCGGCTCAGCCGCGCGCGCCGCACAGCGCCGCGAACGCCCGCGCCTTGACCTCGGTCTCGGCCAGCTCGCCCTCGGGCGTCGAGTCCGCGACGATGCCGCCGCCGACCGACAGCGACAGCCGGCCGCCGCGCACGACGGCGGTGCGGATCGCGATCGCAAGGTCCAGATCGCCGGCCGCGCCCAGCCAGCCGGTCGCGCCCGTGTAGGGTCCGCGCGGGGCGGGCTCCAGCTCGTCGATGATCTGCATGGCGCGGCGCTTGGGCGCGCCCGTGATCGATCCGCCCGGGAAGGTCGCGGCAAGCAGCGCCGACAAACCCACGTCCGGCAGCAGGTGGCCACGCACCGTGCTGACCATGTGAAACACCGTCGGCAGCGCGACGACCCGGGCGAGCGACGCGACCTCTACGCTGCCGGTGCGGCACACGCGGCCCAGGTCGTTCCGTTCCAGGTCGACGATCATGACGTGCTCGGCGCGGTCCTTCGCCGCCGCGGCCAGCGCCTCCGCCGCGGCTCGATCCGCCTCCGGCGTCTCCCCGCGCGAGCGCGTCCCCTTGATCGGCCGCGTCTCGATCGCGCCGTCCGGCGACACGGCCAGGAAGCGCTCGGGCGAGTTGCCGACCAGCGCGCCGTCACCGTCCGCCGCCATGATCAGCGCCGCGTGGGGCGCGGGCGCGCGCGCCCGCAACGCCGCCGCCAGCGCGACCGGCGCCGCCCCGCCCGTCTCGCACGTCGCGGACAGCCGCCGCGACAGGTTCACCTGGTACGCGTCGCCGGCGCGCAGATACTCGAGGACGCGCGCGACGCCGTCGACGAAACGCGCGTCCGGGTGATCGGGCGTGAGCGGACCGAGGCGCACCGGGACCTCGGGCGCCGGCCGCGCGAGCAGGTCCGCCAGGCGCTGCGCGGCCGCGGCGTCGCGGGCGAAGATCGTCGCGGCGCCGCCCGCCTCGCGCACCCAGACCGCGTCGTGAAAGTGAACCTCCGCCAGCGGCCAGGCCGGTTCGGCCGCCGCGCGCGCCGGCAAGCCCAGGTGGACGAAGGCGCGCCCGAGATCGTACGAGAACCAGCCGACGCCGACCGGCACACCCGCGACGGGCGGCGCGCCTGACGCCGCCCACGCCGCGCGCGCGTCCATCCAGGCGCGCTCGATACGCGCGAGAACCGCCGGTGAATCGCCGCGCACGACGTCGACGGGTGCGGCGCCGACCAGATCGCGCGCGACGCCGACCTCGTCGGACGCCGGCGACGACAGCCAGAAGGCACCGGGCGCGGCAGCCGTGCGCCGCGCGGCCTCGGCCGGATCCAGCGCGACGGCGGGGACCGCGATCACGTCGGCGTCGGGCGTGACTGCTTCAACGCCGCCGCCAGGAAGTGCCACAGGTACTCGCCGCCCGAGTACAGCGACATCACCATCGACACGTACAGCAACCACTTTCCCGCGATGTGGTAGTCGAAGTCGATCCCGACGACGAGCAGCGGATAGCTGAAGTGGATCAGCAACATCATGATCGCGACCAGCTGCAACGCCGTCTTGATCTTCCCGCCCTCGCTCGCGGAGATGACGAGACCCTGCGCCGAAGCGATGCTGCGCAGCCCGTTGACCGCGAGATCGCGCGCGATGAGCACGACCACCACCCAGGGCTCGACCCGGCCGAGCGCGACCATGAACACCAGCACCGCGTTCACGATCAGCTTGTCGGCCAGCGGGTCGAGGAACTTGCCCAGCGTGCTGACCTGCCCGCGGCTGCGCGCCAGATAACCGTCGAGGAAGTCGCCCGCCGCCGCCAGGAGATAAAGGAGGCTGGCGAAGAACGTCCGCAGCGGGTTGAAGTTGTCGATGAAGATCAGCACGAACGGGATCAGCACCACCCGCCCCATCGTCACCAGGTTCGGGAGGTTGGTCAGCTCGCGGCGGAGGTTCGACGCCACGCCGTCACCCCCGCGGCGTGTCCAGCAGGACCACGCCCTCGCCCTGGCACGCGACCTGGAACGGCGCCGCCTCCGCGTCGCCGTCGCGCCCGACCGGCGCGCCGTGCGGGACCAGCCGACCGACCCAGCCGACCAGACGCGAACCCGTCAGCAGCGTCGGGCGATCCTCGGTCACCTTGATCGCGATCGGCGCGTCGCCCAGCGCGAGCGCGACGATGCCGCGGCCGCGGAACTGCAGCATGCGCATGTCGGCGCCCGGAACCGTGCCCGTCTCCCATGATAGCGTCCCCTCGAACGCCAGCACGCGGTCCTCGCGCACGTAAAGCACGTCCTCGGTCAGCGACACCGGCAGCCAGCGCGCGGGCGCGCCCGCGATCCAGACGTCGCCCGTCCCGGTGATGCGGAAGAAGCGCGCGCCGTCGGTGCCCAGGCGCTCGGTCGTGTGCCGGCCCTGCGATCGGCGGAACGCCGGGTGCCACGCGATGTTGCCCGCGCCCGCCAGCACGCCGTCCGCGCGGACGTGCGCCTCGTCCGTGATCGTCAGCCGGAGCGCGCCGCTCGGGATCGCCGGCGCCGGCGCCTGCCCGAGGCGCGACAGCACGAACGCGAGCAGCGGGACCGGCGTCGCCTCGATCGCGCGGGCGGCCTCCGCGGCCACCTCGGGCGGCACGTCGATCGATCCCAGGCGCGCGGCCTCCTCGATCGGCGGCGGCAGCGGCGGCGCCAGCGCGTGCGCGCCCACCGCCGTTCGCGAACGGCCGCTGATCGCCGGCGTCTTGCCGCTGCGGACGTTGGACATGCCGCGATCGCCGTTGGTCGAAGGCGAATGGAGCATCGGCGTCGGCGGGCGGCGGACCGTCGCCGCGTGCTCCAGCTCCAGCGCGAGCGCGTCCTGCCCGGCGCGCCGGAACGCGGCCGCCGCCTCGACGACCTCGCCCTTCTTCGCGTAGGCGTAGCCGAGGTAGCTCCAGGCGCGCTCGTCGCCGGGCGTCAGGCGGACCGCCATCTCCAGCTCGGGCAGCGCCTCGTCGACGTTCCCCAGCTTCAGCGCGATCAGCCCGAGGTTGCGGCGCGCGTGCGCGTCCTGCGGCGAGGCGCCGGCGATCTCGCGGTACGTCGCGTGCGCCTCCTCGAGGCGGCCCAGCTTGTAGCGCACCAGCGCCAGCAGGTTCAGCGCCTGCACGTTCCGCGGTGCGTCCGACAGTGCGCGCAGGATCTCGCTCTCGGCCTCGCCGAAGCGTTTCGCGGCCACGAGCTCACCGGCCGATGCGAGATGGGTCATCGCGGGTTGCATGCGCGCTCGGCGCCCATTGTAGCCGTAAACAATCGGGCCGGCTCGTTCGCGGCGCTACTGCGTGCCGTCGCCGGCGGTCCGGTATTGCTCGTAGCGGCGCATGACCATCGCGACGTACCAGCGCGTGGTCTCGTAGGGCGGGATGCCCCCGTATTTTTCGACGGCGCCCGGACCGGCGTGGTACGCGGCCACCACCTTGATCTTCTCGTCGGTCGAGCAGACCGTCAGACGTTCGCCCGGCCGCTGGTTGTCGTCGGTCGCGGCGGGTGTGTGGCAGAAGCGCCGCGCCAGCACCTGCAGGTAGCGCGCCCCGCCCATGATGTTCTGGCGGGGGTCGAAGCTGTTCGTCACGCCCATCGACCGCGCCGTCTCCGGCATCAGCTGGGTCAGGCCTTGGGCGCCGACGCTCGAAACCACATTCGGGTCGTAGTCGGACTCGGTCTTGATGATCGCGCGCAGGAACGCCTCGGGGATGCCGTAGAACGCCTGCCCGTCGCGGATGTCCCGGTCGTAGCGCGAGAAGCGAGCGGGCGCGGTGTCACGCGGCGGCACGATGTCGGTCGCGCCACGCAGCGCGCCCGCCTTCCCGGGCCCCGTCTTGAACAGAACCTTCCAGCCCTTGCCGGGCGAGCCCTTGTTGGTGAACTCGACGACGCCGTCCTTCCGCTCGCGCGACCAGAACGTGCCCGCGGCGACCGGCAACGCGACAGCGGCCAGGCCAGCAACAGCGACGAGAACGACGGCCGTCCGCAAGACATATAGAGCGTAACACGGGCCTCAACCGTCGCCCGCGGTGCTAAGGTTGCCCCCGTGATCGAGACCGACTACCTGGTCATCGGTTCGGGCCTCGCGGGCCTCTACTTCGCGCTGCGCGCGGCCGAGCATGGGCGCGTGGTCGTGGCGACGAAGCGCGCGCCCGCGGACGCCAACACAGCCTTTGCGCAGGGCGGCGTGGCCGGCACGGTCGATCCGGACGACCGCGAAGCGATCGCCACCCACGTGGACGACACGCTGCGGGTGGGCGACGGCCTGTGCCACCGCGACATCGTCGAGATCTGCGCGCGCGAGGCGCCCGCGCACATCATGTCGTTCGCCAACGAGCTGGGCGTGCCGTTCGATCGCGACGCCGAGGGCCACCTGGCGCTGGGCCGCGAGGGCGGCCACACCGCCCGCCGGATCGCGCACGTGAAGGACAGCACCGGCTGGGCGATCCAGGAGGCGCTGCTCGCGGGCGTCGCGCGCCGCACCGACCGGATCACGATGCTGTCCGATCACCTGGCGATCGACCTGCTGACGACCGCAAAGTACGGCGGTCCGAACGCGGTGTTCGGCGCCTACCTGCTGGACCAGACGACGGGCAACGTCGAGGTGGTGGTGGCGCGCGCGGTCGTGCTGGCGACGGGCGGCTCGGGCAAGGTCTACCTCTACACGTCGAACCCGGACGTCGCGACCGGCGACGGCGTCGCGATGGCGTACCGGGTGGGCGCGCGCGTCTCGAACATGGAGTTCTTCCAGTTCCACCCGACGTGCCTCTACCACCCGGCCGCCAAGTCCTTCCTGATCACCGAGGCGATGCGCGGCGAGGGCGGGATCCTGCGGCTGCGCGACGGCACCGCGTTCATGCCGCGCTATCACGAGATGAAGGACCTCGCCCCGCGCGACGTCGTGTCGCGCGCCATCGACGCCGAGATGAAGCGGACCGGCGACGACTTCGTCGAGCTCGACATGACCCACCTGCCGGGTGAATTCCTGGTCGAGCGCTTCCCCAACATCCACAAGCGCTGCATGGAGCTGGGCATCGACATGCGGACGCAGCCGATCCCGGTCGTGCCGGCGGCGCATTACAGCTGCGGCGGCGTCGTCGTGGACGAGCGCGGGCGATCGACGGTGCGCAACCTGTACGCCATCGGCGAGGTCTCGATGACGGGGCTGCACGGCGCCTGCCGGCTGGCGTCGAACTCGCTGCTCGAGGCGATGGTGTTCGCGGCGCGCGCCGCGGAGGACGTCCGCCACGCCGAGGTCACGCGCCCGGCCCACGTCGCGCCGTGGTACGCGGGCGAGGCCGGCTCGTCGGACGAGGTCGTCGTCGTCAGCCACAACTGGGACGAGATCCGGCGGCTGATGTGGAACTACGTCGGCATCGTACGCAGCGACCGGCGCCTGGAGCGCGCCGCGCGCCGCATCCAGCTGATTCGCGACGAGATCCGCGACTACTACTGGAACGTGGCGATCACCGGCGACCTGGTCGAGCTGCGCAACATCGCGCTAGTCGCCCACCTGATCATCGAGTGCGCGCGGCGCCGTGCCGAGAGCCGCGGCCTGCACTTCAACATCGACCACCCGAACCACGACCCGCGCCTCGCGCATGACACCATCGTCGTCCGCGGCGACGGGCCCGGCGTTTAGCGGCTCCGCTCGAGGGGGCCGCGGTCTGTACGAGCCCCTTGTACAGCCCGCGTCCTTCTCAACCCGCCGCTTCGCTACGCCTTGGGCACCTCCGCTTTCAAATCGCGGGCGTTCAAGGCGTAGCGAGCCCTGGGGTTGAGAAGGACGTGGGCTGGGGGAACCTTTCCGCGCGCAGTTCTTTCAGCGCCCTGGAGCGCACGTCGAGCAGATCCGCGGTCCGGCGCTGAAAGCTGTTTGAGCACGGAAAGGTTCCCCCAGACCGCGGGCCCCTCAACCCAAAGGCGAGCGGAGCCCCGACGTGAGCCGAGGCGCGCTTACTGGCCGGCGACTTCGAGCAGCCGCTTCTCGATGGTCGCCGCGTCGTCCGGGACGAAACCGGCGTTCACGTAGCGGACGATGCCGGACCGGTCGATCACGTACGAGGTCGGCATCTTGTCGGGCTGCAGGCGCTCGGCGATGGCGCCGGCCGGATCATGGGCGATGGTCAGCGCCCAGTGTCCGTGGCCCTTCAGGAACTTGTCGACGTTCGCGCGCTCCTGGTCGACCGACACGGCGAGCACGTCGATCCCCTGCCCCTTCAGCCGCTTCGCCATCGCGTCCAGCATCGGCAGCTCCTGCTTGCAGGGGCCGCACCACGACGCCCACACGTCCAGCAGCAGGACGCGCCCGCGATACGAGGCGACGTCGATCTTCTTGCCGCCCAGCGATTCGACCTTGATCTCCGGAACGGGGGCGCCAACCTGGTTCCCGCTGGCGCTGCTGGTCATCGCACCGCTGCCGCCGCCGCCCGCGGTCGCGCACGACGCCAGCAGGCCGACGGCCAGCAGCAGGGTCAGCCGGCTATGGCGTCCTTGATCCATTCGCGCAGGCTATCGGTGTCGCGGCCGTCCGTGTACTCGCGGCCGTTGATGTAAAGCGTGGGCGTCGCCTGGATGCCGGCGGCTTGCCCGTCGTTGCGGTCCTTCTGGACACGCGCCTTGACCGGCTCGGACGCCAGGTCCTGCCGGAATTTCGTGACGTCCAGGCCGACCTCCTTGGCCGCCTTCTCGATCTCGGCGGGGGTCAGCTCGTCCGACTTCTCCCACAGCTTGTCCTGGTACTGCCAGAACTTGCCCTGCTTCTGCGCCGCGACCGCGGCCTCGGCCGCCAGACGCGCGTTGGTATGCTGGGGTAGCGGGTAATTCTTGAAGTAGAGCTTCACGTCGCTACGGAACTCGTCGAGGATCTGATGCAGGACGGGCTGGAACCGCTTGCAGTGCGGGCACTCGTAGTCCGCGAACTCGATCAGCGTGATCTTCGCGCTCGGGTTGCCCTTCATCGGCGCGTCCGCGACATCGATCTTCTTGACCGCGATCGGGCGGTACCGGTTCGCCAGCCGCTCGCCGATCTCGGAGTCCGTGTACCCCGCCTCGATCAGCTTGGCCACGTAGCGCAAGGCCGCGACGGAGCGCCGGCACGTCTTGACCGAATTGATCAGGCTCTGCGCGTCGCCGCAGACCGACGACTCGCTGGTCGCGACCCGGTTGAAGACCTTCTTGCCCAGGTCATCCAGCTTGTCGTACAGCGCCTTC
>Ga0207661_10001709_pt1 | contig 14996 bp, 13 predicted proteins | sample KBSC713LmetaG_FD_184337 | JGI IMG/M metagenome (GOLD analysis project Ga0207661, IMG submission 184337) | Corn rhizosphere microbial communities from Kellogg Biological Station, Michigan, USA - KBS C7.1-3L metaG (SPAdes) (version 2) | ecosystem: Host-associated > Plants > Roots > Rhizosphere ...
GAGACCACGCCGTTCGAGGACGAGCGGTTTGATGGTGTCGCAGCCTGCTTCCTGTTTCACGAGCTACCCACGGCGGTCCAGGACGCGGTCCTCGTCGAGATGCGTCGGGTGCTGCGACCGGGTGGACGCATCGTGATCTCCGAGCCGTCTCCCGAGCAGCTGCGCAACCGCAACCTCGTCTCGCTCTGGCGGCGGCACGGGTGGCGCGGGATCTACTTCCGCCTGCTGGCACTCGTCGTGACCGAGCCCTATGTAGAGCAATGGCACGCTCGCAATATCGCCGAGTGGGCCGCGCAACACCGCTTCTCCGTGGAGAAGGAGGAGTGCGCGGTCCCGTTCAATTGCATCATTCTGCGCCGGCGCTGACTCGGTCCTGCCGGCACCCCTACGCGGGGGATCTGGGCATCCGAGCTACCGTCATCCGGCCTTGCTGGGCAGGATGGGGGCAGCTTCCTCCAGGGTCAGCAGCGGCGTGCTGTCGAGGGTCAGGGCGACCGGGATGGCGACGCTGGTGCCGTTCGCAGGGGCCGGTCGACCTTGCCGCCGTGGCTTACCAGATTTGTCCGGCTCCATCGTCGCGGTGTCGCCGGCCGGCTTGGGCGGAGCGGCGAGCCTTCCACAGCGCGAGGAATACGAGCGGACCCGTCCCGATCGTGAACAACAGGACCAAGGCGAGGAAGAGGATGACACGAGGCCCGTCCAGCTCTTGCACGTCCGGAGTGTACATCCACAGAACCATCCCGTCGTCAACGCCGCCGTCGCCCTACTCGGCGGGCTCGGGCTGAACCTCGCCTCCCACCGGCACGGCGGCGGACCGGTGGCACGAGGTGTGTTCGGGGTGTATCTGGGACTGCTCATGGCGCACTTCGTCATCGACGCTGGCATGTGGAGAATGCGCGACGCGTTCCCGCGCGCGTTCCTCAGCGCGCGAGCCCCGCCGAAGTCACGTCAATGGACACGGCCGAAGGGTAAATCCGGGACGCAACCCGGGATTGGCTGGCCCGAACAGCCGCCTCTCGGTTCCTTCGGCGCCACCCGACCGGCTGGTCTGCATCCGGTCGGGTCTCGTCGACCGAAGCGGGTCTGAGACCCCATTGCGACAATCAATAAGCGGACGTCAGCCGGCACTGAGGTTGGTGCGGCGGACGATGAGCCAGACGGCGGCGAGAGCGACTGCGGCAAGGGCCAGATAGCCGCTGGCGATGATGAGGTGGAATTCGGGGATCCGGCTGCTGGGCTGGTAGGTGACGTAGGTGAGGAGATGGTTGCGGGTCACGCAGTCGGGAATCATGGTTCCCGATGGGTTCTTGAGCTCGGGGCACATCCGGACCAGGTCGGTATACGTGACTTCGTGTCCGGGAGCGTCGTACAGGTTTGATGCCGCGTCGGGTCGGATCTCGATGAGGCCGTTGACGATCAGGCCGTTGCGGTCCGCGGCGAGGGGGCTCGGCTGGTCGGGTCGCAGGTAGGTGAACTGTGGCTCGATCAGGGTGGGGTAGCGCCACTGGATGCCGAGTATCGTGCCGATGAACGCCGCGATGATGGCGAACATGGCGGGAAGTGTTCGCCGGATGGCGGCGCCGAGTGCGACGCCGACCGCAAACCAGCAGACGCTACCGGCGAGCGGGAGCATTCCGGTGACCGGGAAAATCCTGTTGCCGAACAGGCTGGCGCCGGTGATGTTGGAGTACACGTGCGCCAGGTGGTCGGTGGCGGCGGAGAGCACGGCGGTCAGGATCGCCACGAAGAGGCCGAGCAGGGCCAGCTTGGTCCACAGCCAGCGCACCGGGGAGACATCCTGGCTCCAGGCCAGGAGCAGGGTGCGCTGCTCGTGCTCGCGGGCGAGGACGGGCACGCCGATGAACAGGCCGATCAGCAGCGGGGTGTATTGCACCACGAGCGTGAGGATCTCGGCTTGCAGGATCGGGCCGTCGGCGGCGAAGAGCCTCGCGTGCTGCGCCGAGAACGGCGGGCATTGCGTGTCGTGGCACTGGTGGTAGAGGTTCGTCATGTCGATGGAGAGGTAGAGCATCCAGCCAACGAATATGGCCGTCAGGACGAGGGAGCCGAGCACGGCCCAGCGGTGCTGGCGCCAGGTCAGCCAGACCATCCCGGCGACGCCGCCGGCGCGCCCGGTGTTGGATTCGCGGCTGTCCGGGCGGTTCGCGGCGAGCGGATGATGGGTGAGCGCGCTCATGCTGCTGCCTCCAGATCCTTCCGCGCCCGGTGTGACGCCTTGAGGTGGGTGACGATCAGCTCGTCCAGGGAGACCGGTTGGGCGGTCCATCCGGGTGCGACGATCGCGGGCGCGACTGCTGCGTCGGCGAGCTGGACCACGAACGTCGATTGCCGGGCGGCGTGCTGCGCCTGCAGGATCGTGCCGGGGACCGGCGGCCGGTCCGCCCGGGGTCCGGTGAACCGCAGGTGGCGAGCGAGCAGCTGCTCGACGTCGCCGGTCAGCACGGGACGGCCCGCGTCGAGCAGCAGCAGGTGGTCGCCGACGCCACTGAGCTCGGCCACGATATGGGTCGAGAGCATCACCGTCATGTCGCTGTCGGCCGTCTCGGCCAGCAGTTCGGCGGTTACCTCGGTGCGGGCGACCGGGTCGAGGTTGGCCAGTGGTTCGTCCAGCAGCAGCACGGTGGGCCGGGATCCCAGGGCCACGGCGAGTGCGACCTGTGCCTTCTGGCCTCCGGACAGCTTGCCGCAGCGGCGGTCCAACGGCACGTCGAAGCGCTCCAGCCAGGACAGCGCCCGCCGCTGGTCCCACACGCGGTTGGTGGAGCGCCCGAAGCGCAGCATGTCGGCCACGGTGAAGTCCCGGTAGAGGGGCTTGTCCTGGGCCAGGATCGCGACCCGGCTCCCGCCGCCGCCTTTCACCACGGCCTGTCCGTTGACGAGCAGGGAGCCGGAGGTGGCCGGCAGTATGCCGCTGATGATGCTCATCAGCGTCGACTTGCCGGCACCGTTGGCGCCGACGAGCGCGATGATGCGGTTGGCGGGCAGCTGGAAACTGCACTCCCGCAGCGCCCACACCTTGCCGTAGCGCTTGCTCACGTCTCCGGCCTCCACAGCGACGGCCTGCTCGTTCATGCGGCGTCTTCCTTCGTGCCGGGCGCGGCGCGCGCCACCGGTTCCGTCTGCGGCCCGTTGTCGGCCTGCGCCTGGCGCAGCGAGTCCTCGGCGATCACCGAGGCGATCAGCGCCTGGACGTCCTCGGCCTCAAGCCCGGCCTCGCGGGCCTGACCGAGCCACCGGGCCAGGCCGCTGCGCAACCGCGCCATGACGTGGGGGTCGGCATCGCCCAGCGTCCCGCTGACGAAGGTGCCCGACCCCTGCCTCGCCTCCACCAGGCCGGCCAACTCCAGCTCGCGGTAGGCCTTCAGCACCGTGCTCGGGTTGACGGTGCACGAGGTCACCACGCTGCGCACGGTGGGCAACTGGTCGCCGGGATGCAACAGCCCCATCCGCAGCGCCTCGCGCACCTGCCTGATCAGCTGTGCGTATGCCGGGACGCTGTCAGTCCGGTCCACATGAAAGGTGATCACGTTCGGTTTCCCCTCGCGCCTGCCGTCCCGAGCGAGCCGATTGTACTAGTTAAGTAGAACACCGATCAACCAGTACGGCAAGGACAGCGAGCACGAGGATCATCGGGATGTTGCTCGCCTGTACGGTTGCCAAGCCGGCGGCGGGGCAGTAGGAGAGGAATGATGAAACCGGGCGGGCGCCCCGACAGCCAGGGGGACGGTGTGGCTGGGTCCGAGGTGACGGCACGGTGGCGCGACGCGTTGGTGGATTTGGTGGCCGGCGATCGGCTGGCCCAGCCGGACGAGTTCCCGGCGGTGGTGAACGCGGCGGTGGCGCCGCTGGCGGTCGAGGCCACGATGTACGTGGTTGACCAGGAACAGCGCCGGCTGCATCCGGTGCCACTGCCGGGTAAGGACGGGCCGGAGCCGCTGACGGTCGACGCGACCCTCGCCGGGCGGGCGTTCATGCACGTCCGGCCCATGTCCAGCCCGGCCGGACACGGACATCCGGCACGGTTGTGGATGCCGTTGCTGGACGGCAACGAACGCCTGGGAGTGCTCGACATCGTCGTACACGACGCCGCCGTGGACATTGACGACGAGGAGTTCCGCTCGGCCTGTGACCTGTTCTGCCAGACGGTCGGGCACCTGTTCGCGACCAAGGTTCCCTACGGTGACGCGCTGGTCACCGCCAAGCGGACCCGGCGCATGTCCGAGGCGTCGGAGTTGGTGTGGCGGCTGCTGCCGCCGCTGACCTTCGCCGCGCGTCGGGTGGTGATCGCAGCCGTTCTGGAACCCTGCTACGAGGTGGGTGGCGACGGCTTCGACTACGCGGTGGACGATTCGACGGCCTTCTTCGCCGTGTTCGACACCGCCGGGCACGATCTGCGCTCGGGCCTGGGCACGGCCACCGTTCTGTCGGCGATCCGGGCCGCCCGCACCGATGGCGCCGGCCTGTACGCGATGGCCCGTGCCGCCGACGAAGCGCTGGTCCGATATCTGCCCGAACTGCGGTTCACGACCGCGGTCCTGGCCACCCTCGATCTGGACACCGGACTGCTGCGCTATCTCAACGCCGGACATCCGGCGCCGATGCTGCTGCGCAACGGCCGGGTGGTCGCCCGGCTGAACCGAGGCCGGCGGCTGCCGCTCGGGCTGAACGATCAGCACATCGAGATCGCGGAGGAGTGGCTGGAGCGCGGAGACCGGTTGCTGCTGTTCACCGATGGGGTCACCGAAGCCCGCCGCGCCGGGCAGCCGTTCGGGGAGGTACGCCTCATGGATCTGGTCCGTCAGCACACCACCGCCGGACTCGCGGCGCCCGAGACGCTGCGGCGGTTGTGTCACACGGTGCTGGACTACTCCGACGGCCCGCCCGCGGACGATGCCACCCTGCTGTTCGTGGAGTGGTCGGAAAAAGCTGCCGATCGGATGACGCCATGAGCCGGCCGCCGCAGGTGGACGTGCAGCACCACGCCGACCACACCATCCTCGTCGTACACGGGCGGGTCTTCATCGACACCATCCATCCGCTGCGCGCTGCGCTGGCACCGCTGCTGGACGCCGACCGGCCCCGCATCATCGTCGACCTGTCCGACGTCGACTTATGCGACTCCAGCGGCCTGAACCTGATCGCGACCAGCCATCAGACCGCCGCCACGCGCGACGGGTGGCTGCGGGTCGTCGGCCTGCAACCGATGGTCCGACGCGCCATTGAGGCCACCAACCTCAACCGGCTGCTGTTCATCCACGCCACCATCGACGACGCCATCCACGGACGGCACCCGGCCGCCGAAACCGAATGAGGAGGAACAGTCGACGGCGTTGTCACTGGCGATCGTGGACCGCGTGGACGCCGATCTACGATGCGGCGTATGGCGTTGCTGCACCGAGCGGAACTGCACCCGACGAAACTCGAACTCCTCGCGGCGTGGCTGCCCGGCCGCGGCTGGTACCGGGCGGGGGCCGACGCCGATCCGGTGCGCGTGGCGTCCTTCCGGTTCGACGACCCCGACGGCGTGGTCGGGGTCGAAACGATGCTGGTCAGAGCCGGTGACGGACCGATCCTTCAGGTTCCACTGACCTACCGGGATGCACCCTTGCACGACGGCGATGGCTGGCTGATCGGCACCGCGGAGCACTCGGTGCTGGGCCGGCGCTGGGTGTACGACGGCACCGGAGACGCGGTCTACGCCGCAACGCTGGCGGGCGCGATCTTGACCGGTGGCCGCCAAGCGGACGAGTACCTCGAGGTCAACGGCCGGCTCGAACGCCGCGAGCCGAGCATGACCGTGACCGGCAGCGGCTCTCCGGCCACCCACGTACCGTCCATCGAGGCGATCCGTCACGTGCAGGACGAGGACCCCACGCTGATCGTGACGGACTCCCTCGAGCTGACCGTCGTCCGTCGGGTCGACAGCGGCAACGGCCTGTCCGGCGCTGCTTCGAACGGCGCCATGCTGAGCGGCACCTGGCGTGGTCAGCCAACTCCGCTACCGCTGGCGTACGCCTTGGTGCGCTGACGGCCACTCGGGTCGGTTCGTCATGTGCGCGGCCGGGCAACTCCGGCGAGGCCGAGATCGTTGCGCGGAGACCGAGGTTGGATGGGGGCTCCGGCGCGCGAGCGGCGGGACAGCAGGTAACCGGTCAGCGCGGCGGCGAGGCCGGCCAAGCCGGCCGCCGCGAAGCCGCCGGCCGGCCGCCAGACGTCGACCGCCAGCCCGACGATGGGGGATCCGAGCGCGAAGCCCGCGCTGTGTGCCGAGGATTGCAGACCTGTCGCCTCGCCCCGCGCGCCGGGCGGCGCCAGCCGGCTCACTGCGTCGGCCACCGTGGAAAGGGTCGGTGCGGTGAGAAGCCCGGCGCCGACAACGGCCACGCACAACCAGGGCCAGTCGTGGGCCAGCCCGGCGGGAATCGTGACGAGCCCGAGCAGGCCCAGCAGCAGCCAGGTGGACAGCGGCCGGGTCAGCGCGCCATACAGGAGCCCGCCGGTGACGGAGGCCGCGCCGAACACGGCGACGACCACGGCCGCCCAGGACACCTGGTCGGCTTCCTTGAGCGTGGCGACGATGGCGAGGTCGACGCCGCCGAGCAGGGTCGTGGTGCCGAACACCATCGTCAGCACGGCAATCATGTCGGCGTTCAGCCAGTCCCGGCGCGGGGGTCGTCCGGCCGCGCCGGCAGCGGGCTCGTTCTTGGCCCGTAGCGGCGGGTTGAGCAGGGCGATCCCGGCTCCGCCGGCGACGATTGCGGCGCCGACCCCCCATGCCACCAGACCGGGGGACATGTTCGCCGCACACAGGATCACGATCGCCGGGCCCACGATGTATGACAGCTCGCCCTGTACCGACTCCAGCGCGAACGCGGCCTGCCGCTGTCCCGGTGTGGTCATCGCGGCGATCGCCTGCCTGGTCACCAGTTGGGCCGGCACCATGAGCAGACCCGCCGCGAAAGCGGCACCCAGCAGGATCCAGTAGGACAGGATCGGCACGCTCAGCCAAAACGCGATTTGCACTGCGCTCGTGGCCAGCACCACTGTGCGCAGACCGCGTCCATCGATCATGCGGCCAAGCAGCGGCCCACCCAGCGCCAACCCCGCGGTCAGAGCGGCCACGACGCCTCCCGCTGCCGCGTAGCTCATGTCCAGGCCCAGCACGACATACATCGTCAGCGCCACCACGTCGGCCGTGATCGCGACCCGGGCGAGCAGCGAAACGCCCAGCAGCGACGCCATCCCGGGCACGGCGAGGACCTGCCGGTATCGGGTCACCTGCGTGACGCTAAGCCATCGGTCCGGCCATAGGAAGCTCTTATCTGCGTGGTACTGCCATAATGAATACTTATGGGTCGAGATCTTGAGACGGCGTGGCTGCGCTCGTTCGTCACCGCCGTGCGCACGGGCAGCATCACCCGCGCCGCGACCGCGCTCGGACACACCCAGCCCGCACTGAGCCAGCAGCTGCGCAAGCTGGAGAGCGCCGTCGGCCGCCCGCTGCTGTACCGATCAACGTCAGGCGTCACGCCGACCCGGGCGGGTGAGGAACTCCTGCCCTACGCCGAACGCATTCTCTCGCTCTCCGCACAGGCACTCACCGAAACCGGGCGGGTGCTGACCGGCCACTGCCGCGTCGGGCTGCTCGAAGACCTCGTCGCGTCCCAGCTTCCACAGGCCCTCGCCGACCTCGCCCGGCTGCACCCCGGCGCGACACTGGAGGTGCTCACGCTGTCCAACGCTGCGATGCGCGAGGCCTACGACGCCGGCCGGGTCCAACTTGTGCTCGACCAGATGACCGATGTTCCCGGACCGCCGCGCTGGACGGTACGTCGCCCGCTGGTCTGGGCGATCGGCCAGGGTGTCGACGCGGCGGCCGATCCGCTGCCGGTGGTGCTGTTCTCCGACCCGTGCTCCTTTCGTACCGCGGTGCTGGAAACGCTGCAACAGGCCGACCGGCGCTGGCGGCTGGCATTCGAAAGCAACAGCCTGGTCGGCGTGCTCGCCGCGGTACGGGCCGGACTCGGCGTCGCCGCGCTCATGCCCTCGAACCTCGAACCGGTCATGGCCTGCCACGACGTGGACGCCCTGCCCACTCTGCCGGACGTCGAGCTCGGTCTCGCCCGGCACCCACGCACCGAAGGCGATCCGCTGATCGACGCCGTGGAGACCGCGTTACGACGCATGATCTGAACGTCCGCGGTCCATGTGGTCGACCCTCCCCGCCGTGGACTTCACGGACCGGACCGCCGGCCGGGATGGCCACCAGAATCGCTCCGCGAGGAGCAGGGCGAGTGCGGGCACCACGATCGTGCGTACGAGCAGCGTGTCGACCAGCACGCCGATACCGACGATAATGCCGATTTGGGTGAGCACGATGACCGGGAGCACGCCGAGGACGGCGAAGACGGCGGCGAGTAGCACGCCGGCCGAGGTGATGACTCCTCCGGTTGCGGCCAGCGCGCGTATCATGCCGGCTCGGGTACTGCCTCGAGCGACTGTCTCGTCGCGCGCTCGGGTGACCAGGAAGATGTTGTAGTCGACGCCAAGCGCGACGAGGAACAGAAAGCTCAGCAGCGGTACCGAGGCGTCGAGTCCAGGAAGGTCGAAGACGCCGCGCATGATGACCACGGCCGCCCCGAGGCTCGCCGCGAAGCTTGCCACAACGGTGGCGAGCAGCAGGATGGGCGCGACGAACGACCGCAGCAGCGCAATCAGGACGAGCAGGACGACGGCGAGAATCAGGGGCACGACTACCCGATCGTCGCGCAGGTTGGCGTCGCGCTGGTCGAGATCGGCTGCCGGTGCCCCGCCGACCAGCGCCGCCGCGCCGGGCACACGGGCGAGCTCATCGCGGAGTTGCCGCACTGTTCGGTCGGCCTGCGGTGTGCCGGTTCCACTGGTCAACGCGACGTCGAACTGGGTCAGGGTGCCGTCGTCCGACCGCTCCGGTCGGGCGACCGAGGCGACCCCCTCGACCTGTCGGGCCGCCTGCGTGACCGCGTCGGCGGCACCGGTCGCGCCAACCACCGTGACCGGCTGGGACGTGCCCGCGGGAAAGTGACGGGAAAGGGTCTCCTGCCCGGCGACCGACTCCGCCTTGGTCCGGAACTGCTCGGTCTGGGCCAACCCGATGTTGATGGTGGCCAGCCCGGTCGCCAGGACCGCCAACACCGCGACGGCGATGCACAGCACGAAAACCGGACGGCGGCCGACGCCTCCGGCCACCCGCGCCCAGACTCCCGACTCGGTCGGGTCGGGCGTTCCCGTCCGTGGGATGCGCGGCCAGAACACCGCCCGCGGAAGCCCGACCAGCGCGGCCGGCAGCACCACGACGCCGAACACCAACGCGACAAGCACGCCCAGTGCACAAGCGACGCCCAGCGTTCGGTTGCTCGTCAGGGTGGCAACGAGCAACGTCAGCAAGGCCAGCAAGACGGTCCCGGCACTGGCCACGATCGCCGGTGCGGCACCGCGTACCGCGGCGGTCATCGCGACCCGCCGCGAGTCGGTGTGTCGCAGCTCCTCCCGATACCGAGAGATGAGCAACAGCGCGTAATCCGTTCCGGCGCCGAACACCAGCACGGACACGATCCCGCCCACGGCGGCGTCGGTGCGTTCCCCGAGCAGCCGCGCCAACCACGGCAACAGCCGGGCGACAATCTGGTCGGCCAGCCCGATGACGGCCAGCGGCACGACCCACAACACCGGACTGCGGTACGTGATCAGCAGCAGCACGGCGACCACCGCCGCGGTCGTCGCCAGGAGCGTGACGTCGGCGCCGTCGAACGCCGCCGCGATGTCCCGGCTGAACGCCGCGCCGCCGGTCACCTGGGCGGTGACGCCCGCCGCCAACCCAGCACCGCGCAACTCGGCGCGCATCTGCTCGATGACCGCGTTCCGGCCGGATCCATCGAGGCCTTCCGGCAGCGTCACGATGAGCAGGACGGCTTGGCCGTCCTCCGAAACGATCGCCGGAGCGGCCGGCGCACCTCCGGTGGTGGCGGCCAGGCGGGAACCCAGGGCATCGATGGCCGAGCGGTCCGCCGAGCTCAGAGCGCCGTCGCGGCGTTCGAAGACCACCACTGCGGTTTCCGCCCGGCCGCTGGCGAAGCGGTCCGCCACTTCCGTGACCCGGGTCGACTGCGCACCGGCCGGCAGACCGTCGGTCGCCTCAGCCGCCGGCTGCGCCGGAGAAAACGCAAAGGCCAGGCCGGCCAGCAGTGCCGTGGCCACGAGGACCAGCACCGCTCCGATGCGGCTCGTGAGCCACGACGCCGTCCGATCCGCCATGGCGCCCCCTCCATCGTCTCCGCTCATACGATTCCATCATAGAAACTTTCGATGGTGGAAACGATAAGATGCTGGGCGTGCCACTGCAACCGGAGCGCCAGCCAGCCATAGATGAGCTGGTCGATGCGCTACGCGTGTTCACCGTCGAGTCCGACGTCTTCGTCGATGTCTTCGCTCGCGCGCACGGACTTGGACGCACCGACCTCAACGCGATCATGTGGATCTCCACCGGGATCGCGTCGGGAAGCCCGGTCACGCTCGGTGAGCTCGCGCAGCGGCTGAGCCTGAGCCCGCCGGCCACCACGGCTCTCGTCGATCGGCTCGAGAGCGCCGGCCACGTCGTCCGCACTCGCGACGGCCAGGATCGACGTCGGGTCACGGTCGCCATGCAGGACGCGGCCCTCCGGTTGGCCGCGGCGTTCTTCATGCCCCTTGGCCAGCGGATGAACGATGCCGCCGCACCCTACAGCGTCCAGGAGCTCGCGCTCACCGCGGCGGTCGTGCGTCGCCTCACCGATGCGGTCACCGCCGCGCGGGAAGCCGCGGAAGGAGACACGGCACCGAATCGACGCTGAACCGACCAGGTCGTAGCTACCGGCTACGTCGTGCGGTGACCTCCGGCCGCCTGGATCGCGGTGATCGCGATTGTGTTTACGATGTCCCGCACGGTGGCGCCGCGGGACAGGTCGTTGACCGGCTTGCGCAGTCCTTGCAGCACGGGCCCGATCGCGACCGCGCCGGCCGTGCGCTGCACCGCCTTGTAGGTGTTGTTACCCGTGTTGAGGTCGGGGAAGATCAGCACGGTGGCGTGCCCGGCCACCGGATCGCCGGGCAGTTTGGTCGCCGCCACGTCCGGATCGACCGCCGCGTCGTACTGGATGGGCCCGGCTACCGCGAGGTCCGGCCGGCGGGCACGGACGCGCTCGGTCGCGGCGTGCACCTTCTCGACTTCAGTGCCCGAGCCCGAGGTTCCGGTGGAGTAGGACAGCATTGCCACCCGTGGCTGGACCCCGAAGCGGGCTGCGGTATCGGCCGAAGTGATCGCGATATCGGCGAGCTGGATGGCGTCCGGATCCGGCACCACCGCGCAGTCGCCGTACACCAGCACCCGGTCGGCCAGGCACATGAAGAAGACGCTCGAGGCCACCGTGACCTCCGGTACCGTCCTGATGATTTCGAACGCAGGCCGGATCGTCGCCGCCGTCGGATGCATCGCACCGGACACCATGGCATCGGCGTATCCGGCGTGCACCATCATCGTGCCGAAGTAATTGACCTCGGCGACCATGTCGTGCGCTTGGGCCGGGGCGATTCCCTTGTGGCGGCGCAGCTCGGTGTAGGTGGCGGCGAACTCCTCCCGCCGCGGGTCGGTCGCCGGGTCGACCAGGTGTGCACCGGTCAGGTCCACCCCCAGCTCGCGGGCCCGGCGCTGGAGCTCGTCCGGGCGGCCGAGCAGGGTCAACTCGGCGGCCTGCCGGCGTAGCACGATCTCTGCGGCGCGCAGGATCCGTTCGTCCGTTCCCTCTGGCAGGACCACGTGCCGGGGGACCCGGCGGGCCCGATCAACCAGCTGGTACTCGAACATGAGCGGGGTGACCCGGTCGCTGTGCGCCACCGCGATCCGCTCGTCGAGGGTGGGACCAGCGGAGCCAGCCAGCGCCGCATCGAACGCGCCGAGCGCGGCCTGGACCTTGCGCGGATTGTCCGCCGACAGTACTGGCTGCACCCGGCCCGCGATGGTCACGGTGGTGAAGCTGTCCTGCCGCGCGATCAGCAGGGCCAGCCCGGTGTGCAGCCGCTCGACCAGCCGCACTGCGCGCTCGTCGGGCTGCTCGCCGAGCGTGAGCATGATGCCCGCGAGCGATGCGGCTCCCGCGGCGTGGGCCGTATAGGCGGCGATGATCACGTCGGCCCGATCACCGGGGACGATCACCAGCGCGCCATCGGTGAGATGGTCCAGGAAGACGGGCACCGTGGCGCCGCCGACCACAAACCCGCGCACGTCGCGGGCGAGTGCGGCGACGTCTCCGGCCAGTTGTTTGGCATCCAGCGCGGCGGCGACCTCGGCGACGGTCGGCGTGGTCAGCTCCGGTACCTCGCCGACGACGTAGACCGGTGGATCGAGTGAGGACAGCGCCGCGCGGACCGCGCTCAACCGCTCGGCCGGTACCCGGTTGACGAACGTGCCCAGCAGTTGCGGGCCGAGTTGGTGCACCGCCGCCCGGATCCGCTCGAGGAGCTCGGCCGGGTGTGCCCGGCGCCCGTCGACCACGCCGATCAGCGCCGAACCGAACTCGGCGGCCAGGTTGGCGTCGAAAGCCGGGTCATAGGGCAGCCCCCGGTGGGCGGGTGCCTCGATCTCGAGGTTTCCACCGACCACGATCACAGCCTCTGCGTCGCCGGCCACCGTCCGGTAGCCCTCCACGATCCGGCCGGCCAGTTCCTCGCCGCGGCCGGCCGAAAGCAGCTCCAGTGCCGACGCGGGTTGCACGCCACACGAGCCGGCCGCGTGATAGCGGCGGCGCAGCAACTGGAGCAGCGGATCGGTCGGCTCGGCCAGCGGCCGGTACACCGCCAGCCGCCCGGCCCGGCGGGAAACCAGTTCCGCGACGCCGAGGGCAACGAGTGACTTGCCGGCCGACGGGTCCAGCCCGACGATGTAGACACTGCGCGCCAAAGCCCCACCTCCCACGTCGACCATAGCGCCACCGCCGGGCCGATCAGCGAAGCTCGGCCACCGTGCGGAGGACGGCCGTGCCTTCAATGGCGTCGCCGAATCTGAACAGCCCCGCCGAGCACAAAGTTGCCCCTCGTCGTGAACCGGCGGGTGTTGAATCGCAACAGTGTTGGGGATGGACGACAACGACCTGATCGCGGCGTTGGCCGCCGGCGACGACAGGGCACTGCGGGAGCTGTTCTCGCGGCACGCGCCCTGGATTGCCGGCCGGTTGCGTGCGGCGCTGCCCGCCGCCGACGTCGAGGACGTGCTGCAGGAGACGTTCCTTGGCGCCTGGCGAGGTGCGGGCGGCTATCGGGCCGAGGGTGCCGGCGCGTGGTTGTGGGGCATCGCCCGCCGGCAGGCTGCCCTGTGGCTGCGCCGACGGGGCCGCGCCGAGTCGGTGCTGGCCACGCTGGCCGCCGACGCCGGGCCGCCGTCCGTTGACCCGGCGGATGCCGCCCTGGCCCGGACCGAACTGGCCGACGCCGTTCGTGCGCTCGGGGCGGCGGGCAGCCCGCATCGCGAGACCTGGCGGTTGATGTACGTGGAGGGAATGACGGTGGCCGAAGTCGCCGAGCTGATGGGCGTGCCCGCGGGCACGGTGAAGAGCCGGGCGCATCAGGCCCGCGCGCTAATGCGTGCGGTGCTGCGCCGCGGATCCGCATCTGATGGAGGCAAGCCGTGATCGGCACCGATCCGGACCGGGATGGCGCACCGGACGTTGATCTCGATCGCGTCTGGACCGCGGTGGCAGCGCAGGTATGGCGCCGGACGCCGGGACCGATCGAGCGGCTGGCGCGGTGGGCGTTGCGCTCGCCGGGCCTGGCCCGGGCGCTCGTGACGACCCCGTCGCTGGTGCTCGGCTGGATTGTCGCCACCGCTGTGGTTCTCGCCGGCGGGATATTGGCCACCCGTGAGACCGGCGCCCCGTTTGTGGCGTTCGTCGCGCCCGGGGTGGCCGCGTGCGGCATCGCCTATGCATACGGGCCGGGCATCGATGACGCCTGGGAGCTGTCGTGCAGCATGCCCGTCAGTGACCGGATGGTTCTGCTGGTGCGGGCCTTGGCGGTCTTCGGCCTGAACACGGTGCTCGGGCTGCTCGCGTCGATGGCCTCGGGTGTCGCCGTGGTGCTGACCTTCGGCTGGCTGGTCCCGATGACTGCGGTGTGTGCGGTGGCGCTTTCGGCTGCGACGCTCGCCCGATCGGCGAGCGTGGGCGCCGCGGCCGGCGTGGCTGGCTGGATCATCACGGTACTGGCGGGGCAGGCGAGCGCTGGACGGCTTACGGCGGCGGTCACCGATTCGATGCTGACGCTTCCGTATTTGGCCGTTGCGGCCGGCGGGGCGGTTGTGGTGCTGTATGCGACGCGAATCTCGAGGGAAGCCTCATGAACATCGAGATCACCGACGTGACCCGACGGTTCGGCCGAAACCTGGCCGTTGCCGGGGTGAGCATGGTCGCCGGCACCGGTGTCCTTGGGTTACTCGGCCCGAACGGGGCCGGCAAGACGTCACTGCTGCGGATGCTGGCCACGGTGATCCGCCCGTCGTCCGGCCGGATCCGGCTCCTTGACCGCGATCCCGGCCTGCACTCGGACCGTCGCCAGATCCGCCGCCGGCTGGGTTACGTACCCCAGAATCTCGGCTACTATCCCGGCTTCACGGTCGTCGAGTTTGTGGAGTACTTCGCGCTGTTGAAGGAACTGCCCCCAGCCGAGGTTCCTCGGGCGGTGGCGGCCGCGGTGGAGCGTGTCGGCTTGGGTGACAAGGCCAAGGCGAAGTTGCGCTCGCTTTCCGGGGGCATGCTGCGCCGGGTGGGCATCGCCCAAGCCATCGTCAACGACCCCGACCTGCTCCTGCTTGACGAACCGACCGCCGGCCTGGATCCCGAGCAGCGGATGTCGTTCCGCGCCCTGCTCCGGGACCTTGGCCAACGTGCCACCGTGGTCGTCAGCACCCATTT